>Ga0116134_1001896_pt1 | contig 10415 bp, 9 predicted proteins | sample June2015DPH_19_5_FD_89737 | JGI IMG/M metagenome (GOLD analysis project Ga0116134, IMG submission 89737) | Peatland microbial communities from SPRUCE experiment site at the Marcell Experimental Forest, Minnesota, USA - June2015DPH_19_40 | ecosystem: Environmental > Terrestrial > Soil > Wetlands >...
CCGGGATTCACCACCGGCTTCATCGCCACCACCAACCCGCCCCGCGTTATCCCGTAAAACAGCGTGCCCTTGGGGTCGGATGTGACGGCAACCAGGTCCCGGCGATGCGTTGCGAAGGCCACAATCCCGGTCGCCTTATCCACGGCGGCCAATCCCCGCACCTCGTTCGGCCTGCCCAGCACGACGTAGACGAATTGTGCATCCTCGGCAAGAATCCGCCCCGCTCCTTGCAGACTCCAGCGCGGGTTGTGGAACGGCTCTTCAACACCGGTTTCCTGGTTGTCGATCGTCATCTTTGTGGTCTTGTCGATGGCAACAAGCCCTGAACCCGGAAGGTACTGATAGACCGCCGTGTCCGTGACCTGCGGCCCATAACTCAGACTCACCCCGGCGAAATACTGCCACCTCAGCCGGCCCGTGTTCTTGTCCAGACAAAACAGCTTGCCGCCGGTCGTCGCGAAATAGCAGCTTCGGCTATCGACCGCCACCCCGGAAAGAACTTTGCTGCCGGCGGAGAACGTGCTATCCGGCAGCAGCGGCCAGCTCGGAGTCCGATCTTCCAGGCACGCCCGGACAGACCCATCCTCGCTGGCGCAATAGACTACGTTCTCCGAGACGGCCACCGGACCATCCACCGTGCCAAACGTCAAAAACGTCCATTGAATGGGAAGGATGGCCTGCGTCACGTCCACCTGAGCCAGGCAGCCGAGCTTGAAATCCATTCCCACGTAGACGTCATTGCGATTCCCCACGGCCTGGTTGGTGATGTTGTAGTTCACGTTCACCGACCGCCTGAAAATCCCGTCGCGGGAATACACCTCCAGCGTGTGCGTTGTCGGAAAAACTATGCCGTCGGTCACCAGCGTCGGCCCGCCGGAAAGGGTGGCATCCGCCGTGCCGATTTGATTTTCATACAGCAGGTCGCCGCTGTCGCCTTTGACCGCTTGGTCGAAATTCAGGTTTGTCAGAACGTGAACCGTCCCGTCGAGGAAGTAAATCCCCTTGATCGAATCCCCGGAATGCAGCGGCAATTGCACGTCCCACGTCTTGACGAACGACGGCTTGTCGATGAGGACAAACGCCTACTGCCGCGTGGCCGCCGATTCATTCCCGCAGCCGCCGATCAGTGTGCACAACAGCCCGACAACACCAGCCAGAACCAACGATTGTCGAATCACGAGCGTCTCCTAAGGCGTTGCTTTCTTGCAAAAAAGGCCCGAATGCCGCCATGGCCGACCGGACCGGTGGGATTTTTTCCAAGGATAGCCGATCCAGGCCTTTAGCGTCAAACCGCTCGCCGGTACAACGCTTCGCCCCGTTGTGGCTTCGTGCCCGCAATAATCCCCTTTTTCGTGCGTTTCCACGGACTGAGCTTTATCATGGAGTCCCCTATGTTCTCAGCCAAGCGATCCTGGCCGACGGTCATTTGTGCCGGATTGATCGGCCTAATGGCAGCCGCGGCGCCGGCGGCCGATCGTGCCGCGGCCGTCGGCAATCGCCATTTGCGGCCCTACGCCATTCTCGACCGCTTCCAGCAGGCCGTCGCTCACGTAACCTTGACCGACGATCAGAAACCCAAGGTGGACGAAATCTTCCAAAACGCGTCTCAGCAAGCGGACGAACTCGCCCGGCATACCGAAGGCCCCACCCTGGCCGAGCGACAACAGGCTTTGGGCGATTTCGCCAGGCAGCTTCGCCAGGAATTGTCGCAGGTCCTCACGCCCAGGCAGATGGAGACGCTGCAGTTGTATCTGGGGCCGGGACCCTCTTCGCGGCCCACGGCCGATGATTTCGCCGGCCCCGGCGGTGGGTTGTGGATGGATCTCCCAAGGGCCCTGGCCAGGCTTGATCTCTCACCCGACCAGCGGCAACAGATTAGCGACCTGATGGCATCCACCCGGCAGAAGGTGCAGGGCATTCGCGCTCAAACCGCCAACGGTGGACTCGTTAACTCGCAGATGCAGCAACTTCGACAGGACTTGAAGAGCAAGCTGCAGTCCATCCTGACGCCGGATCAGATGCAATCACTCGTGCAGACCCTGCAACAATTGCGTCAGGAGCAGGCCGGCGCAACCACCCAACCCCAGAAACAAACGGCCCCCGCCGACGCCACGCCTCCAAATGGAAGCGCCCAATTCTCGAACCCCCCTTCGTCGTTTAGCCGCGACCCGAAGGGGAGCGCGTTCTCCGCCGAGAATTCAGCGGACTCGGATCCACCCAAACCCGCGGCCGCGCAGACGCTCCCGGATGTCGGCTCCCCCGTGCCGAACGTGAAGATCGCCGAGTTAAGCGGCCGCGCGTTCATCCCCGCAAATTACAAGGGTCACGTTTTGGTCTTGGAATTCGGTTCAATGTCCTGCCCCGTTTTTCGCGATCACGTGCAGGAGATGGAAAAGCTCAAGTCCGCCGAAGGACCCCGCGCATTTTTCCTCATCGTATACACCCGCGAGGCTTTCCCCGCCGGAGACAAAGACGTCCAGCGCAACGACGAGCAGGCCATTTCCGTCCCCGATGCAAAAACTTTCCAAGAGCGAAAAACCCAGGCGCAGCAGACCCAGCAAACGCTTCAAATCACCATGCCCATGGCCGTCGATTCCATGGACGATGCGGTCACGAGCGCCTTTGGAACATTTCCCAACGGCGCCGTGGTGATCGGCAAGGACGGCAACATCGCCGCTCTGGAACACTGGACCAACCCCGACAGCCTGCGCCACTCAATCGACGAGGCATACGACGCGCCCACGGCCTCGAATCATTGATGTTTGAAACCACTGTCCCAGCGCGTGCGACCCCGCATTGCTCTGCCATTTTTTTAACCGCGGAGCACGCAGAGATCGCGGAGAAGGAAATGAGAAAAATCGCTTTTTGTGTTTCTTCTCCGCGTCTGTCTCCGCGGTCTCTGTGAACTCTGCGGTTAAATCAAACTGTTAATTTGACGCACGCGCAGGCACGCACGACACGCGCTAATCCAGAATCCCCCGGTCCACCAGCACCGCTTCCTGCCGAACCGTCAGCACCGCCCGCAGCGCATCACGCGCCACGGCCAGGTCCTGCGAGGCCTTGCTCTTGGCCTGGCGAAGCGTATCCAGCCGCGTCTTGATCACGTCCGAATTCGCGTTGGGATCATCCACCGCCGACTGCAAATCCTGCGTCGCCTGATCCACCGCCGATAGCGGCTGATTGTTCGCCGCGCCGTTCTGGCTATTGTTGTTCTGCTGGCCCGGCGCGCCGCCGAATCCTCCGAATCGCCTGAAACGCGCCGTTCCACCGCCGGCCTCACGCTGGGCGTCCACCACCTTTTCCAACAACGGCTCAATCACCGTGAATTCATCGTCGCTCGCCCCTAGCGGCTCCTGCAGGTCCTTCAGGAACGCCATCTGCATCGCCTTTTGAATCTTCGCCTGGTTCCTCGCAAACACCGGACCCACCTGCTGCATCAGGTCCATCCGGAATTGCCGTTGCGCATCCGGGTCCATGTCGCTGGTGACGCTTTGCATATCTCGAAACACTTGCCGAATTCGCGCCGGCGCCTTGGAATAATCGTAATTGGGATCGTCCAGATCAGCCGCCAGTTGGCGAACTTCCTGCTGCAATCCCTGTTGCGTTATCACCGGCTGTTGCTGTTGCGGCTGCGCCGCGTTGTCCGGCCGATTGACTTGCCCCGCCGCGATCCGCGCTCCCATGGCAAGCGACAGTGCAATGACAATGACCGCGATTTTGCCGGTGGTTTTCATGGCGTTACCCCGCTGCACATTCAGGAACATTCCAAACCGCCTCCCAATCCTATCCCTCCCGCTCAAAACGTTCAATGCCGACCGCCGTTCCAATTCTTCTGTTCCGGCGTTGGATCGGCCTCAGCTTCAAGAAACGCCGCCATTTAGCCAAAAATGGCGTCTCCCGTCCCCCGGCATTCTAAAGAGCGATGCACTTGTAACCGATGTAACGTGGGAGAAAATTATGCTTCCAGGAATCGCAGAAGAAAAACGGTCCGCCTTCACGTCGGCGGTGCACATCGCCGCCGCCTTCGTCATCTGCTGGTGCATCTATCGCTTTGCCAATGGCCAGTTTGCACTCCTTTGAGCGAAAGCCCGCTTGACCATCGCGGCGGTCAGATGCGGCCAACGCCGGGCAATTTGACCCGCGCGCGGCGCGGCGGTAGTTATTGTCCGCGATGCCCGTGCCTGGCCAAGCCGCCGCCGGCTCCCCCGCCCCGCGCGATTCGCGCCTAGAAACCATTTTCTCAATTCCGGAGCAGCCTTTTGCGTAATTCGATTCGCGTTGGTTGCAGCGCGCCGCTCAGCCTGGCATCTCTCCTGGCCGTGGTCCTGGCGCCGGGCATTTGCCGAGCCTGCGCCTGCGGATGCGGTATCTTCCAGGTGGGCACGAGTTCAATGCTCCCCAGAGGCGCCGGCGGAACCGCTTACTTTGAATACGATTATCAGGACCAGAACATCGATTGGAGCGGGAACAAGCCGGCGCCGGCGGCAAACAATCCCGACAAGGAGATCCGAACCAACTTCTTCACCTTCGGTATTCAATACATGTTCAACCGGAGCTGGGGAGTGCAGGCGGAGGTTCCGCTCGACGATCGGTTCTTCAAGACCACAGGCGGCGCCGGCGGCAGCGACATCGTATCGATGGATTGGACCACCCTCGGCGACGTGCGCATCGAGGGCATCTACACCGGCTTCTCGCCGGATCAGTCCGCAGGCATCACCGTTGGCGCCAAGCTGCCCACCGGCAACTACACCCACAACGATGCCTTTGGCGATATCGATCGGGACTCCGAAATCGGAACCGGAAGCACCGATATCCTCCTCGGCGGATTTTATCGAAACAATCTGACGCCCGACGGCAGGCTGGACTGGTTCGCACAGTTGAATTTCGATTTGCCGGTGCTGATCCAGGACCAATATCGTCCCGGCGACGAAGTGGACGGGGCGCTGGGCGTGTACTTCAACGGATTATCCCTCGGTCGCGTCGGCATCACGCCGATTGCGCAGATACTCGCTTCGGCGCGCGGGCAGGATAGCGGCGCGAACTCGGCCAATCCGGTCGCCTCCGGTTATGAACGCGTCCTTCTCTCTCCCGGCCTCGAAATCGATCTGCATCCGGTGATGCTCTACGCCGACATCGAAGTGCCCGTTTACCAGCGTTTCACAGGCTATCAGATGACGGCCCCGTATCTGGTTAAAGCGATCCTCAGTTACAAATTCTAGAATCCGCAACGCCATTTAGCCGCGACCCGAAGGGGAGCGCGTTCTCGATTATCCGCCGCTCTCCGCAAATGCCCTCTCGACTGCCGATTCGACTTCCGCCTCGTTGGCCGACCCATCGGCCAATGGGCTGAAGACATTCCTGATCGATCCATCGCGCCCGACGACCACGGTCACGGGCAGGCTGTGGATCCGATACGCATTTCCCAAAGCGCCGTCCTCGTCCCGCCCCACCGGCAACGACAGATTGTTCTTTTCCAGATAGCCCTTGGCAGTCTCTTTGCTTTCGCCGCAGTCGATGGCGACGACCCGCAGGCCCCTGTCGGCCAGCGACTCGTCCCCGCTCATCTTGTCCAACCATGGCAGCGACTCCCGACACGACGGGCACCAGGTTGCCCAAAAGTCGAGCACCACGACGTTTCCTTTCAGGTCCGAAAGTTTCACCTGCCGATCATCGAGCGTCTTGAGCGAAAAGTCCGGAGCGGGTTTGCCGATGAGCGATGACGCGTCGCTCAGCGCAAGTGAGGCGCACGACGCGGCCAGCAGGCCCGAAAACAGACCTAAATAGAAGCGCACAATTCTCAAACCCCCTATGCCGTTTAGCCGCGACCCGAAGGGGAGCGCGTTTTTTTTGAGGTTCAAAAATCGCAGCCGCCTATTTACCCGAACTTCGCCGGGCCGCCACATACGCTGCTTCCACCGCCGGCCAATTCACCACGTTCCACCACGCTTTGACGTAATCCCCGCGCACATTGTGGTACTTGAGATAGTACGCGTGCTCCCAAACGTCCAGCGGCAACAGCGGCGCCGAGCCGAACACCGTCTGCAGATCGTGCTGCTTGACTTGCAGGACAATCAAGCTGTCGGCAACCGGCTCATACGCCAGGATCGCCCATCCGCTTCCCTTGACGCCCGCGGCCGCCTTGGAAAATTGCGATCGGAACGCTTCGACGGAGCCGAAGCTCTTATTGATCGCATCGGCCAGCGCGCCGCCGGGCTCGCCGCCGGCGCCAGGCCCCATCGTGGACCAGAATATCGAATGCAGGATGTGTCCGCTGCCGTTGAAACTCAGGTCTTCCTGCATCCCCGCCAGCGTGGAAACGTTGATATCGCCCACGGCCCGAGCCGCCGCCATTTCTTTCAGCGTCTTATTCAGTCCATCCACGTAAGCCTTGTGGTGCTTGTCGTGGTGGAGGGTCATCGTCTCCTTGTCGATATGCGGCTCCAGCGCGTCGTAAGCGTAAGGAAGCGGCGGCAAAACGTAAACGCCGTCACGAAAGCTGGCGGCGAGCATCGCTTCCGTCGGCGACGCCGCGCCGGCCGGCGCGTTCTCCTCCGCCGAAGCGCCCGAGGTTAGAACGCCCGCATACCCGGCCATGATTCCGGCCGCGGCCAGTGCGGGAACGGTTTGCGTCAACAGGTTTCGACGAGACAGAGAGTTCGGCATGATGAATCTCCAGGGTTGGTGACCATGAGCACGTACCAGACCCATGATAGCCCGGAATCCGGTCCCGGGTAAACGGTCAATGTGTCATTACAGAGCCGGGGCGTGTCGCCCCGGTCTTCCGTCATTCAAACACCACCATCGCATGTCCATCCATTCGCGGCACGACCACCCGCGTCCTTCCCGGCGCATAATCGAACTCCAGCGCCTTTTGCTCCGGCGCAAGGTAAACCCGACCCGGCTTACGCGCCGTCTTCAGCGATATCTCCACGTCCATCAGCGGCACGATGTCCTCCACAATATCCAGCGTCGGCGTCCGCCTTTGCGGACAGTAGTGCAGCAAATGAACGATCATCCGCCGACCCTGCCGCAGCACGCTCGCCTCCAACATCGCCGGACCCTTCACCCGAATCAGCGGCTCCGGCAACAGACGATCCAGCAATTTCTCCACCAGCCATCGGCAAGCCAGATTGCCGTGATTGGCATATCCGTCAAACACCATGAACGGGATATACCCGACGTTCCTGAATTGCACGGCCGCCGCGTACGGAGAAATCCGATCCGGCGGCGTCTGCCGATGGCTGCAAAATTTCCGCCACGATCGCTCGAAGTACGGCTCGACGACACCGGCGAGTTTCTCCGCGCCCGCCGCCGCTCGAACCCGAACCCCCCGATCGTAAATCACGTGGTCCGTCTCTGGAATATCCGCGGCAATCTGCTTGCCGAAGCGAACGTAACTGGCGGTGAACGGCGAAAACCCCTCCGGCCGAATCCCAAGCTGCGGGATCGCCCGCCGCCCCGCGTCCCAAAGCCCCGATGTCCCGGTTGCCAGCATCGCGCCCCCGCGCCGTAGGAACGCGCCCAATCGCTTGACCGTTTCCGGCGACAATTGCGTCGCATCCGGCAGAATCAGAAGCTCGTAGCGCGAACAATCCGCGTCGTGCGCGATGATATTGAATTGATGTTTGAGCTGCACCAGCATCTGCGTCACGCCGTCTTCGATGCGCATCGTTTCAGCCGGCGTTTGCAGCACGCCAATCTGCGCCAGCGGAACCGCTCCATCCAGCCACGGCTCGCGCGCCTCCACCCGCGCGTAAGCCTTGCCGATCAGGGCATAACCCGCTCTGTCCAACACTCCGCGCGGATGCATCTGATCCCCGACGCTGCACGCAGCGCCTTGCGCCATCATCAGGCTCGTTTCATATTCCAGCGCCGCGTACGGCTTGAGCCCGCCGAAATCCGCCCACGATTTATGGAACCGCGCCGTCTGTCCCAGGTACGGCCTGCCCAGCGTTCGCACATGCCGCACGTGCCGCGGAAAATACTGGTATCCCCATCCGCCCGTTGGCAGCGCTTCGATCTCCACGTGCGTCAGCCGTGAAATGTCTCCCGCCAGTTGATCCAGACTGCGGCAGTTGAAATAAACGCTTGCGCCGCGGCTGGAGGCCTTGACCATGCCGTAAAACCGCTTCATGTAGCCAAGAGCGATTTTTCGCGCGTAAGCCGCCCGATCCGCTTCGGATTCGGGATCGAGATTCACCTTGAGCATCCCCGCCACGGCCCACTTGCTCGTCGAGGGCTGGTCCCAACACATGTCGAAAAAAATCCCGTCCACCGGCTTGAACAGCCGAAGAATTTCCCGCGCCTGCTCGGCCACGAATTCCTGGTACGGCGAGGACATGTCCAGGATTTGCCAGCCCGGCGTGAACATTCCCGGCGGCCTCCGCACCGGCGAACCGTCGGCGTTTTGGGCGATCCAATCCGGGTGCGCGTTCGCCGCGTATTCATCGCATTGCACGCTGATGTAGATCGGCGCCCCGATCCCCTGGCGATGCAGCGCCTCCACCTGCTCGCCCAGAAGGTTCAGCCCCCGGGCCAGCCCCGGATGCCGCTCAGGACGTGCCGTGTTGTAATAAAGATGCCCGTGATGGCACTTGGCGAAAACCGTGACGCTGTTGACGTGCGCCTCTTTCATCGTCGCGGCGAATTGCCGCGCGTCGAATGCCGCCCCCACGTCCGGGATCGCCGGACCCGTATGAAAATCGAGATGGATCTGCCGCGTGCGAAGCCTGCTCATTGCCGCAACATTTTTCATCAATCGCGCAAGCTCCTTAATTTCAAAGTCTAATTGAACCGCAGAGTGCGCCGAGGACGCAGAGACAGACGCGGAGAAGAAAACCAAAAATGATTTTTCTCGGCTTTTCTCAGCGATCTCCGCGTGCTCTGCGGTTAAATATTGGATTGAATGGGTGTTGAATCATGGGGTTACGATGATCGTGAAAAATGCTGTTACCGCAGCCGAGTGTCGCTGTTGCCGATCCCGCGCAGCGCCAGGTTCAGCGCATCAACGTTGGACGCCAGCCGCTTGGCTTCGGCAACGTCGATGATTTGCTTCTGGAACAGTTCCGTCAAATGCTGGTCGAAGCTCTGGCAGCCCGCTTCCCGATTCCCTACCGTCCCTTTTAGCTTTTCATATTCCCCGTCAAGGATGTATTTTCGGACCAGCGGCGTGGCCTGCATGAGTTCGATCACCGGAACCCGGCCCTTGCCGTCGCGACGCTTGGCCAGACGCATGCAGCAAACCGCCACCAGGTTCAGCCCCAGTTGCGCCTGCTGAAGCTCCTTCTGCATCGGATCGAAAAGCGAAACCATGCGCTCGATCGTCATCGCCGCATTCGTCGCGTGCACCGTCGTGAAAACCAGGTGCCCCGTATCCGCCGCCCGCAGCGCCGTCGACAGCGAAAACGTATCCCGCATTTCACCGATCAGGATCGTATCCGGGTCCTGACGCATCATCGAACGCAACGCGTACTCATAGCTCTCGCTGTCCGTCCCCACTTCCACCTGGCTCACCAGGCTCTTGGCGTTGTCGTGCTGATACTCAATCGGGTCTTCAACCGTGATGATCCGCTCGCAACGCGTCCGGTTGATCTTCCCGATGATCGCCGCCAGCGTCGTCGATTTTCCCGATCCCGTCGTTCCCGAGACGATCACGATCCCGCGGCTGTGTTCGGCGAGCGTTTCGACCTGCGGCGGCAAATTCAATTCGTCGAACCGCGGAATCTTCGCCACGATCCGCCGCATTGTGATCGCGAGCTTCTCCCGGCTGTGAAAAATGTTGGTCCGGAACCGCGCCACGTTCGGCAGGACGTACGCCACGTCCACGGCGCCCTTGTGCTCCAGGATGTGCCGCTTCTCCGCCGGCTCACCCTGGCTGTCCATGATCTGATCCACGAATTCCTTCATCGCATCATCCGTCGGCGGCGAGCAATCCAAAAACCGCGCCCGCCCGTCCACCCGAACCATCGGCGTGCTCCCCGCCTGCAGATGCACGTCCGAACCCCCGCTCTTCACGCACGTCTTCAAAAAATCGTGCAGCGTCAGCCGCCGCTCCTCCCCCTGATTCGCCGCCTGCGGTGCGTCTCCGTCGGCGTTGTCGCTTTCAACAATCCGGTCGGCCCGGCTTCTCTCAACTTTCATGGGTGGATCCCTTCTCGCAAAACAAATTCGGCAGGCGACAAATCCTCGAAAATTCCTGACCGACATTATGCCGCGACTTTCCGTTTACGCAACGAAATTCGTCAGCCCTGTAACATGACGGACCAAATCCCTAAAATACCGCCAGATGAAGCCCCGAGCCCTGATCCTGCGCGCCGCCGGAACCAATTGCGACGGCGAAACCGCCTACGCCTTCCAGCTCGCCGGCGCCCGCACCGAATCCCTCCATATCAATCGCCTGCTGGAAAAACCCGCGA
>Ga0116134_1001899_pt1 | contig 10402 bp, 8 predicted proteins | sample June2015DPH_19_5_FD_89737 | JGI IMG/M metagenome (GOLD analysis project Ga0116134, IMG submission 89737) | Peatland microbial communities from SPRUCE experiment site at the Marcell Experimental Forest, Minnesota, USA - June2015DPH_19_40 | ecosystem: Environmental > Terrestrial > Soil > Wetlands >...
ACCCCGCCCTCGCCCTGGATCGGCTCCAGGATCACCCCGGCGACCTCCGGATCGATCGCCTTGGCCAGAGCGTCGATGCAGCCGCTTTCGACGTGGATGAAACCGGGAACCTCCGGGCCGAAGCCCTGGCGGATGGCCGGGTTTCCCGTGGCCGAGATCATCGCCAGCGACCGGCCGTGAAAACTTTTGTTCAGGGAGATGATCTTCCAGCGCTTGGGCGAAAATTCCTGCCCTCGCAGCCGCGCCAGCTTGCACGCCGCCTCGTTCGCCTCCAGTCCGCTGTGACAGAAAAATGCCTGGCCCGCAAACGCATGGCGATTCAATCGCTCGGCAAATTCAACCTGCGGCTCGGTGTGATACGTGTTGCCCACATGCCACAACTTTCCCATCTGGGCAGCGGCCGCTTCGATCAGCGCCGGATGGCAATGGCCGAGAATCGCTCCGCCAAACCCGGCGAAGAGATCGAGATACTGCTTGCCATCGGCATCCCAAAGGTCCGATCCTCGTCCGCGCGCCATCACCACGGGCTGGCGGCCATAGTTGCCGATCAAAACCTTTGCCGCTCGATCCAGGATTGCTTGTGAAGAGGACATAATAGTTAAAATCCGAAACCAGAAACCAGAATACCGAATCAAATCCGAAACCAGAAATCCGAAACAAACACCGCTTCAGTCATTCTGGTTTGGGTCATTGATTCGTCATTCTGGTTTCTGGTTTCGGATTTTTACGCCGGCCTGTCATTGGAAGGAGACGGCTCTTCATCGAAATTCAGCACATCCCCTTCCGACCCCGCGGGCTGCACGCCATCGGCGGGCAGATCGAAATCGATGTCATCTTCGACGCCTTCAAGAGCATGGTCGGCGACCGGCTCGGCCGGCAAAGCCGGCTCACCGCCAGCCTCCGCCGCCGGCGCTTCCGCCCCGGGCGCTTCCGCCGCGGGCTGATCGACCGGAAAGAAATCACCCGGGCCTTCGGCCATGGGCGCCGCCGCCCCTCCGCCTGTGGCTGGCTGCATGTCCTCATCCGCGGGAACGCCGTCGATCTGAACCATGAATGTCACGGGACCAATCTGAAGCGTGTCCCCCGGCCCCAGCGTCGCCTCGCGGCATCGCTGGCCGTTATGGTATGTGCCGTTTGAACTGCCCAGGTCCTCAAGCTTGAGCGCCTCGCCATCCTTGATGATCCGGCAATGTTTGCGGGAGACTTCACCCAGAGGGATGCGCAGATCGCAATCTTCCCGCCGCCCGACCACGGTCATGTCCCGCACGATCGAAAAGCTTCGCCGCTCCCCATCCGCTCGAAACATGACAAGAACAACCTGCATCGCCGTATCCTTAGAAGTGCACTTTCCCGCACCCGTTGCTTACTCTAGTGTCAAATGAGGGTTTCATCAACAATTATTCCAGTTCGAAAAATGCAGGCGATGGTTCAAATTACAAAGCGCTCAAACTGACCCGCTTCAGGCGTTCACCAGCACGCTGGCCGAGGCCAATCCTCTAAGTGCCGCTTCGATCATCTGTTTCAGCTTTTGCGGGTCATGGGTGTGCCAGGGATTATCAGTCCTTGCAGCGCCCGCAGCCTCGCTCTGTTTGACCAACTCCGCCGCCAGGGCATTGCGATTTCGGCTGCCGTCAAGCAGTGGAAGTATTTGGCCGAGCACCCCGTCCACTTTGATCGGCACGTGACGCAATGTCGTGATCGACCGCTGATGGGCCGCCTGCCATCGAATTAAGCGCGTGGTGCGCGGCAATTCCCCCGCGGTGGAAGCGATTGTTTCGGAGGGGTGAACCCAAAGCTCGACCAGGCTATGTGCGTACCAAAAATCGATCGCCTCGGCGAGAATCTCGGCGATCTTGCCCTCGTCAGAACCGCGGGGCGATTGACCGAGGACCACCGACATCAATTCTGAAAACGGGACCGCCGAGGGCCAGGCCCGGCGCAGCCGCCGCAGCATGGCGATGGGCTGAGGATCCGAAAGTTTTATCAAATGGTGGCCGCCCCCGAATTGAATTACCGGTTGCCCGGCCGCATTGGTCCCCGCCGGCGCCTCGGCGGGATTTCCCGCGATGTGCATCGAGCGGATTGGACTCGGACCGGCCGTGGCAATCGCCGCCTCCGCCCGGCATAGCACGGACCTGCGAAAGCCGCGGTTAATCAGGAAATCGACGTACTGCTCCCGTGCCACTTCATCGGTTGTCATCTTGGCAAGCATCTCTCGCACCGGCGCGGATAACATCGTCCGTATGTCCGCCTGGTTGTCGGCGTCTCCGAGGTACGCCAGCCCATTGGTTTTTGCATCATCGATAAACTGCCAAAAATGTTGGGGCGCGTTGACCGCTTCCATGACGTCGTGCAAATGATAGCTGTCGGAGAATTCCGCGAATGTCTTTTGCAAGTCGCGCATCATGTCCCGGTAAAAGTTCGTTTCCGGCGTGCGTTCCGCTATGAATTGAATGATCTCTCTTCCCCGGGCCGCGCGCTGATCCGGACTCGCGACGCCGCGGGTGTGGAAGAGCATCATGTCCCGAACAATCCCCCTCGACCGCCAACCGGGGTACGTGTTGTAGCTAATGAGGGCCAATCCGTTTGGCGACAGATGCTTTCGGCACACTTGCATCAGTTGTTGCCGCACGATTTCGGGCACCCACGAGTAAAAGCCGTGCGCGATGATGTAGTCGAACGTCGGGGCGTCATCTGGAAAATCCATCAGGTCCTGACTACGCAGCTCGACGTTCGTCAAACCCAATTTGCCAATCAGCTTGGAACCCACCTCGATTTGACGGGGAGACAAGTCGATGCCGAGGAAGCTGCTGCCGGGAAGCTGCTCGGCCATCGGGATCAAATTGCCGCCGCTGGCGCAGCCGATTTCCAGCACCTTGCAATCATTGATGGGTTGCGCAGCCAGACCCCGCATCGCCGCGACGACTGCCAGCCGGTTGGGATGCGCCAACGGTTGCGGATCGCTTTCGTAAGCCACCGCGTCGTAATCCGCCTTCAATTGTTCGGTGATCTCGTTCATTTTGAGATTGTCGCATAGGCCATCGGCCGCCATGATACAGCGCCTGCGAGTTGGGCCAAATCCGGCGGCAAGACCGGGGCGACACGCCGGCTCTGCAAAGGCGTGCATCATTGCCCGCATCGCGGGCCGGACGGACAATGCTCGCGGTTCTCCACATGCCTTCTCTTGAGCAGCCATCCACGATTCTTCAGCCCGCCGGCCTTCCGGCGGCCATCGTCCCCGCACTCTATCTCCACATTCCATTTTGCTTTCACAAATGCCACTATTGCGATTTCTATTCGATCACTCGCCAGGATCCCCGGCGAATGTCTCGGTTCGTCGATCGGCTCTTTCGCGAATCCGACCTGTGGGCGCACACGCCGCCGGTGCTGCGGCCGCGAACCGTCTTCTTCGGCGGCGGAACGCCTTCGCTTTTGCCCCTGGCCGACATGCGCCGCTTGATCCACGGGCTGCGCCAGCGATTCGATTTCTCCAATTGCTTGGAATGGACCGTCGAAGCCAACCCCGCCACCGTCTCTGCCGAATACTGTCAGATGCTGGCCGATGCCGGCGTCAATCGAATCAGCATGGGCGCGCAGAGTTTCGACGCCGCCGAGTTGGCCGTGCTGGAGCGGCATCATCAGCCCGACGACGTGCCCCGCAGCCTCGACATCGCCCGATCCGCCGGCATCCGCCGATTGAATCTCGACCTGATCTACGCCATACCCGGCCAAACCGTTGCCGCCTGGATGAAGTCGCTGGAGCAGGCGGTCGGTCTGGGGACCGATCATCTGTCGTGTTACGGGCTGACCTACGAGCCGAACACTCCGCTGGCCGTCCGTCGGCGGCTGGGGCAAATCCCTTCCGTCGTCGAGCCGGAGCTGGAGATCGAAATGCTCCGCTGCGCGCGGCGGCGGCTTGCGGCGGCCGGATTCGGCGCTTATGAAATCAGCAACTACAGCCGCCCCGGCCAGGAGTGTCTGCACAATCTGCACTACTGGACCGGCGGCGATTATCTTGCCCTCGGTCCTGCCGCCGCCTCCCACGTCCAGGGCTGGCGATGGCGAAACCGCCCGCATCTCGGCGAATGGGAAAACGCTGTCGATAGCGGCCTGCTTCCGGCCGTTGAAGTCGAATACCTCCCTGCGCGCCAGCGCGCCGGCGAGTTGGCCATGCTCATGCTTCGCCTGTCAAGCGGGATCACTCTTTCCGACTTTGCCGCCCGCACTGGCCTTGACGCCGCCGCGCTCTTTGCCGAAGTCATCGACCGCCTCGCGCCCCATGACCTGCTGGACGTCTCGGAAACGTCGATTCGCCTGTCGGAGGCGGGTCTGCCGGTGGCCGATTCCATCGCGTCCGAATTCCTCCAAGCCGCTTCCGCCTTGTAACCGGTCTAACCAGCCGCCTGCTTCCCGTCGATTCAAAGTTCAGGACGATGTTTGGATTCGTGCAAAACATATTTGGCCTGCGGGAGATCATCGCTCCACCGTCGCATCCGATGGGCGTCGATTTCGGCGCGGATTGCCTGCGCATCGCCCAGGTCCGCCAGCACCGGCGCGATTTCAATCTTCGCGCCGCCGCCGTTGCCGACATCCCTCCCGACGTCCGCGCCGATCCCGGCTTGCACCTCGCCTTCTTCGCCCGGACCGTGCCCCAATTGCTCGCGCAGGCGCCGTTCCGCGGTCGCCAGGCGGTGCTTGGACTACCCGCCTCGGTCGTCCATATCCAGAATCTGACCCTTCCCCCGACGGAAGAAAAAGACTTGAAAGACGCCGTCATTCTCGCGGCGATTCGCAAGCTCCCGTTCGATCCTTCGCATGCCTTGATTCGCCACGTCGTCGTGGGAGAAACGCGCCAGGGGCCCGGGCTTCGGGTCATCGCCATGGCCGCCGACTCGCGGTGGGTGAGCAAGTACATCGAGGCCGCACGGGCGGCGCGGCTCAATGTCGTGGCGATGAATGTCCAACCCCTGGCGCTATTGGATTGCTTCGCACGCGCTCATCGCCGAACTTCCGAACTCGAATCCACCCGCTTCTATATCGACATCGGCAGCAGCGGCACCCGCGCGATAATCGCATGCGGATCGCGTCTCCTGTTCGCCCGCAATATCCCTGTCGGCGGGGATCATCTCACCCGGTCCCTCGCCGAATCCCTCGGAATCGCTTTTCACGATGCCCGAATGATTCGCATCAAGCTGGGCGCATTCCCGCACACGCAGGCCATCGCAGTTGATTCCGCCCTCCAGCGCGCCCTCGATGAGCTGACTCGCGAACTGGAGCTTTGCCGTCGCGATTACCAGGCCGCGTTTCCGGACTTTCCCGTCGAACGCTTGGTTTTCGTGGGCGGCGAGGCACGCCAACGCGGCTTGTGCAAAAGCATCGCCAAACAATTGGGCGTGCCCGGGCAAACCGGCGATTCCCTTCGCCATATGGCCTCCAGCGGCAAGACCGGCATCGACGGCGCCATCGACCGCCGCCGTCCCCAGCCCGCATGGGCCGCCGCTATCGGCCTGAGCATCGGACCGGCGGCGAGCGGCGAATGATCATCAACCCGTCGGTCGCCCGCGTCGATAAACCGTCAGAAGGAGGCGCTGAATCGAGCGCGATTATCGGCCCATGATCGAAGACATCCTTCGCAACGCCATCACCGCCGGCGCCTCCGACGTGCACATTCACGCCGGCTCGCCGCCCCTTTTTCGAATCCATACCGTCATCCACCCCGGCAATTTCCCGGCCGTCACCGCCGAGGCGGCCGTCGGCATCGCCAAGAGCCTGATGGACGAGCGCCGCTGGGCTGATTTCCTTCAGAAGCGGGACGCGGATTTCTCGCACGAAATCCCCGGCATAGGGCGATTCCGAATCAACGCCCATTTTCAGCGCGGAACCGTCGCCCTGGCCATTCGAACCATTTGCGGCCGGGTCCGCCCGCTGGCCGAGCTGTTCCTTCCCGAGGTCGTCACCAAGCTTACGTTCCTGCGCCGGGGTCTGGTCCTGATCACCGGCCCCACCGGCAGCGGCAAGAGCACGACCCTGGCCGCCATGATCGACCAGATCAACCGCCGCGACCACGGACACATCGTCACACTGGAAGATCCCATCGAATACGTTCTGGGCGGCATCAACTGTGCCATCGAGCAGCGCGAGGTCGGCAGCGACGTGCCGGATTTCGCCAGCGGGCTCCGACACGTCCTCCGCCAGGATCCCAACACGATCCTCCTGGGCGAGATGCGCGATCTGGAGACGACCAGCGCGGCCCTCACCGCCGCCGAGACCGGCCATTTGGTTCTCAGCACCCTTCACACCCAGAACGCCCCGCAGACGATCGAGCGGATCATCGACATTTATCCGACGAGTCAGCAAACCCAGATTCGCTCGATGCTGGCCGGCACGTTGCAGGCGGTGATCAGTCAAACGCTGATGCCACGCTCGGACGAGCCGGGAATGATTCCCGCGTGCGAGATCATGATCTGCACGCAGGCGGTCAAGAGTTGCATCCGGGATAACCGCATTTTCGAGATTCCCAACGTCATCGAAACCAGCCGGGCGCAGGGCATGCAGTCGCTGGACCTTTCCCTGCAACAGCTCTGCCGCAACGGCTACATCACCCGGCAGGACGCCATCGCCAATGCGACGCATCCGGAAAAGTTCGAGCGGACGCTGGCAGCATAGGCGCGGTTAATTCCCGTCCCGTTTAGCCGCGACCCGAAGGGGAGCGCGTTTTTTGATCGTCGAGAATGGCCAACCCCACATTAATACGCCACCGATGGGAAGAAACTTCCGCGCGGCTCGTGATATTCCCCGATGGACATCAGCGTCATGGGTTTGCAGACGCGCAGCCCCCGCCCGAGGCACCAGCGGAAAAGCCCGGCCCGGCGGATGGGAACCAGCAGCGATAGCGGCTGGGTATTAGCCGCGCCGGCGGCCCAAAGAAGGTCCAACATATCCCGCTCAGTTTTGGCCACGCCGTGATTGAAAACCCAGAACGTCGGCGAAGACAGATAGGCCGCGAGTTTCTTGTCGCGGAACAGCCCTATCGGACCGAATTTCCCGATCGCGTCGTGAAGCTCGCTTTTCCGGTCAAAGCCGTGCACTTCGCGACACAGCGTCGCGGCCGCGTCGAGGTCGGATTCCGTCAATGGGCGCGCATCCAACCCTGGCGGCGAATCCCCCTTCGGCGTGCCGGTCATCAGCGCCAGCGGCTCCCTGGCCTCGAAGCCGAGCGACGTGTAAAGCGACATCGACGTGGCGTTGAACGCATCCTGCACGAGACGGATCGAGACCGAGGACCGCCCGCGATCCAAAACCGCCTCCATCAACCGACGCCCGACGCCTTTCCCCTGATGTGCCGGATCGACCGTGATCGGGCCAACCCCGCGGACCGGGTCTCGCTCGTCGAGAAAATTGGAGCCGACGATCTGGCCACCACTTTCGGCCAGCATCCCAAAGATGCGCGGATTGCCAATGAACCCCTCCACGAAGCTGATCGCCATTTCGGCCGACGGGATATCCGGCGGAAATCCATGGCTCTGGGCGATGCCGCGAAACGCTTCATAAACAATCGTCCCGCAGCGCTCGGCGTCGGTTGGCGTCGTTGGCCGAATATTGACCGGCATGGTTTGATTTTCTCCCATACTCATCTCGGGTTGTCCAGCCATCGCGCGGACCGATCATAGCCAAGACAATCCCGGCGCGCCCGGACTCCGCGTCTCCGCGCCTCCGCGGTTGCATTTCATTTTCGCGCCGGCCAGACCTGGATGATCTTGTAGCCGGAATCGGACCAAAGGACGGCTTGCGTGGAAGGCGTGTCGATCGGCAGGATTTTGACGATCGTCATGTCCGGCGAATCCGGCGGGGTTTGGCCGGACATGATCGCGGCCAGATGCCGCATCATGGCGGCGTGGTCGGGAATCGGATCCGAGCCGGACAGGGGAGTGAACGTGGCCCTTCGCCAGGCGAGATAAGTCGTCCAATTGTCGCGGTTGAGGACGACCGTGGACGGGGAGGTGTGGTCGTGAATCCATCGGCACGCCTCGACGAAGCCCGCGGGGGCATACGAGTCATCCGGGCGGATCAAGCCCTTCCATTGCCGGTAATCCGCCAGGGCGGCACAGCACATCAGCGCCAGGACCAGGGGCGTCCTCATTCGCAGCCGGGCCTGAATGAACGCGACGGAAATCCCCGCCATCAGCGGCAGGAAGTAATTCAAATCGGTCAGAAACCGGGACGGCGCAAAGGCAATGGCCGAGGGCCGCTTTAGAAGCGACATGAGCAACGGAACGAAATGCTCCGTGACGAGAAACAGGCTCGCCAGGACCCCGGCCGCCCAGAACACCACGGGATGAATCCGGGGCGCGCGGCCACGGACCCAGAGGACAATTCCCGCGACGGCCAATGGGGCGTTGACCAAGCCGATTCCCAAGACGATTTTTCCGAGCGTCAGTGGAGGCTCGCTGTCGTAAAGAACCGTCGTGGAATGCAGCGTGGTGATCCGCATGGCGTAGGGGATCAGAAAGAACCCATCGAGCAAAAGCGCCAGGGCAACGGCCCAAACCAGGATTCGCCGCGAGGAAGCGGCGTTTAATCGGGACAGGGGCATGACCATGAACGCCGCCAGAAGGATCCCGGCGACGAGCATCGAATGATGATGGACGAGGATGAGCGCGGCAAAAACGACGCCCATCGTCGGAATCCGGACGGAGGCGCGAACGTCGTCCAACCAGAGCGTCAACATCGTCATAAGAAAGAGCATGCCCATTTCGTTGGGCAATCCGCCCCAGCGGAAGTAATCGTTGCTGCCAAGCCATGCCCACAGTCCATACGCGCCGGCGGACCAGAGGGCGACGGATTCGTCGCCGGCGGCCCGGCGGGCAAAGAGATAAACCTGCGCGGTCGATAAAACGCCCAGCAGCGGGATCAAATCTTTGAAGACCGCGTGCAGCGGCAATCGCGTGATGGCCGAGAGAACGACCAGCAGCGTGTGGCTGCCGGTCGGATAGTTCAATGCGACGGAGTCGAACGGCAGATAATCATGAATCGCGTGCTGCGTCTGCTGGATTTTCCCGGCGAGGATCAGGTGGACGGTCGGATCGTACGGACCTTCGGGCAGCGGCTGGGGCAGAGCGATGCCGAAACGCGCCGCGGCAACGAGAAGAAGGATCACGACGATCCATTTGCTTTTCAGGCTCTGGCGGTATTTCGCCTGCGAAAACCACCGCGCCGCGAGGCAAGCGAGCGCCGCCGCCGCCCAGACCGGATAGAACCATCGAAGATCAAAATAACTGATGGCCGATGCGAGATAGGCTGCCAGGGCCAGGCCGATGCAACTGCCGTAGGTCCAGCGTTCGACGCGGTCCCTGCCGAGGGAAAGGGCGCCCGCCAGCCAGATTCCAGGGACGAGGATGAGAAGCGATCCACCGACGAAGCAGAGGAGTTCGACCAGCATTTCAATCAGGCTGGGTGGAAGCCGGCTGCGCGTCGGTATTGAAACTCCATGAACCCAAGTCGGTGATGATCATGGTGTCAACATGCATGTCGGCCATGAGGTAATTTGAGCCGATCTGAGTTCCATGGTGGAAGGGATCCACCGCCTTCTGGAAATCGCTCTGGTTATCCATTTCCATGTAGTAGTCCCCCTGAATTGAAACCTTTTCGCCCATCAGGATCGCGTTCGACGGTGACGTGTGATTGGGAAGCGCCTTCCCATACTTCGCATAAACAGAAAAACCGGGAAAGTAAAAGTAGTCGTTAAGAATGTATGTGTGCTGAGCGTTGGGGAGAGGATCGGTTTCGGTGGGACAGATCATGACGGGCGGATTCCATACGCCGAAAACCGGAACCGTCCAGGTGTTGTAGTGGTATGAATTCCACTGGTCGGGATACTTCAACACCAGCGAGAGGAACGGACCCGTGCTCACCAGGCTGCCGTCATTCGGGGTATTGAGGTAAACCGTGCTATCGCTCCACCCCAGGTGGTCTGGGAATAAGTATCCACCATTTTGATCGGCATAAGTCAGCATTGCCATACCGACTTGGCGCATGTTGCTCATGCACTGCACCGCCACAGACTGCTGGCGAGCGCGGGTGAGGGCGGGCAACAGAATCGAGATCAGCATCGCGATGATGCCAATGACCACCAATAGCTCCACCAGCGTAAACGCACGCTTGCGGGAAAGTTGCGATGGCCTGCTCATGTTGGCACTCCCTCGCTGTAGGAACTGGCGAATTCTACCCTAAATGACGATTTCCGCGAGCCTTTGCTTCATTAATATGTCCGACAAAGCTCCATTGGGGACGCCAAAGCAATGAATTTTTGGCTTTTTCAGCCATCAGCGGGCTTTTGTAGTCTGGCCAATCCTCCGGCAGCGAAGGGAACCGGGGATGATGCTTGGCTAAACGCCGGCGAAGG
>Ga0116134_1001900_pt1 | contig 10401 bp, 9 predicted proteins | sample June2015DPH_19_5_FD_89737 | JGI IMG/M metagenome (GOLD analysis project Ga0116134, IMG submission 89737) | Peatland microbial communities from SPRUCE experiment site at the Marcell Experimental Forest, Minnesota, USA - June2015DPH_19_40 | ecosystem: Environmental > Terrestrial > Soil > Wetlands >...
GCCGCTCGCCTCGCATCGGCCGGAGTCGACCCCACCATGACGCACCACGCGTTGGCCAACGCCGCGCTGGTGGGTCAGGGCCTCTCCGTGAGCCCGGCGTCGGCGGTCACCCAGGCGGGGCAGGTGATCACCTACTCGTTCCTGGTGACCAACACCGGCAACGTCACGATGACCAGCGTCGCGGTGATCGACACGCAGACCGTTCCGGCCGGCCCGCTGACCTCGGGCCCGGCCTGCCCATCGGCCACCCTGGCGGCGGGTGCGAAGGAGACCTGCACGGCCACCTACACCGTGGCCCAGACCGACGTCGACAACGGCACGGTCGGGGACTCGGCCACCGTCTCGGGTGACCCGCCGTCGGGCTCGCCGGTGACCTCGCCGTCGTCCACGCTAACGGTCGGCGCGGTGGCGCCGACGGCGACAGCGACAGCGACGCCGACGCCGACGGCCACGCCAACAGCGACGTCAACCGCGCCGCCGGCTTCGGTCGCGCCCATCGTCCGCAAGGCGGTTCCAGTTGCCGGCTAGATGGCTAGGAAGAAGAACAATGCCCGGATCGAGGAAGCAGCACCTTGCCGCGGCCACACTGCTTCTGCCCCTGCTCGCGGTGGCCGCGTGCGGCAGTGGCGGCTCGTCGGCGGGGACCTCTAAGGCCTCGTCGGCGGGCACCTCGCAGCGCTCGTCGGCAGGCCAGGCCAACGGCGCGGCGCTGCCGAAGGGGGTCACGAACGCAGCGGGCGTGCCTTCGAAGGTGGCGAACATCGCCAAGCTGCGCAAGCAGGTGCAGTTGACGTCGTGTCACCAGGCACCCGGGGGCTGGACGGCTTCCGGGACCGCCACCAACCCGGCGGGCACGGCGGCCGACTACACGATCGCGGTGTTCTTCACCACCAAGTCCGCCACGGTGATCGGCACGGGCAGTACGCGCGTCCACGTGCCGGGCAAAGCGCACCAGCAGTGGGCGGTCACCAAGCGGTTTACCGCCGCCCCGTCGACAGTGTGCGTCCTGCGCGGCGTCGGCTAGGTCCGCACCTGAAATAGCGGTCCGCGCCTGCCATACACCGATGCGCGGCAGGCGCGGACCATCGAATCAGCCCGGGAAACTTCGTATGAAACCTCTACGTGTCATCCCACCCGCCCGCACGATGGCCGTTTCAGTTGTTGCCGTGGCGGTGCTAGCGGTTGGCGGCTTCCTGGTAGGTCAGCACCTGGCGAGCACACCGCAAACGGGTAGCAGTTCGCTGGCCACGTCCCCTGGCTCGCCCTGGTCTTCTACGTCAGCAGTGACCGCACCCAAAGGCTGGAGCTTGATCGCCATGGTCAAGCACACGATTCCCCGCTATCCCGCCCCGGGAACTCACCCCCATGGCACCGTCCCGGCGCGCTGGTACGGTGCCGTCTCGGCGCTGCCGGTGATCAGCCAGCGGCCCGGCTGGTACAAAATCCGGCTGGCTACCCGGCCGGACGGCTCTACCGCCTGGGTGCGCAGCGCCGACGTGACCATAATGTCCACTCCCTACCGGGTCGTCATCGACCTGGCCACTAAGCACATCAAGCTGCTGCGCGCAGGAAAAGTTGTTATGGACGCACCGGCCGGAATTGGGACCGTCCAGGATCCCACTCCGGCTGGACAGTTCTTCCTCGCCTTCTTCGAGCAGGCTCCTAACCCGGGATACCGGCCATTCATCATCGTCACCTCCGCGCACTCGACCGCCATCGGCGATTGGGACGGCTCAGGGGACGCCCTGATCGGCATCCATGGCCCGCTGGGCAGTGATGGCGCGATTGGTTCCAGCGGCGCGAGGCTCTCGCACGGTTGTATCCGGCTTCACGCCCCGGACCTGCTCCGGCTGCGGGACGTACCCGCCGGAACGCCACTGACTATTACGGCCTGACCCGACCCTGATGGCCTGGCCGCGCGGGTTCCACCCGCGCTATCGAGCGTGTCAACCCCGACGCCGGGCGATGGGATCACAGGGCCAAGTGGTCACTGGTGGGCTATGTGAGGGAAAGTACCCTGATGCCCGATTCTAGCTGGGGCCGCCGTCTTCGGAATCGGACATAAAAGACATAATTGGTAAATTTCGGGAAGTGGCTTTGCGTGAATTACCGTCAGCCGTACCCTCTGGTGGATGCTGGCACGGTTATGCAGTTCGGGGTGCTGCCGCATAAGCCAGCTATAGCCGGGACGGAACGGTGGGCAGCTGGTGTCGGGTCAACAACCGATGATCAATTTCGCGGTGCATGAGGTCAGGACGGGGAAGAGCGGCGCCAGTGAGGATTTCGAGCAGATGCTGGGGCTGCTCGTGCAGGCTACTCACGGGGAAGCGAATCTGGTTTTTGCCGACCCCGGCGATTGGGGCATCGACGTGCTGGTCGGTGACCTGCGCGGCCGGGTCACTATCTGGCAGGCGAAGTATTTCGTCCGAGGGTTTAACGAGAGCCAGAAAGACCAGGTCAGGAAGTCCTTCGCGGCTGCGCTCAAGGCAGCGGATAAGCACGGCTACACGGTGGACCGCTGGGTGCTGTGCATCCCCACCAGCATGGACCCCGGAGCGACGCAGTGGTGGCAGGGCTGGAAGGCGGTCCGGCAGCAGGAGACCGACGTGACCATCGACCTCTGGGACGAGAACGAGCTGCGGAGGCTCCTGCTCCGGCCAGAGGCCGGGTACATCCGCCGGCACTACTACAACCCGTACTGGCAGGACGGTGCGGCGGACGAGCCAGGTGAGTCCCTGCGCCCATCGCCGGTTGGCACGCAGCCGGAGCCGGTGTGGGCGGGCGGCGCAGAATTGCGCCTCTCGGGTCTGGTGTACCTCCTGCACGATGAGCCGTCGGAGCGGCCGAGCCGGGACAAGTCGTGGGTGTGGCGCGAAGCGACTGCTGACCGGATCGAGCCCGACGGGGGACGGGTCCGGCTCCACCAGGTCGAGATCGTCCGGCGTATGGCTGCCGCGGAGCACCAGCACGCCGGGCTGCGAGCGCAGGCCAGGCTGCTGAGGCGGATGAACGGGCGGGCCGGCCTGCCGCGCCTGCTCGGGACCGTCACGGAAAAGGACCGCCTCACCTTAGTGACGGCCCATCCACGGGGCGCATCGTGGGCCGAGGTGTTCGGGCCCGGTTTAGCACCTGCCGACCGGTTCACCGCAGTACGTGTCCTCGCCGCGGCTGCGTCTGTGTGCGCACCGCTGGACGCTCTGCACCGGTGCGGGGCCAGTCACCGGGCGCTGTCCCCTGGTGCGATCTTCGTCGAAGGTGACGGGTGCTTTCTCCGCGATGCCGGGCTCGCGGAGATTCCCGCGGCCGCAGAAGAGGGTGCGGCAGCCTACCGGGCACCGGAGCAGTACCGCGCGCCCTACGCCACGGGTGCCTGGACCGACGTGTACCAGCTCGCGGCGGTCGTGTACCGCACGCTGACAGGTCATCCGCCGTCACCGGCGGGGTCACCGCCGGTCCGCGCCGCGCTGCCCGGATTTCCGGAGCAGGCCGACCAGGTGCTGCTAGGTGCTCTTGACACCGACCCCGCCGGGCGCCTGGCTGATGCCACGGCACTCGCGTCCGCACTGCGCGCGGGCCGGGCCGAGCTCTCGCGGGCAGGTCACCGATGAGCGCGCGACCCGTGTCGTTGCCCGGCCCGGTCGCGGTCATCCCGTCCGCGAAGGCGGCCGAGAAGATGGCCCGCGAGCAGTACCGGACCGGCAAGGCGGACAGTGTGGAAACCGTTGTCACCGAGCTGAGCCAGCTCGTGCAGGCAGGCACGTTGCCGGCCCGGGTCGAGGACGATCCCGAACGCCTGGTCGCCTATACCCGGCGGCACATGGTCGCGCTGTACGTGACGAAATACGGCGACGCCTACCGGCTCGGGCACTTGGCCCCGCTGAGTTTCCGCGATCACGAGCGGTTGTCACGCGGAGCGCTGCTGCTGCACTGCCCGGCTGGCTGGCATGCCTACCACCAGGTCGGCGACGTTCCCCGTGGGCTGTCCGCCGGCTGGGACATCATCCGCGGGGCGTGGTCGCACGCCCAGTTCAGCGAGTCCGCGCCCGGGACTATGCCGGCCCAGCACGCTGACTACCTGGACCTGCTGACCGAAGTGGTGGAGGCCACGCGGGACATCGAAATCGAACGGCAACGCACCGCACCGCCGATCCATTACCGCCGCAAGGGCAGTACCAGGGAGGAGCGGCACTCGGCCCGCGGTGTCTATGAGTTCCAGCTGCTCCGCCCGGCGCGACTGGCCGTCGGCGCACCGGTGTACATCACCGGCGAGCCCGATCTGCGCGGCAGAGTGACCACGATCGCCGATCGCGAGGTGGTCGTGCGGTTCGACACCGCCATCGACTACCGGAAGATCCCGCCGCAGGGGGCCCTTCAGGTACTCCCCAGCGACCGTGTCTACCGGGCTCAGCTGGAAGCCATCGACACACTACGGCACCACCAGGCCGTCTCCCCGGACCTGCTGGCCAGCCTCGTCGACTGGCGTTTGCGTCCCTACACGCCGGACACACAAGCTCAGCCGCGCGAACATCTCGACCCCGGACAGCTCGCCGCGTTCCAGCGGGCCCTGCGCGTACCGGACCGGCTGGTCGTGCTGGGACCGCCGGGAACCGGCAAAACCCGGACCATCACGGAGATCGCGGCGGCCTGCGCGGCCCGCGGGGAGCAGGTGCTCATCACGTCGCAGACCAACCGGGCGGTCGACAACGTCCTGCAACGGCTGCCCGCGCACATCCGCGCGGTGCGGGTCGGCAACGAGGACGCGATGACCAGCCATGCGCGGGGTTTCATGGTCGAGACGCAGGTTGAGCGGCTCCGGGAGGAAATCCTGGCGGCGACCGAGGGTACGGCCTCCCGCCTGGCTCCGTTCACCGGGGACGACCGGCCCGTCGTGCGCTGGCAGCAGTTCCTGACCTCTCAGCTTGCGGAGGCCGCCAAGGCTGACGATGCCCGGCAGGCCGACGAGACGGCGCTAGACGCCATGACCGGGCGCATCAGCCCGCCGCTCGCGGCCCAGCTGGCCGCCCGGGCGGCGAACGTACGGGATGCCCAGGCTCGTGTCACCGCAGCCGGCGACGCCCTGCGTGGTGCCCGGGACCGGCTCGCCGCCGCCGAGACCCGCAGCGGCAGCGGCGGGCTCACCGGCCTGATCTACCGGTGGATTGCCCGGCACCGGCGCCGCAAGCTGGCGGATTTTGAGCAGGCGCGGCCGCGGGTGCGGGCCGCCCTCGCGCGGACCGAGGCCTCGTATTCGGTGGCCCGCGCACAGGCCGATGAGGTGGTGGCCCGTGACCCGGAAGGGGCCAGGCTCGTCGCATCCCGGACGGCCGCCATCTCCGCCCGCCAGGGGGCGCTGGCTGAAGCAGAACGAGGCGCGGACATGGTCCGCGCGGGGCTCCGGGCCGTCGTTCCGATCCCCGATGGCACGCCGGGGGACCTGCCTGGGTGGGCGGAGTACGCGCAAGCATTGGGCGACGCGGTGGCGCTGGCGACGCGGCGCGCGGAACTGCTTGACTCGTGGCGGGCTCAGGTACGCGAGCCCGGCGACGATCTGCACCACGAAGTCGTTCATTACGCGGACGTGGTCGCCGCGACCTGCATCGGCACCGCCACCACCCCGCTGCTGGCCGATCTGACGTTCGGTATGGCGATCGTGGATGAGGCTGGGCAGATCGGCACGCCCAACCTGCTCGTCCCGCTCATCCGGGCCGAGCGCAGCGTCCTGGTCGGCGATCACCGTCAGCTTCCGCCGTTCCTCGACGACGAGGTCAAGGGATGGGCGGAAGACCTCGGCCGGTCCGCAGAAGTCCCGCCGCCCAAGGCCCAGGAGATCACCGATCTGCTCCGCCGCAGCGCGTTCGAGCGCTTCTACCACAGCGCAGACGAGGCACACAGGGTCATGCTGACCGTCCAGCGGCGGATGCCCGAGCCGATAGCCCGCTTCGTCTCGCAGGAGTTCTACAACGGTGCGCTGCACACCGACCACGGCGGGGCATCTGGGGATCCGGTCTTCCGGCGGCCATTCGCCATGGCCGATACCGCGGACCGTCCCCTCGGGGAACGGCGCGAACAACACGGCAGGCGCAAGGAGGAGTGGGGCCGTCAGGGGTACTGCAATGAGCTCGAGGCGGCCCTGATCGCCCAGCTCATCACCGAGTGTGCCCGCTGGTATGCGGACTGGGCCGTGATCGTTCCCTACCGGGCTCAGGCAGAACGAGTGACCGAACTGCTGACCAGGTCACTCGGGGACAACGCGGCCGTCGCGGATAGCGTCGGCACCGTCGACGCGTTCCAGGGCGGTGAACGGGACCTGATCGTCTACGGCTTCACCCGCAGCAATGACCGCGGGGAGATCGGGTTCCTGAAAGAACTGCGCCGCCTCAACGTCGCCATCACCCGGGCACGGCGGCAACTCATACTCGTCGGTGACAGCGAGACCCTCCGCCATGCCCGGGATCAGCAGTTCGCCGGGCTGATGAACTCGATGATCGGCTATCTGCGCGGTTACGGCGACATCCGGGCATCCCGCGAGGTCGTGGACCGGCTGGCCCGGCTGCACGAGGAGCGCCGGTGAACACGGGCAGGCGAATCTATCCGGCCAGGCGCGCGGTCGAGCACGCCACGAGCATCCCCGGAGCACGCCCGCTACGGCTATTTCCCGTGCTGTGGCCACTCTGGCAGGCCGAAACAACCGCCAGCGTCTACGACGAGCAAGCCTACGAAGTGATCGACCGCTTCCTTATCCGGGCCGTCATGGGCGCCGGGCTGCACCGGGTCGATGAGCTGGCCGCGTTCCTGGGCATCCCGCGGGCGCTCGTCCAGCGGTGCCTGAAGTTCCTCGCCGCCATCGGGCATGTCCGCGAAGAGGCCGGATGCGTGACGCTGACCGAACTTGGGCGGTACTCCGCCCAGGAAGACATCCGCTACGAGCCGAAGGAAAGCCGCCAGGAAATCCTGATCGAGCAGTTCACCGGGCAGCCGCTGCCGCGTGCCTACTACCAGGGCTCGGTCCCGGTGTTTTTCAGCACCGAGATCCCCGGGGACAGGCTCGCTGACCGCAGCCGCTTCCTGCCGCTGTTCGCGCCGGCGGTATTCCGGCGCGAGCTGGTCGAGACGCTCGCCCAGCGCCCGGACCGGGCCGAGCTGAACCTGCCACGAAAGCTTCGCGACCTGCGTTTCATCGGCGAGCGTGACGCCTACCTCCCCGCCTACATCATCGAGACGGCCGGAACGGGCCTGCTCGTCTACACCGCGATCGCCGCCGAGCGAGACGCCTTCTTCGAGAACGCGTGCCGTCAGGTGCCCGATATCGTGCAGCTCATCAGAGCCGAGAAGACGGCCGGCCCTCGCGAGATCTGGACCGAATGGCTCGCCGACAGCCAAGCCGGACCGGGAACACTACACCAGCTGCCTAACGGGATCTGGCGGGCCACGCTCCGGCCCACCGCCTTCGGGCACGACGCCAAGCTCTCGCTGAGCAAGGTCGGCTCCTACGAGCTTCGCAAGAGGCACTTTCTCCAGCTTTGGTGCGACGACACCGGTCTGCGCCGCCGGGCGCTGATTGAACGCGCGCTCGCCATGACCTCGGCCTCGGACATCACCGGCACGGCAGACCTGCGGCAGCGCGTCGCAGCCCTTGCCGCCCAACTCGAGATAGCCGAGCCAACCCTGGCGGATCTGCGCGAGTACGGCCACCAGCACCGCATGAATGCTGCTGTCGCGCGCCTGGACGCCCTGCAATAAGCAGCCAAACAGCAGGTCCATTTACGCGAAGGAGCCCCTTGATGTCTCTGCTGCTGGTGGTGGTCGGCGCGATCATCCTGATAACCATCGTGTGGAGCGCCCGTACGGGTCCACCACCGCCGCCGCACCATCGCTTCGCCCGGCCGGGCGGCGATCAGCTCGCGCATAGCGCGGCTGCGGTGGGTGTTCTGCGGAGGAGGGAGGCATAGTAAAGGGATTGCAAAATTATGGCCAAATGACTGGTTGACGTACATAGGGGACCTATATATATTGGAGCTGTGAACCGGTGATGTCCCGCGTAGGGGCCTCGCGGAAAGGAGCCGGGCCCGCGCCCGGGCCGACCCAGCCCCTTGCCTGCCGGATCTGGTTTCGAGGAGGAAACCATGTCGGCATCACAGAGCACGCGCATCGTGGTCGGGGTTGACGGCTCGCCGTCCTCCATTGGGGCCCTGGAGTGGGCCTTCGGCCAGGCGATACTGACCGGCGGTGTGATCGAGGCCGTCTGTGCCTGGCACTATCCAAACGTCTACGGCGCCGCCGTCCCGGACAACGCGGATTACCATGCGCTGGCCGAGGAGACGGTGGCCAAGGCGATCGCCGAGGCACGGACCGCGGACCAGGCGTACGGCGTCGTGCCGGTCCGCCCGGTTGTGGTCAAGGCCCGGCCCGCCCACGCCCTGCTGGCGCAGGCCAAGGGCGCGACCTTGCTGGTGATCGGATTCCGCGGGCACGGCGGCCTCAGCGAGGTGCTGCTCGGCTCGGTCAGCCAGCACGTCCTGCACCACGCCCCGTGCCCCGTCGTCATCATCCGGGACGCCATGACCGCCGCCCGGGGCAAGGCGGAATAAGAGACAAGGCGGAATAAGACGTGAGGGCGGGCAGCACGAGAGCGGGCGATTCCGGTACCGTCACGGCCGCACCGGGCCGCGACGGCCACGCGACGGCCGACGGCACACGGGCGGACCGCCCCGTCGCGCACGACGAGCACATCGACCGCGCGTGGCTGGCCGACGAACTGGGCGCGACGCTGGTGCAGATATCGACGGTGCTGCGCCGCGCCATCCTGCCGCCGCAGATCAGCCTGACCCAGGCGTCGACGTTGCTGATCCTGCGGGACGAGGGGCCGCAACGGGTGACCAGCCTGGCGGAGGCGGCGCAGGTGACCCAGCCCACGATGTCGGCGCTCGTCATCGGCATGGAGCGGCTCGGCTGGGTGCGCCGCGACGCGAGCAGCACCGACCGGCGTGCCGTGGCCGTGTGCCTGACCGAGAGCGGCGACCAGGTGGTCCGCGAACTGGAGGCGGCGCGGAACCGTGCGCTCCTCGCCGACCTCGGGGCCCTGACCCCGCGGGAACGGGCCGCTCTGGTGGCGGCTCTCCCGGCCCTGCGCGGGATCATCGCGCACGAGCAGCAGAGTAGAAACGCGGACAAGAACGCGGACAAGAACGCGGACAAGGCGGTGGCGTGGTGACCAGCATGCAGCCACAGCGGCCGGACGATGAGCGCCGTCCCACGTGGAGAGCCCGGCCGGACCAGGAGCTGGCCCCGGAGCGGCGCCGCACGCCCAAAGGCGAGGCGGAACTCGGCACCGACGGTCCCGGGGCGATCGTGGTGGGCGTCGACGGCACCCCCACGTCGCTGCGTGCCCTCGCCTACGCGGCCGGGCTGGCCCGGCGGCAGCACGCCGAGCTGATCGCCGTCTACGTGCGGTCACCGCTGCGCACGCCCGTGGCGCTGTCCGGCTGGGTCGACGCGGGCATCGTGGCCGCCGAGGCGCAGGCGCAGCAGGACGCGGAGGCGGAGCTCTGGGCCCAGATCACCGACGACGCGAGCACCTGGGGCACCGGCGCCCGCGTCGTGGTCCGGAGCGGCAACCCGCTGCACGAGCTCAGGAAGGTGGCCGGACAGTCCGGCGCCGACACGATCATCGTGGGGGCATCGGCGGGCCTGCGCCACCGGCTGTTCGGCTCGCTGGGACACCGGCTGCTGCGCCGGAAGCCCTGCCCGGTGACGATCGTCCCCTGATCCGTCGCGGACGCGACCAGGGCCGGCGTCATCATCGCGCTACGAGCCCGGCCGGCCCGGCGACCCCCGTCCGCCACGGCTCGTACGTGCTCGGCGAGTCCTGAACCAGTGCGCCCGCGGGGCCGTCACCGGCTCGCGGGTCGCGCGGCGCAGCCACCAGGACAGGACCGCACAGGCGGCGGCCAGCGCGCACAGGATGAGCGGAACGGCCCGGACACCGGAGATTTCGATGGCCCGGCCGAGCAGCGGCGGGAAGGCGACGCCGCCCACCATCGAGAAGGCCATCACGTAGGCGCTGGCCGCCGACACCCTCGGCGCGGAGCGCGTCAGCCACGGCAGCCCGGTGGCCCAGATCGGCGCACACCAGAGCCCCAGCCCGGCGTAGGCCCACGGCGCGGCGGCCGGGATCACGGCCAGCAGCAGGAACGCGGCCATGCCGAGACAGCAGACGGTGACGATCGCGGGCGCCGGCCAGCGGAGGCTGACCGGAACGGCGGCGAACCGGCCCACGGTCAGCGCGAGCCAGAAACCCGACGTCGCGGTGGCGGCTACGGCGCGTGCGTGGCCGCCACCGCGACGCCGGGTTTCTGGCTCGGCGAACCGGCCCACGGTCAGCGTCCGCCGGCCGGCCCCCGC
>Ga0116134_1001901_pt1 | contig 10396 bp, 5 predicted proteins | sample June2015DPH_19_5_FD_89737 | JGI IMG/M metagenome (GOLD analysis project Ga0116134, IMG submission 89737) | Peatland microbial communities from SPRUCE experiment site at the Marcell Experimental Forest, Minnesota, USA - June2015DPH_19_40 | ecosystem: Environmental > Terrestrial > Soil > Wetlands >...
ATCAACCTGGGGCAGAGAAGCGGTTCTTCGGCCGCTTCTCCCGAAGAGATCTCGATCAATCTCGGCAGCGGCAGTGCAGGAGGGCAGGTTTTGATTGACGCCGCTCAGGGGCAAAACAACAGCTCCGCCGAGCCCGTCACCATCAACCTCAACCCACAGAGTAACTACGAGATCATCTTGAACCTGCTCAATGCCAGCTCGACGAGCAGCAGCAATGCCCTGAGCGTGAGCGCATAGTTCCGCGGGCATGGTTCCGCAGGGATGGTCTGTACGTTGCCGCCCGGCACGAAGCCGCAAACTGCGGGAGCGTTTTGGAAGTTTCTCCACCCGAAACGCCCCCGCACTCGGGCTTCCGGTTGGTTGCCGCTCGTTCCTGGTCACTTGGCTTGAAAACAGGGATTACCACGATCCCGTACCCGCAGCGGAACCGAAGATCACGCCAGGTCCAAAGTCACTCGAGGACATTGGTCCAGATGTCGAAAGAAAATTCAATCTCGAAGGCGAGGGTTTAAGGGGAAGAGCTTCCGCCGAGGACTTCGAACGGTTTAGGGCTGCTTTCGAGAACCTCGTTAAACTCGAAAAAGAGGCCAGAGGAAACGTATTCCAGCGTATGGTTCGCAGACATGACCCCGCTCCCACCGAGGAAATTGAAGCGGCAGCCAATCAGGTCTGGGATGCCCTTGAAGCGCTGCACATCGCGCTCACAATGAATCCAGACTCACCACAAGAGGCATCGTTATGGCCTGACATGGTATTGATTGAGCGATACATAAGGAGATGAGTAGGTTCCAATAGATATTATCGCCATCGTGGGTAGCGAAACCAGAATCGCGGTTTTTTCGCGGCTCCGCAAGTCCGATATCCAGCAAGGCGCTAGCGAGATATTCGGTGGGAACACCGGCATTTGAACGTGTCGAAGCCTCGAGCCTCCGCAGGTGATATCTTTCCAAGTGTCATTCCGTCGACCTGCAAACCCCAATCCCTGATGAGACGATGACGAAGCGAAGATCCAGATGTTGAGATTGCGAGGAAATATATGAAGACTTCTATTTGTTCATTCGCGCTGTTGGCATTCGCGGTCTCCGCATGGGCTGCCCATCCCTTCCATGTGGAAGACATGCAGCGCCTGTCGCGCGTCGGAGAACCCCATGTGTCACCCGATGGGAAGTGGGTGGCCTTCACGGTGACACGAAGTGATGTCGAGAAGAATCGGTCGGTCACAAACATCTGGAGGATCCCCGCGGCGGGTGGCGATCCGCAACAAATAACGTTTGGGGAGCAGGGATTCAACGGGGAAGTGCGCTGGTCGCCGGACGGCCGCTACCTGTATTTCGTCAGTACGCGCGTGGACAACAAGCGGCAGATCTTTCGCCTGCCGGTGAACGGAGGCGAAGCGAAACCAGTGACCAGTGTTCCCACCGGAGTCGACGCCTATGTATTGTCTCCAGACGGCAAGACTATCGCCATTACGGCAAGCGTTTTCCCATCCTGTACGGACATGGCCTGCAACGAGAAAATGGCGAAGGAGCGCGCCGACAACCCGGTGAAGGCGCGCGTAATTACGGAGATCCCGTTCCGGCGGTGGGACACGTGGGTCGATGGCATGCGCAATCATATTTTCCTTGTCCCTGCAGAAGGTGGCGCCGCCAAGGATGTTACGCCGGGCGATGTCGATTCACCGATCTGGACGGAGAATGGGACGCAGGAAGTTGCGTTTTCTCCCGACAGCCGTGAAATCTGTTTTTCCCGCTATGTCGAGAATGAGGCTTTAACCGGCAACAGTGACTTGTTTGTGATGCCGATAAATGGGGGTGCGCCGAAGGCCATCACCACCAACAAGGCCACCGACAGCACGCCACTCTATTCTCCGGACGGCCGCTACATCGCTTACAGCGCCACGCTGCGGCCGATGCAAGAGACCGACCTCACCCGTCTCTTCCTCTATGATCGGACCACCGGAGAACACAAAAATGTTTTCGAAGCGACCGATCGGTCCATTGATTCGTACGTGTGGGCGCCAGACAGCAAGAGTCTGTATGTGACCTACGAAGACCGCGGCCAGGAACCTCTGGCGCAGTTGGACATTAACACCTTGAAAGTGACGCCATTGGACACGGCGGGCACCTCCGCAGGGGTGGACGTTTCGCGGGACGGTACGTTCCTCGTCTTCTCGAACATGGATTTCTCCCATCCCGCGGAACTATTTCGGCTGAACCTCGCGGCCGCCGCCGGTTCTCCTACGCCTCTGACTCGTATAAACGCCGAGGCGCTGCAAGACATCGAGTTTGGCGAGGCTTCGAGTTTCACATTCCGCGGTTGGAACGGCGAAGACATTCAGGCGTGGCGGGTGCAACCGCCGGGGTTCGACGCGAACAAGAAATACCCGCTGCTGTTGCTGATGCACGGCGGCCCGGAGAACTCCTGGACCAATCTGTTCCACTATCGGTGGAACGCGCAGTTGTTCGCGGCCGCTGGCTACGTGGTGATTATGCCCAACTTTCACGGCTCGTCGGGCTTCGGCCTCAAGTTCATGGACGCGATCAAGGGCCAGTGGGGCGGGGCGCCATATGAAGATCAAATGAAGGCCGTGGACACCGCGCTCACCTGGCCGTACATTGATCCGACACGAGTGGCGGCTGCGGGCGCGAGTTACGGCGGCTACATGGCGAATTGGATGGAGGGCCACACCGACCGCTTCCGCACCATCGTGTCTCACGACGGCCTATATGACTTGGTGTCGTCGCTTTATTCGTCGGATTTGGTGGGTGGAATCCAGCAGGAGTTCAAGGGGACGCCGTGGGAGAACTCGCAGGCGTTGATCAGTCAAGCGCCATCCACGTTCGCCAACAACTTCAAGACGCCAATGTTGATCGTTCACGGGGAGCACGACTACCGTGTCGATCCGAGCCAGGGTTTGGCTATGTTCCAGGTTCTCCAGGCGAAGCATGTCCCGTCAAAACTGCTCGTGTTCGAGGACGAAAACCACTGGGTGCTCAAGCCGGCCAACAGTGTCTTCTGGTATCACAACGTACTGGATTGGCTGGACGAATGGGTTAAGCCGGACCGCGCCGGCTACGAGAAGCATCTTCAAGCGAGCTCGGGGAAGTGAATCTGAGATGTTGCAGGCGGCGAGGGTAGAGTCCCAAAACCAGAAATGCCGTTCTAGCGCGAACCCGTGGCCGAGGTTTTACCGGGCCCGCGGGCCCGTTTCCCTTTAGCGGACATCGGCGGGCGCCTTTCAGCCGGGGCCATCGCAGTTGAACGCCTGAGCACCAGGCTGGTGATCAGTTCGTAGCTGCGGCTCTCCTGCGAAGGCGACGAGCATTCAACTTCACTTAACAGGGCCTGGAAAGCGATCGTCGCCAACTCCTTTTGCGACATCTGCACCGTCGTCAGAGGAGGAATAGTGAACTCGGCCAATCGTATGTCGTCGAATCCGACCACGGAAAGGTCATCCGGTATCTCGATATTTTGCTCGTAAGCTTCTCGCATAACTCCGATGGCGGTCATGTCGTTGGAGCACAGCACCGCCGTCGGCCGGTCGCTTAACCGGTTCAGTTCAAGCAGCGCTCGCATTCCGCCCTCCATGCCATGATCGCCCACTACGATCAAGTCGGGAGAAAGCCCGATTTCCCGCATGGACGCTTGGAAGGCATCTCGCCGCGCCACGGCAGACTTCAAATGCAAGGGGCCAGTCACAAACGCGATGCGCGTGTGCCGGAGGGCGGCGAGGTGCTGTACCGCCTGACGAATTCCGTTTTGATAGTTGATCCGGATATTGGCGACTCCCGGAACCTCGGGTCCCACGTCGATGAAGACCAGCGGAACCTTGCGGAAACGAAGGTGCTCCAGCAGCGCTTCTTCCATGCCGAAGGTCAAGATCGCCACCCCATCCACCCGGCGTTCGATCATGCGCCGCACCGACGATTCCATCCGTTTTGGATCATGCACGGTCGAGGTCAGCAGGATTTCGTAATTGTTCTCGACGGCGAGATTCTCGAAGGTCTGTACGATCTCCGGGAAAAATGGATTGGTGATTTCGGAAACGATCAGCCCCAAGATGCGGCTCCGCCCCGAAACCAAAGCTCGCGCCTGGGTGTTGGGGAAGTACCCGAGTTCGTCCACCACCTTCCACACCCGCTTGGCAAGTTGAGGATCGACCGTGGGAACACGGTTGATCGCCCGGGACACGGTGGCAGTGGAAACTTTCGCTCTCCGCGCGATCTCACGGATATCCATGGGGATTAGTTGGGGAATTACCCCTGCGAACAGTGCATCTTACCATGGACAGCAGGTAATCTCGGGACAAGGATGCCAAATCCAGAAAACGTTTGCCAAGCCCCGCGCGTCGATGGTAGCTATCACCATCGCCATACGCTAGTTTGGCTCTACGAAGCGTCGATTCTCGGTAAGGTTGTGCGTCGCCCTTAAATTACCGGTCACCTTGACGGAGAAATTCTTGTGGGCCGGTATCCCTTCCACTCCGTCCACGGTGAGGCGGATCGTGAACTCCCCCGCTCTAGTGTAGGCATGAGATACCTTGGGGCTATCCGCGCTCGTGCCGTCGCCGAGGTCCCAGTGATAAGCGACCGCGGGCACACCGCCAGCTTCAGTCTGCGCCGAGCGCGCCGAAAGAGTGATCGTCTCACCGGTACTTGCCACTGCGGGCACCTGCGCCGTCACGGTTGGGGCAGCCTCGGCAACACTCTTGTCGATGAGCTTGATCACCCTCACCGACTGGGGTGGCTGGTTCTCCAGCCGCACTGCACCGCCCACGAGCGTAACTGTCTCATTCTGGTTCAGCACATCGATCGCCGCAAACGTATGGCCGGCGGGCAGGCCGAGGTCCGCCAGTCTTAGCGTGTGCGAGCGCGCCGCGTTCGTCCAATTGAAGACCGTCAGTATGGCCTGTCGTTGATCTTCCCGGAGGAAGAAAATGCTGGGCTGTCCATCCTCTGGCTCGTAGGTCATCAGGTCTAGCGGCGTGGAAGCTCGGCCGACTTTGGCCATATTCAGCAAGTCCCGGTTTTCAACCAGCGCCAGCCGGTCTTTTTCAGAGCCCAGGACCAGCATGTCATCGCCAATCTCATACATGCCGCCGGATACCGCGGAGAGCGCAATCGACGCCTCGGCAGCAGTCAGCGAAATCGAAGACCGTTCGTGGGCATGCTCCATGAGATGGGTTGCGGTGACGTTGAAGGCGTCCGGATCATTGATGAAGAAATTACGCTGCATATAGAAGCGGGCAGCGATGCCAGAGGCGGCATTCTTGGTCCTTTCAAAACTGTGGCCCGTATCGGCGGAGATCCGGCCCGTATCTACCAGCCCCACTGGGTTGAGCATGGGGCTGCCGTCTTTATCCAGGATAACTTCCTCGCCCACGGCATCGCGGATTACCTGGAGGCCAATACGTTGGGCTTCGAGGGCTGTGGTGTTGGGGCGGTAATAGTAACCCTCGATCGCGGTGGTATCCATGAAGTCGAGTTTGATGAACCTGACACCCCATTCGCGGACGAGTGTCCTGTAAGTCTGGCGCATATACTCCTGGGCTCCGGGATGGGTTGTGTCCAGCGCGTAAAGTACATCCGTCTTCTGGTCCCAGACGTCGCCAATGGGGATCGGCTGGCCCTTGGCATTGTGCACCAGCCAGTCCTTGTGATGCTGGTAGATCCAAGCGCGGCTTGTCACCTCAAACGGCGCTGTCCATAGGCCGAAGGTCAGGCCCTCTGCGGTAAGGTGATGCCCGACGAACCGCATACCATCCGGGAATTGTGTCGCATTCGGAGTTGTATATTCCCCGCGAGCATACTGATAACCTTCATCAATTTGGAAATACTTATACCCTAATGACTTCAGATGTTCGGCTTGCCATTCGCCATTGGCCAGGGTTTCGCCTTGGTTGATAGAGCCATAGTAGACAGTCCAACTCCACCAACCGATGGGAGTCTCGCTAGAGACGCGCGCATGGCGCCAACGACGAACCGCATCACCGTAGGCCAACAGTTGACTGTGGTAATCCGGTCCGGCCTGGAACATCAATCGCTCTGAAGTTATGTCTTCCCCGGGTTTAACCGGAAGGCTCAATTCGACTTGGTCGTCCGCGGGAGAATCCTTCATATCGAATTCCCTCTGGATTTCCCTGGTCCCGGTAGATTCCACGGTAAAGGATGCGATCTTGGCCTTTGCTCCCGTGCCCTCAGCTTGCAGATGCATCAGGGTCAGAAATCGGTCTGAGGTGAGCGCGCCAAGAAATAAACTCTGCTTACTCGCCCGGTTGTAGATGAGTTGGCTCCCTGCACCGCGATGCATCCCGCCGGGCGCTTCCCCGAGGTCGTAGAGAGCCAGATCCGGCCAGTCTTCGCTGAAACTGTCGGAGAGAACCCGGTCGGCCGATGGATCGCCGCCTAGATTAAGGATAGGGTCACCCATGGCTTCTACACTCCGAATGGCTTGTACAGCTACTTCTTTTCCCACGCTATTTTGCACCTTCACCTGCACAGTGCCGTAAGGGCGCTGTTTGTAGAGCTGTAGCACGTAAACAAAATCAGGTTTGCCGTCGAGTCCGCTGCAAGTGACGGTCACCTGGCGGCCGGAGCCGAGATCATCCTGAAAGCTAGACTCTGAAGCCTGGTGCCGCGGGTAATCGCTGGAGTGAAGCCACTGGTGGTCAACCTGCGCTGCCACACGGGAAGTGAGCACGGGCTGGCCGCCATGTAAAGACAGTTGGTACGATCCCTCCTGCGCGTTGACCGTCAGGGACAGCTCATCGTTCGTCAGTTGCTGGGCCACACACGGCAGCGCGACCATCAGCGAGCCAGCGATTATCGTAAGTCCAATGCTGAAAACCAGTCTTCGAGTTTTTTTCGACACGGCAGCAATCTCCTTATGTATGTGTGCATGTTCGCCATCGCAGCAGGAACCCATACTCTACCGATGAGGGTATGCCGCTTTCGGGATGGCCCGGCGACCCGCCTTCGAGTGAGCCTAAACCATCTCGCTTAAGTCTGACACGCAAGTGCTGATGACGCACAGTCCTGAGGCAACGGGCACCTCTGCTCACAAATGGACCAAGCCTCGCTGCAGCGCCGCGACCACAGCCTGGGTGCGGTCGCTCACATTCAGCCGCATCAGAATCGTGCTGACATGACACTTGACGGTGGCATTGGTAATCCCCAGTTCGCCGGCGATTTCTTTGTTTGACTTGCCGTTCACCAGGAGCTGCAGCACTTCTTGTTCTCTCGGACTGAGGTCGCTATCCGGCATGCGTGATTCCAAGGCCCGCACCACGGGAGGAGGAAGAAAGCGTCCTCCCGAATGAACGCGGAGCAGCGCGTCAATCAGAGTCTGGTACGGCATCCCTTTGATCACATAGCCTTTGGCTCCAGCCTCGAATGCCCGGTGGATGTCTTCGTCGCCCTCGTAAGTAGTCAAAACGACGAACCGCGATTCTGGATAACGTGTGCGGATTGCAAGGATCGCGTCCACGCCGCTCATCTTCGGCAGCCGGAGGTCCATCAGAGTAATGTCGGGCTTGTGCTCGTGAAACAAAGCGACGGCTTCTTCTCCGGTGCCGGTCTGGGCTACCACGGTCATGTTGGGCCGCGCATTGATGATGGCCGCGACCCCTACGCGCATCAGAGGATGGTCGTCTACCACCATGACTGTGATCTTTTCCTGTGGGCTCACAACTTCACCTCCATGTCGTCCGAGGGAACAAAGGAGCCACGAGGAATGTGGAACATGACCTCCGCGCCCCCGCCGGGCCGGCTGTTCAATATCAATTCGCCTCCCAACCGCGCGATTCTTTCCCTCATGCCGACCAGACCGTAATGGCCGGCCGGCAGGGAAGACACCGCCTGGGGATCGAATCCAGTGCCATCGTCGCGAATTGTTACGCCGCATCGGTCGGGGTCAAAGTGGACTTCCACTTGCACTTTGCTGGACCGCCCATGACGGACCGCGTTGTAGATGCCTTCTCGAACTACCATGAGCAATTCATGGGTGGTGGCCTGCTCAAAATCGAATGGTCTGCCAGAAATATGACACTCCACATTCACGGCGAATTCCTGGCTGACGTGCTCCGTCATTCGGTGTAGCAGCGTGCTGAGGTCCTCTGCCGGCGGCGACTTCTGGCGCAAGTTCCACACCGCCTCCCGCGCCTCGTTGATGGTCGACCGCAATTGCGTTCGCGCACAGTTCAGCAGGTCTTGCTGCGCTTCTGGCTCCGTCGGACCGAGGCTGGAATGAGCTTCCATAAGCGCCGACACGCTGACGCATCCCTGGATCAGCGTGTCGTGCATTTCCCTCGCTAACCGGTTGCGTTCCCCCAGCACCGCCTGGAAGCGCCCGGCTAGCTGACGAAGACGGAACTCATGAACTGTCCAAACCGCTCCTGCCAGGGCAAGGATGCAGCAAGTCAGAAACCACCAGGTCCGATAAAAATGCGGCCGCTGCAGGATTTCGAGCGACGCTTCGGCGATCTGTTCCTGATTGTTCATCTCGAAGGCCGCGACCCGGAACCGATAGCGTCCTGGGGGAAGATTCGTGTAGTGGGCGATGCGATCGGCGGAGGCTTCGCTCCAATCCTTGTCAAACCCGTCGAGCCGATAGCGGAACTCAACCCGCTCCTGCGACCGCAAGAGCACCACGCCATAGTGCAGTTCCAGCTTTTTCGTATCCGGACCGAGAGAAACTCCGCCGAGGGGCGAAATCTGCAGCCCGTCCGCCACCACCTGGTCAACTACCACAGGCGCCCGATCGGAGGGCTTGGGTTGGTCAATATTCATGCGGACCGGCCCTTTGCTGCTCGGGAACCAGACTTCTCCGCGCGTCGTAAGAAGACCGGCGGGCTTTTCTCCACCACACATCTGGATGGTTTCCAGTCCCTCGGAGATGCCGTACAGGGTGAGGTTCACGCGCCCGGCGCGGTGTTCGGCAACCGCATCGAGTTCGTGGCGATTGACCGCGGAGATCCCATTCGGACCGCTGATCCACAACGTTCCGCGCTGATCCTCCACCAGTTCGTAGATGCTGTTGCTGGCGAGCCCTTGCGCGGTCGTGTAATGGCTGAGCTTCCCGTCTCGCCAACGATACAAGCCGCCGGCCCGAGTTCCGAACCACAACCCAGCGTCGGAGTCCTGATGAATGGCCCAGACTTTCTCCTGCTGCAGGGCAGTGGTGACGGCGTCATTCTCAAATCGGCCGCCATGCAAGCGGCTTACGCCTCTGTCGGTACCGATCCAGAGATCGCCATTACGGTCTTCGAGCAAGGAACGCGTGCTGAAGTAGCAAAGCCCGTCCGACATCTGAAAACTCGTGAATGCGCCGTCACGCCAACGGCTCACGCCTTCATCGGTCGCGACCCACACGCTGCCGTCGCGGCTTGCCAGAAAGGCGCGGACAAAGTTGTTAACCAACCCCTCCCTGGTCGTGTAGTGAAAGAGCCGCTCGCCCACCTGGCGGTACACTCCGCGGCCCTCTGTCCCCACCCAGAGTGCGCCCTCGCGATCGCGGAAGACGTTCCGGATCCTGACCCCGGAGATACCTGGAAAGCGGTATGGGGCGGCCTTTCCGTCGCGATAACGAAACAAGTCGGCCGCCGCGATCCACACGTCTCCGCCTCGGTCTTCATATACCGTCTCCGCATCGGAGTTCTGGGTCGGAACGCAGGCCGGAATGCTGAGGTTGAGCACGGTGTTGCTCGGGAGCCGCTCCGGCGCCGTCATATTTGAGAAGCTGCCATCGCGATCGACGTAGAGCCCGTGACCAATCGTCCCGATCCATAACGCGCCCTCGGAAGTCTGGCGTAGAAAGCGCACGGTGCCGTCGACCTCGCGCACCTTTTCGAAGTGCGAAGTCGTACCTTGCGCGAACGTCTTCCGCTGTAGCCCCGAAACCGTGCCGACCCAAATGGTTCCATCCGTTGTCTCGATCAGAGACTTGACGCGATTCTGGCTGGCTTCTCCCTCCATGTGGTATTCGACGACGGAGTTCTCTTTCAGACGCAATAGTCGGGAACCTCCCACCCACAGCCCGCCGCCACGGTCCTCGTAGATGGCGTGAACCGCCAGCAGAGGCACAGTCTCCGAATCGTCGACGCGTACCACGCGTTCCCCGCGGAACTGAAATAGACCATTGTCCGTCCCGACCCAAATCCGCCCGGCACTGTCCTGGTACACCGATCGGACAAAGCTGTTGGTGAGGCCGTCCTTACTGGAGAACGAACGAAACGCACCATCACGGTACTGGATGAGTCCGCCTCCCTCCGTTCCGATCCAGAGTGTGTTGTCCTGGGAAACCATCAGACAGAAGATGTTGTTGTCGCTGAATGCCGGCGTATTCTCGCGGTTGTAGAGGGAGAAGCGGGCCCCGTCAAAGCGCAACAGGCCGCCCGTGG
>Ga0116134_1001902_pt1 | contig 10393 bp, 10 predicted proteins | sample June2015DPH_19_5_FD_89737 | JGI IMG/M metagenome (GOLD analysis project Ga0116134, IMG submission 89737) | Peatland microbial communities from SPRUCE experiment site at the Marcell Experimental Forest, Minnesota, USA - June2015DPH_19_40 | ecosystem: Environmental > Terrestrial > Soil > Wetlands...
GGCCACTGTCTTCTCTACGGGAACGGACTCACCCGTGATCATGGATTCATCCACCGCGCTCGACCCCTCGAGCACTACGCCATCGACGGGAATCTTTTCGCCCGGACGTACGCGCAGGCGATCTCCGGGCTTCACGGCTTCGAGTGGGATGTCGCGCTCAGTTTCAGAGCCGTCATTGCTGCCATTCTTGCTTATCAGACGCGCCATCTTCGGGCTTAGATCGAGCAGCGCCCGGATCGCGCTGGAGGTACGGCTGCGGGCGCGGAGTTCCAGCACCTGACCCAGCAATACGAGCGTGACGATCGCCGCCGCGGCTTCAAAGTACACATCCGGGTGGTCGCCCATGCTGCGAAACGAGGACGGAAAGATCTGCGGGAACAACGTTGCCACCACGCTGTAGAGGTACGCCACGCCCGTGCCCATCGCAATCAGCGTGAACATGTTGGTGCTGCGGTTGACCACCGACGCCCATCCGCGCTGGAAAAACGGCCAACCGCCCCAGAGCACGACGGGAGTGGCGAGCAGCAGTTCGAACCAGGGCACCCCCCGGTTCCACGGCGACGCCATGAACCGGTGGGGCCAGGTCATGCTGCCCACGGCGATCACGAGCAATGGCGCGGTCAGACCCAGGCTGATCCAGAACCGCCGCGTCATGTCGCGCAGCTCGGGATTGTTTTCTTCGACGGTAACCGTACGCGGCTCCAGCGCCATTCCGCAGATCGGACAGTACCCAGGTTCCGCGCGCACGATTTCGGGATGCATCGTGCAGGTGTACTCCGTCTTGCTGGCGGGGATTGCCGGCGATTCGGGATCGAGCGCCATCCCACACTTGGGACAGGGTCCGGGCACGGACTGCCGCACTTCGGGGCACATCGGACAGACGTAGGCTGGCGGGCGATTTGCGGACGCGGCCGGCAACAGGGCGGTGGAAGCCGCGGCCCGCTTGCTCAGCGCGGGCATCACCAGGGCTGGACCGCCTATGGAAACCAGGCCCGATGTCGTCGCCATTGACATTGACATTGTCATTGGCTTGGGCGGGGATGACAGAATCTTCTCGGGATTCGCCTGGAACTTCGCGAGGCAGCCGGCCGAGCAGAAGAAATATTCTTTTTCGTTATGGAGCGTGTCCTTGTGCAGCGTTTTATAGCGTGCGGTTGCGGGATTCACCTCCATCCCGCAGACAGGGTCTTTTTGCCGTGTCTTAGCGGATGGTGGCTGTGCGTCCGGAGTGTGCTCGGGATCAAGGTTATCCATAGTCTCTAGCTTGCGAGGAAGCCGCCGAGCTTCGCTCGGCTTGGACGGCCGAGGGCGGCCGTCCCTACGCGAGCAGATCTTGCTTGGCGGATTCCAGCCCCTATTAGATACTTAGAGGGTAATCCTCGAACCTTTTTCCTTGGGAGAAATGAAAATGACCTACCTCGAAGTGGTCTACCGCTACCAGACTGCTCCCGGAGAAGCTGAGTTGCGGGCCATTGACAGTATCCGCGAGGTCTATGGGATTCAGCGCATCCAGTTCAACGAGAAAGAGCGGACGGTGCGGGTGCGGTTCGACGCCTCTCGATTGAAGGGCGACGCGGTCGCCAAGTTGTTGCGGCAGGCCGGGGTCGACGTACAGGACCAATTGGTTCTTGCCTGAGAGTTCGGGTGGGATTTCCAGCAGGTGACGAGAGGGATAAAAAACGGCACTCCGCCCAGTTCCCTGCTAATCCTCATCTTGCGAGAGGACGCTCGGGGGGAGGGCCGGGAAACTAAGCGGAGTGCACCTTGAAAAAACCAAGACGTTGCAAAGGGGCATTCGGAAAGACCTCTGGCCGAAGTATTGTCCGTAATGCCCCGTTGCGCGCCACTTCGTCTGGCTTAAGGAGAAGCATGTCGGCTGCCATCGCTAAGGCGTTGCCAACATGCATAATTAGAACGCGGGGGCGGGTAGGTTTTGCGCTAGGCCGGAAACTTTTACCCTGATTCACCACCCTGCGATTTTGGCCAGGCGGCCGGTTTCCCCAGCCAGCGCGCGCTTTGGCGCGAAGCGAGAACGCAGACTGGCACTCGGCTCAGGGTTTTCGGCGAGAGGATCCGACGATCAGGTTGGGCGAAAGGATTCTGTTTCCGTTATAATTCGAAGACGCAATTCCACCGGATGCGCCCGTAGCTCAATTGGATAGAGTGCATGGCTACGAACCATGAGGTTGGGAGTTCGATTCTCTCCGGGCGCACCACTCTTCCTGCCATAATGCCGCTAGTCTCCAGATTCCTCGCTGCGTTGGGGATTTCGGCGGTCATATCGCTCATCGCACTTTGCACAGATCGAGCTGTGCACAGATCGAAGGCGCCGCTGATTTCCCGCAAAGGCGCGGCGTGCGGCGTCTCCGTGGACGCTGCACGCCGAGACGGGGCAAGCCCGGTCTCTACACAGCGCTGTGCTAGCCCTGCTTCAGCTTCAGCTTGCTCTTATTCTCTTCAATAAATACTTTAAGATCGGGGACAGCGTCGAGCAGCCTCGTCCACTGCTCGTAGTACAGCGTCACTGGAAAGCGGCCCAGTCCGTACACGCTGACTCCGCCCTTCTCACTCACACGGAACTCTATGGCGCCGCTTCTCTTCTTCGTTTCCACCTGCTTTTCCAGATCGGCAAGACGAGCTTTCAGCTCTTCGTAGCTTGGTTCTGTCATGAATTCACCTCGAATATCCTTTTTATCACAGGGCAGCACTGGTCGGTCGAGTCAGGTTTTCTCAGCTTGTCCTCACAGCGTTCCAATCTCCGGCAGATTCCCTTTAGGTGAAAAACGCTTCACTACCCCGGATTTGCGCGCGGGAACTTCTCCGCCATCCCTCACTGCCACAACCTTTTGCGGAGCTTTCCTGATCCGGGGATGGACGGGCAAATGCTAGACTGACTTGAGCAACAATTTCCGAGGGAGAACAGAATGGTGAAATCACTGAAGAAGACACTGCTTGAAAGCATACCCGTCTTGGTCTTGCTGGGGCTGCTCGCGGGAGCAGTGGGAGGACTGGGAATCGGCCTGATCCAGATGAAGGCCGCGTCGTCTACCGCCGCTGCCAACAAGTAACTTCTGATTCCCGCGTGGCATCCGCTAAAGTTTGCTGAAGCGGGAGACGGGGATCGAACCCGTGACCCGAGATTGGGAAGCAAGCGACTTCCCTCTGCGGTTGAATCCATTCTTTCGCTTTCCCACCTTTCGGGCATATCAAGCCGGGCATATCAAGCGAAAAGTCGAGCCCGTTTTGGTAAACTTTCGTAATTTCCCTCAATGCCTCCGTCACGTTTCAATACAGATGCGAGCCATCGTCTTCATTTCACCCCGTTCTGAACATTGCGGCGAACCCTCGGACGTTCGGCCGGCACAATTTTGTGAGGTTAGAAAACCATGAGCGTGCAATCAAACACTTCTTGTTTTGCGCCAACCAGGATTCTAACCACGGACATACTGGCCATTGCATTTCTTTGGTGCGTCAGCCTAACTATCGTTAATCCCTTCGGAAACTTTCCTCTCAATGATGACTGGTCTTATGGTCTCACCGTCAAACACCTGATCGACAAGTGGGAGTTCCGTCCTACGGGATGGACTTCAATGCCGCTCATCACGAATGCGCTCTGGGGTTCGCTCTTTTGTGTTCCGGCTGGCTTCTCCTTCAACGCGCTGCGCTTATCAACCCTCACGTTGTCGTTAGTGGGCATTTTCGGAGCCTACGCTCTCATGAGAAATGTATGTCAGTCGCGATGGCTGGCATGCATAGTCGCTCTAACATTGGGCTTCAATCCCGTTTATTACGCGATGTCAAATACGTTCCTAACAGACGTTCCCTTCACGGCGATAATGATTCTCGCTGCAATCTTCTTTGTGCGAACCCTGAAAACAGAGTCAACGCTCGACTTGCTCGCCGGCACAGCTTTCGCAGTAGCAGCAACCTTATCCAGACAGCTCGGTATTTGTGTTGCATTGGCCTTTGCTGTCGTTTTCCTTCTAAAGCGCGGAATCACGACGGCGAACCTAGCACGCGCAGCCTTGCCGTCAGCCCTTTGCATTGGCGCTCTAAGCGGTTTTCAGCACTGGCTTGCGGCAACGGGCCGGCTTCCCGCGCTTTATTATGCCAAGAACGCTGACATGCTTGGCGTCCTGCTTAACCCGGATTGGTTCCTCCGGGTCGTTCCCCGGAACATCTATGTAACTCTGCTCTATCTAGGATTGTTCTTGTCGCCCGTTCTACTGTTCGAGGTGGCAAGTCTTTGGGCGCGTCAAAAGGGGAAGGCGATAACTATCTTCATCGCTTCGGTGGGCGCAGTGCTGGCGCTGGGGCGATTTCTAGACGGCCGGACTCGCCTCATGCCGGTGTTGTCCTTCGGCATTCTGGACAAATGTGGGATTGGTCCATTCACATTGCGTGATACCTTTGTCGTGAATAACCTTATCCCCGCGCTACCTGCTGGTTTCTGGTGGGTAATCACCGTCGTAAGTGTCGCGGGAGCAGCACTGTTAATAACTACCTTCGGCCTAGGTGCAATCGGCTTCGCGCAGAGAGTGCGACCATCCAAGATAAACGACAGCGAAGCGGCTGCCATATTTTTCCTGTTGAGCGCAATGATCTATTTGCTTCCGCTTATGATAATGCCTAGCAGTACGAGCCCGATGGAAGACAAGTATTTTGTTCCCCTAATACCGCTTCTTGCGGGATGCATCGCAAGCGTTTCCTCGCAGTTGCCGCGAATTGATGCCAAGATCAGCCGTTTCGGAGTAGCGATGCTCCTTTGTACGTTTGGTTTGTTTTCCATTTGTGGTACCAGGGACTATTTCGCGTGGAACCGGGCTCGGTGGGAGGCAGTGGATGATTTAATGAAAAGCAAACCGGCCAAGGCAGGAGACATCGATGGTGGGTTCGAGTTTAATGGATTGTACTTATACGATTCTGAGTACCGAAAGAGTTATACGAAAAGCTGGTGGTGGGTTCAGGGAGACACGTACGTGATAGCCTTTCGACCTTTTACAGGCTATAGAGTCATCATGGAGTACAACTATCACCATTGGATGCCGCCATATAACGGGAAAGTAGTTGTGCTAGAGAAGAATCCTGTGGAGGCTCCGGGGAGGTGAGGTGGCCCGGTGGACGCCCGTTGTTCTTCCGGCACCGTGGGTCATAATGGAGCGGGAGACGGGGATCGAACCCGTGACATCCAGCTTGGGAAGCTGGCGTTCTACCGCTGAACTACTCCCGCTCAACTTCGCTAGACTACCATTCCGGCCTATCCCTGACAACTTTCCCCAGGAGATGAGGTTTGCCTTTCTCGTGTACTCTTCGTAAGATTCCCGCTCGGGACTTGCATCCGAACTCATCCCACGTCGCAGGAGCCTTGATGTCTATCGATATCCTTCCGCCGAAGTTCAATTCGAATTCCAACTCGCGCCGCAATTTCATTCGCACCGGGGTGACCGCGACTCTGGCCGCGGCCGCTTACCCGGCGCTGGGCTCGGCTCGCGTTGCCGGTCCTCCAGTTGCACCTGCACTGGCGCCTACGACTGGGCCAGCGCCGGCCGTTACTGTTAAAGACTTCGAGCTCGACGAGATCACGATTGACGATTTGCAGAAGGCTTTCCAGTCCGGCCAGTACTCTTCGCGTTCTGTAACCGAGAAGTATCTGGCGCGTATTCAGGAGATTGACAAAGCCGGCCCCATGGTCAATTCCGTTATCGAGGTTAACCCCGATGCTCTCCAGATTGCCGACGCGCTCGACAATGAGCGCAAGTCGAAGGGAGCGCGCGGGCCCCTGCATGGCGTCCCCGTCCTGATCAAGGACAACATTGATACCGGAGACCGCATGAATACCACGGCGGGATCGCTGGCGTTGCTGGGATCGCGCCCTGCAAACGACGCTTTCGTAGCCGCGCAGTTGCGTAAGGCGGGCGCGGTGATCCTGGGCAAGACCAATCTCAGTGAGTGGGCCAACATTCGGTCCGGTCACTCCACCAGCGGATGGAGCGGGCGCGGTGGGCTGACTCGCAATCCTTATGCGCTCGACCGCAATCCCTGTGGATCGAGCTCCGGGACTGGAGCGGGCGTCTCCGCGAATTTCTGTGTTGCCGGCGTGGGCACGGAGACGGACGGGTCGGTCGTTTGCCCTTCTTCGGCAAACGGTCTGGCGGGGCTCAAACCTACAGTGGGTCTGGTCAGTCGCAGCGGCATTGTTCCGATTTCGCACAGCCAAGACACGGCGGGTCCGATGGCGCGCACGGTGCGCGATGTTGCCATTCTTCTCGGCGCCATGGCGGGGGGAGATCCACAGGATCCGGCAACCGCCGGCAGTCAGGGCAAACTGTTCCCCGACTACACGAAGTTTCTCGATCTCGCGGGACTCAAAGGCGCGCGTTTGGGAGTAGTGCGTAAGTATTTTGGCTTCAACGATACTGTCGACAAGCTTATGGACACGCTCCTCGACGAGATGAAGCGTGGTGGCGCAGAGATCGTCGATCCCGCCGACATTCCCACGATTGGCAAGTTCGACGACAGCGAGATGACCGTCTTCCTCTATGAACTCAAGGCGGATCTTGCGGCATATCTGGCGCGCCGCGGCAGTGCTTCGGTCAAGAGTTTAAAAGATGTGATTGAGTTCAACGAGCGCAATCACGACCGCGAAATGCCCTACTTCGGGCAAGACATTTTTCTTAAATCAGAACAGAAGGGCCCGCTCAGCACGAAAGAGTATCTCGATGCGCTGGCCCTGAATCACCAACTCAGCCGCACCGAGGGCATCGACTTCATCATGGACAAATTCAAACTCGACGCGCTCGTCGCCCCCACGGGAAGCCCAGCCTGGCTCACCGACCTGATCAATGGCGATCACGCTGCCGGAGGCAGTTCGAGCGCGGCTGCCGTGGCTGGCTACCCCAATATCAATGTGACGGCCGGATATTGTTGGGGATTGCCGGTCGGCATCTCATTTTTCGGACGCGCCTGGAGCGAACCTACTCTGCTTAAGATCGCTTACTCGTTCGAGCAGTTAACGAAGGCACGGCAGAAGCCGCGCTTCTTGGCCACGATCAACTGAGGAATCGACTACTCGCGACTCGATGGGTCTTGCATCGCAGACAGCCGGTGTACTCCCAAGCGCTTCAACGCAAACAGAATCATCCAACCAATCAGCCCTGCGGCGTACGTAATCGCTAACATCAGCAGCACGGGTGGCAAGAAGGTTAAATGCCCCGGCTGAATCGGGCCGACCGGTGGATTAAGGTGAGGCAACGAGGCTGAAATTGCCTGGGCCTTTTCGATGGCGAGAACAACCCCAGCCAAAATCAGTGTCATCAATATTGCGGTGGCTTTGGGAAAGCGAAATTCGGAATGCATCGTGAACCTCCCTGTTGGCAATGGCACCCTGGAATGAGAACCGGCCCTGGACCGGACGTGCTCCTCGATCGCGCCGCGCATCAGCCCGCAAACCTCGCGAAGCCAGAATAAGCCCCGCGCCATCGCACCCTGGCGCTCGATTTCGGCCCGTGCGGCGCAAAATACCGCAGTCATCTCCTCGCCATATTCGCGACGGTGGGCCGAAGGATACATCCGGAGGAGGCACTCATAGAGTGAAGACATCGATCACGTCTCCTTCCGCACTACGCGCATACTCGCCAAGCGAGTCAAATGTTTCATGCGGCTCACCTCCGTTTGCAGGTTTCGCCGTCCCCCGGCAGTCAGGCGGTACGCCTGGCGCCCCCGTGAGCTTTCTTGTTCCTCAAAGCGCTCAATCCACCCGTCGTCGAGCAAGCGACGCAGCGCACCGTAGAGAGTGCCGGTCGAGAGCGTTACGCGCCCGTCGCTCATCTCTTCCACATCTTTCAGGATCGAATATCCATGTCGCGGCTGCCCCGCCAGGCTTAGCATGATCAGCAGCACCGGTTCGGTGAGGGGCAAGGACTGCATATATGACCTCCAACGACATGTCGTATAACGCCATATTGGGCGATTGTGTGGTGGAAGTCAAGCGCAAAAGGCCCGCCTCAAGAGTGCCAGCGCGGTTAGCGCTGGGGAGTTGGGACCTGATTCGGGGACTGGTCGGGACCCGGCTTGTCCTGAGCCGGTCTGTCTGGAATTACAGGAGTGATCGGCGGTAGCTTGGGCCCGTTCGGATCCGACATCAACGACGACGGCACAGCAAACAGCGGCTCCTGCAATGCATCCGGCGCCGACTGCGCTTGCGACGGCCGGATTCCCTTGGCTTCTACGATCGACCATCGCCAATCTTCATCGGCGCCGGGAGTAATCCCGATATCTTCGCGGAACTCGGTTGTGCTGAAGGGCTTGGCTTCAGCGTTGAGGTGATAGAGCAGGGTTACGTCGGAACGCCGCTCGACGACGATGGGCGCAAGGCCTTCGGCGGCGGGAATCACACGCGCACGCGCGGCCAGTTCGGCGTTTTCTCCCGGCTTGCGTTCGAGCGTCAAGCCAATGGTGATTTCGCGAATGTCCCAGTCGGTTCCATTGAATACTTCGAGCTGCAGACTTTCGTCTTGAATCGAACCGGGGCCGTCGAGTTTGAGCAGTTCGGTGAGTGGCAAGTCTTCGATCAGGATGGGCTTGATCAGCAGTGAACTGGCCCGGGCGTTGAAAGAAAGACTGCAGGTTACATCGGGTGACGATACTTTGACGGTATTGCCGGAAGGGTCAATCGACAACACGGTTTTGTCTGGTTTGACTGGCCTCGCGTTTTTGGCGTCGTCCATGACCTGGGTCAGATTGTCATTATCGATCACCGTACCGGCGGCCGAGTCCGGCGGTTGTTGGGGCTGCAGGTCCAGCTTATTTTTGCGCAGAGCGCGTGCGAGGTCGCCGAGCGAGGGCGCATCGTCTTGCGCCACAGCGGTCGAAGGCAGCAGGAGTGCAAAGAGCAGCACGACGGGCGCAGTCAAGCGTAATCGTAAGCGCAAGCTGGGGAATCTAAATCGCATGATTCGGTCGCTGAGTGCGCGCGTTAAAGGGCGCGAGGGCGCTCAGCCGGTCCACAGAGAAAGTTTAGGCGAGATGGAACGAAAAAGAAGTTACCGCAAGGACACGATGGTACTAGCACTTCCAGAATTGGCACTAAAAAGAGGATGGGAATGGGGCATGGACGCGCTCAGATCGAAGCGACGCGCAACGGGGCGCGTCCATGCCCCTTTCAATGCTGCTTACAGCAGGCCAGAGGTACGGAGACGGGTAATCGGATCGGTTACCTGCATTGGTTGACGCTTAAAAACCCAGCGCGCCACCGCAATCCCCAATGCCGCATAACACAAATGCCAGATTTTCATAAAATCGCTCCCCACGCCGGACCTACGGGGAGAGACTACGAAGGGCCCGTCGTGAACTAACCCTAACTCTGCTTCATCGGCAGGTCTAGGCCACGAAGGTGCCATGGATTCGAGCCAAAGTAATCGGGGTAACCAGGGCAGAGTAACAAAAACTGGTAGGGCACGGTGTGTGTGGTGGCGGGGCTTTGCCCCGCCGGTTACGGGGCCCTTCGGCTCGGCTCAGGGCAGGCTCCGCCCCGTCACCACACAACCATCTCTACTCCATGTTTTCGATCCAACCGCCGCCGACGACGATGTCGCCATCGTAGAAAACGGCAGCCTGGCCTGGGGTGAGCGCGCGCTGCGGCTCGTCAAACGTAACCTGGACCTCGTCAGGCCCGGCGGACTCGATTGTGGCCGGCGCAGGCTGATGCTTGTGGCGGATCTTCACGGTGACCCGCATGGGCTCGCGCAGCTCAGGAGTCGAAATCAGGTTTACGCGGTGCGCGCGGAGAGTACGCGAGTAAAGTTCTTCATCCTTGCCGACCACCACTTGCCGCGTGTCATTCTTGATTTGAATAACATAGAGCGGCGAGCCGGTGGCTACGCCGAGTCCCTTGCGCTGGCCGACCGTGAAGTTGTGAACTCCGGCGTGCTCGCCGATTACTTTGCCGTCGGTCGTGACCATCTCGCCGCCAGCGTCGGCTGGTATATCGCCCTGCTCCGTGAGATAGGCTTCAAGGAAGCGCTTGTAGTCTCCGCCAGGGACGAAGCAGATCTCCTGCGAGTCGGGCTTTTCGGCGATTACGAGATGGTGTTTGCGGGCGAGTTCGCGAACCTCGGGCTTGGTCATGCCACCGAGCGGAAATAGCGTGCGGCTCAACTGTTCCTGCGTAAGGCCGAAGAGAAAGTAAGTCTGGTCTTTCGACTTGTCGGCTGGCCGCTTCAACAGCCAGCGGTTGCGCGGTTCGTCAAAGCCGACTTGGGCGTAATGGCCGGTGGCAATCTTCTCGGCGCCAATCTGCTGGGCCACAATAAGAAGCTGGTCAAACTTCAAGTGATTGTTGCAGAGACTACAGGGGATCGGCGTGCGCCCGGCCAGATACTCCTCGACGAACGGA
>Ga0116134_1001903_pt1 | contig 10391 bp, 7 predicted proteins | sample June2015DPH_19_5_FD_89737 | JGI IMG/M metagenome (GOLD analysis project Ga0116134, IMG submission 89737) | Peatland microbial communities from SPRUCE experiment site at the Marcell Experimental Forest, Minnesota, USA - June2015DPH_19_40 | ecosystem: Environmental > Terrestrial > Soil > Wetlands >...
ACGGGGCGAATGTTCTGATGCCAATGCCGGGTTCGTACACGCCGCTCGCCAACGTCACCGGCTTTCCGGCTGGCGTCGTGCCGGTGACGCGCGTGCGTCCGGGCGAGGAGAGCGACCGCGCGCCAAACGCCGATCTGATCGACCGTATTGCGCGCGACACCGAACGCGGCAGCGCCGGCCTCCCGGTCACGGTGCAAGTGATCGCGCGGCCATGGCGCGACCACGTCGCGCTCGCCGCCATGGCCGCGATCGAGCGAGCGGCGAAGACGCGGCCGGATTATCCGGCGCGGCCGCCGCTTTAAGCAAGCTCGCGGACGAACGCCCAACGCCGATCGTCACCGTCGACACGCTATTCCGCCGTCATCTCGATTGACAGCGGTCGTGGCGTTCCATGTATGATCGAACCTACAAAAAAAATTATACGTAGGGGAAATATCATGGAAACGTTCGACTATATCGTCGTCGGCGGCGGATCGGCCGGCTGTACCATTACCCATCGCTTGATCAAGGCCGGGAAAAGCGTGCTGGTGATCGAGGCCGGCCCCGACGACAACAATCAATTCGTCAACATGCCGGGCGGCTTCGTCCGTTTGTTTTCCACTGAACGCGTGCAGTTTTATTTGTCCGAGCCGCAAGGTGCGGCCGACGGCCGCCCCATCGCGGTGCCGCAAGGCCGCACGCTCGGCGGCGGCTCGTCCGTCAACGCCATGATCTATATCCGCGGCACGTCGCACGATTACGACGAGTGGCGCGACATGGGCTGCACCGGCTGGGGCTGGGACGACGTGCTGCCGGTGTTCAAGCGCGCGGAAAGCAATCAGCGTCTGGCCGGACCGTTCCACGGCACCGACGGGCCGTTGCCGGTTTCCGACGCGCGCTTCCACCATCCCCTGAGTTACGCCGGCCTGCGCGCGGCGCAGGAAGCGGGCTATCCCTACAACGACGATTTCAACGGCGCGACCCAGCAGGGCGTCGGCTTCTATCAGGTCACGCAGCGCGACGCCGTGCGCGGTTCGGCCGCCGCGAGCTATCTGCGCCCGCTCATGGGCAACGCGAAGCTCGAGGTCATGACCCGTGCCAGCGTCGGCAAGCTCGTCACCGAGAACGGCGCCGCCGTCGGCGTGACGATCATCGACGGGTCCGGCGCTACGACGCAAGCGCGGGCGCGCGAGGAAGTGATCCTCACCGCCGGCGCGCTGGCGACGCCGAAAATCCTCATGCTGTCGGGCATCGGTCCGGCGCAACATCTCAGCGCGCTCGGCATACCGGTCGTGCGTGAGCTGCGCGGCGTCGGCGAGAACTTCCAGGATCATCTCGACGCGCCGTTCTACGTCCGCATCAAGGACCCGATCAGCCTGCTCGGCCACGACCGTGGCCTCAAGGCGGCGCGGCATTATCTGCAATACAAGCTGTTCCGCAGCGGGCTTCTGTGCTCGAACATCGTCGAAGCCGGCGCCTTCATCGACACGACCGGCTCCGGCCGATCCGACATCCAGATCCATTTCATTCCGCAATTGCTCGGCGATCCGCCGCGCGAGGGTCCGCCGGGCCACGGGATCAGCATCAACCCGGCTATTCTCGATCCGAAATCGCGCGGCACGGTGCGGCTGCGTTCGACCAATCCGCAGGACCCGATCCTGTTCGATCCGAAATTCCTGTCGGCGCCCGAGGACCTCGCCGCGTTCGCCCGCGGCATCAAGGTCGCGCGCAAGATCGGCAGCCAGCCTTCGCTGCGCCGGCTCGGCGGCGCTGAAATCTCGCCGCTCGGCGAGCCGTTGATGCAGACCGACGAACAAATGGCCGAGCACGCCAAGCGTTACGCCAAGAGCATCTATCATCCGGTCGGCACCTGCCGCATGGGCACGGACGAGGACGCCGTCGTCGATCCGGCGCTGCGCGTGCGCGGCGTGCCGCGGCTGCGCATCTGCGACGCCTCGATCATGCCCAAGATCGTGCGCGGCAACACCAACGCGCCGACCATCATGATCGCGGAGCGCTGCGCCGACTTCATTCTCGGCGCGCGATAGAGTTCGCGCTTCAGTCGCTCGGTGTTCGAACGAGGCTGCTATTTGTAGCTGCGGTCGTAGCGCTGCGCGAGCCGTGCTGGCGGGGGCGCATTGTCGTTGCAAGTTGCGCCTTCCGAGTTGCGCCTTCCGGCTTCCTCCGCCATACGAATAACGATGAACGAACGGGCGACCTTCATCGACCGGCACGGCTTGCACGGCGACGAGCAAAAACGCCTTGCCGCGGACGTGTTGCGGCGCGTCGAGGCGGAAAAGCTGCGCTTTGTCAGGCTCGCCTGGGGCGACACCCATGGCTATTCGCGCGCCAAGACGCTGACGGTGCCGGCTTTCGCCGCCGCGTTGAAAAGCGGCCACAATATCGGCGTCGCCACCACGACGCTCGATTCGGCCGGCGCGCGCGTCTTCGCCTCGTTCACGCGCGGCGGCGGCATGGGGCTCGATGAAATGACGGGCTCGCCCAATCTCACGCTCGTGCCCGACCCTGCGACGTTCCGCATTTTGCCGTGGGCGCCCGGGGTCGGCTGGATCCTGGGCGATGAGTATTTCAACGACGGCCGGCCGTTCCATTTCTCGCCGCGGGCGTTGCTGCGCCGGGCGTTGGCGCGGCTCGCCGAGCGCGGCGCGCAGGCCGTCATCGGCGCGGAGATCGAATGGTATCTGTTGCGCGTCGCCGACGAGCCTTTGGGCGACGACAATATCGGCAGTCCCGGCACCCGCGGCCGACCGGCCCGGACGTTTCCGGTCGAGCCCGGCTATCACTACCATTCCGAAACCAATATGGACCTGATGCAGCCGGTGTTCGACGCGCTCGCCGACGCGTTCGCATCGCTCGGGCTCGACCTGCGCTCGATAGAAAACGAGTGGGGACCCGGACAGGTGGAATGCACCTTCGCGCCGCGCGCCGCGTTGCAGGCCGCCGACAATATTTTGTTGTTCCGCACCGCGACACGGCAGATCTGCCGCCGCCTCGGCTATTTCGCCACGTTCATGGCCCGCCCGGCGTTGAAGGACTTTTATTCCAGCGGCTGGCATCTGCATCAGTCGCTCATCGATGCGTCGACCGGCATCAATCTGTTGATGCCGCAAAGCGCCGAAGACATTCTCTCCCCGCTCGGCCGCTGTTATCTCGCCGGCTTGTTGCAGTACGCCGTGCCCGGCACGGTGTTCGCCACCCCGACCGTCAACGGCTATCGCCGCTTCCGGCCGAACTCGCTGGCGCCGGACCGCGCCACCTGGGCGTACGATCACCGCGGCACCATGATCCGTGTGCTCGGCGGCCCCGGCGATCCCGCGACCCGGCTCGAAAACCGCGTCGGCGAGCCCGCCGCCAACCCCTATCTCTATATACTCTCTCAGATCATCGCGGGCCTCGCCGGCATCGAGGCCGAGCTGCAACCGCCGGCGCCGGACGACGAGCCTTACGCCGCCGAGCGGCCGCTGCTGCCCAAAAGCCTGCCCGAGGCGCTCGATGCGCTCGAGAACGAGCCGTTGTTCCGCCGCGCGCTCGGCGATACTTTCGTCGACTATTTCATCAAGCTGAAGCGGACGGAGGCGGGGCGGTATCTGCAATCGGTTGGCGAAACCGCGAGCGACGAGCCAAGCGCGTGGGAGCAGAATGAGTATTTCGATTTCTTCTGATCACCTCCCCTCCCCACAAGGGGGAGGGGAACAGATAAGGAGCGCACTATGACCGCGCTGGAGAAAATCGGACCGCAGCCGACCCGCCTCAATGGCACGGTCTTGTACGACTGGGATTATCTGGTGCAGGAAGACCGCGCGCACCGGCTGATCTACACCGATCCCGCCATCTTCGACGCGGAGATGACCAACATCTTCGGCGGCACCTGGACCTATCTCGCGCACGAAAGCGAAATCCCGCACGACAACGACTTCATCACCCGCCGCCTGGGGTTACGTCCGCTCATCATCGTACGCGACGGCGAGGGACAAATTCGCGCGCTTTACAATCGCTGCACCCATCGCGGCACGACGCTGTGCCGGTGGGAGAAGGGCAACAGCAAATCGTTCCAGTGCCCGTATCACGGCTGGAATTTCCTCAACACCGGCAAGCTGCGCGGCGTGCCTTGGCCGGAAGGCTATGCCGCCGACCTGCGCGATCCGAAATACAATCTCGCCCAGGTGCCGCGGGTCGAATCCTACCGCGGCTTCATCTTCGGCACGCTCAATCTCGACGCCTTACCGCTCGCCGAGCATCTCGGCGCCATCACGACCGTCATCGACGAATGGCTCGACCGCAATCCCGGCGGCAAGGTGGTGGTCTGCGAGGCCAACCGCTTCCGCTACAAGGGCAACTGGAAGCTCGCCTACGACAATTCCTGCGACGGCTATCACGTCGCCTATTCGCACCGCTCTTTGCTGGAAACGGAGAATCGCTTCGCCGGCGAGAACGCCAAGGGCATGGCGTATTACCGCAATTCGCCGGACACCCAGCCGATGTACATGCGCTACACCGGGCACGGCAATCATTATAAGGACAAGCGGCCCAATCTGGAAAAACGGCCCGGCGGCTTGTGGGCGCTCGAAAGCGCGCACCCCGGCATGGAGCACTACGAAGCCGAGTTCATCCGCCGCTACGGCGAGCGCGCCTTCGCGCTCCTCGACCTCGCCGGCTCCGAGCCGGTCAACATCAATGTCTTTCCGAACCTGTCGCTCCTCGGCAATCACATCCAGGTATTCGAGCCGGTCTCGGTCGAGGAAACCAACGCCACGTGGTACGGCACTATGGTCGTCGACGACGGCAGCCTCGGCGCCGAGGCGACGACCGACATCAACGCGCTGCGCATGCGCACCCAGGAAGGATTCCCCAATTTCGGCGAGGTCGACGACATCGCCAATTTCGAGCAGATCCAGCGCGGGCTGTTGGCGCTGGAAGACGAGTGGGTCTACATGAACCGCGGCCTCGGCATTCCCGGCCGCGTGATCACCAACGCCGACGGCACCATCACCGCGCCGGCGACCGACGAAGCCTTCATGCGCGAGCATTTCAAGGAATGGAAGCGACTGATGCAGGCGCGGCCGAACCTCGCGATCCGGCGGGAGCCGTGAGATGAACGCACCTTTGCCGCCACCGCCGTCGGCGCCGGGCGAGCCGCGCGATCCTTCGCGCAGCTCCCACTACGTCACCGATGCGTTCTACCGCGCGCTGATCGAGAACTTCACCGCCTGGCAGGATGATCGCCGCGCGGTCGTCGACGCCGCCGTGCGCGACGAATTCCGGCAGCTCATCGAGCGCGAGGCGCGGCTCCTCGACCAGCTTCGTTACGAGGACTGGCTGGCGATGTACTCGCCCGAGTGCATCTATTGGGTGCCGTCGACGCCGCAAGCCGGCGATCCGCGCCGCGAGATCGCGGTCATGTTCGACGACCGGCGTCGGCTCGAGGATCGCATCTACCGGTTGCGCACCGGTTTCGCCTGGTCGCAGGCCCCGGCGTCGCGCACGGTTCGCCTCGTCACCAACGTCGAGGTGTTTGCGACGGCCGACCCCGACGCCCGCATGCTGCGGTCGAATTTCCTGATCAGCGAATTCTGGGGCGATGAGACGCGCGTATTGACGGGCTTCGCCGGACATCGCGTGCTGCGCCATGAAAGCGGCCTCGCCGGCGGCTGGAAAATACAGGCAAAGCAAGTGAATTTGATCGATTGCGACCAGTCGATTCGCAATCCGAGCATTATTTTGTAACGCAAACGTCATGCGTTGCCGCCGCGCGGTTTTTGGTCGTTTTTGGCGGAGTTCTTGGCGGCGCGTTGTCGCGACGGTTTATCTTGGAACAGTTATCTTGGGATAACAGAAAAAACCCTTTTGCTTTGGTGCCCGTCACGGCTCCGCTGCCTTGCGGCAAAGTTGAAAAAGCGCGAGACTCGTCGGTAGCAGGGGATGGGAGTCCCGGCCAACCCGGCCTGATCGTGATGCTTTCAGCAAGACAAGACGTCATAGAGCCGCTGCTGGTCAGTGGCTCTTCCGACATTAACGGGTCGGTCAATAACGACACGATCGTTCAGAAAAATTGCTACCTGCACGTGCGCGGCAACCTTAAGGGTAGCCTCACCATCGAGGAAGGCGCGAAGGTCGTCGTCGAAGGCTCGGTCGACGGCAAGGTCGTCAATCGCGGCGGCCGGCTCATCGTCAACAACAACGGCATTGCGGAATTCGTCGCCGCCGAGGGTCCGCTGGAAGCCGAAGTCGGCGGCGTTCTGAAGATCAATCTCTCCGCCATTGTGATGAACTGGGGCGCGCTGGCGCGGCGCAGTACCGGCGAATGCGCCGCCTTGCTCAACGCCGACGCCTACCGCTGCGGCATCGAGAAAGTCACGGCCGCATTGGCGAAATCCGGCTGCCGGACGTTCTTCGTCGCCAATCTCGCCGAGGCGCGGCGCGTGCGCGCGATGAGCGCGGACGCTACCGTCTATGTTCTCAGCGGCCTTTTGACCGGCACCGGACCGGCTTTCGCCGAGATCAACGCGCAACCCGTCATCAACACCCTGGTCGAGATGGCCGAATGGGACATATTCGCCGCTTCGAACCGGTGGACCGGCGGCTTCGCCCTCAACGTCGACACCGGCACCGGCCGGCTGGGCATCTCGGCCGACGAGGCGGCCGCGCTGGCGACGCGCGTGCATTCCCCGCATCACCGCATCACGCTCGTGATGAGCCATCTCGATCACGCGCGGGAGCCCGACCATCCGCAGAACGACCGCCAGCTCAAGCTTTTCCTGGAATTGCGCCGGCTGTTCAGCGGCGTGCCCGCTTCGATTGCCGATGCGTCAGGCGTCTTCCTTGGGCCCAAAGCTCACGCCGACATGGTGCGGGCGGGCGGAGCCTTGTTCGGCGTCAATCCGACGCTCGGCACTGACAATCCGATGCTGCCGGTGGTCGAGATGCTGGGGCGCATTGCCCAGATTCACAATTTAGCGCCGGGCGAATCGATCGCCTTCACCGAAGGCTACAGCGCCAAGCGGCGCAGCCGCGTCGCGGTGGTCTCGGTCGGCTTTGCCGATGGCTATCCTCGGGTCGACAGCGTTGCCGGCGTCGTGCCGCAGGCGATGGTCGGCGGACGGCTGTGTCCGCTTGCCGGTCGCCCGGCGATGGATCTCCTCGCGGTCGATATAACCGATCTTGCCGACGCGAAGGCCGCGCGCCTGGGCGACATGGTGACGCTGATCGGCGGTGAGATCGGCATCGACACCGTCGCCGCCGCCGCCAAATCGACGGGCGACGAAGTTCTCTGCCATATCGGCAGCCGCTTCCGGCGCTATTATCACGCTTGAGCCCGATTCGCACGGAACACGACGGAACTAAGGAGAACACGATGGTTTTTGGCAGACCCAAAGGAAACGGGAGCGATCAAGACATGAGTGAAGCACAAGCGCGTATCCCGAGTACCGTTCCGACGCCGCGGCAACCGGCGGCGGCCACGTCCGCGGCCCCGGATACCGTCTCATCCATCAGCGCCGGCATGACGATCATCGGCAAATTCGTCGGTGACGGCGCCGTCAAGGTGTACGGTCGCATCGAGGGCGAGCTGCAGGCGGCAACCGTCAACATCTATGACGGTGCCGACGTCGAGGGCAATGTGGTGGCGCAGGATTTGACCATCGGCGGCCGCGTCAAGGGCACGGTCCATGCCGTTCGCGTCAAACTGCAGGGCACCGCGATCGTCGAAGGCGACATCTTCCATCGCTCGCTGTCGATCGAGGAGAACGCGCGGTTCGAAGGTTCCTCGCGCCGCGAAGACACGCTCGGCGATACCCGCATCGGCCAGCGGACCGCGGGCGCCCCACCGTCACAGGTCGTTTCGCTCGACGGCAATCGGAAGTTCAAGTCCACCGACCCCGCCGAGGATCTCTATCAGCCCGGCGACTGACGACCGCTGAGAGCGTGATCCGGAAAAGGCTGCCCTCGGACTTGATCCGAGGGTGGATGCTGGTTTCTCGCCTTCGCGAAGCCCGCTTCGGCGGGCGAAGGAAGGTCCGAAAAGATAATGCTCCCAAAAAGGGCGTGAGTGCCCGCGGCCTCAGGTCGTGGGCACCTCTTCCGGCGAGCGGTACTCGGCCTGCGCGCGCTGCTCGACAGGTTTCGCCACCCGCGTCAGATTATAGGCGCTGTTGACAAGCGCCATGTGCGAGAAGGCTTGCGGGAAATTGCCGACCAACCGGCGCGCGTGCGGATCGTATTCTTCGCTCAGAAGACCGACGTCGTTGCGGAGCGCGAGCAGCCGGCGGAACAGGCGTTCGGCGTCGGCGAAGCGGCCCTGCAGCGCGTAGACGTCGACGAGCCAGAAGCTGCAGGCGAGAAAGGCGCCTTCGCCCTCCGGCAGGCCGTCGTCCGTGCCCGCCGTTTCGTAGCGGATGACAAAGCCGTCGCGCAGCAACCGCCGCTCGATCGCCGCCACGGTCCCGCCGACGCGCGGATCGGATGCCGGCAGAAAGCCGACCCACGGCATCAGCAATAGTGCGGCGTCAAGCTGCTTCGAGCCGTAGGACTGTACGAAGCTGTTTAGCTCCCGATCGAAGCCCTGCGCGCACACCTGCTCGAAAATCTGCTGGCGCAGCGCGCGCCATTCGTCGATCGGCCCTTCAAGCCCGAACGTCTCCGCGCTCTTGATCGAGCGATCGAACGCGACCCACGCCATGACCTTGGAATGGGTGAAATGACGCGTTTCGCCGCGTACCTCCCAAATGCCGTGGTCGGGCTCGTTCCAGATCATCTTGAGATGATTGAGGAACGCGAGTTGCGTCGCCCATGCGGAATCGTTGGTGGTTAGGCCGTTGCGCCGCGCCTGATGTTGGACGTCCATGATCTCGCCGAAGACGTCGAGCTGAAGCTGGCTGTGGGCGGCGTTGCCGATGCGCACCGGCGCCGAATTTTCGTAGCCGGGAAGCCACGGCGCGGTCCACTCGGTCAGCCGCCGCTCGCCGCCGATGCCGTACATGATCTGCAGCTGGTCGGGGCTGCCGGCGACCGCGCGCGAAAGCCAATCGCGCCAAGCCTGCGCTTCGTCGTAATAGCCGGCATTCATGGCGCCGAGGAGAACGAGCGTCGCATCGCGCAGCCAGCAAAAGCGATAGTCCCAGTTGCGCTCGCCGCCGAGCTGTTCCGGCAACGAGGTCGTGGGCGCCGCCACCATCCCGCCGGTCGGCTCGTAAGTCAGCGCCTTGAGCGTGATCATCGAACGCACGACCGCGTCGGACCATTGCCCGGCGGGCCGGCATTTCGCCGCCCAATCGCGCCATGCCCTTTCCGTCTCCGCCAGCGCGAGGTTCGGATCGAACGGCTCGGGCAACGGCCGATGCGACGGCAGATAACTCAAGACGAACGGCACCGCGTCGTCCTTGTTGATGACGAACTCGCCGACCGTGGTCATGTCTTCACCGCGCAGTTGCACCGGCGTGCGCAGGATCGTCATGTCCGGCCCCGCGATCGCGCGCATCGATCCGTCTTCGAGACGCGTCACCCACGGCACCACGGCGCCATAGCCGAAACGCAGGATAAGTTCGGTGCGCATCGCGACCTGACCACGGGTGCCGACGACCATGCGCACGATGCTCGAGCAATTCTGGTTCAAGGGCATGAAATCGACCAGCATCGCCGCGCCGTCATCGGTGTCGAAATGCGTCTCCAGCACCAGGGTATTCGGCCGATAGCGGCGCGTGACCCGAGCTTCCCCGCGCGGCGCGATCAGCCAGCGGCCGTGCTCGCGCGAGCCGAGCAAGGCGGCGAGGCAGGCTTCCGAATCGAAGCGCGGACAGCAGAACCAGTCGATCGAACCGGCGCGCGAAATCAGCGCGGCGGTCCGGCAATCGCCGATCATTGCGTAGTCTTCGATCAAAGCGGACATGGTATCGGCACGGGTCAGGAGAACTCCACGATGACTTTGATGTCGTCGTGCTGGTGCTGCAGCGCGCGCGTCCATTGTTCCACCGGCTCGCGCCGGGTGATCAGTCGGTTGAGCCAAGCCTTGTCCGCCTGCGCCAATGCCGCGCCGGCAAGTTCGTAATGGGCGCGGTTGGCGTTCACGGTGCCGAACACCGTATCGTTCTGCAGCACCATGGTGCGATTGAAGAGGCCGATATCGACATCGAACTCGTGGCCGGGGGTGGTGACGCCGACCAGACAAACGATGCCGCTTGACGCCGTATTGCCGAGCACGGCGTTAACCACCGACGGTGCGCCGCTGCACTCCATTAGAATGTCCGGCTTAAGGTCGGCGAGATCGCTCACACCCCCGGCGTGGTAGGCGACGCCGATGTCGTCGAGCAGGCATCGCTTGCGCGGGTGCTCGTAGTGATCGACGACGTGCACCTCGAGTCCGCGCTGCGTCCCCATCAGCGCGGCGAGAAGACCGACCG
>Ga0116134_1001905_pt1 | contig 10370 bp, 4 predicted proteins | sample June2015DPH_19_5_FD_89737 | JGI IMG/M metagenome (GOLD analysis project Ga0116134, IMG submission 89737) | Peatland microbial communities from SPRUCE experiment site at the Marcell Experimental Forest, Minnesota, USA - June2015DPH_19_40 | ecosystem: Environmental > Terrestrial > Soil > Wetlands >...
CGCGGAACAATTCCGCAACTTGCTTCCCTTAGCTCTGGGCGCGATGGACCAGCCGACGGTGGACGGGATCAACACGTACGTGATTTCACGAGTGGGCGCTTCGCTCGGCTTGAAGGTGCTGCTGACTGGAATTGGTGGCGACGAACTGTTCGGAGGGTACACGACCTTCACCAAGGTTCCCAGGCTGCTGAGGTACGGAGCTGGGCTGCGTCCGGCGGCGCGTGTATTGGCAAAGTTGAGGACGAAAAACCCGATTCCGTGGCAGAAAGTGGCCGATGCCGGTCCGCTGCGCAACTTAGCTGAGGCCTATTTGCTGCAACGCAGCATCCGATGGCGGCAGGAAGACTTGGGGGCCAGGTCGCGCAGTGTGCAGGGAAGTGTCGAATCCTTAGGCAACAATTTTCAGAAGCTGGCTGCGCTGGAGCTGCAATTTTATGCGCGCAACCAACTCCTGCGAGATGCTGACGTTTTCAGCATGGCCAACTCTGTGGAGTTGCGCGTTCCTTTCCTGGATACGCGACTGATCGAAGCGGCGCTTGCGATTTCACCGGGTTATCACTTCGAAGGTGGGAGGGGAAAGCGCATCACCTGGCGGATTTTCCGTGATCTGGTGGGTGAGCAAATTCCCCAACGGCGCAAGATGGGATTACCCTTCCCCTGGCAGCCGTGGCTTGGTCGCGAACTGAAGGAAACCATCGCGTGTACCTTGCGCGACACGCAACTTTACGAGCCGCTGGGGCTTGAGCCAGCCTACGGAAGCCGTTTGCTGGACGGCTTGGAACGCGGAGATCGGCTGCAGTCGTGGTCCGAAGTGTGGTCACTTTTCGTGCTGCTGAATTGGCGGTGCCGGACTGGGGTAGAATATGCCGTTGCCTAGGGTCGGCGTGCTGTGCGCGATTTCCGGGCTGGGCGGAGCGGAGTTCAGTCTGCTGGAACTGGTGAGGCACCTGCGTGGTTCTTACGAGTTTCATCTGATCGTGCCCGGCGAAGGTCCGCTCAAGGAGAGCGCCGAAGCCGCCGGTGCCAGAGTGTGGGTGCTGCCTTGGCCTGAAGCCATTGCTGGCGCGGGCGAGACGGCCAAGCGTCCCAGTCCGGCACGGATGCTTCGCTCCGCGGCGTGCTTGCAATCGTTCGCGCGGAGGCTGTCAAAATTGCTCGATGAAATCCGTCCATCGGCCTTCGTCACGAACGCTGCCAAGGCGCATGTTATCGGTGCGCTTACGCGCAAGCGGAAACATGTTCCTTTGATCTGGTACATGCGTGACGGATTAGAAGACCGAGCGCTTTCGCGCAAAATGTTGGCATTGCTGTCACGGCGCTGCGATTCGACAATTTGCATTTCCCGGTACGTGGCTGCGCAGTTCCGGAGATACGTCTCCGCGTCAGTGCCGGCAAATGTCGTCTACAATATCGTCGATTTGAGCCGCTTTCGCCCTGGCGCCTTTCCGCCCGCAGATTTGCGCAAGAAGCCGGATGAGATCTGGTACGGCATTGTCGGCGCGATCACGCCATTAAAAGGGCACGACATTTTTCTCGATGCCGCTGAGAGAGTCCTTCGGCAGCTGCCCACTGCGATTTTTGCCATTGTCGGGAACAACCCCTATGTCACGGAAGCCGGATTGCTGTATGAAGAGCGCCTGCGGCGCAGGGTTGTAAATTCGCTACTCCGCGACCGGGTGAAATTCGTGGGCTTCAGGAACGATGTACCGAGTATACTTTCCCAGCTTGATATACTCGTGCAACCTAACCGGGGCCCGGAAGGTTTGGGGCGCTCCGTGCTGGAAGCCATGGCGTGCGGCGTGCCGGTGATCGCCGTGAACAAGTGGGGTCCAGCCGAGTTGATTCAGGACGGCCAAAGCGGCCTGCTTTTCCCGCCGCTGGACGCGGGGCAATTGGCAGCTCACATGCTCACGTTAGGAAGGGACGGATCTTTGAGGAAGGTCATGGGAAAACGTGGGCACAATTGGATTCAGCAGAACCTTGTTCCGCAGGAGTTGGCGGGGAAAGTTGATCGGATCCTCGCCAGTGCGATGGCTTCCCAACGGCAGGAGGCCGCAGCATGAGAGTCCTTCAGCTGGGGAAGTTCTATGATCCGTTTGTCGGTGGAATGGAGACTGTTCTTAAAGAAATCTGCGAGAGCCTCGCTGAACAAGTCCAGTTCCAGGTGATTGTTGCGAACACTCGCTGTCGTACGGTGCATGAGAACAGAAAGGTCCCAGTCACACGTGTTGCCAGCTTGGGGAGACTGTTTTCCTGCTCGATGGCGCCATCCTTTCCGCTTTGGGCGCGAAGGTTCGACGCCGATCTGATCCACGTTCATCTGCCGAACCCCCTTGCCGAGTTGTCAGCACTGATCGCGGACCGGAACATTCCCGTCGTCGCCCATTTCCACAGCGACATCGTGCGTCAGCGCAACCTGCTCAGGTTGTATGGGCCATTCCTGGACGCCTTTTACCGGCGCGCGAATTGCATCATCGTGCCCACGCCCAGACACATTGAAATTTCCAGGTTTGTTTCCAAACACCGGGAAAAATGTCGCATCGTACCTTATGGCATTCCGGTATCCCGCTTTGAACTGGATGAGACCGGCTGCAAGAAAGTCGATGAACTTCGGGATGGCTTGCCATCCGTGCTTTGTGTTGGGCGACTGGTTACCTACAAGGGAGTGGAATTCTTGGTACGCGCACTTGAAGATATTAAGGCGCGTCTTTGGATCATTGGTACGGGTCCTCTCGAAGGTGCGCTCAGGAACCTGGCCCAAGAGAAAGGACTCGCCAACCGGATCGAGTTCCTGGGGCGGGTGTCAGCTCAGGACTTAGTCGCGTATTACCACGCTTGCGATGTGTTCGTGCTTCCATCCATCACCAACGCTGAGATGTTCGGGGTGGTGCAGCTTGAAGCCATGGCGTGCCGCAAGCCCGTGATCTCGACCAACCTGCCAACGGGTGTGCCATGGGTAAACCAGCACGGGAAGACTGGTTATGTAGTTCCCCCTGGAAACGCCGGGGAGATAGCGAAGGGCATACAGCACTTGATCAACAATCCGCAACTTCGCGAGGAAATGGGCGAGGCTGGCCGCATGCGCGTCGAGCAGCATTTCACTTCCACAAAGATGGCTGAAGCAACGCTACAGGTCTACCAGGAGATGTTGAACGAACCGTGCCGGGCCGGTGTTCCCGTTGAGCTCCCGCAAGCGGAGGAAGTCGTTGCAAGTCTAGCAAAATGGACTTGAGCAGCGGCACACTCCAGGCGAGATGCTGGGGATCTTCTATTCCATTCTGGCGGGGGCCCCAAGCCTAACGAACTTCCGTGTCCAGTTCTACCGCGGTGTACTACACTTTCCGAAGTAAGCTGCAAATGTATCCGCAACGAATTGGATATCCGAGTCTGTTATTCCTTGATGAATTCCCAGCAGAAGTCCGTGCGTTTCAATATGTTGAGCTCCAGGGCATTCACTAGCTCGTCCTGAGAAAAGTTTGAGGTATACGGGTTGGTTCAGTAGCGGAAACATGTATCTAGTCTCGATGCCACGTTTCTCCAAAAACAACATCAATGCTTCTCGGTCAACTCCGGACTTGACCACCAGAGGGTACATCATGAATGAGTGTTCCAAGCCCTGCGGTATGAATGGAAATTGCAAGAATTTATCAAACTTCTGCAGGTTGCTCGTCAAAAGCCTTGCGTTATGTCGTCGACGCGCGATGTTCTCTTCCCAGCACTCCAACTCTGACAGTGCAATTGCTGCCTCAATCTCTGTGCATCTGTAGGAGTACCCTAACCGATCAAATTTGTATCTAGCCTTCATGATCTCCTTCAATTTGTTGTCACTGGTGTTATCGTAGTCGTCTATGCTGAGATACAGTGGATCCCTACCGTGAGCCAGCAGGCTACGGCACATTTCAGCCAGACCTGCATCATCCGTAGTAACCAGTCCACCGACACCACCTACTATGAGGTGCGCAACATATGTAGAGAAGCACGCCAAATCACCGAAGCTGCCTACGGACTTTCCATTGACTCCAGCAAACATAGTTTCGCAGGAATCTTCGATCACGTGAAGGCCATACTGCCTCGCTATCGGCATAATCCTGTCCATGGCACACGGCAGACCTAGCAAGTGCACAGGTATAATAGCCCGAGTTCTGGGGGTTATGGACTTTTCTATGAGTTGCGGGTCCATATTGAACGTGCGTGGGTCCACATCCACAAATACAGGCTTCATGTTATTCTGCAGCACAATGTTTGACGTAGCCACAAATGTGATGGCTGGAACTAGAACTTCATCTCTATCTTGGTATCCGTAGCGCTCCTTAAGGGCTGCAAGGGCTATTTGCAAAGCACTCGTTCCGCTGTTTAAGAATACCGCGTGCTTGACTTGATGAAATTGGGCAAACTGGTTTTCGAACTGTGTTGTGTATTTTCCACGGGATAGCCTATTACTATCCAAACAGTCGTTGACATATTTCTTTCCCTGAGCACTGATGTTCAAATAGCCTAATGCGACGTTCACTGAATCTCCTGTGGTGAATCAAGTAGGTTAGGTGCTCCCCATCCAGCGCGCACTTTAATACCTTCAACGAAGTCGCTGATGTAGGCAAATGCTCTAGTTTCTTGACCAGACCCTTGTGTTGGGAAATCTATCACTCCCCCGGCCTTCTCAGCCGTCAATTTTATCAGCCTTAGGGCGGTTTACTCGGGTGCATTCACGTTCGATCTGTAATCGACCGTGCATTTTCCGAAACAACTATAAGGTCGAAATACGTTTCCGGAAAGACTGTTGACGCGAACCGCCCCATTCTCCTGCACCGCCCCGTGACGAAACCCCTCCGCAGCGATCGCCAGATTGTTGGCAAACCTTTCGATCACCGCACTGTTCAACTCAAAGGCGTTAAAGGTGGTGCGAAACAGATGATAATGGGTCCCTGTCTGCAGGACAGGTGTGTTCTCGTCCAGTTCCAGGAGAGAACTGCTGACAAATGCGCGGATCGGAAGATTGACCCGGTCGGTAAAGAGCGTGCGGTTGGTCCAGCCAAAGCCCCACTCACCACCGCGCAACCAGACCCAGCGGCTCGTCCCGGACGACAAGCACACCGTTGATGATGCATTCGCCACGCTGCAGATTGTCCCGGCATCGTACTCGTGCTGCTCGTCGACGTACACGTTGTCACTGACGTCGTGCACCGTGCCCCCGATCAAATACCCGGCGTGCATGTCGCTGGGCGCATTCTGGCCGATCTCCCGGACGACATTACCTTTGATCAAAGAACACGCATTGCAGTCGATGCCGGGCATGTTCGAGGAATATCGCACTGAGTTGTAGCTGACTTCAATGTCCTGGACGAGCAAGGAATTTCCGGTGCGGATGTTGCCATCAGACACGCGATTGCGCGTGACCAGGCATCTTCCGGTGGAAGTGTGCTCCAGCCCCGCGATGCCGATACTTCCGAAGTGCAATTCATTGCCGGAGATGGTCAGTCCGGAGAGGGAAGCAGTTGTGCCGGATTGCAGCGCGACGTAAATGTCTCCGTGATCCAGAAAATTGTCGCTGATCTCGGAGTTGTTGAGGCCTCCATAGGCAATACTGGCGCCGTGAAACATGTTGTCACTGATCTTTACGTTTTCTGGCAGGCGCCCCAGATTGTCTTGCCCCGATTCAATGCCGGTAGCGTTGCCCGGGGGCGGAAGATGCGCCTCAAAAACATTGGAATGAACGTACAGCCCCGATTGCGCCACAATCAACATGGAAAATGTGCGGTAGTCCCCGGTCTGAATGAAATGATTGTCGCGCACCACTCCGGCTTCGTTGCCGACTGATGCCGCCGGGTCGAAACGGCTCACCCCTAGTGCGTTGTCGCCATGGCCGTAGCCGGTCGAGTGCAGCGAAAAAATGTTGTCATGCACGCTCGACGCCGTGCTATCCAGCAGGTTCACCAGTTTGTTGGGATTGCCTTCCAGTCTTAGGTGGTCGAGTTCAAACTGTTCGCACCCATGGCAGATGAAAATCGAGACCCAATCATACTTCTGAGCGGAATCCGTCCAGCTTATGCTCATGTCCCTGAGACGAATATTCCGGTTCGACTGGCTTGCGTTGGCAAACAGCGTGGCCGGGGGATCGGAGGCGGAGCGCGTCACCTGGATGATCGTGTGGTCCCTGCCCGCACCTCGGATCTCCACGTTGGACGGAATCGCGACGCCCACACTAGCTCCGGTCACGTCTCGATCTTTCCAACTTGAAATGGGGCTGGAGTTATAGGTCCCCGAAGGGATGGACACTTCGCAGGGCCCGGAACCGCAGTCGCGAATCGCAGCCTGCATCTGTTCCACGATGGACGGGCCATGAAAGTCCAACGCATTGCGAGTCGTTCCCACCCCGGTCTGTGCGCTCAATTGATGGGGCCAGATCAATAGCCATGCAGCGACCGAGAGTACACCGACAGAGAATTGGGCACAAGTTAACCGCCAACTGGGTGAATGCGCTCGGAGGTTCCGCTTCATTCTTGCTGGGCTGCCTCGCCAACGCCAGACTAGCGCAGCTTTCGGCTTGACGTAGAGATTCAATTTTAGTTTAATTCTCCTACCTTTCCAGTCTGAATTGCCTTCGAATGTGCGGGGTTGATCGCGGGAGATGGGAACGTCCCTCCCCAGGGTTTGCTCGATGATGTAATGGCCCAATGCGCCGGGCTGCATGGCATTGCTGTATTCCTAATGGTCGGTGTCACGAAGGGGATACAGTACCACGGGGGAAAAACGCGTGTCTGGTCGGCTGCCTTGCCGTTATCTCACGGGTCGTGAGTTGACCATCCGAAGGCTTGCGCGAATTCCACAGCATACCGCACGCTCCAATCGCCACGACTTTCTGTTGAGTAAAGTTTCGACTGTGTCTGGACCCCTTGCGGGGCGGGCACTGTCACGCCTCATACTTTCGGAGGAGAGTTTGTGAAAAAAGCCCGCCGCATTGGCCCAGTTCTCTTCGGCGCCACGTTTGCTATGGTCTTGGTTTTGGCGTCCCCAGCGATGTTCGCAGCCGCGGTTAGCGGCACTGCTCCGTCCGTTCCTGATCGCATTACTCAGCCAATCGATGAGGCCCGGCTGGTCCGGCTCGAGCGGAACACGCATCCCAACGCACGCCCAGAGTTCGACCGCGGCGCTGTGGACGACGGCATGCCGATGGAGAAAATTATCCTCCTGCTGCGGCGCAGTGCCGAACAGCAGCAGGCGTTCGATGCGCTTGTGGACGAGTTGCACAACCACAACTCCCCCAAATTCCACCGCTGGCTGACGCCGGAAGAGATCGGGAAAACTTACGGACCGTCCGACGCCGATATCGCCACGATAACCACCTGGCTCGGCTCGCATGGCTTCAAGATTGACTACGTGGCCAGCGGGCGCACGCACATCGTTTTCTCGGGTACCGCGGGGCAGATTAAGCAGGCATTTCACACCGAGATCCACAACTACGTCGTCAAGGGTGTGCACCATGTCGCCAATGCGACCGAACCTCAGATTCCTGCTGCGTTGTCACCGGTCGTCAGCGGCTTCCGGTCTCTTCATGATTTCTATCCCCATCCGATGTATCGCAATGTAGGAGCGTTCAAGAGAGACCCGAAGACAGGAGGTTGGATCAATACGAACAAGATTCCATCGCCGCCGAGGGCCGTGGATATTACCTACGGATCGGGGGGCGCCTACTTCGTCGGTCCGGAGGATTTTTACAAAATTTACAACGAAAATCCGTTGCTGAACAACGGAATCACCGGCGCCGGAGTCACGATCGCGGTCATCGAAGAAACCGATATCAACCCCGCAGACGTGACAACTTTCCGCTCTCAATTCAACTTGCCACCCTATCCTGGCACGCCGAGCTCAACGCTAGGCGGCATTAACTACATTAATGGTCCCACAGGGTGCACCGACCCGGGAATTCTGACGGACGGGGAGGAGGGGGAGGCGGATATCGACGCCGAGTGGGCGGGAACAACCGCACCGAATGCGATCGTGGACTTCGTCTCCTGCGCATCCACTGCCTCGACAGCGGGCATCGATCTTTCAGCCTCCTACATCATCAATAGTCTTGCGAACACGGTTTCGGCAATGAGTTTGAGCTACGGAGTTTGCGAGACCTTTCTCACCGGGTCCGGCGCTTATGCGATGTTCCAGGCCGACAGCTACTACAACAAGTTGTGGGAGCAGGCATCTGCCGAGGGCCAAACCGTCATTACTTCCGCGGGCGATTCTGGCTCCGAGGTCTGCGATCTTGATGAAACGGTGTCGACTTCGTACAACACCCACGGCCTACAAGTAAGCGGCATGACGTCCACGCCCTACAACGTGTCTGCTGGCGGCACAGATTTCAGCGACACGTTCAACGGTACGAACAGCACGTATTGGAATACCACTGCCTCAAGCACGATCCCTTACGCGTCGGCCCTTTCGTACGTTCCCGAAACGCCGTGGGGTAGCTATTGCGCGAATCCGTTGTTTCTTGAATTCGCGATAATCAACGATGGCTTTCCCAGTACCTATACAATTCCTGAGTTCTGTACGTATTTGTACACCAACGTTTCTACTGGATATCTGGCTCTCGCCGGCGGCAGCGGGGGTCCCAGCAACTGCGCCACGGGAACTCCCAGCACTGCGGGCTATGTGAGCGGATCCTGTGCCGGCTACCCCAAGCCGACCTGGCAAGCTGCGTACGGCGTGCCTGCGGATGGCGTCCGTGATACTCCTGATTGGTCGTTCTTTGCTGCGAGTGGTTTCTGGAGCCATGCGCTCGCGTATTGCGAATCAGACATCGATCCTTGCACCTACTCGGACTCGACGGACGGCGAAGCACTGGTCGCCGGCGGAACTTCGTTTGTAGCGCCCATGATCGCGGGCATCATGGCGCTGGTGAACCAGCAAACCGGTTCCAGGCAAGGGCAGGCCGACTACACGCTTTACGCAATGGCCGCCAACGAATACGGAACAGCCAGCACACCCAACAGCACCAACCTCGCCAACTGCAACGCGAACAACGGAAATACGATCAACAGCAGCTGTGTCTTCTATGACATCGGCCCGACTGCAAACGCGGCCAAGGGCGGCACGGTGGCGGTGGCGATCACGGAGCCTTGCTATGAAACCGTGGCAGATACCTTTAATTGTTGGAACGGAGGCTATACATACGGCGTCAGTTCGACCTCCACTGGTTCTGAGGTGGACGCTTACGCGGCCACGGCGGGATATGACTACGCGACCGGAATCGGCAGCGCGAACATATACAACCTGGTGAACGAATGGCTCTCCTACGGCGCGAGTTTCCTGACTACGAACACGCTTGCCGCCAACCCGACGAGCATTGCGACCAGCGCAAGCACGACGTTGACCGCTTCCGTGGCGACAACGGGAAGAGGCAATAATGTCGCGGCATTGGGGACGGTACAGTTCTACATCGGCAGCACGAGCGGGACGCTGTTGGGTTCCGCCAGCCTTACCGCTCCGGCTTGCACCGGCACTGCGCCGAACGTGACGTGCTCGCCCTCGACAGCATCGCTGGTGGTCCAAGGAACGGCTCTGTCCTGCGGCGCCAACAATCTCATTGCCCACTTCCTGGGCGATGGTGCGAACGATGCAGCTTCCACTTCGAGCACGGAGACGGTGACGGTAACCGCGTGCGCCACGTCGGGAATCTACAGTCCAGCCAACGGTGCTACGTTAACCGGAAACTCGGCCACGTTCCAGTGGGATGCGGTTGGCAGCGCAACCGCGTACTGGTTGGATCTGGGAAGCACATTGCACGGAAATAATTATTTTCAATCTGGAAATCTTGGCAATGTGCTGACGGCGACGGTGAACGGTCGTCTGCCGACGAACGGCAGCACAATTTACGCGACTTTGTGGGCGATGATCGGCGGGGCGTGGACGGTCAATAGTGTGTACACCTACACCGCGTTCAACAGTGCGGCGGGGGCAGCCGTGTTAACGACACCGGCCCCGAGTTCGACTCTGACCGGCAGCAGCGCGGTCTTTACCTGGAGTGCGGGGACGCTGGCGACCGCCTATTGGATCGATGTCGGCAGCGCTGCCGGCGGGCACCAGTACTATCAATCGGGGAACCTGGGCGAGGTGCTGACGACCAAGACAGTCAGCGGTCTGCCAACGAATGGCAGTGCCATCTACGTCACACTGTATTCGCTGATCGGCGGCGTGTGGACGTACAATTCTTACACCTACACGGCTTTCAACGCGGCGTCGGCGGCGGGCGTATTAACCACGCCGGCTCCGAGTTCAATTCTGACTGCGAACAACGTGACGTTCGACTGGACGGCGGGCACGAATGCGAGCAATTACTGGCTGGACGTGGGGAATGTTGCCGGCGGCAACCAGTGGTA
>Ga0116134_1001906_pt1 | contig 10369 bp, 8 predicted proteins | sample June2015DPH_19_5_FD_89737 | JGI IMG/M metagenome (GOLD analysis project Ga0116134, IMG submission 89737) | Peatland microbial communities from SPRUCE experiment site at the Marcell Experimental Forest, Minnesota, USA - June2015DPH_19_40 | ecosystem: Environmental > Terrestrial > Soil > Wetlands >...
CACGGCGTGACCGAAATCGAGCAACTGCCCGACGAAGATTTGCAGATCGGTGTGCTGCTGGCGCTATTGCAGGATGACGCCAAGAATCATTCGTCGTATCTGACGTGGGGTGAAAAAATACCACGCGAAGAAGTGGCAACCGTTCTCCGCCGCGATTTTCTGGTGACGGCAGAACGTGCGGACAAGCTCTCGGGTGCGTGGGGTAAACACCCCCTTCTCGGCCGAATGTATCTTCCGGCCTACCGGGCTGGTACGGAGGTAGTGGCTCACCTGCGACGCATTCACCCGGCGGACCAGATCTTGCCGGCTATTTACGGCTGTGCCGGACTGGTGGATGTCGTGACCATCCACGAGGTGTTGAAGGGCAACCCGGTGGTCGCGTCTCGACCTTGAACAACTTCTGGTAGTGTCTAACAGCAACTGGGAAGTGGGAACATCAGCTTCGGAAGAGCAATCCATGCCAACCCCTGAACACGAACGGCGAGAGCGCCCGCGAGTCAAGGTGAGGGTTCCGGTGGAACTGTTCGTAGAGGGCAGCGATTCCCCCATTCGCGCAGCGACGGCGGACGTCAGCCTGAGTGGCTGCTACATCGAGACTATGTTTCCGTTGGCCATCGGCACAACTGTGGAGCTCAAGCTGCAGGTGGACGGCACGCTGCTGATTCTGGGCAAAGTCATCACGTGTGATCCGCAGGTCGGCAACGGGATACAGTTCTCGAAAATGCTTCCGGAGGATATCGAAGAACTACGTGCATTCCTGCAGGCGCAACAGACCGAGTGAATGATTGGGCATTACTTCCGCACAGCCGGATTGGGGAAGGGTCGCCTCTGCATCGGAGAAATGATGGATTATCTACTTGTCCTGAACGATTCACCATACGGAAGTCAGCGTACTTACAACGCACTCCGTTTGGCCGGCGCGCTGGCGAAGGGCGCAACCAGGGAAGTCTCCATTTTCTTGTTGGGCGACGGGGTGGTCAGCGGATTGCGAATGCAATCCCCGGCAGACGCGTCGTATAACGTTCAGGAGATGCTGCGGCTGTTGGCCGCGCAAGGTGTCCCAATCGGTGCCTGCCGCACTTGTTTGGAGGCGCGTGGGATTGCTGATGCCTCGCTCGTCGCTGGCATCAACCGCCTCACCTTGGATGACCTTCGCAATTGGACAGAGGAAGCAACGAAGGTGTTGGTGTTCTGATCGGAAAGTCGCAGTCTGCGCGCCCCCCCAAGGGCATCCAACATGAACAATTCCCTGCTCGCGCTGAAACTCCCAAATGATCAGAGCGATCAACCCTAGGTGCTGTTCGCGTGCTACGAGATCGCGGCGAAGCTCTGTAGTGCGACCTGGCGGGCGCGCAACTCTCCTAGTTCCTCTTCGCCGAGCTTCTCGGCGCAGCCCGCCACGGTCCGCATTCCGTGCTCGACGAGTATCCGGCGGAATTCCGGATCGGGCGTCGAGGCGGCAATGTCACCAAGGGCTCGCAGCAACCGCAAGCTGACGGCCACATCGGCCTTCGAGTACATGCGGATCTGCTCCAAGGCTGCGTCCAGCAGGCGCTCAAAGTGGATCCATCCAATACTGGCGCGAACGATGCCGGGCGGATCGTAGAGCAAATCCTCCGGCGGCTCCCGGGACGCGAAGCGAATCAGAATGCGGCTCAACTGATCGACGCAGTTGATAGCCGTGGTGGGATCGTTGACGGCGGGCGAAATCGCCTTCAGCGCAACATCGACAATCTGCAAGACGCCAAACTCCACGTCCTGCTGCAACGTTCTGGTCGGTCCCAAGTCGAACGCGGCCAGCAGTTCGGCGATTCCTTCGGGGGACAGACGGTTTCCCTTGGAGACCATCACCAGCGGGATTCCCGCTGGAACGAAGTGGCCGACCCGGCGCAAAACGCGGATGGTTACGTGATAGTGCTTGGCAATAGCAACCAGGCGGCGCGTATCGACGAACCGGATGTAGCCGGAATCATGGCTCAAGACGGCCACCTCGCTCGGGTTCTCCCGGAGCGGTTCAGCAGTCTTCACGTGGTGGTCTAGCAAGTGCGCCCCGGGCATAATCTCATCGATCATCGCTTCTGTCTCTTCCGCGATTCTGTCCACTATGTGATTCACGCTGATGGCCTGCGAGATGTGGTGAATGAAAAAGAGCAGCAACCCGACACAGACCAGCGCCAGCATCATCGCGCCCAGAACGGTGGCGACTGGCTCGAAGAGGTGAGGGAGCGAGCGCGCCGCCGGAAGCGCCGCCAGGCAGTACAGGAAAGTGCCAAGGAAGATACCCAGCGTCCATTGCGTCACGCGGTCCCTGGTAAAACCAACAATGATGCGAGGGGAGAACTGCATCGATGCCAGGGTGAGCGTCATCAGCAGGATGGCGAACACGATCGATACCACCGTCATGATGGAGGCGGCGATGCCCGCCAGAATGACCTGGGCGACTTGCGGGTCGGCATGCGAGGGGAACAGGACACTGGGCACCCAGGCGTCGGCGACCGGGAACATTTCTTCTAACCACGATAGCCCGGCGCCCGCGCAACCCAGCGCCATCGCGATGGTGAGCGGACGAACCAAGAAACCGCCACGCAGGTTATACATAGCGTGGCGAAGGATTAGCGGCAGGCTCTTGCTCATGGCTCTATCGGCTCAAGTGTAGTGGGTCGGACCCGCGCGTACAATCATCTCGCGTCGAAGCATCCCCGAAGGCCCGGAAGCCGACTATCGGATTCGTCGATTACGGAGCCCATAAAAGTTTGTTTTTTTCGAGTCGAAACGTCGCCAACCGGGTTCCTATTCGATAGAACACAATCCGGCAGTGACAAGGAGATCCCCGTGTATCGTCTCTTGTTTGTCTGCGGCACAGTTCTCATCCTAAGCGCGCTTGTGCTCAACCTTACAGCATGCGGCGGTAGCTCATCAGCCGCCCCAGTCGGCCCGACTCCCAGCTATACGCTCACAGCGGCAGCCTTGAACCCAGGTTCCATCACCGCAGGAAACACATCCACTTCCGCCATCACCGTGACTCCGGCCAATGGCTATAGCGGCAGCGTCGGCCTTTCCTGCGGCAATATCACTGGCGGCAGCGCGACTCCCACATGTTCCTTCGGAACGAATCCGGTAGTGATAACCGGCGCCACTGCGGGCACCTCGATTCTGACCGTGTCCACTTCGATCAACACACCGGGGGGCAGTTACGCTATCACCGTCACCGGAAGCGATGCCAAGAACTTAGCTCCCAGCAACGGGCCTCAGGCGCTGAGCCTGACGACGGCGGCCGTGATCCAGCATATTGTGGTCATCTTTCAGGAGAACCGCACCCCCGATAATCTTTTCCACGATTCCAATTTGATAGCCGCTGGCGCTGATATCGCCAGCAGCGGCGTTAACTCGGTGGGCCAGACGATTACACTCAGCCCTATCGACCTGGGCACAGCCGGCCTCAACCCTCAGAATTACGACCTCAGCCACGCCCATTCCGCGTTTGTTTCCATGTACGACGGCGGAACAATGCACGGGGCGGACCTGATCCCTTGTTCTCCCGCCGCCAATTGCCCTCCAAACGCGCATCCCAATCCGCAATTCATGTACGTCAATCCGACCGATGTTGCGCCCTACTTCGCTTTGGCCGAGCAATACACTTTCGGCGACCGCATGTTTCAGACCAACGAGGGACCGAGCTTCCCGGCTCACCAGTTCATTCTTTCCGGTACTTCGGCTCCCACTGCGACCAGCGACCTGTTTGCGTCGGAGAATATGAGCGGGGGAAGTACCGCGGGCTGCATCGCCCTGGCCGGAACAACGGTGGAATTAATCAATCCGTTGGGCATTGAGTCCTCGACGCAATACCCCTGCTTCGAGCACGCAACGCTTACGGATCTACTGGACGCCGCGGCCATCTCCTGGCGCTACTATGCCCCCTCCGCCGGTTCCATCTGGACCGCGCCCGACGCCATTGACCACATCTGCCTGCCGCAGACCATCAACGGCACGCTCACCTGCACCGGCACGGATTGGACCAACAATGTGATCATCCCGCAGTGGCAAGTTCTGCAGGACATCGCCAACGGCCAACTCCAGCAAGTAAGCTGGGTGATCCCCGACGGCGCCCAATCCGATCACGCTGCAAGCAATGACGGCAGCGGACCCTCCTGGGTAGCTTCCATTGTGAACGAGATTGGCAATAGCCCGTATTGGGCCAATACCGCCATCATTATTACTTGGGACGATTGGGGAGGCTGGTACGATCACGTCGCGCCCACCGTCATCGACGACGGCGTCAGCTGGGGATCGGGATATGTCTACGGCTTCCGTGTGCCGCTGATCGTGGTTTCGCCCTACGCCCGGGCCGCGTACATTTCTAAAAACACACACGACTTCGGCAGCATCCTCAAGTTCGTCGAGACCACTTTCAATTTGCCTTCGCTCGGCTACGCCGACGCTCCAGCCGACGACCTTTCCGATTGCTTCAACCTCACGCAAACGCCCATCACCTTCCAGAAAATTCCCGCACCCCTCGATGCCTCCTACTTTACCAACAACAAGAGGCCGCCCACCGACCCCGATGACGACTAACGCCCGTTCGCAAAGAGTCGCCTCGTCGAATCTTGTTCCCTTTCAAACACACCGAGGCACTAGAATGTTTTAGGCGCCAGGACAACACGGAACTGTCCGCTCGGCCAATGCTTGCTCGAACTTCCATTGCGCTACTGGCATTCCTTTTGGGCGGAATGGCGCCATTGCATGGTCAAGATCAGCCCCCGAGTGCTGATTCCGCGGGGCCGATCTCAACGGACCGGCCGGCAGTTACGAACTCCAGCGTGGTCGTCCCTCCCGGCAGCCTTCTGGTTGAGAACGGCTTCCTTGAAACTAGCAGCCAGGGACAGAGCATCTTAGACGGCCCGGAAAGCTTGGTACGTTTTGGCGTCGCCAAGAGGACTGAGTTGCGTTTCACGGTGCCGGACTATTTCCACAACTTGAACACTGGCGGCGGCACGGGATTCGGCGACTTTGCGTTCGGGGTCAAAGAGCAGCTTGGCCCGACACCGGGTAAGTTCGATGTATCCGTAATCCTGTTCCTTAGTTTTCCGACTGGCTCCAATACGGTGTCCAGCGGCGGGTACGATCCGGGATTGCAAGTCCCCTGGTCGCGCGCGCTCTCCACCAACTGGACGGCCGCCGGAATGTTCTCGGTGTATTGGCCGACACAGGGCCGCACGCGAAACGTGACCGGCGAATCGACGTTCCTTTTCGATCGGCAATTAACGAAACCCTGGGATGCCTTTGTCGAGTACGCGGGTGACTTTCCCGAAGTTGGCGGGCCGCAGCACTTGCTGCATTTCGGAACAGCTCTAAAGATCACCGCGCAGCAACAGATCGACTTCCATGTCGGAGTTGGCTTATCGTCGGCAACAGTAGATCATCTCATCGGGATCGGCTATTCGTTCCGCTTTCAAGCGATCCGTCGCTAGGGTGGGCTTCCGGGCAAAGCGGCACAGGAGCACAGCGACCCGCGCTAGGTGAGAACGGTTTTAAGGCACGTGCTTTCCCATCGATACATGTTCAAGCAAGCTAATTCATACGGAGAGAAATCGGATGGCAATCCAAAAAGTCATAGCAGAATCGTCCTGGAGATACTTGGCCGCTCTAGTCGCGCTATGCGTTTGTGCGGCATCGCTCCGGGCTCAATCGACACAGCAGCAATCTGTTCCATTGCAGACGGAGCCCACTCAAACCCTGCAGGAGCGAGTAACTCAGCTGGAGTCAGAGGTGACGGAGTTGAAAAGCCTGGTGAAACAGCTGCAGTCGAGTAGCCAGGTTCCAGCTCTGGACAAACGCCCTGCCGCTGTTACCCAGAGTGTTCAAGCGCTAACGGCTCCAGCGGAGGAGCCCACCACTGCCAAAGATCAAGGGACTCTCGGCTTTCTCCGAGATACGACAATCAATCTCGGTCTCGACAGCTATTACGAATACAACTCCAACCACCCGGTCGGTCGCGTAAACCTGCTGCGCGCCTACGACGTCCTCAGCAGTAATTTCAGTTTGAATCAGGCCAGTGTGATTTTTGATCACCCTCCTGACGCAGCTGTCGGTCGCCGCTGGGGCGGGCGCCTCGATCTGCAGTTCGGCCAGGCTACGGACTCGTCGCAGGGAAACCCGGCCAACGAACCACGTCCGGACATCTACCGCAACATTTTTCAGGCTTACGGTACCTACATCGTTCCTGTCGGCAAGGGCCTCAACGTCGACTTCGGTAAGTGGGGGAGTTCGCTCGGAGCCGAAGGTAACTACACCAAGGATCAGATGAACTATTCCCGGTCGTACTGGTTCAACTTTCTGCCCTTCTATCACATGGGCTTTCGTGCCAGTTATCCGGTCAACGATCGCTTTTCTCTGAACTACTGGGTGATCAATGGAACCAATCAAGCTGAAGCCACCAACGGTTTCAAAGATGAGCTGTTCGGATTCACAGCCAAGCCACAGAAAAACCTTACCTGGACTGTGAACTACTATTACGGACAGGATCACCCTGATCGAACTCCGGCGACGAATTGCGGACCTGTACCCGTACAACCCGGCCTCTGCTTCGTTGCAATTCGTCCAGCTCCGGATGGGCGGACACATATCTTCGACAGTTATGCAACGTGGCAGACCACCCCCAAACTAACATTGCAGATCGAAGGAGACTACGAGATTGAACGTCTCTGGAGAAACGCCGCAGCCGGCGAGTCGTCCACTCCTTCCGTGGTCACCGGCGGCGCTGCATATGCGCGCTATCAGTTCAATTCAAAGTTTGCGCTGGCCGCGCGCGGGGAATATATGTCAGACGGCGGCGGGCTTTTCAGTGGCATCAACCAGGATCTGAAGGAAGCCACCGTGACCTTCGACTACATTCTCGGCGACGGATTCCTCACGCGCTACGAGTGGCGGCGCGATTTCTCCAACCAGCCGTCGTTCTTGACCGACGTACAAGGACTTCTGACCAAGCAACAGAATACGGCAACGCTTGGCCTCATCTGGTGGTGGGGTCGGAAGGAAGGATCGTGGTAAGAATCTGTATCGGGGTGTGTTCTTTGCTTTCAAACTCACCAGCGTGGCACTAGAATGCGTAGGGACGACAAAGGAGCCTGATGCCTTTGCGGGCTGACCCAATTTCGCCACTCGAGGTTGCAGAGCTTCCAAGGAAGAACTTACAAGCCCGCAATGTTCTCCTAAGCGCGTGACGAGAGCTCCGTTGGCCTCTTCCGAGCAGGCTTTTGGTGGATTTCTACAGCGCAGTTCAATACGGGTTGTTTGTGGCCATCGTCACCGCCCTGGTGGAGCCTTTGGGCGGCTACATGGAACGGGTTTTTTCGAGGAAGAAAACTGTACTTGATCGTTTATGTCTCCCGGTTGAGCGCCTTATCTATCGCATTACTGCGGTTGATCCTAATGTGGAGATGAACGGCAAGCAGTATGCGACGTGTTTTGTGTTGTTTGGCGTTGCTGGTACGCTCCTGCTGTATGGCATTCTCAGAGTGCAGCAGTTTCTTCCCTGGTTTTTTGCGCAGTATCAAACGACGCCGTTATCCCCCGACCTGGCTTTGAATACGGCGATCAGCTTCTCGACGACCACTACCTGGCAGGCCTACGCGGGCGAGAACACGATGAGCTATCTCAGCCAGATGGTGGGACTCTGCGCACAGAATTTTCTGGCTGGCGCGGCGGGGCTGGCCGTGGGTATTGCCTTCATCCGCGGTCTTGCGCGGCAACTCTCCGAGACGCTCGGTAACTTTTGGGTTGATTTAACCCGCAGCCTGCTCTGGATCCTGTTGCCGGCGGCGTTGATTGGCGCCATGCTGCTTGTCGGGCAGGGCGTTCCCATGAACTTCCATCGTTATGCGGTCGTCACTACTGTCGAAGGTACGCAGCAGGTCATACCGCAGGGACCGGTAGCCGCACTGGAGATCATCAAGAATCTCGGCACGAATGGCGGCGGCTTTTTCAATGCAAATGGGGCTCATCCCTATGAGAACCCCACGCCGCTCTCAAACTTTCTCGAAATGCTGGCCATCGTGCTTTTGCCTGCGGCATTGACGAACACTTTCGGCAGAATGGTTGGCCAGCCTCGACAAGGATGGCTTTTCTACTGGGTGATGGTGCTTCTCTTTGGAAGCGGACTGATCTTCGTACATCTTTTTGAACAACGAGGCGCCCCCCGCCTCGCGAATGTGGATTTCCGGAATGGTGGCATGCAGTCTGGTGGAAACATGGAAGGCAAGGAGGTGCGCTTCGGCATCGGCGGTTCGACCCTGACCGCTGTGGTTACATCCAACACGGCCACGGGGTCCAATAACTCAATGGACGACAGTTACACCTCGCTCGGTGGCATGGTTCTGCTGATTAACATGCTGCTTGGGGAACTCGTATTCGGAGGTCTGGGGACTGGCCTTTACAGCATGGTCATGGCCGCTGCGATCGCTGTGTTTCTAGCCGGACTTATGGTGGGACGCACGCCTGAATACCTGGGAAAGAAGATTGGACCGGCAGAGAACAAAATGATCATGCTATGCGCCTTGGCCGCGCCGCTCGTCGTCCTCCCACTCACCGCGATTGCCGTGAGCACCCGGGCGGGACTCGCTGGGATAACCGTCAACACCGGCCCGCATGGTTTCACGGGGATTCTGTTTGCCTATACTTCCTGCTTCGCCAACAATGGCCAAAGCTTTGCCAGCCTGAATGCGAACCTCCCGTTCTACAACCTCACCACCGCACTGGCGATGATGGTGGGAAGGTTTGGCTTGGCGATTCCTGCCTTGGCATTGGCAGATCTATTTGGCCGTCAGAGAATTTCCCCTTCTTCGTCGGGAACGCTTCCTACCCATTCTTTTTCGTTCGGGGTCCTGCTTACAACTTGTTTGATAATCATGGTCGCTCTAAGCTATCTTCCGGGCTTGGCTCTCGGGCCGGTATTGGAACGACTGCTCTTCGGAAGATAAAGGCGTGGAAGATAAAAGCGTGTGATTTAACTGATGCTTTCATCAACAAATTTCTGGATGTGTTTTGCCGGGCTTCTCTATCTTGTCGCCGGAGTTCTTATACTTCGAAAAGAGATCAGCGCGGCTCGCGGTTGGGAAAAGCTCATCACCTTGGGCTGCGTCTTCATCGCCGTTCCACTCGCCGTATTCGCGCCCGAGCATTTCCGCGGCCCCCAGTTTGTCCAGAATATGGTCCCGCGATGGATGCCGGCGCACTGGTTCTGGCCGGATTTTGTCGGATGCGCGCTGCTCGCAGCAGCTACCAGTCTTACTGCGAGGAAGTGCGTACGCCTGTCGTCCACCCTGCTCGGATTGATGTTCTTTCTGTTTGTCTGCATGATTTATATGCCGTATGCGCTCGCGCATCCCAAAGATCGATTGGGGTGGACCTACGCGCTAAGAGATCTCTCTTTTGCCGCAGGCGCATGGGCTCTCGCCGGACTGCATAGTCGCGCCTCGTCGCGGCAACAATCGAAATGGATGATTTTCTTTGGGCGCATCGTCATAGCGATTGCCGCGATTTTTTATGCCGTAGAACATTTTCTTCATCCAAAGTTTGCGCCCGGCGTTCCTTTGGAATTGATGACGCCATCATGGGTTCCATTCCCCAGGGTATGGGCATACCTCGCGGGAGCGATCCTGCTGGCCGCTGGAATCGGCTTGGTCCTGAACAAGAAATCTCGGATGGCCGCAGCTTCGATTGGCGCATTAATGACCGTCCTCACTCTAGTCCTATATGTGCTTATTTTGATCCTCGCCCACGGCGGGCCGGAGATCAATGAAGCGTTAAATTACGTCGCAGACACATTGCTCTACGCCGGAGCAGCACTTGTCCTGGCATCGGCATTGCCGCGCGATCCTGATCGCGCGGAGAAAACGTTGCGTCCACGCCTCCAAGATCGCAACTAACCCTTTCCCAGCGTGCGAGTCCAACCAATGGAGGCAGTAATGAACCCAAAGCACATTCACGTTTAAAGGAGTCTCCAGGGCACCAGGTCGTCTCCTTCGCAGCCGATATGCGGCGTGCTAGTATTTGGCGCATGTTCCGACGCACGCGCTTCGCTACTATTCTTTTCGTCTTCATTCTGGCTCTCGCCGCCACACATGCGCTCTACGCTCAGTATTCTGCGGCTCCCGCAAACGACACCACCGTGCTCCATGCCGCGCACATGCTTGATGTGGAGCGTGGCACGCTCGTCAGTCCCGGCGAGGTGCTGGTGCGCGGCAGTCGCATTGTTGAAGCTGGTTCCTCGGTTGCTCATCCCAGTGGGGCAACTGTGATTGGTTTGGGCGCGGCCACCCTGATGCCCGGCCTAATCGACGCCCATGTTCATCTTTTCCTACATCCTGGAGCC
>Ga0116134_1001907_pt1 | contig 10368 bp, 7 predicted proteins | sample June2015DPH_19_5_FD_89737 | JGI IMG/M metagenome (GOLD analysis project Ga0116134, IMG submission 89737) | Peatland microbial communities from SPRUCE experiment site at the Marcell Experimental Forest, Minnesota, USA - June2015DPH_19_40 | ecosystem: Environmental > Terrestrial > Soil > Wetlands >...
GATCGAACAGAATTATCTATTGCAGCCGGGGGATGAAATTGTCGTCCCGTAAAGGATATGCGGTCCTGGAGGGACTGCGGATGAAGAGCATGGCAAAAATGCACACAATCAGGATGGCGCTGCTGGTTTTCGGAATGAGTATCTGCGCGGCCGCCCAGGACAGTTCCCAGTCTCCGCCAGCGACCACTCCGGTGCCGGCCTTCGGCCAGAACGCGCCGGTGCTGAACCCGGAGAACCCTCCGGTATCGGGCCTGGACGAGCCCGCGCTCAACCTCCATACGGCCACTCGCAGCTTCATCTCGCCTGCTTTGCAGGTGAGCGAATCGGCGGACACGAACGGGGGCAACCAGCTCGGCAACACCGATTTAGTAAATACCACCCGCATTCTCGGAGCTCTCGATCTCCAGCAATTCTGGCCCAAGAGCGATCTCTTTCTCGAGTACATCGGCGGCGGAGCGTTCTACAACAATCCCTTTTACGTGACTCAATTGCAAGCCGTCGGCCTGGATGCCGTGACGCGCTGGCGAACTGGCCAGGTGACGTTGCGCGACGCCTTCAGTTACCTGCCCGACGGTGCCTTTTCCATCGGCGCTTATGGTGGTCTTCCGGGGTTGGGTCTTGCCACCGGCAACATGAGCAACGGGATGGCGGGGGGTGTTGTGCCCGGCACCCAAGCCTTCGGCAGCGGTCAGTTCGGTGCGATTGGGGACATTCCCCGGCTCGCGAACACGGCGATTCTCGATGTCGTTCAAGCCATCAATCCGCGCTCCGCGATCACCGTGGTGGGCGCATTCAGCAACGCTCATTTCTTCGACGACCCGGCTCTTCTGATCAACAGCGACGAGGTCACAGTCGAGGGAGGCTACAGCCATCTGCTTTCACGTCACGATCAGATCGGCGTCGTTTACGCTTATCAGCTGTTTCAATTTCCGCAAGTAACCGGCGGCCAGATTGAAAACCAGATTGTCAATCTGCGCTGGAGCCATACCATCACCGGAAGGATGAGCCTCATTGTCGGAGCCGGTCCGCAGTACACCGACGTGGAAATAGGTGGCAACTACGCGCATTGGTCCGTGAGCGCCCGGGTTCAGCTGCGTTATAAATTCGGCCATGCGTCGCTGATTGCCAGCTACGAAAAATTTACTTCGGCGGGATCGGGCTTCTTCTTCGGCGCCAACACCCAGTTAGCGCGGCTCGGGTATACACGCCCACTAGGACGCACTTGGGAGTTCTATGGCGATCTGGCCTACTCCTATAACACGCAACTTCAGTTGTCCAATGCTCCGATTGGGGCCATCGGTGCGAGCAGCTACAACGAAGGTACCGGTGGGGCAGTTTTCCGCAAACACCTGGGACGTACTTACGACTTTTTTGCCGCTTATCGCTTCGGCGAGCTGGCCTTCAATAATCCGACCAGCTTTGGTGGTCCTCCCGGCAGAATCTCGCAGCGCCAGATCGGCGCGGTTGGAGTGGAATGGCATCCCACGCCGACTCGTATCGAATAATTTTTGGCCGTCTCTGGCGGCCGGATTGGTGAACAGTTATGAGTGAGAATCGCGAACTGACAATGGACGATTATCTGGCGATGCTACGGAGGCGCCTCAAGGTCATTTTGATCCCGACCCTGATTGCCCCGATCGCGGGCTTCATGGTCTCTTATGTCTTCCCGCCGAAATATACCTCCCAGTCCACGGTCCTTGTGGAAGGCCAGAAGGTGCCCGACAACTACGTCATGCCGGTTATCACTGCCGATTTTACCCAGCGCGTCCAGACTCTCAGCCAGGAGGTTCTAAGCCCCAGCCGCTTGCATCCCGTGATTCAGAGCCTTGCCATTGTCAAGCCCGAGGACGAGGGCAAGCTCATCGCAGAGATCCAGCAAAATATGCAGGTCGAGCCGGTGATCACCTCGATGAGCGCTGTCGCTTCCGGGGGAGGAATCGCCGGCGCCAAGAAAAAGAAGCCCTCGGTTACGGACGAACCCGTGCCCGGCTTCACCGTCAACTACACCGACAGCAACGCAGTCCGCGCACAGAGAATCTGCAACGCATTGACCGATCTGATCCTGACGGAGAACCTGAAAGAGCGCGGCGAAATCGCCCAAAGCACCACCGAGTTTCTCGGCCGCCAACTGGAAGACGCCAAACGCACGGTTGACGACCAGGATGCCAAGCTCGCCGCCTTCAAGAAGCAATACATGGGTCAGTTGCCCACTGACGTCGACAACAACATGCGCATGTTGATGTCGCTGAACTCGCAACTCGACGCTACCACCCAGACCCTGAGCCGCGCCCAACAGGATAAGGCCTACACCGAAAGCATGCTGGCGCAGCAAACGGCCGCCTGGAAAACTTCGCAGTCCAGTACCAATCCGCAGACCCTGGAACAAGGATTGACCCAGCTGCAGGCGCAATTGCTGCAACTGCAGGCACGTTACACCGACGATCATCCCGACGTGATCAAAACCAAGGCTGACATCGCCGAGATCGAAAAGAAGCTCAAGGAGGTCAAGGCCGCGGCGGCCGCGGACGCCGGTACCGCCGACAGCAGCGACAAGGGCAGCGCCTCCGAACCGCCTGAAATTCGCCAGCTCCGTCTGCAGGTTCACCAGTACCAGGGCGTGATCGAGCAGGCCACAGTCGACCAGAAGAGGCTGCAAAGTGCGATTAGCGTCTACCAGAGCCGCACCGCCATGAGCCCGGGCATCGAGGAGCAATACAAGCAGCTCACCCGCGACAACGATAACGCCCAGGTGTTCTACCGCGATCTGCTCGCCAAGAAAAGCTCCTCCGGACTAGCCAGCAAGATGGAGAGCGATCAGGAGGGTGAGCAGATGCACATTGTGGCCGCGGCTGCCCTGCCGGATGCTCCCAGTTTTCCCAACCGCCCGATTCTTGCCGCAGGCGGCTTGGGTGTGGGCTTGGTGCTCGGCGCCCTTATCGCCATCATTCTGGAGTTCGGTGACAGGTCCATCCGCACCGAAAAAGATGCTACTGCCATCATGGACTTACCCCTCCTGATTTCCGTACCGTGGCTGGGCGAGGACGAGGACGATGCCGGCAATGGCACCGCCCGTCGCCGTTTCTGGGGCCGCAATGATCCCGCCCCACCAAAAGATCACGAGCACGTCGAGGTCTAGCGTAAGGTTATGTACAAAGAATTTTTTGGACTTAGGGCCAACCCGTTCAACGTCAATCCGGACCCGCGCTACCTGTTTCTCACGCGGCACACCGAAGAGGCGCTGGCCTGCCTTACCTATGGCATACAAAGCCGCAAAGGCTTCGTGTTGCTTACCGGCGAGGTCGGCACCGGCAAAACGACGCTGATCAATAAATTGATGGAGTGGCTGCGCCTGCAGCAGGTGGCTACCGCCTTCATCTTCAACTCGCGCATGGACGTGCCCCAGCTCCTCGATTTCATGATGGCCGATTTCGGTATTCCTTGCGACACCAAGTCGAAGAGCCAGCTCCTGCAGCGCCTCTACAACTGGCTGCTCGATCGCTATCGCGCTGGTGAAACTGCCGTGCTGGTTATCGACGAGGCCCAAAGCCTCTCCGACGAGGTGCTCGAAGAGATCCGGATGCTCACCAATCTCGAGACCTTCACCGAAAAGCTCCTGCAGATCGTTCTGGTCGGACAGCCGGAACTCGAACAGCGCCTCAAGCAGCCCCAGTTACGCCAGTTGCGTCAGCGCTTGACGCTGCGCGCCAAAACTCATCCGTTCAATCTCGAGGAAACCAAGTCCTATATCACGCAGCGCCTGCGCATCGCGGGGTCAAACGGCGAGATGATCTTCGATTCCAACGCCACCGTCGCCATTTTCCGTTACGCGCAGGGCATTCCACGCATCATCAACCTGCTCTGCGAGCACTGCCTGGTCAGCGCATTCGTCGATCAAAGAAAGACGGTCTCTGTCGAGGTCGTCGATTCCGTCGCCCGCGATTTCGATCTGGCCGATGGCAACGCCGCCGGCGCCATGATTGCACCGGCTCCTCCATCATCCGAAAAGTTTGATCTGGTCGAAGCCTTGCGCACCTTGGCAACACTGGCCGACCGGCTGCGCCAGTCCGAACAGCAAGATCTCCCCAAGGAAAGGAAACTATGAGCCGCATCCATGACGCTTTGAAACGCGCCGAGCAGGAAAGAGCAACTTCTGCGGGGACGTACGTCGAGCCCGTCTTCCAGCAACCGCCGGCCTTCCCGCAACCCGAAGAGCAGCGCGAAATTATACCTTCGCCGCCTTCGCCGCAACGGCCGAATGCCGTCGCTATGCCAACCATGGCCTCCGCGTTGAATTACGAATCGCTGCTCGCCCGCTGCCCCCAGACCGAGTGGAGTCCGGATCCGCGCACCATGCTCTTCTTTCAGGGAGACGACAGTCGCGTCGGGGCGGAAGAGTTTCGCACCCTGCGCAACCGTCTCTACCAGATCCGCGAGAAGATGCCGCTGAAGCGCCTGCTGGTAACCAGCGCGCTTCCCAAAGAAGGCAAGTCTTTCGTGGCTGCCAATCTCGCCCAGGTCATGGTGCGGCAGCACGGGCGCCGAGCCCTCGTCATCGACGCCGATCTGCGCAACCCCGGCATGCACCGCCACCTCGGAGCCGCCCAATCGCCCGGATTAGCCGAATACCTGTTGGGCGAATGCGATGAGTTCACCGCCCTGCAACGCGGGCCCATGGAAAACCTGTTCTTCATGCCCGCCGGCCGGGCCGTTCCCAGCGCCCCTGAACTGCTCGCCAACGGCCGTCTGAAGCTGTTCCTGCAGCGCGTCGAGCCCTTGTTTGACTGGATCATTATGGACACGTCGCCCGTGATCCCCGTTTCAGATGCCACGCTGGTCGCCGGTTGCTGCGACGGCATTCTCATGGTGGTGCGCTCCAATGCCACGCCCGCCGACTTGGCTCGCCGTGCTCGCGAAGAATTCCCCGACAAGCTGCTGCTCGGAGTTGTGCTGAACGGAGCCTCGGCGGAGCATGTACGTTCGAAGTATTACTATGGCGAGGCTGTGAACAGCCAAACCTGATGTCTAATATGAAGATGAACCGAGGCCAAGTTGATCCGGCTCTTCAATGTCTATTATCCAATCCGCACTCTGGTCCTGCTGATCGGGGAGGCCCTGATCGTCTGGACCTCTTTCCTGCTCGGGGCCTGGATCATACTTCGCGAGGATTGTTACCTCGTGTTGTACGTCGAGGGCGGCTTTCTCAACATACTCGTACTTACTGCCCTGGTATTACTGTGTTCGCACTGGTTCGACCTTTACGATACCGCTCGTCTAAACACCAAGGGAGAACTCTACTTTCGCTTGCTCCTGGTGCTGGGGGTGGTGGCCATTGCTCTGGCCTTCGTGAGCTACATCCGGCCCAGCCTCCTTCTGGGGATGCATCCTGAACATTCTCCGTATCGGAGCGGATCTTCGGCAGTAGGCCTGCTCATCCTGACCTTCGCCCTTTTCGGATGGCGGATCGGTTTTACCTGGCTCGTTCAGTTGCCCATTCTGGTCGAGCGCGTTTACGTCCTGGGTAATGGCCCCCGGGCACAGCGTGTGGTGCAGGGCCTGCGTCAGAATCCTGAACTCGGCGTCGAGATCGTGAGTTGGACCGGCAAGATGGAAGGCGCGGTCACCCGCGATTCCGTGGCGGCGCACCTCATGGAAGTCGTTCATAGACACAAGGTCCATCGCGTCATCGTCGCCATGGGTGGAGAGCCAAATCACGATCGCCGCGGTACCATCCCCATATACGAACTGCTGGACCTGCGCCTGCACGGAGTCAAAATCGAGGAAGCCACTTCGTGGCTGGAAAAAATCTCCGGCAAGATCGAGGTCGAGAATCTCTATCCCAGTTGGCTGGTGTATGGCCTGGGCTTTCGCCGCAGCACCCTTTTCATCATGGTTCGCCGCGCCGTCTCCATCATCATTTCGCTGATCGGTCTCATCCTCGCCCTGCCCTTGATTCCGTTCATCATCCTTGCCATCCGCCTCGATTCGAAGGGGCCCCTCTTCTACACCCAGACGCGCGTGGGCAAGGACGGACGCTTGTTCAAGGTCGTGAAGTTCCGCACCATGCGCCATGACGCCGAGAGTGCGAACGGTCCGCAATGGGCGGGCGATAACGACCCTCGCGTGACCCGCGTCGGCAAGTTTCTCCGCACCTCGCGCCTCGATGAAATTCCCCAGTTGTGGTGCGTGCTCAGGGGCGACATGGCATTCGTCGGCCCGCGTCCCGAGCGGCCGGAAATCATCGAGTTGTTCTGCAAAGAGATTCCCTATTACGGCGTGCGCCACATGGTGCGGCCGGGCCTCACCGGATGGGCGCAGGTCAGGTACAAGTACGGCAGCACTGTCCAAGATGCGCGCGAAAAACTGCAGTACGACCTGTTCTACATGAAGAATGCTTCCATCGGTCTGGATCTGCTGATCATGTTCCAGACGGTCAAGACCGTTCTGTTGGGCCGAGGGGCACAGTAATGACCGCAACAATGATGAAGATGAAATACGTCTTCTGGATCGCGGCCGCGCTCATCGGCTACTCCTACCTGGGCTATCCGGCATGGTTGTGGCTGCGCAGCCGATGGTCGCCGCGTCCAGTGCGCCGTGGTTTTGTCGAGAGCACCGCTGCCCCCGCGGTCTCCGCCGTGATGGTCGTGCGCAATGAGGAAGCCGTGATCGCTCGCAAGCTCGAAAACCTGTTGACGCTCGATTATCCCCAGGCGAAGCTCGATGTCGTCGTCGTCTCCGACGGTTCCAGCGATCGCACGCCCGCCATCCTCGCCGATTATGCACGCGATTCCAGTTTGCAAACCGGCGCCCGAACCAGAGTTCTAACTCTGCTAAAACCCATATCCCAGGGCAAATCCGCTGGCCTCAACGATGCCATCGAACTGGCGACCGGGGAGGTGCTGCTGTTTACCGACGCGCGCCAGCAGATCGAATCCGGCGCCCTGCGTTTGCTGATCGAGAATTTCACCGACCTCGATGTCGGTGCCGCCAGCGGCGAATTGATGCTGGGTGATCCCACCAGCGGAGAGACAGGGAAGGGAATGGGGTTGTACTGGCGCATCGAAAAGAAAATTCGCGAACTGGAGTCCGCCTCCGGTTCCGTCGCCGGCGCCACCGGTGCCATCTACTGTGCCCGCCGCAGCTTGCTCGACGCGGCGCCATTGCCCGAGGGCACCATCCTCGACGACGTCCTCTGGCCCATGCAGATCGTGCGCCAGGGATTTCGCGTGATCTTTGACGCCCGCGCCCGCGCCTGGGACTCGCCCGACCTGGGCGAAGGCCGTGAATTCTCCCGCAAGGTCCGCACCCTGAGCGGCAACTATCAGCTCCTGCAACTTGCTCCCTGGCTGTTGAGTTCGGAAAACGCGATTCGATTTGAATTCGTCAGCCACAAGCTCTCACGACTGGCCGTGCCCTTCGCCTTGCTGGCGCTTCTGATCGCCTCCCTGTTCCTGCCCCAGCCGCTCTATCGCGCGGCGCTCGGGGCGCAGCTTGCGTTTTACGCGCTCAGCGTGGCCGGTCTTGCGGGCGTCAAGATCGGACCGCTCTCGCGCATTGCCGATCTCGCCCGCACTTTCGTTGTTCTCAATTCCGCCGCCCTGGTTGCCTTCATCAACTTTGTCACCGGCAGAAAGGCAGTGTGGGTTCGCTGAACCGGGTTTGCGGAACGATGATTACTGAGTGCGCGCGGTTCCAGCGCGCTTAAGGGGAAACTAAAGCTTAGAAGAAACAGAGGAATTTGTGGCCATCAGTGATAACGGCAGCGGCAATGTAGTACCGGCGGAAGTCTCGAGAAGGCGCACATCCTTCCGTGCCGCGGACCCGACCAAGAATGCGTTCTTCTGGCTCAGCGGTTTTTTCGTGGTCTATTGCGCCCGCCCGGAAGATTGGGTTCCCGGTCTCAAATATTTTCCGCTCGCCAAGATCACCGCCATCCTGGCCATGTGGGGTCTGTTCACCGCCCTGGGCAAAACCAAACGCACAATTAAAGATTTGCCCAAGGAGTCGAAACTCCTCCTGATCATGATCGGCCTTCTCTACCTTGGAGCATTTCTGTCTCCCGTGTGGAGGGGCGGCGCTTTGATGCGCACCATGGATTTTTCCAAGATCTACATCGCCTGGGTGCTGGTTTTCCTGTTGGTAACCACCTTCGACCGCTTGCGGCGAATCATCTTTATCCAGGCATTTTCGGTGGTCGTCGCCTGTGCCGTCGCGCTCGTCAAGGGTCACGACGTGCCCCGCCTTGAAGCTGTGTTGGGTGGCATCTATTCGAACCCGAACGATCTCGCATTCGCCATCGTGTTATCGCTGCCGTTCGCGCTGGCCTTCATGGTCACCGCCAGGAATGCCGTCATCAAAGCGTGCTGGCTCTTCGGAATGCTGGTGATGTTGGTCGCCATTTTTATGACCGCATCCCGGGCCGGTTTCATCGATCTCGTCATCTCCGGCGGTGTTACCCTCTACTTCTTCGCCATCAAGGGGAAGCGTTCTTACTTGATCGTGGCCACTTTCCTCGTCGGCGCCGTGGTGATGGGCGCCTTCGGCGGAAAACTCTTCGATCGCTTTGCCGCACTGTCGGGCAACAGCGCGACCGAGGAATCCGCCTACGGCTCCTACCAGGATCGCAAGTACCTCATGGTGCGCGCCGTCGAGGCCATCGAAACCTATCCCATCCTTGGCATTGGCGTTCGCAACTTCCCCACCTGGTCGCTCATCTGGCACGACGTGCACATGACCTACCTTCAGGTCTGCGCCGAAGGCGGCATCGCCGTGCTGATTCTCTACCTCATGTTTTTCTGGCGCGGTTTCAAGAATCTGAAAGTCCTGCGACAAACGAAAAATCTCGATCCCGACATCGTTTTGTTCGTCGGAGCTTTGCAAAGTTCGCTGGTCGGCTTCGTGGTGGGTGCGCTGTTTGCGCCCGAAGCCTACCAGTTCTTCCCTTATTTTGCCGTCGCCTTTACGTCAGCGTTGTTGTGGACGATCAAAGAGCAAGAACAAGAACCCGGCACGGCGCCACCGCTGCCGAAAAAGCCGCGCCACTTCCTGGAGGTTTATGCCGACCGCGGAACTACCGGTGCAGTCTCCCCTGTCCGCTGACCTGCAGGCAATTTTGCGTTGCCTGAGTTGCGGCTCGAAGCTTGCGAGCGATCAGGCCGCGGGCTTCCTCTGTCCGGCTTGCAAGCATGTCTATCCCAACGCGCAGGGCATCGCGCGCTTTGTTGACGCCCAACACTACGCCGCCAGTTTCGGTTTTCAGTGGAACCTTTATCAGAAGACGCAGCTCGACAGTGAGAAAGACGAGGTTCGCGAATCCGAGCGGAACTTCCTGATGAAGACCGCGCTCCGTCCCGAAGATCTCAAAGGCAAACTGGTCCTCGACGTCGGTTGCGGCATGGGACGCTTCGCCGAAGTCGCGACCCGCTGGGGAGCCCGCGTGGTCGGCATCGATCTCAGCGCCGCCGCTGAAGTTGCCGCCAGGAATCTAGCCGGCCGCGACTTCGTCGCATTCCAGGCCGATGTTTTCGCCATGCCTTTCGCTCCCGAAAGCTTCGACGTCATCTATAGCATCGGCGTGCTCCACCACACGCCCGATTGCGAAGCCGCCGTCAAAGCGCTGGATAAATATCTGAAACCCGGCGGTCTGCTCGTCGTCTGGCTCTACAGCGGATACAACAAGTGGTACCGCTTCAGCGATTTCTGGCGCCGCTATACCCACAAGATGAAGCCCGAGACCTTGCACCGCATTCTGAAAGTTGCGGTCCCGTTCTTCTACAACTTGCAACAGGGCTTGAAGCGCGTGCCTCTTGTAGGCCGTCCCGCTGCGGGCATTGTTCATCACCTGTTTCCGGTGAACCGTCAGAAAGATCCGGAAGCCCGCATGCTCGACACCTTCGACTGGTATTCTCCGAAGTATCAGTCCAAGCACACCTACGAGCAGGTGTTCAAATGGTATCAAGCGATGGGCATGGAAGACATGCGAGTGGGCGAGATCTCCATAGCCGTCCGTGGCCGCAAACCGGCGCGAGCAAACTAGCCGGCTGGTTTCGTATCAGGGCATCGCAGTAGCGATACCAGCTTCGTATCAGGGTATCGCTTTAGCGATACCGCAAGTCCCTCGAAATCAGACGCCCCTTTAGGGGCGCACTATCGAGGTAAGCGAAGTCCAGAACATGGGTCTCGAAAACAAAATCGACTATGCAAAAAAGGTCCTGCCCTCGGCGACCTGGCGCGCTCTCGCCGCGCCTGTCCGCGGCCCCGTGCACCTGATCTTTGCCATGGCCGATCATTTCGAACCCGCCATCGATCCCGAAGACGGCCAGAAGCGCGTCCCTCGTTCCGAGCAGGAGCGCCGCCTGGAATGGTGGGCCC
>Ga0116134_1001908_pt1 | contig 10367 bp, 9 predicted proteins | sample June2015DPH_19_5_FD_89737 | JGI IMG/M metagenome (GOLD analysis project Ga0116134, IMG submission 89737) | Peatland microbial communities from SPRUCE experiment site at the Marcell Experimental Forest, Minnesota, USA - June2015DPH_19_40 | ecosystem: Environmental > Terrestrial > Soil > Wetlands >...
CATCCCGGGTGAGCAGATCATCCCGGGTGAGCAGCCGGCGCGCGGCTCCGGCGGGGTCGGCCACGCCGGTGCTCAGCCGCGCCTCCCGCTGGTTACAGCTCCACCAGTCGCAGCGGGCCTGCACCGGGCCCAGCACACCGGCCGGGATCTCGGCGACCAGCGGGCCCGGGTCCACGAAAAGGAGCACCCCGTCCGGGAGCGCAGCGGCCCACTCCCCCAGGACCGCACCCGACCCGGCCGCGGCCAGCCCATATCCGGATACGTAGACGGCATCGCCCGGTCCGGCGGGCACAGCGTCCCAGCTCCCTGGCTCGCGCAGGGTCTCGGCACCGAGGCTGGTGACGAAGGTCCGCTCCCCGTCGCGCTCCACCATGGCGACGTCGAAGCCGGTGTCAGCGCGATCGTCCGGCGGCCGGAGCACGGCGATGCCCTCGCCGGCCAGGGCCGAGCGGACCAGATCACCCCAGGGGCCGCGGCCGTGACCGCCGGCGTAGAGCACGGGCAGGCCCTGGCGGGCCGCGGCCGCCATGATGTTGAAGCCGCCGCCGACGGCCGGCCCGGCGGAGGTCGCGATCATGTCGCCGCCTCGTTCGGGCAGCGCCGGCACCCACATGACCAGGTCGACGATCGCCTCGCCGGCGAATACCAGCCGCCGGACCGTCCCGCCCTCCGGGTCCCCCGGGCCCTCCGGGTCCCCCCGGCCTTCCTGGCTCCCCGTGCTCGCCCGGTTCACGGGGCTCCCCCGGTGGCCGGGCCGGGGGCCGGTCCGGCGCGCAGGGCGAGCAGGTCGCGGGCCAGGCCGGGCAGGTCCAGGCCGTGGGCGTCGATCACGGCGACGGCTTCGGCGGGGAAGGCGGCCTCGCCGTGACACGCGCCCGCCACCGCGCCGGCCATGGCCGCGATCGTGTCGGTGTCCCCGCCGAGCGACGCGGCGAAGTGGCACATCCGCCACGGGTCGCCGGGGAAGACGGCCAGCGCCGCGAAGGCGGCCGGAACGGACTCCTGCGTGGCCAGGCTCGTGCCGACCAGCCGGTAGATCAGGTCAGCCGCCTCATCCGGGGGACGGCCGGACACCAGTCCGGTAGCCCACTCGATCCGCGTGGCGACGTCGGCCCCGGCGACCCAGTGGCCCCGGCCGGCCGCGAGCCGGGCCGCGGCGATGGCCATCCGCGTCGATTCGGTCACCGGGGCACCGGAGACTCCCGCGCTCACCGCGGCGGCCACGGCGGCCGCCCCGGCCAGGGCCAGCCCGGTGTCGTGGGTGACGCGGCTGGCGGCCACCACCCGGTCGACGAGCGGCCCGAGCCCGTCCGGCGCGGGACAGTCACCGATGGGGGTGGCGATGCCGACCGGGGCAACGCGCATGGCCGCGCCGTTGGTGTCACCGCTGGCGCCGGCCTCCTCGGGCGGGGTGCCGGCCAGCACGGCGGCCACGGCGCGCCGGGTCGACGGGCCCAGCAGGTCCTCCGAACCGCGGGCGGCCATGTCCGCCTCCCAGGCCACGAGCGCGTCGGCCAGAGCCCGGGGATCGACGGTCCCGCGCCCGGCGACCAGCAGGCGGCCCAGCAGGACGGCCTGCTCGGTGTCGTCGGTGACCGTGCCCGCGGGCTGCCCCGCGGCGATGGGATGACCCGGCGGGGCGGGCTCGAACCCGGTCAGCATCGGGCCCCAGCGCGCGACGATGTCCGGCCGCGGCATCATCTGCGTCGGCATGCCCAGCGCGTCGCCGATGGCCAGCCCGTACAGGGCTCCGCGGGCCCGGGCGGCTGTGTCATCAACTGGGCCACCAACCGGGCCACCAACCGGGCGGCCGGCTGGGCCGGCTGTCCGGCTGGCCGCGGAACCGGGAAGATGGATCATTACCCGCGATGTTTCAGCGGGAGGTGGCGGGTGTCAAGTTGCGCCCCTACCGCCACAGCCTGCACGTTCGGAAGGAGCGTGGCGGTGAGTAACCAGACGCAGGAGCGTGCCGGGAGCATCGAGCTCAACGGCATCAACGTCATCAGCGAGGACGAGCGCGGGGGGGAACCGCGGCAGCTGTTCTGGCCGTGGTTCGCCGCCAACATCTCGGTGCTGGGGCTGAGCTACGGCTCGTTCGTGCTGGGTTTCGGCATCTCGTTCTGGCAGGCGTCGATCGCCGGGCTGATCGGGATCGTGGTGTCCTTCCTGCTGTGCGGCTTCGTCGCGCTGGCCGGGAAGCGCGGCTCCGCGCCGACGCTGATCCTGTCCCGCGCGGCGTTCGGGGTGCGGGGCAACAAGCTTCCGTCGGTGATCTCCTGGATCTTGTGCGTCGGGTGGGAGATCGTGCTGACCGCACTGGCCACGCTGGCCACCGCGACCGTCTTCCAGCGCCTGGGCTGGGGCGGCGGGGACGGCACGAAGATCGTCGCGTTCCTGGTCATCACGGCGCTGATCGTCGGCGGCGGCGTCCTGGGCTTCGCCACCATCATGCGCCTGCAGGCCGTCATCACCGTGATCACCGCCATCCTGACCGTGGTCTACTTCGTCCTCGTCGCCGGGAAGATCCACTGGGGCACCGTCTCGCACATCCACTCCGGATCGGGGGCGGCGTTCATCGGCGCGGCCATCTTCGTCATCACCGGATTCGGCCTGGGGTGGGTCAACACCGCGGCCGACTACTCGCGCTACCTGCCGCGGCGCGCCTCGAGCGGCGGCGTCATCGGCTGGACCACCTTCGGCGCGGCCATCGCCCCCATCTTCCTGCTCGGGTTCGGCCTGCTGCTGGCGGGCTCGTCCGCCAAGCTGAACACCGCCATCTCGGCCGACCCGATCGGCGCGCTGACCACCATCCTGCCCACGTGGTACCTGCTCCCCTTCGCCATCGTGGCCGTGCTCGGGCTGGTGGGCGGGGCGGTTCTGGACATCTACTCCTCCGGGCTGACCCTGCTGGCGGCCGGGCTGCCCGCGCCGAGGTACGCCGCGGCCATGATCGACGGCATCCTGATGGTCGCCGGGACCATCTACGTGGTCTTCTTCTCGCACAACTTCATCGCGCCGTTCGAGGGATTCCTGATCACGCTCGGCGTGCCGATCGCGGCCTGGTGCGGCGTCATGCTGGCCGACATCGCGCTGCGCAGCCGGAACTACGCCGACCGGGACCTCTACGATCCGCGCGGGCGTTACGGGGACGTGCGCTGGCTTCCGGTGACGCTGATGGTCCTCGGCACCGCCGTCGGCTGGGGCCTGGTGACCAGCACGTCGGCGAGCTGGCTGAAGTGGCAGGGCTACCTGCTGGGACCGTTCGGCCTGGGCGGGAAGGGTGGTGCCTGGGCGTTCGCCAACCTCGGGGTCGTGGTGGCGCTCGCTGTCGCCTTCACCGGCTGGCTCCTCGGCGGCCGCCCGACCGTGCGGGCCCAGGAAGGCGCCGCCGACCCCGAGGTGGCCGGATGCGTTACAGCACCGTAGTGCCGTACATTTCCCCAAGCGGGTCGGCGAGCAGCTCGATCCGCGCACCGTCCGGATCGTGCAGGTAGATCGACGTCCCGCTTTCCACCTGGAAGGGGACACCAGCCGCGTCGAGCTTGCTGCGCAGATGCGTCCACGACTCCGGGGTCACCGAAATGGCCAGGTGATGCAGGCCGCCCAGGACCTCGGCGTACGGGCCCACGTCCAGGCCCGGAAAGTCGAAGAACGCGAGCAGGTTGCCGTTGCCCACGTCGAAGAAGAAATGATTGGAGCCCTTGTAATCGCGGTTTTCGACGATCTCGGTGAGCGGGAACTCCAGTACCTCCTGATAGAAGCGGATGGTCCGTTCGGGATCCGAGCTGATCAGCGCGGTGTGATGAACGCCGCGGGCGCTGCTGACCGGCCGCCGGTCCGATAGGTAATTATCGCGGAGCCGGGCTCGCCGCTCATCGATCGCGGCCAGGTCGAGCGGGGTGTCGTCCGTCATGTCGGCGTCTCCGGTTCTGTATCCCGGCGACCGTGCCGGGATAAGGCAGGCCGCTGCGCGGAAGGCTCGCAGTGAGAATGCCCCGGCTTCGCCGCCCTGAAGCGGACAGGCCAGCCGTCCCGCCGTCTCGCCGCGCAGGGTGCGATGGCGGGACGGCGGGTCTTACGTACCGGGCCCCGTGTGGCGGGCCCTGTATGGCGGGCCCCGTGTGTGGCGGGCGTTCAGGAGACGAGGTGGTCGAACTCTCCGTCCCGCAGTCCGTCCATGAGGGCCACAATGGCGTCCCGGGGGCAGATGAGCGCCGGGCCGTGCGGGTCCCTCGAGTTACGCATCGCCACTACCTCGGTGCCGATCCTGGCGATCTCCACGCAGGCGCCCTGCGAGTTACTGCGCTGGCTTTTCCGCCACGCCGCACCCGCGAGGTCTCTGGCAGACATGCCGTTGTAGATGCCACCCATTCTGGTGTCTCCCTGACTGGCTCTCTGACCTCTAGCAGTGCGCTGGCCGTCTTGACCTCGGACACGGTCGGGGCACGCTAGCCCGGCCGCATCTTGTGGTCCGGACGCACTTATGCTACGCACGATGCACGTGCATTCGCATGAGCTTTCGCATACTCATCCGCACATTCATTGGCAAGTGCTGTGGCGGATGCCCGGTGTCCGGAGCCGGCCGCGGCTTGTGCCCGGGTATCCGGGGCCGGGCGATACGCCCGCCGGAGCCCACGCTCGAGCCGTCTGCGGCGCCAGGGCAGAGGGCATCGACAGCGAACTTTGCGCATGCTTCCTCCTGCCGGGCCCGACCGCGTTTATCCGGCGATCAATAAGGCGGAAAATGGCTTCTCACAAAAAATGGATTACCACCCGGCTGGACTTTCGTCAATGCCACCCTGCACTGATTGAAATAAACCACAACATCCCGATAGTGGCGCATTAACGCATTCCGGACACCAAAGTATGTGCGGGCGATATTGCCGGGATGACCGGAACGGGCACTGGATCACCCGGCCGAATCACCCGGCCGAATCACCTGGCCGAGCCGCCACGACAACCGCAGACCCTTGATGTATCCCCAGGTAGAGAGACTAGAAGTCCGCCGGGCAGGCAAGGCCACGCGAAAAGCTGCAATTTGCGACAGTGCTGTCCGCAACATAGGCGGCCGACCGGAAGCTGCTAAACACAGGGCGCTGCGACGGCTTTACGGCACGCTTCGGGAGTATTCGCATGGGCGGCGATGACGCTGTTACGACATTCGGCCCCGTCAGGGCACGGGCCCGCACGCCGGCGGGCGCCAGGGCCCGGTTCTCAGCCAGACCACATAACGCGGGCAGCCGGAAAGAAACGGAAAGCAAGGTCATTTATCAGAATAACAAAGCTGGATTAACCGGCCGGCAAAGTACGGTGGCGGCGGATGGTCCCGGGCTGGCCGACCGCGGCGGATCAGCAAAAAGCCGCCGGGCGGCCGTAGCGCGGCCGCCCGGCGGCAGGCCGATCAGTGCGCAGTCTCGATCAGTACCCAGTCGCCGGTTCAGACTCCGGCCGCGGCGCGCAACTGCTCGACACGGTCGGTACGCTCCCAGGAGAAATCCGGCTCGGTCCGGCCGAAATGCCCGAAGGTGGCGGTCTGCGAGTAGATGGGACGCTGCAGATCCAGGGCCGAGATGATGGCCCGGGGCCGCAGGTCGAACACTTCCAGGACGGCATCCTGAATCCGCTCGACCGGGATCTTCTCGGTGCCGAAGCACTCGACGAACAGCCCAACCGGCTTGGCCTTGCCGATCGCGTACGCGACCTGCGTCTCGCACCGGTCGGCGAGCCCCGCCGCGACCACGTTCTTCGCGACCCACCGCACCGCGTACGCCCCGCTGCGGTCCACCTTGGACGGGTCTTTGCCGGAGAACGCGCCACCGCCGTGGCGGGCCATGCCGCCGTACGTGTCAATGATGATCTTGCGTCCGGTCAGGCCGGCGTCCCCCATCGGGCCGCCCACCTCGAAACGGCCGGTGGGGTTGACCAGCAGCCGGTAATTGGCCGTGTCCAGGTCCAGGGCCGCTACCACCGGGTCGACCACGTACTCCTTGATGTCAGGGGCCAGCAGCTCCTTCAGGTTGATGTCCGGCGCGTGCTGCGTCGACACCACGACGGTGTCGAGCCGGACCGGCGTAATGCCGGAATACTCGATCGTTACCTGGGTCTTGCCGTCCGGCCGCAGGTACGGCACGGTTCCGCTGCGGCGAACGGTGGAGAGCTGCTTGGCCAGCTTGTGGGCCAGCATGATCGGGAGAGGCATCAGCTCGGGGGTCTCGCGGCAGGCGTACCCGAACATCAGGCCCTGGTCACCGGCGCCCTGCCGGTCGAACTCCTCAGCGCCCTCGCCCTCGCGGTACTCATAGGCGTCGTCGACGCCGAGGGCGATGTCCGGAGACTGCGAGCCGATGGATACCGACACACCGCAGGAGGCACCGTCGAAGCCCTTGGCGGAGGAGTCGTACCCGACATCGAGGATCTTCTCCCGGATGATGCCCGGGATGTCGACGTAGGTCCGCGTGGTGACCTCACCGGCGACGTGCACCTGGCCGGTGGTGATCATAGTCTCAACGGCGACCCGGCTCTCGGTGTCGTCTTTGATCATGGCGTCCAGGATGGCGTCACTGATCTGGTCGGCCATCTTATCTGGATGACCCTCTGTGACCGACTCGGAGGTAAAGAGGCGACGTGCCACGAGACTCCCTTTTCTCTGTGCGGGCCCAATTTTCTTGCCGGCAGACTCGCCCGAAGTTTATCCATGATCATGTCGCCGGTTCCCGGCCGCCGCGGTCCAGCGTCCCCTTAACCTGATCGCGGCTGATGGCATTTGATACCGATGTGCGACCCGCGTAAGGCTACCTTTGACCGCAGCCGGGGCGCCACAAGATCCCAGACGGTATCGGCCAGGACCTCTTTGGGTCCCCGGGCAATCTCCGTCCGTGACCCATCGGCGCCCATCACGACGGCCTCGTTGTCACTGGTCCCGAAGGCCAGGCCGTTTCCGACCCGGTTGACGACCAGCAGGTCACAACCCTTGCGGGCGAGCTTAGCCTGGATGCCGGCCAGGTCCAGTTCGGTCTCCGCCGCGAAGCCGACGATGACCTGTCCCGGCCGCTGTGCCACCGGGAGCAGGCCGGGCGATCCGGCGGCCGTATTGCGCCGGGCGGACAGTTCGGTGAGGATGTCCGGATTCCGGACGAGCCCGATCGGGGCCGGTTCGGAATCATTCTTCTTTATTTTTGTGCCGCTGCGCTCTGCAGGGCGGAAATCGGCCACGGCGGCGGCCATGACGACCGCGTCGGCGTCAGCCGCCTCGGCCAGGACCACCTCGCGCATCTCCAGCGCGGAGGTCACCCGGATCACGCGCGTACCGGCCGGGTCGGGCAGCGCGACGTTCGCCGCCACCACCGTGACCTTGGCCCCGCGGGCGACGGCGGTTTCCGCGAACGCATATCCCTGGCGGCCGGAGGACCAGTTCCCAATGAACCGCACCGGGTCAAGCTCTTCCCGGGTTCCCCCGGCGGAGATGACGACCTTACGGCCGGCGAGGTCCTGGCCGAGGCCGCCGACGCCCCGCGCCAGAACCCGCATGGCGGCCGCGAAGATCTCTCCGGCCTCCGGCAGCCGGCCGGGACCGGAGTCAGCACCGGTCAGACGGCCGCTCGCGGGATCGAGCACGATCGCCCCGCGATCCCGCAGCAGCGCGACGTTGGCCTGGGTGGCCGGGTGCTCCCACATTTCGGTGTGCATCGCGGGCGCGTACAGCACCGGGCACCGGGCGGTGAGCAGCGTCGCGGTCAGCAGGTCACCCGCCATGCCGGCCACGGCGCGCGCCATGAGGTCCGCCGTGGCCGGGGCGACGATCACGAGATCCGCCGACTGGCCGAGCCGGACGTGCGGAACCTGATCGGCTCCCGTCCATAGGTCGGTGGCGACGGGATGGCCGGACAGCGCCGCCCAGGTCGCCTCGCCGACGAACCGCAGTGCGTCCGGAGTGGGAACCACCCGGACGTCATGACCAGTTTCGGTGAGCCGCCGGAGCAGTTCACACGCCTTGTAAGCCGAAATGCCCGCGGTTATGCCGAGAATGACCTGTGGTGCCACGTGTTCCCCGCCTGGTCAGGCTCGTCGGGCTCGTCGGGCCGAAGGGCCGGGCGTCAGCCCTCGGTGCGCTCGACGCTGAGAAGCCCTTCCTGCACCTCGCGCAGCGCGATCGAGAGCGGCTTCTCCTGGACCCGGGTCTCCACCAGCGGGCCGACGTACTCGAGCAGGCCTTCGCCCAGCTGCGAGTAGTACGCGTTGATCTGCCGTGCGCGCTTCGCAGCCATGATCACGAGCTGGTACTTGCTGTCCACGATTTTGAGCAGGTCGTCGATTGGCGGGTTGATAATGCCATCTGCCGCGGGAGTCCCTGCCACGTCACGCCTTCCTCTAACTACGCTTATGGTGCCGCTCATCGGGCCGGGAGCCTCAGCACTGGAGTCTTAACGCTCGCCGGAGCATGGCTCATCCGAGCCCAGCACCAAGGCTACCACCTGGCGGCACACCTCCTGGACCGATGTGTTGACGAGCGTCATGTCGAACTCGCTTTCCGCGGCCAGCTCGCGGCGCGCCGCGGCCAGGCGCCGCTGCACCACATCGGGCGGCTCCGTGCCGCGCCCGGTGAGCCTGCGGACCAGCTCTTCCCAGGACGGCGGGGCCAGGAAGACCAAGCGGGCGTGGGGCATGCTCTGCCGCACCTGACGTGCCCCTTCGAGGTCGATCTCCAGGAGGCACGGAATCCCGCCGGCCAGCTTCTCGTCGAGAGGCTTTCGCGGCGTTCCGTACTTATTACCGGCGAACTCCGCCCATTCCAGTAGCTCGCCCCCGGCGGCCATCCGGTCGAATTCCTTGTCATCGACAAAGAAATACTCACGACCGTCAACCTCTCCCGCCCGCGGCGACCGCGTGGTGACCGAGACCGAGAGCCACAATTCGGGACAGAACCGCCGTAGTTCCGCGATGACCGTGCTCTTCCCGACCCCGGAGGGTCCGGAGAGCACGGTCAGCCGGGAGAACTTCCGCATGGAAAGGCAGTATCCACCGCCGATCCTCGCGGCTCCGCCAGGGGTGGCGGAGTCGTGCACGAAATCTCCGGACGGGGCGATCGTGCCCCCCTGCCCGCTCCCGGATTCCGCTGGCCGCCTCAGATGTCCGAACCGAACTCGTGCTCTAGCGCCGAGCGCTGGTTGGCACCGAGCCCGCGTACGCGGCGGGACTCGGCGATACCGAGCCGTTCCATGATCTGCTTGGCCCGGACCTTGCCGACGCCGGGCATCGACTCGAGCAAGGCCGAGACCTTCATCTTGCCAATGATGTCATCGGTCGTACCTTCCTTGATGACATCGGAGAGCGTTGTGGCCCCGCGCTTGAGGCGATTCTTCACCTCGGCGCGTTCTTTACGCGCTCTGGCGGCCTTCTCCAAGGCCGCCGCGCGCTGGTCGGGAGTGAGGGGAGGAAGAGCCACTCGAGGTCACCTCGGGTTTCGTCGGTAAAAACGCTTGTGGGGGGGAAACTAGCGAGTAAGCGTACCTTTAGGCAACGCGAATCCCCGTTTATATCATAATAAATTTAGGGATATTACTCTGGATGATCAGTCCATCACTATGGGCAATCAAGCAACGGTCAAACGGCCCCCGTCCGCCCTGCCGGCGGTGGACGATTGCGAGTGGCACCCCGCCGCCAAGGCCGGCGCGATAGGTCATCCCGGGCAAGAGTAAGCCGGCTGGCACCGTTCCTGAACGAGGGATGGACGGATTACTCCACGGCTCCGTCGGCAATACGCCCGGCATACGCCGCGCGCATCGAGCCTGCGTCGGTTGAAGGATTTGGCCACTGCCGGATCGCGCATATGATGACCGCTTCAGACCGCTGAAGCGGTTACTTCATACGGCACCCGCCGCCACTCCCCCCGGGCATCACGCAGACTGGCAGACCAAGGCGCTGCAATCCCATGGAAACGAACATGTGACCAAAGTTACGTGACGAGTAAATACTTTACCTTTCAACGCTATGTGCATCCTATGGTGAGGCACGATCAATCATCCGCATACGAATCTGTGCGATGACCCTGCTGTGCGCGCTTACCGCTTCCTTACCGCGATCGGGTTCGGCGGCGACAATTAACGTTGGCTGATAGAAGGCGCTTACTTCCGAGCTGGCGTGAGCCGCCGCAGGGAGGCCGCTATCGTGGCCGCGGCCGCGCCGGGGTCGGGAGCGCTGGTGATCGGGCGCCCGATAACCAGCAGGTCAGCACCCGCTTTGATGGCCTCCTCGGGCGTCGCGACCCGGGCCTGGTCGTAGGCGGCTGAGCCCGCGGGCCGCACGCCAGGGGTAATGAGCATGATGTCGGGCCCGACCTCGGCCCGGACCATACTGACCTCGCGCGGCGA
>Ga0116134_1001909_pt1 | contig 10363 bp, 9 predicted proteins | sample June2015DPH_19_5_FD_89737 | JGI IMG/M metagenome (GOLD analysis project Ga0116134, IMG submission 89737) | Peatland microbial communities from SPRUCE experiment site at the Marcell Experimental Forest, Minnesota, USA - June2015DPH_19_40 | ecosystem: Environmental > Terrestrial > Soil > Wetlands >...
GACAGCAATGAGCAGCTGCTCTTTTTCGCCGGATTGAGCGGCCTGATTTTCTTTGCCTTCGTGGCGCTGACCCTCGTTCTCGGACGCAACCTGCTGAAACTCTACGCCGAACGGCGGCAGGGCGTGGCCGGTTCCAAGTTTCGCACCCGCCTGGTGGTAGTCAGCCTGCTGCTGTCGTTTTTGCCCGTGCTTGCCATGTTCTGGTTCTCCTACGGGCTGATGAACCGCTCGATCGACAAATGGTTTTCCCAACCGGTCGAGGAAGTACGCGCGGATACCGCGGCCATGTCGGCGCTCCTCTACGATTACGCGGGCCAGCGCGCGTCCTCGGAAGCACAATCCATCGCCCAGACCGGCGAATTCCAAACCGCCTTTGCCAGCAAGAATTTTGCTGCCGCCACTCAAGAACTTCGGGAACACATCCCAGCGCTGCAGGGCGGATTTGTTCTGGCCCTGAAGAGCGCCAACGGCGACGCGGCAGCCACCGTGAACACTCCGGCGCCCTGGACCGACATGCAGGATCGCTTCCCAGTGCAGTCCGCCCTGCGCGGCGAGCACCCCCATTTCCAGTGGGGCCAAACGGACTACATTGTCGCGGCCGCCCCGCTCCAAGGCGGCGCTGTGCTCGTTGCCATGCCTCTCCCCCCAAAATTTGCCGAAACGGCCAAACAGATTCAGGAGAGCCAGCAGCGCTACATCGAACTGGCCGCAAAAAGGAAGCTGTTTCGGCGGACTTACATCGGATTTCTGCTGCTGCTAACGGTCGTCGTCCTGTTCGCCTCGACCTGGCTTGCGCTCCTGCTGTCGAAGTTGGTCAACCGTCCCGTGGCAGCGCTGGCCGCGGGTACGGAGGCCATCTCCAAAGGCCAACTGGACTACCGCGTCGATATCCGCGCCACCGACGAACTGGCCGAACTGGTGCAGTCTTTCAACAGCATGGCGGAACAGCTCGAATCCAGCCGGCGCCAGATCGAAGCCTCCAGTCGCGATGTGCATGCCGCGAACGAGGCCCTCGAGACGAGACGCCAGTACATCGAAACCGTCCTCGAAAGCATTCCTACCGGAGTGATTTCGATTGATGCGGCGCGCCGTGTGACGCTGGCCAACGCCGCTTTCTCGCGCATGTTTTACCTGGAGCGGAGCGAGTACGTGAGTCCAGCGTCACTGGTGAATCTGCCGCTGCGGGACGTGGTGCCTGCCGATGTGCTGGCCGACCTGGAACCGCTGCTCCGCCGTGCGGATCGCATGGGCATCACGGCCGCCAACATGGAACTTGCCTTGCCTCGCGCTCAGTTGAATGTCGCCGTAACCGTGTCCGCGCTGAGCTACGCCGCCGAGGGGCTGGGATACGTGCTGGTGTTCGAAGACCTGTCGGACCTGTTGCGCGCGCAGAAACAGGCAGCCTGGCGCGAGGTGGCGCGGCGCGTGGCGCATGAGATCAAGAACCCGCTCACCCCGATCGCGCTTTCCGCCGAGCGCATTCATCGCCATTTGACGCGGGGAACGGCGCCGGATGCCGCCTCACTCGAGGTGATCCGCAGTTGCGCGGAAACCATCGGGAATGGGGTCGAAACCGTGCGCACGCTGGTAGACGAATTCTCGGTGCTGGCGCGTTTTCCCGCCTCCCGCCCGCAACCGGCCAGTTTGAACAACCTGGTGGAGAGTGCGCTCGTCATGTTCAACGGGCGATTGGAGGGCATCCGCGTGCGCACGGAATTGGCGCAAGATCTGCCGTCGGTGATGGCCGACCCGGAAGCGATCAAGCGCGCGGTCGCGAACCTGGTGGATAACGCCGCGGAGGCGATGCAGGACGCGATCCTGAAAGAGATCACCATTTCAACTGCGCTCGTGGCCAGCCGCGATGCCGTCGAACTGGCCGTCTCCGATACCGGGCTGGGAGTCTCGCGCGACCTGAAGGAGCGGCTGTTCTTGCCCTACTTTTCGACCAAGCAACGCGGCACCGGCCTTGGCCTGGCCATTGTGAGCAGAATCGTGGAAGACCATCGCGGTTCGATCCGTGTGGAGGAAAACAAGCCGGTCGGCAGCCGCTTCGTTATCGAGCTGCCGGTAGCGGTTGAAACTATCAGCGCTCCGGCGGCCAGCTAAAGCATGTCAAGCTAAACCATGGCCCACATCCTCATCGTCGACGACGAATCCAGTATCCGCGAATCCTTGCGCGGCATCCTCGAGGACGAGGGATACAAAACCAGCGTCAGCCCGAGCGGCGAAGACTGCCTCGAATTGCTGCGCAAGAGCGGCTTCGATCTGATCCTGCTGGATGTGTGGCTAACCGGGATCGACGGCCTGGAAGTGCTGGAGAAAATCCGCGAGATGGATGATCCGCCCGAGGTCATCATGATCTCGGGCCACGGAACCATCGAGACCGCCGTCCGCGCCACCAAGCTGGGTGCCTACGATTTTGCCGAAAAGCCGCTATCGCTCGAAAAGACGCTCATCCTGGTAAAAAATGCGATCGAAGCCCGGCGGCTCCGCCACGAGAATCTCGACCTGCGCAAGCAACTGCAATCGAAGAGCGTGATCGTGGGAGACAGCGTTCCCATGAAGGCGCTGCGCCAGCAGATTGCGCTGATGGCGCCCACCAACGGACGCGTGCTGATCTACGGCGAATCGGGCACCGGCAAAGAGCTGGTCGCGCATGCCATCCACATGCAGAGCCTCCGCAAAGATGAAATGTTTGTCGAAGTGAACTGCGCCGCGATTCCCGAAGACCTGATCGACAGCGAACTCTTCGGCCACCGCAAATCGTCGTTCCCGGGAGCGACCGCTGACAAGGAAGGCAAGTTTCAGAAGGCCGATCGCGGGACTTTATTTCTGGATGAAGTCGGCGACATGAGTCTGAAGACGCAGTCCAAAGTCTTACGCACCCTGGAACAACAGCGCTTCATCCCAGTGGGAAGCGACGATCCCGTCACCGTGGACGTGCGCGTGATTGCGTCCACCAACAAAGACCTGGATGAAGAAATCGCCAAGGGAAATTTCCGCGAGGATCTTTTCTACCGTCTGAACGTGGTTCCTTTTGTGGTGCCCCCGCTGCGCGAACACAAGGAAGACATCCCCTTGTTTGCGCGGCACTTCCTGAAAGAATTTGCTTCCGCCTACGGCCGCCGTCCACGAGAGATCACCGATGATGCCATCGACGTCCTGATGCGCTATGCCTGGCCGGGGAATGTCCGCGAGCTGCGCAATGTGATCGAGCGTATCGTGATCATGAATCCCACCACCTCACGTTTCGAGCGCAAGCATCTTCCGCCGCTGGTGCACCGCGACGCCAGCCGCCGCGTGGCGGGTAGCGAAGGTTCCACGCTGCACCAGGCGCGCGCGGCCTACGAGCGCGACTACATTCTCAAAAAGCTGGACGAGAATCATGGCAACGTCAGCCGCACCGCGGAAGTGCTCGGCCTCGAGCGCAGCCACCTCTATCGCAAGATGAAAAGCCTGGGAATTGCGGCGAAAGAGTGAAGCAGCCGTCAGCCATCAGCCATCAGAAAATGCAAAACTTCGCCGCGGACAACGTCAACACAATTGCGTAAGAACTGAATTCGCAGGTTTTCCTGAGAGCTGAGAGCTGGGAGCTGAGGCCTATTTTTTCAGCATGTGAATCTCAGCCCCGTTCTTGTGAAACTGGACTTCGTCCATCAACTGATTGATCAGGTAAATGCCGCGCCCGTGATCCGCATAGATGTTCTCACCCTGGCGGGGATCGGAAAGCTTGGAAGGATCAAAACCGGAGCCGGGATCGCGCACTATGATCAGGAGGCCCCGCTCGTCGTCGCAGGCCACGTCGCATTCGATAACCTTGGAGGGATCGCTTTTCGCTCCATGCACGACGGCATTGGCGAGGGCTTCGGTCAACGCCAGTTCGATGTCGTCTTCACTTCCCGGGGCACATTTCACTTCCCGCACCACATTCATAATACTTCGGACGACCTGGTCTACCGCATCGCGGTCGGCGGAAAGCGTAACGCTTAGCTTGAGATCAAGCTTCTTCGCATCGAAGTTGCACGATTGCGGCGGCTGCGGCGATGGTTCTGGGGATCGCGGAGAATCGGCCATAAATGGGCTGTAGGCGTTGCTTCCGGCCTTCACTTAACCTTTCTATACAACTAGGATGCATAAAGACGCCCACCGATTCTAGGCACTTAGAGTCTGAGATGCAAACTTTATTTGGATAGCAGGCAACCCTTAGAGTATTACGTCGGTCGGGTTCCCATAGTCAGGTGGCTGCCGGCGACCTGAAACCCGTAGTCTGGCCCCAGGTCACAACTCCGGGTCCGGCGGCCCTCCGATTTGCTGTAATTGACGCCGCCAATCCAGCTCTTCCACAAAGCTGCGTGAATCGCGCCAGCCGGCCTTGATCTTGACAAACAGTTCGAGAAAAACCTTGGTCCCTACCATTTTCTCGATGTCAAGGCGGGCTGCGGTTCCAATCTTCTTGAGCATTTGTCCGCCTTTGCCGAGCAGGATGGCTTTTTGGCCTTCGCGCTCGCAATAAATCACGGCGGCAATCCGCGTCAGCCTCGGGCTCTCTTCGAACTGCTCGATCAGCACCGAGACCGCGTGCGGCACTTCTTCATGCGCCTGCATAAGAACATGTTCGCGGATCAACTCCGCCGCCATGAATCGCACCGGCTGATCGGTAATCTGATCTTCGGGAAAATAGCGTGGGCCGTTGGGCAGCGCCTTCACCACGCAGCATAGCAATTCGTCGAGGCCTTTCCTCTTGAGAGCTGAGATGGGAACGACCTCCTTGAAATCGTGCAGCGCTTGGAACTGCGCGATCAGCGGCAGCAGCTTGCTCTTGTCGGCCAGCAGATCAATTTTGTTGAGCAACAAAAAAACCGGCGTGCCCGCCTTTTTCGCCAGGTCGAGAACAGCGCTGTCGTCGCGGTCCCATTTCTTTTTCGCGTCCACAATCATCAGAATCAGTTCGCAGCCTTCAAGCGCCTCGCGCACCTCGGACATCATCTTCCGTCCAAGCGAGGAGCCGGAACGGTGAACTCCCGGTGTGTCGATCAGCACGATTTGCCCGGCCTCGCGTCCTTTCTGCTGGGGGACATTGACATTGATGATGCCAAGAATGCGGTTGCGCGTGGTCTGGGGCTTCGGCGAAATGATGGCCAGCTTCTCGCCCACCAGCGCATTCAGCAGCGTGCTCTTGCCCGCGTTGGGGCGGCCCAGAATGCAGACGAATCCGGAGTGGAAGGACATGGAGATAGGCTACTAGCTTCTGGCCGCTTGCTGCCAGCGGGCATCTCAACTTACCGAATGACATGAATTCGGACGCCAATTCTCAGGTTTTTCCATGATTTATCCGTGGTGTAGACCGGAGCATGGAGTGCAGTGCCAAGCGCCAGACAGGCACGGTCCCCCAAGGACAGACCGAGCGGGCGCGTTGGAGTCACGAGATTGCCCGCAATCCTCGCTTGCGCGGCGGTGAACGGTACCGGTTCATGGACCGCGCTGAGCGCGTCCTCCCAGGCTTCGTCGGGCTGGCCCCCGCGACTCACCAGCTTGGTTTGGACTTCGGCCAAATTAACCGTGCTCCCGGCGGCATTGCTCAGCATCTCCGGAGTCAGTTTCTCCGAACCCGGCTCATGATTGAGCACAGCGAGCATAGCCGACGCGTCCAGTACGATCTTGCTCGTTGCGAATCTACTCACGTTTTGCCGCCTCGCGCCGTTCCGCGATGAGCTCGTCCGCCAGAGACACGCCCGGTTTCACGTACTGCCGAATGCGCCGCCGTGCGCGCTCCAGACGCCGCTTCATCGTCGTGATCCGCAGTTCGTCGTCTTCCATGCGTAAAATCACTTCGTCCCCGGCCTTGATCCCCAGCGCTTTCCGATAGGAAGCGGGAATGACGACGCGCCCGTTTTCGTTGACCCGCATTCGAGTTTCAGCGTTCATGTGTCACACTCCAATACTTGTGACAGATTATAATACGTATGTCACAAGATATGCAAGATGACAGGTGGGCTTGCGGTTGGCTCGACAGGAACGCCGACAGCCTCGAGAACTGCAAGAAGTGGAGCACCCGGCTACACATCGAAGAAACGTATATTTGCCCCGAGTCCGAGTGCGACATCGGCGAGATTGCGGTCTGAGGTCAGCAATGTGAAGCCGTTGACGATCGCGACCTCGGCGATAAGGGCATCCTGTGTGTTGTTTCGCTTCTTTTCCCTACCGTCCAGGGCGGTTTTGACTGCCAGAAACACCTCCCCGTTTCCCATCTTGGCTCTATCGAGCCGAGAAACATCGTACAGAAAAGTTTCGGTGGGAACAATCTCGGGCGCAATTCCCGCAAACGCCAGAATGAGACGGGCTCTAAGTTCTTTGTCGCTGGTATTGTTTATCTCATCGACCTGTATGTGAGTCACCACCAGTCGACCGTCTGAAGGAAGATCAGACGGCTGAAGCTTCCCGTCCCGCAGCTTGTTGAATATGCAGGTATCAACGACGTATTTCATTGGAGCCAGGTAGATCGTCACTATTAGGCGCGTCTGCTGTGATCCGCTCACACTTGACATTGTCGATCAGGGTGGATCAGATCCGACGATCAACCCCTTGGGGCCGGGTGCCCCACGTCTCGCCCTTTTCGAGACGTGGGACGCCGCGCGGGCGTCTTCACTTCCGCAATCTGGGACCCTGACTTTTTTCATCACACCCAGCCGGTGTGCGCCATCACAGACATCCGCCCGCCGAATGCAATAATATCTTCTTGACGGGCCGAGGCATAAGTTTGTTCGTCTCCCGGACTCAGGTCTCACAGTGATTTTGTTTGCTCTTTGATAATTGTTTTTGAAGCAACAAGCGGGCGTCAGCAAGCCGCCGAGACTATGGCTTCTAATAGAACTAAGCGAAAAATCGAGCTAAGTCCTTATTGCGGAATATTTTGAAAATAAGTCCTTTGCGCTCTAGATTTTGGCGGCTCGACACCCCCTAACCCTATGATTCCTATACGCAGGGGGGGAGGGGGTAGTGGTAAACACGGGTTAATACCTTTCAAGTAAACATTCGCCGCTTCTCAAATCAACTTCATCTGCTTGGGAGCGGTTGTGATGCGCACGCGCTCCACCCGCCGGTCGGTCGAATCCAAAACTTCGAACTTCAGTCCTTCGTCTTCGATGACTTCGCCTTTCTTGGGAATGCGTCCGGCGAGTTCGCTGACCAGGCCGGCGATGGTGGAGGATTCGTGGCCTTCGGGGCGCATGCCGAAGAGTTCATCGAGACGGTCTACATCCATGTTGCCGGGGACTATGTAGGAGTGGTCGTTTTCCTGCACCACCTGGGCTTTCTCGTGCTCATCGCCGATTTCTCCTACTATTTCTTCTACCAGGTCTTCGATAGTTACCAGGCCGGCTACGCCTCCGTATTCATCTACTACTATCGCCATGCGGATGTTACTGCGCTGCATTTCGCGCAGCAGGTCACTTACTAACTTGCTTTCCGGGACAAAGTAAACGTCGGTTCGCATCAGGGTCGCGACCGTGCGCGTGTGCGCTTCGGAGTCAGGCACTTGCATCACATCCTGCGCGTGGAGAATGCCTTTGATGTGGTGAATCGAACCCTCGTACACGGGGATGCGCGAGAAGTGCTTGCCCCGGAGCAACTCGACCACCTGCTCGACAGTGTAGTCGGACGGGACGGCGACCATCTCCGGGCGTGGCTTCATGGCCTCGCGAACCGTCTTGCCGCTGAACTCCACTACCGACTGGATCAACTCGCGATCGCCTTCCTGGATGATGCCTTCTTCCTGTCCCGCTTCAATCAAGGCGTCAACGGCTTCGGAGGAGGTTTCCGGTCGCGCGTCGATGTGCTCGCGAGTGAGCGCGGTGACGGACTGGCAGAATCCGAGCACCAGGGTCACGGGCAGAACCAGGTAGATGAGCACGCGCAAAGGCAGCACCCAGTCCGCCAGCCAGCGCCCGCGGGTACGCGAAAAAAAGACGAAGGGCAGCAGGCGATTAAAAAAGATGATGATCAGCACCAGGCTGAGGGTGGCTTCGAGGACTTCGTAGGCGCTCCAAGCGCGGTCGCGGAAGACGGTGAAGCCGACGATCATGGCAATGGCGGCGGTGACCAGTTGCGTCAGAATGGCCATGGAGAGCGAGGCGCGCTGGCGCGTCACTCCCAGCCGCGGCTCTACGATCTGTTCGAAGGCGTCGATGTTGTCCTGGAAATCGCGCGAGAGGAATTTGCCGATCTCCTGGTAGAGACGGTCGACGTAGGAGACCAGCGTCAGCAGGCCGAACAGGAGCGCGAGAGCTATGCCGACACCGATCATTGGTGGCGATTCCTCCCGGAGCGCGGAGTCGGCGCTCTTTCGATCGTCGCTCTTTCAATGAGCCCCAGCGGAAGGCGGAGTTTCGCGCGCAACTGTTTTTCGCGCCTGGCCATCCTTCCATTGTCGCATTCGTGATCGTAGCCGCGCAGATGGAGAACGCCGTGCAACACTAAAATCTTAACTTCCTCGGCGGGTGAGTGTCCGAGGGCCCGCGCATTTTGCGCTGCGATCTCCGCTGAAATGGCGATTTCGCCCGCGAATTGTTCTTGGGCGCCGGGCTCGGCGGGAAACGACAGCACGTCCGTGGGCTGGTCTTTTCCGCGGAAACGGCGGTTCAGGGACTTCATCTCGGCGCTCGAAGTCAGCAGCACGTTGACCCCGCCCTTCAATCCCGCGGCGCGCCGGGCGCGCGCCACAAAACGGCGGAGCGCCAACTCGGTCAGATCCGCGACGCGCTTTTGAAAGATGACCAAGTTCGCTTCTCTATTGTCATTGTGAGCGAAGCGAAGGACCTATGCATCGCGCGGCCAGATGCATAGAGCCAGCGCCGAAGTCTCCGTTTAATTGCGCAGGTGTGGCTCTTCCGTCGGGCCCGGCAAAGACGCTGGCCGCGGAGGCTCGGCAATGTCCGCCTGCGGCGCCCCAGATTTCGGCTCCAGCAGCGACAACTGCTGCTCCGCCAGCCGCACTTTGTGCTCGTCGTAGGCGCGAATGATTCTCTGAACCAGGTGATGGCGCACCACATCGCTTTCGTCGAAATGCACGAACGCGAGGCCGTTTACACTTTTCAGAATCTCGACCGCTTCGATCAGCCCGCTGCGGCGCGCGCTGGGCAAGTCGATTTGCGTGATGTCGCCGGTGATCACCGCCTTGGAATTGAATCCCAGGCGGGTGACGAACATCTTCATTTGCTCGGAGGTCGTGTTTTGCGCCTCGTCCAGGATGACGAACGAATCGTTCAGGGTGCGCCCGCGCATGAAGGCAATGGGCGCGATCTCGATGATATTTTTTTCCAGATAGCGCTCGACGCGCTCGGGCTCGAGCATGTCAAAGAGCGCGTCATACAAGGGGCGCAGATAGGGATCGATCTTCTCCTGCAAGGTGCCGGGCAGAAAGCCCAGGCGCTCGCCCGCCTCGACCGCTGGCCGCGCCAGAATGATGCGGTTGACCTGCTTGTTCAGCAGGGCCGAGATGGCCATGGCCACGGCGAGGTAGGTCTTGCCGGTGCCAGCGGGGCCGACGCCGAACACCATGTCGTACTGCTCAATGGCTTCGAGGTAGCGGCGCTGGTTGGGGCTTTTCGGCTGGACCGTGCGGCGTCCAAAAGAACGCTGGCGCCCGGCCTCGGCCAGTCCGCGCAGAGTGGCGTTTGGATCGTTGACGACCATGCGCAACATGCTGCCCAGGTCGCCGTTCACGAACTGGTGGCCGGACTTCCGCAAGTGCTCGTAGTCGGCGAATAACTGTTCGGCGCGGGCCACGTCGCGGGGCGCGCCTTCCAGTTCGATGCGATCCGAACGCAGGTCGATATTGATGTTCAGGCCGTCTTCGAGCACATGGAGATTTTCATCGCGCGTGCCGAACAGGGTCTCGATGTCAGGGGTGAGTGCAATGCTTTTCTTCATTCAGGGTTATCGCGCTGCCTCCTGCAGACGAACAGGCTCACTCTTCGATTGGCGTTGCTGGGACGTGTGCTACCGGAATACGGGTTGTCGGGACGCGCCGTGCCGGATTCGGGCGCACTCCGGCCCGTGTTTTTTGCACGCAAATAGCTAGATGTAGGAACGGAGCAAACCGGATTGCGCACCCCGACGGGGCGGTTACCAACCATTTGAGTTCAGCGTAGCGCGGGCGGGCGGGGGAGTCAATGGCTGCGCAGACCGAGGGTGGTCCGGACGGCCTGCTCCCTTCCTTGACACTCGGTTTTTGGCCCTTTATTCTTAATTATTGCTCCCTGAGAGACTTTCGTCTCTGTGCGCACTTCCGCGGGCCTTTGCGGTAATTTGAGTGGGGGCGGCGGAGGTTCCAATGCTCATCGAAATTGCGGATCTGGAGATTCAC
>Ga0116134_1001912_pt1 | contig 10355 bp, 10 predicted proteins | sample June2015DPH_19_5_FD_89737 | JGI IMG/M metagenome (GOLD analysis project Ga0116134, IMG submission 89737) | Peatland microbial communities from SPRUCE experiment site at the Marcell Experimental Forest, Minnesota, USA - June2015DPH_19_40 | ecosystem: Environmental > Terrestrial > Soil > Wetlands...
TCACGGCGAGGCTCCGGTGGCTGGGATCTGTGAGAGGACCCCTGTTCCTACCGGAGCTTCGTCACCTTCCCCCGCCCGGCACGCCGCTCATGATCACATCGCAACACCCGCCACGAATCGTGATTCAACCCATCAAACGATCTTGGAACGGCCGTGCGCGAGCGCAAGGCCGAGCTCGAGCCTGGCTAACGCAATTGATGTCCTTCGCCTTGCTGGGGGGGGACGTTTAGCACTGCACGCCGCGACCTTTAGGACAATTCTGATAGTGGCATCTTCAGTAGAAGCGGAAAGAAGGTGCGGGCAATGAGGCTGACTTGGAAGGACGCGGTCACGACGCTGTTCGTGGCCGCAATCGTTGCCATTTACGTGACGTTCCTCAATGGCACGAGCCTGTGGCTGATTTCCAGCGCTCGCGGCACGACCGCCGCAGTGCTGGTTCTGGGCTTCGTGGGCGGGTGCGCTCTCAGCGCGCTTGACGACGTGCGCGCAACGGCACAGCCGCGATGGGCGCAGGTGCTTTCGGCGATCGCGTCCACGCTGGGCGTCGTCGCGCTCGCCGCCGCGGTGATCGGGCTGATCACCGGCAGCACGGTCGCGCTGGCGGTCCTGGTGACGGCCACGATCGCGTTGTGGCTGATCGCGACGGTCCGGCATGCATTCACCGTGCGGAGGGAGCTGGTGAGCGGACCTGACGTGCACGAGGTCATCCATCCGGAGAATGCGGCCGGGCGCTAACGGCCGTCGCCCTCCCGGCGGGCGGATGCCGCTGTTCAACCGTGGCACTTTCAGCGATAGAAGCCTTCGGGGTGGGCTGGGGTCAGTACCAGGACGGCCCGCGGTTGCTGTAGGGCTCTTCGAGCGTGGCGGCCTCATCGTCGGTCAGTTTGAGCTCGAGCGCGGCGACGGCTTCGGGCAGGTGGTGCGGTTTCGTCGCGCCGACGATCGGGGCGGAGACGGCCGGGTTGCGCAGCACCCATGCCAGCGCGATCTGGGCCATGGTGACGCCGCGGGCCTCGGCGAGTTTCTGCACCGCGTTGACGACGGGCTCGTCCAAGGGTGAGTCGAAGGCCTGCACCACGTGGTCGACGCTGGACCGGGTGGACTGTTCGCCCCAGGGGCGTCCCAGGCGCCCTTTGCCTTGCGGGGAGTAGGGCACGAGGCCTACGCCGGTGTCGGCGCACAGGGCCATCAGTTCCGGCTCGTCTTGGCGGCGCAGCAGGTTGTACTGGTTCTGCATGGACACGAACCGGGTCCAGCCGCCCCGGTCGGCGGCGTGCTGCAGTTTGGCGAACTGCCAGGCGTACATCGACGATGCGCCGAGATAGCGGACCTTGCCGGCCTTGACGATGTCGTGCAGGGCCTCCATTGTCCCGGCGACGGGGGTGCCGGGGTCGAAACGGTGAATTTGGTAGAGGTCGACATAGTCGGTGCCGAGACGGGTCAGGGAAGCGTCGATCTGCTCGAGGATGGCCTTGCGTGACAGGCCGGATCCGCCGGGCCCGTCGTGCATCTTTCCCCAGACCTTGGTGGCCAGCACGATGTCCTCGCGGCGCGTGAAGCGCTTGATGGCGCGGCCGACGACTTCCTCCGAGGTGCCAGCCTGGTAGGTGTTCGCGGTGTCCCAGAAGGTGATGCCGAGTTCGACGGCCTGCTGGAAGAATGGCTGCGCGTCGTCGTCGGCCAGGGCCCACCGGTGCGCGCCTTCGGTGGTGGGGTCGCCGTAGCTCATGCATCCCAGCGCGAGCCGGCTGATCTTCAGTCCGGTGTCACCCAGCCGGGTGTATTCCATCTTCTTGTCTCCTTCGCTGCGTGAGCGTGAAAGCGCCCACGGCCGGGCGCCTGGAGCCCGGACCGCTAACCGTAGCTGGTGCGCTATCGAGAGTCCTGGCCGCGCGGCGCGCTGCCTGCCGCACTGGTGTCACCACGGCGAGGTAGCCATCAGTCAGCCGCATCGCAAGGCCGCGCCGATGTCCTCGCTGGTGAAGTGCAGCCCGCAAGATGTCATCCCGATAATGAACAGCAACGCGGCGACAACCGGTGACGCAGCCCTGGCATGCGCGGGGACCCGCCCGGCGGGCCGATATCCCGGCTTCCAGCGGACATGGATGACCGGTCGCTATCTGCTGACATCACTGCGGCAGAAGGACTGATCCCGACGCTGGCAACGGCAGATTGAACCGCCAGGTCGTGGTGGGTTCCCGCAGTTCATGGCCCCGGAGCAGGTGGCGGGGGCGCCGGCCACCTCGGCGAGCCAACGAAGCTGGCGCGCACGAATGCCATCCGCTCCGGCGGTGGCCCGGCCGCTTCTGAATGACCTTCCTCATCGCGGGGGTTCTCTCCGACGGGGTCCGGGCGGCTCGGCGGCCGGGCTCAGCCCTCGGCTAGATAGCCGTACCGGTCGCGGAAGGCTTCGGGCGTGAGCCCCGAGGCCGCTGCGATCGGGCGGAGCTTCTCCGGATCCTCGAGGTCCTCGCGGTCCAGCCGGATCATGTACTCGCGGGCCACCCGGTACGAGCTGGACTCGACGTTCACCAGCCGGATCTGCACCCGCCCCGTCTCGGGGTCGGTGAACGACCCGAAGGGCAGCGGCACCATGTGCCCCTCCTGGAGCGTGACCATGCCGCCGGGCTCGCCGTTCGCCAGCACCTGCTTCAGGTAGTCGACGGCACCATAGCCGAGGTCGCGGGTGTACTCGATGTCGAACGGGATGGGGGGCGCGCACCGGAGCTCGTAGCCGATGTTCTTGCCCTCGACCGTGACCTTCTGCCCTCGCTCCTTGAAACGGTCCTTGACCTGCTTCGCCAGCAGGCGGTCCAGCTCGAGCTCGGCCAGCCGGATGTGGCCATGCTCGTCTCGCTCGGCTTCCGGCATGGCCTTCTGGAGCTCGTCCGGGGGGAGGCGCAGGCCGATGCCCTCGGCGAGCACCGCCACGCCGAAGGGGCGGCCGTGGGCGATCCGCTTGAGCATCGAGGTCTCGAGGACGTCCACCAGGCGCGACAGCCGGATGGGCTCGTCGCGGGGAAACTCCTCGGCGATCAGCGTGAGGGTGGCCCCGGCGGACTTTCCGATGCCCACGGCCAGGTGGCCGGCCGAGCGGCCCATGGCCACCACCAGGTACCACCGCTGGGTGGTGATGGCGTCGGTCATCAGGTTGTTGACGAGCTGGACCCCTACGCTCCTCGCGGTCTCGAAACCGAAGGTCGGCGTGCCGCCCGGTAGCGGCAGGTCGTTGTCGATGGTCTTCGGCACGTGCACCACGCGCAGGCCCCCTGCGGCCGTCTCGGCCAGCCGGGACGCCGAGAACGCGGTGTCGTCCCCGCCGATCGTCACGAGCGCGTCGATCCCCAGCTTCTGCAGCGACTCCAGGCAGGCGTGCAGCCTCCAGTCCGGGTCGGCGGCGTCCTCGTCGCGCACCGTCGGGTTGGCCCGCGAGGTCCGGAGGATCGACCCGCCCTGGACGTGGATCCTCGACACGTCCGTGATGGACAGGGGCCGCGCCTCCTCCGTCCGGCCGTCGATGAGGTGCTCGAAGCCGTCCATGATCCCGAGGACGTCCCAGCCGGAGTTCCGGGCCTCAATCGTGGCTGCAGAGATGACCGAGTTCATTCCCGGGGCGGGACCGCCGCCGCACAAGATCCCCATTTTCACGTCCCCATCGTTCCAACAACGAGGCGATCCGGCAAGGACCGGCCCGGCCTCGGAACCATGTCCATCTCAAATCACATCGGCACGACGCGCCACGGCCGTCCTCCCAGCAGATAGGAGTACCGTGGCCCGCTGCCGTGGAACGAGGCGATGATGGCCTTGGCGGCGACCGCGATCACGTGCTCGGACAGGTAACCGAAGTCCTTCATCCGGCAGGGAACGTGCACCGCCTTCACCATCACACTGACCAGCTGACACCGTAACCACGCTGCTTGTGGCTTGTGCGCGGGAATTCGTCCACGCCACAGATCAGCGTTGCGGCTGGGGCATTTCCACCTAGACACGCACAGTGGGGAGGCAACGGTGACTTCAATGCAAGGGAGCAGAAGCCGCAGCTACTAGGGTACGAGCATGACGCTTGCACCTGGGCTGCTTTCTTTCGTGCAGATCGTCGTCGCGGACACCGATACAGCGATGGCGATGGGCAGTGGTGACGTGCCCGTGCTTGGCACGCCCCGGCTGCTCGCGCTCGCAGAGGCGGCGGCGGTGGCAGCCATCGGGCCAAGCCTGGAATCAGGCCTGACCTCGGTCGGAACTGCGGCTGCCCTGGAGCACAAGCGGCCCAGCCCGGTCGGGGCAGAAGTCGTGGTCGAGGCCGAACTGACCGAGGTGGACGGCCGGCGACTTGTCTTCAGGTTCATCGCCAGGCAGAAGCCGCCCCCCGGACCACCAGATGACGAAGCCACCGTCGTCGGCGCGGGCACCCTGGAACGGGTGCTCGTGGACAGAGATCAGTTCGTCAACCGAGCCCAGCACGAGTGACCCAGGGCAACGGCACCGCGCAGTGCCCGTCGCGACAGGTTCGCATCGATCAGCAGGCGCATGGTGCCCAGGAAGTCTGCACCGAACCCGGGGCGGTTCAATCCGGCCGGCTGACCGATGCCCGGGCAGGCCTGCTGCCCGGGACAGCTACGCCGCGGTCAGCCAGGCGATCCCGGCCGGGCGTCGCGGACCAGCAGGAACACGGTCAGACTGCGGAAGTGCCGGGTGAGGCCGAGCCGGTAGCGCGGCCGCAGCACCGCCGCCTGGTTCGCCGCGACGGCCCGGTAGGGCTCCAGCAGGCGGCCACTGCCGACAATCCAGATCCGGGGCTCATCGCCGAGGCACGCGGCGGGACTGCAGGCGACCGGGATGACCTGGCTTGATGGCAGGGCCGCCGCGGCAACGAACAGATCCCGCGGCACCGGCACACCATGCGGGATGTCCCGCCGCAGGTAGTACTGCAGGCCCGGGCCGATCATCTCCCACCAGAGGTTGCCCTCCTGGTAGACGACGCCGTCCCCAGCCCTCGCCGCGCCCGCAATCATGCTGGCGGCGCCCGCGTAATCAAAGTAGGAGCCGCCGTAGGCAACCGGATAGTTGGGCCAGTCGTGCGCCCCCGGCTGCCTGATCACCTGCTGGTCGCCCGCGCCGAAAGCGGCGATGACCAGGACGGCGACCGCCGCCAGCCGCCCATCCAGCCGGCTGAGCGCGATCCCGGCCAAGATCGCCCACGCCCCGACGGTGAACAGCAGGTACCGGCCGACGAAGTACGAATGCGGACCTTGCGAGAGCAGCCATACCGTGGCCACCGGCAGCACCGCTACCGCGGTCGCGAACGCTGCCGCCCGCCAGGCCGACCAGGCCAGCACGCCCAGGATGATCACCGCGGCGGCCACTGACGTCGAAAAGAACAGGATCCGGGCGAAGGAGCCGAAGGCGGACGCGTCAAGGCCTGGCCGGGGTATCCAAAAGACCTGCGTCCCGGCCTTGGTCAAGCTGAGGGCTACCAGCGGCACGCAGGCGGCCAGCCCGGCCGCCGCAGCAGCCGCGAACCCCAGCAAGCGGGCATCCCGGTCCTGCCACCAGCGCAGCGCCGCCCCGGCGGCATGACCGACGACCAGCGACAGGGCGACCACGTCGAGGTAACCGATCACCGCCAGGCAGCCGCCATAGGCCGCCCACCGGCCCACCGACGGCTCATCCAGCGCCCGCAGCAGCAGCAGCGTGGCCAGCGCCGCGGCCAGCACCGCGGGCGCGTAGAACCGGACTTCCTGAGCGAACCGCGACACGCTCGGCACAAGAGCGAACACCAGCCCCGCCAGCAGGCCCGCCCGCGCGCCGGCCAGCCTCCGCCCGGCCAGCGTCACGCAGGCCGCCGCCCCGGCCATGGCCAGCACCGACAGCATCCGCATCGCCACGACCGAATCGCCGAACGCCGCCATCCAGTAATGCAGCGCCAGGTCATAACCAAGCTCGGCCGGATTAGACCTGCTCGCGCTCACGACCAGTTGATGCACCGGATCGGCGGCGAACGACCAACTCCACAGCTCATCCGCCCACAGCTCCGGCCGGTCAATCTGATAGCAGCCAAACAGCAGCGTCAGCAGCGCCGGCCAGAGCCACGGCACCCGCATCGCCCGGCGGGCCACGCTGTCCAGCGGCGTGCCCCGGGCCCAGCCGTCAACCCCGCCGGCCTCAAGGCGCGCAGCACTACTCCGGTCCCGCGAATCCTGTGGAACGGCCATGGCACCTCCAGGCAGGTTGCCGAATGCGGCCTTTTCGTGACTTACAGACAGAATTAATCATTCCACCCGCCGAGCTCCCGGGTGACGGTATCCGGATCAACGCCATGGCCCCGGCGGAGTGACGTCAAAGACCGCGGCCAGGCCGGTGCGGGAAGGGCTCGGGCCCTGCGGCGGGGCATTCTGACCGGCGGTGGCCGTCTGGGCGCGAGGGTCGCGGCCAGATCTGCTACTCCGGGCGGCGGTCGGCCAGGTCGGCCCAGGGCGGTGCGGCTTCCCCCGCGCCGACGTTGGCGGCCAGGCGGCCGAGCAGGGTATTGAGCGTCGCCAGGTCTGCGTCGGCGAGGCCCGCTCGCAGCTTGGCGTCGAAGGCGATCGCGGTATCCCGCAGGCGCGCGAACGCCACTTCGCCCGCTTCGGTAAGCGTGACCACCTGGACTCGCCGGTTGGCGGCGTCGCGGGTCCGGGTGACCAGCCCGCGGGCGTCCATGGCGTTCAGATGGTGCGTCAGCGTGGCCTCGCGAACTCCGACCGCCCCGGCGAGCTCCCGCTGGTTGGCGGGCTTGCGGATCTTCAGGTTGAGCAGGATCAGCCAGACCGGCAGGGTGCCGCCCGCTTCGCCGAGAGCCTCGTCGAACGTGCGCTCCACGGCGCGGGCCGTCTGGCTCAAGCGGAGCCCGATCGGGAGGGGAAACGATGCTGCCACGTCAGCCAGCATATCACCAAGCATCGACATCTAATTAATTGACATCTAACTCTTAGATATCTAACATTCTGTCGTGGCAGCGACCCCGCGATCGGCCGCCGCGGCAGAGCGAGAAGGGACTTGCGTGATGAGCAAGCCCGCAGTTGAGGCTCACGGCCTGCGGAAGGGCAAGACCACCACCGTGTCCGTCCTCGCACCTGCGCCCGCATGGGCCGCTAACCGAAAGGGAGCCCGCAATGGCCGCCGAACTGAACCACACCCCCGTCTCAGGAGTAACGGCATGAGCGCGCTCGACGGGCAGATTGCCCTGGTAACCGGCAGTACGCGGGGCATCGGGATGGCCATCGCCGCCGAGTTCGCGCGCCGCGGGGCTGCCGTCGCCGTGCACGGGCGCGACCAGGCAGCCGCGGACAGCGTGGCGGCCGCGATCATCCGCGACGGCGGCAACGCCATGGCCGCGACCGGCGACGTCACCGATTTCGGCCAGGTCGAGTCGGTGCGCCGCCAGATCGAGGACGCCTGCGGGCCGGTCGGCATCCTGGTCGCCAACGCCGGCGGCAGCTTCACCCCGCCCGCGCCGCTCGAGCAGATCCCCGAAGACGGGTGGCGCGCGACGATCGACGGCAACCTGCTGGCCACGTTCCTCACGCTGAAGAGCTTCCTGCCCGGGATGAAGGAGCGTCGCCGTGGCACGATCATCACCATCGGCTCAGCCGCGGGGCGCCGCGCGGACCCTCGCTCTCCCATTCCATACGCGGCCGCCAAGGCGGGCATCGCGCTGCTAACGCATGATGCCGCCGCCCAGGCGGGCCCGTTCGGGATCCGCGTCAACTGCATCACCCCGGAGACGATCCTCACCGAAGGCAACCAGCACCGGATCCCGGCCGAGCTGCAAGCATCACTCGCCGACGCGCATCCCCTCAGACGGCTCGGCACACCGCAAGACGTCGCGGCCGCCGCCGCGTTCCTCGCCTCCGACCAAGCCGCCTGGATCACAGGCGTGATCGTCGACGTCGCCGGCGGCGCCGTACTCATCTGACCATCAGCAAAGGAGCCCGATCATGGCAGTCAACCAAGCCGCGATGCGGCGGCGGGCGCGGATCATGCGCGCGGTCAACGTGCCCATGCGGGCAGCGCTCAGCCTGCCGTTCGCGACGCCGCTCAGCAGGAACCTGATGCTCATCTCCTACACCGGCCGCAAGAGCGGGACGGCCTACCGGCAGCCGGTCAGCTACGTGCGCGACGGCGACGTGCTGCTCACCCCCGGCGGCGGCCGATGGACGCTCAATCTGGCCGACGGGCGGCCGGCCCGGATCCGGTTGCGCGGCCGCGACGCGGCCGTCCGGCCGGAACTGGTCACCGATCCCGCCGAGCTTGAGCGACTGCTCGGCGTGATTGCGGAAAAGAACCCGCGGGCGGCCAGGTTCATCCCCATCCCGCGCCGCCCCGGCGGGCGTCTCGACCCCGACGCCCTCGACGCCGCGCTGCGGCACGGCTTCTGCATCGTGCGCTGGCACTTCGCGGAACAAGGGTGACGCTGAAGAACCCTTCAGGCGCGCCGTATTCACCGGCCAGGTGGTGATTGACGGAGCGCCATCAACCCGGAAGAAAGGTCAGGCAGCGGCGGCAGCACACATGCCGGCGGCGGTCGCGACAGGAGCCACGATCATGGACCGTGAGTGCCGCCGCGGCGCCTTTCCGATCATCGCCTAGCTAAACGAGAACGACCGAGCTTAAACCAGTGCGGAGCCATCCATGGACAGTCGTCGGTGCCGTTGCCCCGGTGGCGGCCCGTTGACTGCCTGAAGTGCGTGACTTCCGCCTCTGACCTGGTGATACGCGCCGGCGGACAAGCCGGCGGGGTGACCGGATCGGATCCGGCCACCCCGCCGGGCGGGCGTCGGATCAGCTGACGTTCAGTGCGTTGCTGTCCTCCAGGAAGCTCGTGTTCCCGCCACTCACTTCCGTGCCGATGAACTTGAGGGTGATGGTCTGGCCGATGTAGGAGGCCAGGTTGGTGCTGTACTCGACGTAGCTGGTGCCGTTGTTCGCGGCGGTCGCCACCGGGACCGTCTGGACCACCGTGCCGGAGGAGTTCAGGACCTCCAGGACCAGGGTGTTCTGCGCCTTTTTGGTCGTGCTGGTCACGGTCGAGTTGACCTCGGCCCAGTAGCTGAACGTGGCGTTCGTGCAGGTGGCCGGGATGGTGACCTGCTGGGCGACGGTGTCGGTGTGGGCGGTGCCGTAGCCGTCCAGCCAGGCCAGCCAGCTACCTGCCTGCGCTGGCTCACCCGAGCTGGTGTTGGTGAGCACACCCGAGGTGGATGTCCACGGCGAGATGGAACCGCTCTCGAAGCCCGGGTTGCCGAGGAGTTGCTGGGCCGTGCAGCCGGTCCCGGTTGAGGAGCTGATCGTCCACGTGAAGGACGCCGATCCGGAGGCTCCGGTCGTGTCCGTGGCGGTGACCGTCACGCTGCTCGATCCGGCGGTGGTGGGGGTGCCGGAGATGAGCCCGGTGGAGGAGCTGATCGACAAGCCCGCGGGCAGGCCGCTGGCGCTGTAGGTGAGCGTCTGGCCCGAGGTGGAGTCGGACGCCTTGATCTGCAGGCTGGCCGCGGTGCCGACGGTCCCGGTCTGGCTGCCGGGGTTGGTGACCGTGACGGTATTGCCGCCACCGCCACCCGAGCCGGAGTTGCTCTGGAACGCGGTGAGACCGTCCGGGGTGCCCCAGCCGGTCGGGCCGTTGTAGGTGCTGGCGGCGCCGGTGGCGGTACACAGGACGGAATCGGCGGCCGGCGGGGTGCAGGTGCCGTCGTTGCTCGCGGTGACCTCGTTCAGGTTGCCGGTGTGGGTGTAGATCGAGTCGGCCGCATTGTTGCCGCCGTTGCCGTTGTTCCCGGCCAGCGCGAAGACCGCGGCGATCATCGGTGACGACTCGCTGGTGCCCCCGACCTCGGTCCAGCCGCCGTTGCCGTTGGACGTGTCGTAGACCGCGGCGCCGGTGTTGGGGTCGGCGTCGGCTGCGACATCGTTGTCGACACGGTGAGAGCAGGCGGGCGGGATGATCGAGATGGACGTCTGCCAGGCGGGCTGAGGCTCGTAGGCGGAACAGCCTGATCCGGTGCCTTCACTGCTGCTGGTGTCCCAGACGCTCTCCGTCCAGCCGCGTGAATTGGAAGCGGTGTTCAGCGTGGTGCCGCCGACCGAGACGACGTTCGGCGAGGTGGCCGGGTAGATCACGCCGCCGCTGTAGGCGGAGTCACCGGCGGATGCGGTGTAGACCACGCCCGACGCGCCGAAGTACTGGGAGTCGTCGCTGGTGTCGGTGGACGTCTCGCTGCCGCCCCAGCTGTTGGAGATGTACTTCGCGCCCAGCGTGGTGGCGGCCGTCTGCTCGGCGACGTACAGGCCATTGCCGGAGTCGTTGTCGGCCTCAACCA
>Ga0116134_1001915_pt1 | contig 10347 bp, 9 predicted proteins | sample June2015DPH_19_5_FD_89737 | JGI IMG/M metagenome (GOLD analysis project Ga0116134, IMG submission 89737) | Peatland microbial communities from SPRUCE experiment site at the Marcell Experimental Forest, Minnesota, USA - June2015DPH_19_40 | ecosystem: Environmental > Terrestrial > Soil > Wetlands >...
CGCTGTCATCGCGGTGGAAAAGCGCTCCGGTTGCGGCTGACACCCGCTAGCGTTCATACTCCGACCATGACACTCAAAAATGCGGCGCTGCTGGCTTTGGTCGGGACGATATTGATGACGGTTTTTTTGGTGTGGAATTTCGTCTTCACCTTTCTGAACGTCCTGCGGGACTTGGTTCCTGCGGTCTCGCTGTTCTCGTCGCTCATTTATGCGTTTGGCGCATTCAGCGTAATGGTGTTCTTTTTCGTGTTCCACAGAGCGCAGAAGGCGTGATTTTGGCGGACGTCATTTTTTCCCACGGACGGCTGTGCCTTGGGTGAACCGTCAGGGAGATATGCGACCATTTGTCTGCCCAGAGCGGGTTCAGGGTCGGCTGGGGCGTTCATCGAGCCCGATGGTTTGTAGGAGTTGCGGGCTTTATTGGCCAATTGCAAGGGCAATCTGAGCGGGGGTCGGCTCTGAGTGAGAGCCATTTTTTAGTCGCCCCGCAGGGTGCGCCGAGAAAAGCGCAGCAGTCCCCGATGGCTTCAGGCAATCTTCTTCTGCTGCGCCAGCGAAACAGGCGCACTTGCTACAACTTCTCCGGGCTTGGAATCGAAGCTCCCATTGTTAGGCGAGGATGGCTGCGTCCGCCAGTTCAACTCTTCCAGCCGCTTTCGCATCTCCACCCCAGACGTTTCACGAGCATTACTACATTCGCAGTCTGGGCTGTGGAGTTTCACGAGGGACAACAGGTAGCACTTCCAACCTAGCTGGTTCACGACCCACCTCAGAATTCGGGTCAATCGCCTCAAAGCGTGCGGCAGCAGCCTCAAGTGGCGGGAACTGCTCTTCAAAGAGGCGAGAAGCATTATGCCACACGATGCGGGCGTCGTTTCATTTGAAATTTCGATGCGCGGAGGTCGCCACGGGCTACAGCGTAATTGCACTCATTGGCCCGTCGTCAGGGATTCTACGAAGTGCTGGCAAAGGGAGGTTTCCACCTGGTAGTGATTGCAGAGGGCCGAGGCGACCAGATAGAGTTTGAGAATTCCTTCCACCTTGGGATACCCTTCGCGCTCCCAGCGCTCTACATCCCGCTTCTTGGCCCAGAGAGTGACGGCGATCCACTTTTCCGTCTGGGCCTCCGGCGCAAAGAGTAGGAACTCCATAAATCCCTGCTGCTTCTTCAGGATCGGCAGAACCTCCCTGCGGAGAACGTTCACGATGTCGTCTTTCATTTCTGGCTTCGGAGTAAATTCAACGATGCGGCCAAACATGATGAATCTCCTTTGCTTTTTGATTGGGGCGACCCGCAAGCTGACACGTCCGCGAGAGGAGTGCTTGCGGTGCCAGACTATGCCGTCACGGCTCCCCGACCCACGTCACGCTACACAGACATCTTGCCTAGAATCCTAGAATGTGCCAAGTCTCTCAAACCAGCTTAAAGTTAACACCGCGCAGACGGTTCGCCGGACATGCCGGTTTAGATCCATTGCTTTCGCAGCAGCCACACTTTGATGATCTGTGTAAGGCCCATGTAGCTGAGCAGCGTGAGCATAAGGATTGGCCAGTACAGCCGCGGCAGGTGCGTGAAGCCCAGGGCAGAGGCCAAAGGGGAATACGGCAGCCACACGCCAAAAGCCATGATTGATAGTGTTGTAGCTATTAGCGCCCAACTCGCTCGGCTCTGCAGGAACGGAATCTTATTTGTGCGAATGACGTGGATGATGAGCGTCTGCGTCATCAAGGACTCGACGAACCAACCGGTCTGAAAGAGCGACGCTCGGGATGGATCCCAGCAGTTGAAGAGGTAGAGCATGACGAAGAAGGTCGTATAGTCGAAAATCGAGCTGATAGGGCCGATAAAGAGAATGAACCGTTTGATTTCCCCGATGTTCCAGGGCCGCGGACTAGCTACTTGCTCTTCGTCCACGGCGTCCGCTGGAATCGGCACCTGCGAGAAGTCATAGAGTAAGTTGTTCGTCAACACCTGAATCGGTGCCATCGGCAGGAAAGGAAGGAAGGCGCTCGCTCCCAGCACGCTGAACATGTTCCCGAAGTTGGAACTCGCTCCCATCCGAATGTACTTAACGATGTTCGCGAAGACCTTGCGGCCTTCAATCACGCCTCCTTCCAGCACGATGAGGTCCTTCTCAAGCAAGATCAAATCAGCGGACTCCTTGGCGATGTCCGTCGCGGTGTCAACCGAGATGCCGACGTCGGCCGCTCGCAAGGCGGGGGCGTCGTTGATTCCGTCGCCCAAGAATCCGACAACGTGACCCTTGCCCCGGAGGACACGGATGACCCGCTCTTTATCCGCGGGAGAAAGGCGGGCGAACAGCGTCGCCTTCGCCGCGGCCTCGGCCAGTTCGGCGTCGGACATTTTCTCCACGTCGTCGCCGAGCAGCATGGGGTCGGCTAAGAGGCCAACGTCCTTGCACACCTTGCGGCTGATAAGGTGGTTGTCGCCGGTGAGGATTTTTACGGCCACACCATGCTTGGCCAGGGCCGCGAGGGCGCGGGCGGCGGTGTCCTTGGGTGGGTCCAGGAACGCGACGTAGCCTCTCAGTACGAGTTCGCTCTCGTCTGCCTTCGCGCAGATTTGCTTCCCGGGGAGTTCCTTTGAGGCAACTGCCAGCACGCGGAAGCCGTCGTTGCTGAGGCTGTCGTACTCTGCTTTCAGCCCGACCATCAGATCGGGTTCCATTGCGGACAACTTGCCATCGAGTTCAAACTGCGAGCAGCGGTGAAAGACGTCCTCTGGAGCCCCCTTGGTGAGCAGGATCGCCTTGCCTTCGGCGTCCGCCACTAGGACCGACATCATGCGTCGCGTGAAGTCGAACGGGAGCTCATCCAGCTTCTTATACTTCTCGACCACCGCTTTCCCGTGGAAGTCGGCGCTATCCAGAATCGCCCGGTCGAGCAGGTTCCTGAGGCCTGTCTGGAAGTAGCTGATCAGGTATCCGGCCAGGAGCACGTCCTCGGTTTCGCGCCCAGCGACGTTGCAATGCCGCATGAGGACGACGCGGTCCTCGGTGAGCGTACCCGTCTTATCGGTGCACAACACGTCCATCGCCCCGAAGTTCTGGATGGAGTTAAGCCGCTTGACGATTACCTTCTTGCGGCTCATGGCGAGCGCGCCATTGGAGAGGCAGACGGAAACGATCATCGGCAGCATCTCGGGAGTGAGCCCTACGGCTACGGCCAGTGCGAAGAAGAAGGCTCCCTTCCAATCGTGCTTGGTGAAACCGTTGATGAAGAAAACCAGAGGCACCATCACAGCCATGAATTGCATCATGAGCCATGTGAAGCGGTTGAGACCCTGATCGAAGCTCGTCAGCGCTCGTTCCCCGGTGATCGAACTGGCCATACTGCCCAGGTAGGTTTGTACGCCCGTCGTCACCACGACTGCTGTTGCCGTGCCGCTCTCCACGCTCGTCCCCATAAAGCATGTGTTCTTGAGTTCAGTGGGTGAGGTTCCTTTTTCGGTTTCGGGATCGTGGAACTTCTCGACCGGCAGCGACTCACCTGTGAGGCTGCCTTGGCTCACAAAGACGTCTTTCGAGGACAGCAGCCGCACGTCGCCGGGAATCATATCGCCGGCTGCCAGTCTGACGATGTCACCCGGCACCAGGTCCCGGAGTGGTATCTCCCTCGCCACGCCGTCCCGAACCACCGTCGCGGTCACATGGATCATGGCCTTCAGTTTCTCTGCGGCGGAGTCCGCCCGGGCTTCCTGCCAGAAACGGAGTCCCACACTCAGCGCTACCATACCCAACATCACAGAGCCGGCGCGTGCGTCGCCCGTAAGAAACGAAATTGCCGACAGAGTCGAAAGCAGGATTACCAGTGGGTTGCGGATGATTTTCAGAACGCGGATGGGCCAGCCTTGCTTCCGCTCTTGTGCGATCTCATTTGGACCCGTCGTGCGTGCCCGTTCCTCGGCCTCAGCTTGCGTCAGACCATTGAGAGACGTTCGCAAGTCCCGGAGCAACTCTTCGCCGTCCTTACGGGCGGCATCGAGGACAGCGGGCGAAACACGAATATTCTGGCTCTTCGTCTTCGTTAGGATCGGGCGCTCGTTCGGGCTGGCAGAGGGCGGTGCAAGCTTAGAATCTGCCGTTCCAGCGGCGACCAAAGCTCCTGTCGCATTATCCGCATTCGGTGTTGTCATCGTTTCCTGAATCGGCTTACGGGGGATCTTTCAAGCCATGGAATTACCCGACCGCTTTTCCGTTGCTGCCAGAACTGACTGCGACTTTCTTGATGAACCATTCCTGACTGTTCACGCTGCGGGCATTGTCGCGATTGGAAGGCCGATCATAGGTTCCGTCGGGTTTCATATGGCGGGCTTTGACCACGCCGGCAAGGTAGATGGCGAGCACCTCATCATGGAGGAACCGCACCAGCTTGGGGTCGCGCACCGGAAAGTCAACTTCCACCCTGCGATTAAGGTTGCGCGGCATCATGTCGGCGCTGCCCAGGTAAATCTCCTCTTGTCCAGCGTTGCGGAAATAGAAAATGCGGCTGTGCTCAAGGAATCGTCCCACGATACTTGTGACCCTGATGTTTTCGCTGATACCAGCTATCCCGGGACGCAAACAACAGATCCCGCGCACCAGAAGATCCACCTGGACGCCGGCTTGTGAGGCCTCGTAAAAGAGTCGAATCATCGGCTTATCTACCAGGGCGTTCATCTTGAAGATAAGCCGGCCTCGCTCGCCGTTGCGCTGATGCTCGATCTCGCGGCGGATGAGCCGCTCAAAGTTTTGCCTCATGGCCACCGGGGCTACCAGCAACTTCCGATAGTCGACCTTGGCGGAATAACCCGTTAAGTAATTAAACAAATCGGTACAGTCCGCACCGATCGCTTCATCACAGGTGAACATTCCAATATCGGTATAGAGCTGAGCGGTAACGCTGTTGTAGTTGCCGGTGGAAAGATGCACATAGCGGCGGATGGCATCGCCCTCGCGCCGCACTACCAAAGCGGTTTTACAGTGCACTTTCAGGCCCGGCAGACCGTAGACAACATGCACTCCGTCGCGCTCCAGAGCGCGGGCCCACTCAATATTGCTCTCTTCGTCAAAACGAGCCTTGAGTTCCACCAACGCGGCAACCTGCTTCCCCTCGCCGACGGCATCCAGCAGTGCCTCTACCACCGGAGAGTTACGGCCCACGCGGTAGAGGGTAACTTTGATGGCCAAAACCGCCGGGTCACGGGCCGCTTGCTGGAGAAACGTCACCACCGGTTGAAAGGAATCGAACGGGTGGTGCAGAAGAACGTCTTGGCGCCGGATGGCGGCAAACATGTCTTCGCCGTCTTCCTCAGGCTGCAGTGCAGCCGGGACCGCCGGGAGGAAAGGCTTATCCCTCAACTCAGGACGATCGACCGCCGAAAGATGTTTCAGGCGCGACAAGGCAATAGGCCGCCCCACCTGGTAAACATCATCGGGATCGACTTCGAGGTTCTTCTGCAGAATTTCCAGAACGGCCGGTGGCATGTCATCGTTCACTTCCAGCCGGATCACGTCCGCAAAACGCCGCTGCCAGACACCCTCTTCAACCGACTCCAGAAGATCGCCGGCCTCAAGTTCCTGGATGGCGCTGTCCGCATCCCGAGTTACGTGGAAAGGATGGGCTTCAATGATTTGCATTCCTGGAAACAGGTTTTGCAGATTGGCCACGATGACCTGCTCCAACCACACCAGGTTCTGTGGCGCAGGCGCTTTCTTTTTCTTAGTCACGCCTTCTTTGGCTACCGGAGTTATCGGTACGAGCTGCGGCAGGATATCGGGCACTTTGACCCGGGCGAAATGTTCAACGTCCTGCTGATCGCGGATCAGCACGGCCAGGTTCAAGCTGAGGTTTGAGATGTGCGGAAAAGGTCTGCCAGGATCGAATGCCAAGGGAGTTAGCGTAGGAAAGACTGTTTCGGAAAAATACTTGTTAACGTTCGTCCGCTGTACCGATGTCAGCTGAGAATAATCCACGACGCACAAACCAGCCTTCTTAAGGGCCGGGAAGAGTTGCCGGCGCAAACACTCGTGTGCGGCTTTGAACAGATCCGAAGCCTTTTCACGGATCGCGCCCAACTGTTGTTTGGGCGTCATACCATCTGGATCGCATTCGAGTACACCGCTCTCCACTTGCCGCTTAAGACCGGCTACCCGCACCATAAAGAACTCATCCAGGTTTGATCCCACAATGGAGAGAAATTTCACTCGCTCAAGCAAAGGATTGTGCTGGTCTTGGGCCTCCTCGAGTACTCGTCTCTGGAACGCGAGCAGGCTGAGTTCCCGGTTAACGTAGAGTTTTGAATCGTCCAGAGAAGAACCGCCGCGAGAGCCCGTTCGGTCGGATTCTTCTTGCCGTGGTTTGCCGGCCGGTCGCGAAACCCGGTGCTTGGTCTTGGTGGCGGGAGTGTGCTCGGCGGACATCGGAATCGTTAGAGTATACCGATTAAGCCCACCCGTTGAGCCTGAGATGAAACAGACGGCCTGTCACACCAGAGCGGCCTGGCAGCGATGTCGAGCGCAAATATAAAGCACGATTGTTAAAGGGGGATTAATTCTCTTTCAGTTCGTGCGCAACTGTCCACTATTGCTCAGACCGACGGAGTTGAGGATGAGAGAGTGATGCGCTGGAGCTCTTAATCCAAGGAACTCGACCGGCTCGGTCGCGACCCGCTCCCGCACTGACAGAGGCGCATTATGAAGCTTAATCTTCTCTCCGTTCCGTTCTTCGCCACGATCATTCTAACTGGCTGTAACTCCGGGACGCCGACGACTGTAGCCGCACGCAATAGCGCTCAGCTTACCGCCGCTGGCAGTTCGTTCGTTTATCCCGTCATGATGCAATGGGTCCAAGCCTATGGAAAGGATCATCAGGGATTACAGATCAATTATCAATCGATTGGCAGCGGCGGAGGCATTGAGCAGCTCAAGAACGGGATGGTGGATTTTGGCGCGTCCGACGCCGCGCTCGATGACGAAAAGCTGAAGGAGATGCCTGCTCTCGTGCAGATCCCGGAGAGCGCAGGGCCGGTATGCATAACCTACAACCTGGAACAGATCAAAGAGCCCCTGAAGCTGAGCGCAAAGACACTCTCGGGTATTTATCTAGGCACCATTAAGAATTGGCAGGATGCCGCCATCAAGAAGGACAATCCCGGAGCAAATCTTCCCAAGCAGAACATCGTCGTGGTGTATCGTACCGACGGCAGCGGCACTACGAACATCTTCACTACTTATCTTGCCGTCGTCAGCCCCAAATGGAAAGGCCAGGTCGGCCAAGGCCTCTCCGTAAGCTGGCCAATCGGAATAGGGGGTAAGGGGAGCGAGGGCGTGACCGGAGTGGTTAAGCAGAGCCCCGGCGCAATCGGGTATGTGGAGCTGACCTATGCCCAAGAGAACAAGCTTCCCGTCGCGCTGGTCCAGAACTTGGCGGGCAAATACGTGAGCCCGACGGCTGCGGGAACGAGCGCTGCTATCGATGCGTTTTCCGGCGAGCTATCGAAAGACGTGCGCACACCAATCGTGAATGCTCCGGCGTCAGCGCAGGATGCTTATCCCATCAGTGGCCTCACCTTCTTGCTTGTGCCAAAACAAGCAAAAGACCTCAACAAGGCAGGGGAGGTTAAGGGCTTCGTCCAGTACATCATCACGGGCGGGCAGGACCCTGCGGAGCAGTTGCATTATGCAAAGATTCCGGCGTCGCTGCAGCAGATCGATGAACAACTCTTACAACAGGTACAGGGTGGATCATAGAAAGCACCACTTTGCGAGCCAGAGAGCGCTCAAAAGGAGCGGATCGTTCTCCGGGGATTGTTTGAATGCTATGTTAAGCGAGGAGCCAGTGTTGTACAAAAGCCTGAACTCAACGAGAACGTTGAGCGTTCCTGGCCTCCCACAGTTCAATCGTAGATACACGAGGCTAGCTCGGGAAAGGGGTCCCACATGGATGTGGAAACTACGACTCAAAACCCCGGTGCGGACGTCATAACCCTGGAGGGATTCGGAGCCGCAACCAAGCCTTTTTCAGGGGTTTGCTATGGTCGGAGAGAGCCGTTCCGGTTGACCCAGCCGCCTCTAAAGAAGCGATGATGCACCATGCTTTGGGCAAGCAGAATAAAGATCACTGCTAAGACGACTATAAACAGGAACTTTCCAATTCCGAACCAGGATGGTTTCCCTTCTGCAGGGGTCTTATTCAAATCAGTTGTCATCAGAGTTGCGTCTCCGCCCGGTCAGGTGCCTGCCATGGGACCGCCATTCTTATGATCCGTCATTACCCGTGTCGCCGTTCAAACGTTCAAACTGTATCGCTCCTCCCACGCGGCGTTCACATGTCAGCTTTTCAGCCCCTATGATTAGGCTGTAGTTCGTTCTGAGTCAGATTTGACATGGAGGCCCTACGGGAAATCACCGGCGCCGTCAAAGAGAGATCGATGAGCGGCCAGAAGGCAGTTCCGTGTTCATCATGTAACGGCAAGAAAGAGGAGTCTGTACCATTTTGAACACCTACACTCGAATTTCTGAGGAGTGCCCGATGGCGATTCATAGCGTCGAGCTGTGGCTGAAAGGACTCGCGGCGGCAATCGGCGGCGCGGCCATGCCCAAGACGACGCCACGCCCGGAGAGGCTCTCTGCGAGCCAGACAGGCACTTTTTCAGGTGAGCCCTCAGGAGCGAGCGTGGATTCCCCAGCGACACCTGTGCAATAGGGAACAGTTTTTCTATTAGAGCGCTGTCATATTCGGTTGGGACCATTTGATGTGTATTTTGCCGGAATCGTGCTGACAATGCCATATTGGATCTAAATCGGAAATTCCGGCTTAAGCGACAAAATGAAGGAGCGCCAATCATGAATTCAGGAACATCCCGTCGCGTCTTAACAGTTGCTGTTGTTGGCATTTCACTTTTTTGTTTTGCTGGCATCCTCAGTGCAACAGAAAAGACCGCCTCGGTCGAAGGCCTTGTCACAAAAGTTGATCGTGCCACGAAAACCGTGATGGTAAAGGCCTATGACGGAACCGAACACACAATGCATCTCGTGGGACGAACCGTGGTGCATGGCGGGAAGGAGACCCACAAGGGAGCTGAGGAGGCCGCACGCAATCTTCAGGAAGGGTCCAAGGTCGTGGTGCACTATACAAAACAGGGCGCAGACGAGACCGCTGAGGAGATCGATCAGATCGGCAAGGATGGGCTGAAGACGAGCGAGGGCACCATTACCAAGTTTGACCGCGCCGCCCGGACGATGACGATCAAAATTGCCGATGGAACCGAGGAGACCTACCGGTTAACCGAGCATGCAACCGAAGATGCCGGGAAAGAAACAGAGGACGCAGCGAAAAAGTCCGCCCACGCAATCGTGTACTACTCGGAAGAGGCAGACCGCAAGGTCGCCCATTATTTCAAGACCAGCTAACTTTGGGAGTCACAAGCGGGTTCCTCGCTCGGTTTGACCGTAGAAGATATCTGCAAGCAGGCGCATAACTTGCTTCGCCAGGTCAAGGAGAAACCATGATGCGCGTGGGAATTGCCGCGGACCATGGAGGGTTCGCATTAAAAGGGCAGTTAGTGGAGTTGCTCCGTGGCTCTGGGTACGAGGTCGTGGACTTCGGCGCACACCAATTGAACCCCGCAGATGACTACCCCGACTTCATCATCCCTATGGCCAGGGCCGTGGCCGCGGGGGAGGTTGAACGCGGAGTGGCGCTATGTGGCAGCGGCGTGGGTGCGTCCATCGCGGCGAACAAAGTTGGGGGTGTGCGTGCCCGGCTCATCCATAAGTTTTCTCCGCTCATCAGGGCGTCGAAGATGACGACATGGGACTCGGAGCCGCGAACCTGGCCGAGCATGCGCGCGTCATTGTCGAAAAACCGTTCGGACGTGACCTGGCCTCCGCGCAGGAGCTCAACCGCGTCGCGCACTCGGTGTTCCGGGAAGACTCGATCTTCCGCATCGACCACTTTCTCGGGAAGGAGGCGATCATGACTCGTACCCCGCGCAGGGCATTGCAAGTCTAGCCGCGACTCCCAGCACGTTTGTCTTTCGTGAAAGCGCTACCATACGAACAGGCGAGCGCCGCCGCCGGGTGAGCGGACCCTACCAGCTTGGACAGAGCTATCGCGAGCGGGAGCCACGTCATCGCCGACCGTGCTGGGGAGGTGCGGTACCGAGGCGCTGAGTTCTTCGATCTCCACAGCGGAATTGTGGTTCATGATCTCAGCAGCCGCGTCCGCCTTCTCGGCCGAACCGGTTGCGAAAACCATGACTCCTCCACGCCGTAGTCCTCGAACGTAAGCTTCCGCGTCCGCTTCGGCGGCCCCAATCGCCCTAAGGTCCCGAATCAAATCCAC
>Ga0116134_1001918_pt1 | contig 10327 bp, 8 predicted proteins | sample June2015DPH_19_5_FD_89737 | JGI IMG/M metagenome (GOLD analysis project Ga0116134, IMG submission 89737) | Peatland microbial communities from SPRUCE experiment site at the Marcell Experimental Forest, Minnesota, USA - June2015DPH_19_40 | ecosystem: Environmental > Terrestrial > Soil > Wetlands >...
CGCGCCTCAAAGTAGTCGAGCGCGGAAGTGAGCCAGGGATAGTGCTGACGCATTTTCTCCATGCGCAGCGCAATCAGGTCGCGGGAAAAAAGTTCGGTCAGCGACGAAGCGACGCACTCGAGAAACGGCCGCATCCGCACCAGATGGAGATATTCGTTTCCGATAAAGCGCGTAGCCGGCAGGACCTCATGCCCGCTCATGACCCGTTCTCTATCGAGCCCGGTCGCTTCCGCCAGCTTGATCCAGCGCAGGATTCCGCCATCGCGCTGGCCATCTCTCTCTTGGCCATGCCCGTCTTGGCCGTCGTGATCCACGATGCGTTTGCGCCAGACGCGGCGGAATGATGGATCGGTGGCGCGGGAAAGAATGATCGCGTCTTTGATCGGAATAATCGACTGGTAGTAATAACGGTTCAGCGCCCAGGCCTGCAACTGTCCGCGGCTGAGTTTGCCTTCGTGCATGAGCAGGTGGAAGGGGTGCTTGTGGTGGTAGCGCTCTTCGCCCACCTGGCGCAGGGCGGCGCGCAATTTCTCAAACGTCAGCTTGGCGGTGTTTCCCGGGTCTTTGTCGGGGTCTTTGTCGGTAACTATAGTTCCAATTGCCAATTGTCCTCCGCTACTTCCCAGCCGGCCTGGCGCACGGCCTTATTTTCGGGACTCGCCTCGTTCAGGATCGGATTCGTGTTGTTGAGATGAATGAACATCTTGCGACCCACTTTAATACGTTTCAGAAGGTGGAGACTTTCTTGCACCGGAATATGTCCCATTTCGTACGCGGTCTCGCCGCTGCCGGTGACGTTGCGTAGTTCGTCATCACTCCAGAAGGTACCGTCGAACAGAAGCAGGTCGGCACGATGGATCTTTTCGAGCAACGCATCGCTGAGACTGCCGACGGCGGGAACATAAGCGACCCTTTTTTTCAAAACGGACTCGAAGAATAGAGCAGCCGTGGCTTCATTCCGGGCGAGGTCTTTAGTCTTAACATATTTCGGATAGCGGCCGGAAAGGTAGTGGACCTCGCATCGCAGTCCGGAGTCTTTCCCATCGGCGGACAATAAGGGAAACGGTGCGTCTGATTTCATCGGCGTCCAAACCACCTGCGGATCGACGCGGTTCAACATGCCGAACATGCTGTTCTCTTCCCGCAGAATGCGCAAGATCGAGGGCGCGGCATAGACCCGCAAAGGCTGGAGTTCGCGGAGCAGAAGCAACCCCACAACGTGGTCGAGATCGGCGCTTCCCAGCACCAAGCCCGAGATCGGCGAATCGCGCAGAGCGCGCGGATGAAGCGCAGGAGAGCTTTCGATTTGAAAAGCCAAGTCGGGAGAGGCTCCGGCTAGAAACCAAGCGAAGCTGTCCGCGCTCAGCGCGAGCTGGGCTTGGGTGCGCGCCTTGCCGGAAAATTTATTCTTGCGCACGTTTTCCCGCACAGCGACACAGTTTCCGCAGCCGCAATTCCATTGCGGGAACCTACCCCCGGCCGCGGAACCGAGGATCTGAATGCGCATCTGGCAGGGTTAGAGTTTTGCGCTCACGTAGGAGTTAATTTCGCAGCAGAGAACAATTTCTTCGAAAACCGGACTGGTCCAAGCCATAACTTTCACCTTCAGGTTAGAGATTTTTCCTCGCCGAGCCCCAGGCGCGGCGTGGGTGGGATAGCGAATGATACCACTGCCGCCGTTCCATTCGTCCGGGAAAGTCGGGAAACGCCATGGCCCGAATAGGCCATTTCGGGCATCATCGGATAGGCCCTCCCCATCGATCTATTGGAATCATGGGGTTAAGCGAAGCGCCGCGGGCGAAGGCGCCCTCGCCACACTTTTACTGAGCGGCTTCCAGTAGGCCCTTCTCGGCTTTTTCCTGGCACTCGATGCAATGGCGGGTCCACGGCACAGCTTCAAGACGCTTGGCGTTGATTTCTTTGCCGCAGGAGACGCATTCTCCGAAACTGCCTTCGCGGATGCGAGCGAGCGCCCCATCGACCATGTTGAGCAACTGGCGGTCGTTGTTGCTCTGGCTGAAGAGGAATTCCTTGTTGTAGGAACTGGCGGCGCGGTCGGCGACGTCCTGAGTGGCTTCCTCGTCGGCGGTACGACCGTCCTGCTGATTGCGGACAACCATGTGGCGCAGTTCGTTGCGCCGGGTTTCCAGTCTTTTTTTGAACGTCTCTAGTTTCTTCTTGTCCATGATTGTGCCTGCCGTGAAGCAGAAGTCGCGCTTCACAGGTCCACATCCCGCGTGAAGTCAAACATGTATCCTAAGCGCGGGAGAGATCGGGCGTCAACTGGGGGAAGCGATGGGTAGTGGGCTACTTTTATTTTTTGCCGGTCTCTATGTTCTCTATGGCGCGAATCTCTTCGCGAATCTTCTCAATCTGCTTTTTGATCGCAACTGTCAACTGCCCCAAATCTGGCCTTGTTTGTAGGTCTGGCAAAAGCTTTTCCAGAAAGGCCAACTCGTCTTTCAATATCGGCAGCCGAATCATAGTAATTTCCTCAAGCTACTTGTCTTTCCGCCCTCCGCTGTTCGTAGGCTTCCCAGAGGGCAACTAAATCTTCCACGCTCCACAACATTCAAAGTGGCCCACTACCAAGCGATGGCAGAAGTCAGATTTGCAATTTTACTTCTCGCTTCAACGTCTTGCTTCTCAGTGCAATACCTAGCTATCGGGGCAGCGGCTCGGGCATGCTGGCGAGCGCGTACCCCATGACGGCCATGGCGGCGGCGTTTTCGCGCAGTTCCTGGGGATCGACTTTGTCGAGCGTATCGGCGGCGCTGTGGTGATAGTCGAAGTATTTGCGGCCGTCCTGGATGATGCCGATGCCGGGGACGCCGGCTTCCACCAACGGCTCAATGTCGGAGCCAGGACTGTATTCAGCAGAGCGAAAAACGGTCGAACCGACGGGACGCAGGATATCGATCATTGGGCGCAGAGCAGTGATGGCGGCGGGTGTCATCTTCATATAGAAGCCGAGTGGATGGGCGGCTCCGGCATCGCTCTCGATGGCGGCGATGTGGTTCGGAAATTCCGCGGCGTGAGCTTTGGCATACGTCTTGTTTCCGCCGCCGCCATTTTCCTCGTCCATCCAGGCGATGACGCGCAAGGTTCGGCGCGGCCGGAAATGCAACTGCTGGAGCAGCTCGGCGGTGGCCATGGACATAACGACACCCGCTCCGTCGTCGATGGCGCCGCGACCGAGATCCCAGGAATCGAGGTGACCGGAAACGACGACGATCTGTTCGGGATGCTCGCTGCCCCTCAGGTCGGCGACGACGTTGTAGCCGGTGGTGTCAGGCAGGCTCTGCGGAGTGAGTGTGAGGTGCATGCGGACTCGGCCCTGGGCGGCGAGGTGCTCGACCAGGTCGGCATCTTCAGCGGCGAGAGCGGCGGCGGGAATTCCGGCGGGAACGCTGTAACCGGTGTGGGGCAGGCGATAGTCGGCTCCTCCGACGGAACGGATGAGCGAAGCTGCGGCGCCCAGTTCGGCGGCAGCTTTGGCGCCGCGTCCGCGATAGACAACGGCTTCGCCATAGGCTTCGAATGCCATGCCAGCCAAGGCCTTGCGCTCGTCATAAGGAACGTTGAAGAGGACAATTTTGCCGGCAACTTTTTCGCGGCCGAGAGCAGTGAGTTCGTCGAAGTTGTGGACGACGACGACCTCCGCGGTGATGCCTTCGGCGGAAGTCGCGGCGCTACCGCTGACGGCGGCGAGAACGATGCGTTGGGTTGTGTCGGGCGCCTGGCCGGGATACTCGACTAGTTGGGCTCTTTCTTCCCCGCGAATCCAGTGCGAGACCTGGGCGGGCTCAAGGTGAACATCGAGGCCGAGTTTGCGCATCTCGGCGGCTACGTATTCGGCGGCGGCCTGAGCTTGTGGCGATCCGGCGGGGCGCGGACCGATGTTCTCGGTCAGGTGCGCTAGTTGATGCCAGGCGTAGTCGCTGACTAGAGCGGCGTCGCGCACGGCTTCCAACTGATCGCGTAGTTCCCTGGGAAATGCCGGCGCGGGCTTGGCTTGCGGAGTCTGCGACCAGGCAGCGAAGCTGACGGAGAACAGCAGGGCGCAGGTGGGTGCTTTCAAGTCGATCATTCTTCTTATCCAGGTTCTCATTTTCAACTTAGTCACATTTCTCCCGGAAACACCGCTTTTCGCGTCTTTGGCAGCAAGACGGGGCTAGCCCCGTCTCTACAGCAATCAAAATCATGGCTTATTCCCTGCCGTTCCGAGCGCGGGCGCGGGGTACTCGGGAAGTTCCTGCTTGGCGGATTGCGAGCGCTTGATCTGCAACTCGTCGAACAGAAGCGCGGGGCTGGCAACGCTGAACCAGACGGGTTCGGAGCGGTCCTCGACCTGGGGCGCGGTTCCGGCGGCGATCAGATCGCTGCGCAGGGAGCGGACGTCGAGATCTCCGAAGACGCCACCGCGCACGAGTTCTTCATGCGCATCTTTGGTCCAGATGCGGTAGAGGAGTCGCGGCTCGAGGCCGGGGCCCATGGTCTCGACGTAGAGCCCGTAAGGCAGATCGCGGTTCTTGCAGAGTTCGATCAACTTTGTCTTAAGGCTGACATCAGGCTGGGGATCAGTTGACTGCAAAATGAGGTTGCCGGGACGAGGCGCAGGCGAGGCGGCTGCGGCAGCGCGTCCGTGACCGTTCGAAACGGGGAAGTCACGAATGGGCTGGCGTCCGATGAGGTAGGAGACGAGTTGCCCCTTTTCGATCAAAGACACGCGCTTAGCCTTCACGCCTTCGTCATCGAGCGTGTAGTTACCGAACAGCGGCAGGCCGGAAATAGTGGAAATCGCCGGGTCGTCGAACACATTGATGAAATCGGGCAGCACGCGGAATTTGTAGCTGCTCGACCATTTTCCCGTGGTGCGGGCGTTCTCGCCGAGCTTGGGCTTTCCGCCGAGAACATTCGGCTCAATCAGGTCGGTGACGACGGTGGCGGCGGCATCGTTCGAGAACAGGACGGGGCCGCGGTATTCCTCGTCAACTACCGGAGCGTCACGCAGCAACTTCAGGGTGTCGCGGAGCCGGATCGTGGTCTTCAGAAATTCCTCGCGGGTGGGGAGTTCTTTGAGATCGTTGCCCTGGTCGGCGTGCGAGCGGTGCAGCAACATGCCGTCGGAAGCCTGGGTTGAGCCCGCGACGGAAATGACGTAGTGGGCATGACCGGAGCGGGCAACCGTGCCCTCGGAATTCAGGAAATAGCGGTTCTCGACGGTGAAACGTAGCCCAGATTCGAAGTTTTCCAGGTCTTTGTCGGTGCGATATAGGGCAGAAGCCTCTTCGAGGAGATGAATCCATGAACTGAAGTCGGAAGTTGAATCGGTTGGGGAGAAACGGGCGAGAGGCTCAACGGCTTCCAGAGGCGTGGCTTTGGCGAAATCGTCGACGGGCTCATCGACTTTCAACTGCTTCAGGGCAGCTTGCTTTGCGGAAAGGGCTTCGCTGGCTGCCTTGTAAGCGCGATCGGTGGCGAGCCAGATGCGGTGGCGGATAGCGAAGACGTCATCATCGGATGCAACGAGGTCGACGGCGCCCTCTCCGGTGCCGAAGTAACTGTCCTGCTTGTAGTCGCCGACGCGGACTACGACGCGCAACAGGCGACCGTGATTGTGTTGCTGGTTGCGCAGGGCGCCGAAAACGGCGCTGGCTTCGTACTGGTCGATCTCGGTGACCCGGTATTCGATGTAATACGGCGCCGGAACGTTGTCCATTTTCAACTTCGTTTTGGAGCGGTCCATTTCCTCGCGAAGAGCGCGGAGGACGACATCGCCAGAAGCGGCATCTGCGGCGCGGGCGGAGGTTGCGAGGCCGCAGAGCAGAATCGCACATGTCAGCAGTGCAAATATTGATTTTGGGCGGCGCAGGGCACCGCAGCGGCTAAAGCCGGATCTAAAAGCAAGCCATTTACCGCAGCGCTGAAGCGCTGCGCCACCCAAAATCAAGCGTGGGATCGACAGGCCGCGGCTGATCATTGTTTGCCTGATCATTGTTTGCCTCCTTTGTCGTCGGTTGCACCGGGCGGAGGTGGAAGAATAGGAGGACGCGTGTCGCCGTACTTTCGTTTCTGGACTTCCATTTCGGAAAACAGCATGGCGGGAGCGGCTGCGGATACAGGAACGCTCCCGGATTCGGCTCCGCAAATCCCGTTGAAGACGCTGGTGGTGTCTCCGGTGGCTTCGATCTCGGTTAACACGGTGAGAGGAGTACCGACGATGTCGACGCCACGCACCAGTTCATCGGGACGGCCATCGGCATATACCCGCCAAACCATTACCGGCAACACCTGAAAGGCTTGCGGCAGTTCGCGCGTAGTCAGGGTGAATCCGCCCTGGATGTCTTCGAAGTAGAGACCGTAGGGCTTTCCCTGCTTCTTGATTTCTTCAATGAAGCGGGTGCGCAGTTGGGCGTCGGGCATGGTTTTCGAAGAAGTGACGATGAGATTGCCCTGGCGGCCGACCGGCATTCGCCCGGTCTGGGCGCGGCCATGCCCGTTCGAGTTGCTGAAGTTCTTGACCGGCAAGCGTCCCATCAGAAAATTTTTCAGGATACCGTCGGTGACCACCTCGACACGCTCGGCGGGAATGCCTTCGTCGTCGTAGCGATAAAAGCCGGAGAGTTCGGTGCTGCCGAGCGTCCGCAGGGTGGGATCGTCGGCGACGCTGAGGAAGTCAGGCAGGATTTTTTCGTTCACCTTCTTGGTGAAAGTCTGGCCTTCGTCGCGGCCCCTCTGGCGCTGTCCTTCGACGCGATGACCGAGCACTTCATGAAAGAAAACGGCGGCGGCGCGGCCGGAGAGCAACGCGGGACCACTATAGGGTTCAGCCAGCGGAGCGGAGCGCAACGCGCTCAAGTCGTTGGCCATCTTTTTCACACTCGCGGCCACTTCCGCTTCGGAAGGAACTTTTGCCGGGTCGGAAAACTGGAAAGTCTCCACGCGCATCAGCTCCATGCCGTCGTCCGCGCGGGTTTCTGCCTGGATCATGATGCGGAAAATGGCGTCGGCGGTCACGATCTTCGTGCCTTCGGTCGTAACCAGGTAACTGTGGCTCTTCGTGGCGTAGAGAAAGACCAGGGACTCCTCGACCTGGGGGTACTGGCGGAAAGAAGCGGAATAGCGGCGAGCGAGTTCTTCCCAAGTTTTTTGCTCGGGAAACGCAGGCGACGGAGTCTTTTCGATATAAGTCGAGGGCTTTTCCTGGGAAAAGTCGGGCGAGTCGTCCTCGTCCTTGGCGCGGACGGCGGTCTTGGTCTTGACGTTGGTATAGGACTGGCGCGCCTTGCGGTACTGCTCGTAGGTCAGCTTCCAGAGGACGCGGGCGATGGCGTCGGGGTCGTCGCGTTGCGGAAGCTGGCCGGAGGTGATGCCCGAGGAACGCTCCTGGTCGTGGGTGTTATCGAGCGCGGGAGCACCGATGCGCATACTGACGTCGGCGGCGCGATGGCGGGCGTGGGCCGAGGTGAGGATCGCACCCTGGGCGCTGAGGACGACCAACGATTCGCCGTCGGTCACGTTGTAGCTGGTGAAGTAGGGGGCCGGATCCTGCTTGGCGAGCTCGGACTGGCCGCGATGCAGTTCCTTTTCCATGGTGGAGAGGAGCAGATCGTCGGATGCGCTGAGCGGCGTTTGGGCGCTCAGCGGCTGTTGTCCAAGCACAACAACCAGGACCAGCAGAATGAAGATGGTAAAGCCCTTTTCAGATCTCATTTTTTCGGATTGCATTGGAAAACGCGAGTGTACAGGAGCGCGAGAAACAAAAAAAGCGGCCCCTTGCGGGGCCACCCTTTCAAAGAGGCTAAATGGCGGGATTCAGAGGAAACGCAGTTGACGCCGCTCCGGGGACAGGAGCGGACAGAGTGAGATGTCGAGAACAGTGAGAGTGAAGTATTCCAACGGTAGCGGCCTCTTCAGCTGCCCTGGAAGTAAGCATTTGCGGAACCAAAATAGTAACTGGGGGTCAGGGACAAGGTCCCATTTTGGGAACCTATTCAAAATCAAGATTTTAAGGTAAACGCCTTAGGCCAAGAACGGGAGGTGAGCATCAGGCGAGGCCTCGGACGGGTGCATAAAACTGCACATTATTTCGTGCAGAAGTCGTGGGCGGAAGCAAGTGTGGGAGCGGGGCCTTGCCCCGCCTGGGCGGGGCAAAGCCCGTCCCAACAGAAAAGCAAAACCCCCTCGAAAGGGGGCTTTGGGATAAATCGGCGCTGGGTTTCTCAGCCTCTAGCTGTCGCCGGCAACGGTGCGCACTTTCCCAGGCAGGAAATGGTAGGGCGGCCAGGGACCAGTCACTACCAGTTCGCAATTCTTGAGTTGCTTGGCGGCCGTACTGTAACGGTTCTGATATTTCTCGATTGACTTGGTGTCAATGAGGTGAGCGATGTCGAGCAACATGCCATCGGCGTCGACCTTCTTGCAGCTGACTTCTTCCTCGAGGGGGTTGAAGAGCTTGTGCACCTGGACGGAGAGGGCGCGGGCCTTGGTCTGGCGCTCACGCTCACGGGAGGCCTTCTCCCGGAGCTTGAGGAGGTACTCGCGTCCGACGGTATCGGGCAGGACAATCTCCTCCATAGAACCGCGGAGAGAACCGTCGCGGACCATCAGCTTGATGCGCATTTCGGACTTGCCGCGAAGCCGGGCCACGCTCTCACAGAAAGTACGGCGATTGCTTCGAACTGCCTGGCGGATGGCATCTTCGGTGTCGAAAATCGTTCCAAAGCGGAAGGGCAGGACGGTGGCGGTTCGGAAGCTCTGGCTGACCACGCGGGCGTGCTCGAGAACGGACTTTTCGTCGAGTTTGGAGGTCGCGCGGTCATATTCACTGACAATCACCGCGAATTCCCCGCTCGGGTAGCTCATGACGGGAGCGGAGTTCACACCCTGAATTCCATCGAGAACGAAGGGACGACGGGAGCGGACACCATTCGCTAGGGTCTGGTGTTCCGTGAGGCAGTACGCGTACCACGACATGCATTCTCTCCGAATTGCACCGGGGCCTTGGGCACCCCTTTAGATTTAAAGTTAGGGCTGCGTTTCTACCTGGAAGTTTTGGTTTTGTTAGACAAGGTGGACGCGAAATAGTGCGCCCAAAGCCATATTACTTCCGGTTCGCGTTATTTGCAACCTTTCTTATGATAACTGCATCGCCGATTCGTCTCAATTTGCTACGAACACGATTTTGGCGTGCTAGTCGGGCGGTTTGGGCGGATCGACGGCGCTGCCGTGAGGGGCTGAGAATTGTGGAAAACTGTATTCTAATGTCTCCGTCAGTCACATTTGCGTCTTCATTGCAGCTTCGCGTACTCACAGAACCCTGTCCGGCGATCGTCTGGGGCACATTCCGACAGGGGGTCGAAAGGACTGTAGAATAGGGGCGTGCAGAAGTTCTGGGACAACACGGATGGAGCGGGGGCTCGGACGGGCGAGACGCCCGTCACCACACGGCCTGTCCCCACTGCCGCTCAGGTGTTTCCTGCGCGCTTGAAGATTGGCGACGTTGAGATCGCTCCCGCCACCGTGCTTGCTCCTATGGCCGGGGTGACCGACACGGTCTTCCGCCGTTTTATTAAGAACCTCGGCGGATGCGGTCTGATCATGACCGAGTTCACCTCGGCTGATGGAATGCTGCGCGACCAGCGCGTCCGCGGACGGTACCTTCACTTCTACGAAGACGAGCATCCTATTTCGGCGCAGCTCTTCGGCGGCAGTCCGAGCGTGCTGGCCGATGCGGCGCGAATGGTGGAAGACCTGGGCTTCGACCTGGTCGACCTGAACCTCGGCTGCCCGGCGAAGAAAGTAGTGAAGTGCAACGGAGGCTCAGGGCTGCTGCGCGATCTGCCGCTGATCCGGCAGATTTTCGAAGCAGTGCGAGCCGCCGTGAAGATTCCTTTCACCGTGAAATTCCGCGCCGGATGGAACGACGATGAAATCGTCTGCGTGGAACTGGCGCGCATGGCGGAAAGCTGCGGATTGGGCGCGGTTGCGCTGCATGCCCGGACGCGCGAGCAAGGCTATAGCGGCAATGCTCGCTGGGAATGGATCGCGTCGGTCAAGCAGGCGGTCAAGATTCCGGTGATCGGCAATGGCGACATCCGGTCGCCTGAAGATGCCTGCGCCATCGTCGCGCAAACCGGATGCGACGCGGTGATGATCGGACGCATGGCGCCGGCGAATCCGTGGATCTTTCGGCAGATTGAACAGTATGTTAGCCGGGCTTCGCTCAGCTTGGACGGGGCGGAGCCCCGTCACCACACGGCCTACGACGAACCCGCCGAGGCCGATCGCTACCAGATGATCCGCACCTATTTCCAGATGCTGC
>Ga0116134_1001920_pt1 | contig 10325 bp, 10 predicted proteins | sample June2015DPH_19_5_FD_89737 | JGI IMG/M metagenome (GOLD analysis project Ga0116134, IMG submission 89737) | Peatland microbial communities from SPRUCE experiment site at the Marcell Experimental Forest, Minnesota, USA - June2015DPH_19_40 | ecosystem: Environmental > Terrestrial > Soil > Wetlands...
ATGATCGGGGAGCGGTTTGTGAGCACGCTGCGCTGGCCGATCAACTGAGTGCGGGCCGTCTCGGGCTCGCCCGTTCGCAGCACGTTTACAAGACCGGCGTTAGGGAGCACGGAGAGAAGAGGTTTGCCCAGGGCCTGCTCCCTGGGAACACCCATGAGCCGCATGGCGGCTTCATTGAAGACCGTGATTGTGCCCTCGCGGTCAATCGAGACGATTCCTACAACCAGGGAGTCGAGAATCGACTGAAGCAGGGAAATATCGCCGCCAAATCGATCGTCTGATTCCATTTTTTGATTGCCGTTCCGGGCCTTGCCCAAATCGTGGGTTTCACACGCGTTATTTTTTTAGTTCGACTTCCAGTTGAATCGGCTTAAAGATGTAGACGAGGCGACCCTGATCGGAGCTCTCGCCCAGAGTGAGCAACACAGAGACATTGTCGCCCTCCCATATCAGTCTGGAGGGAGTGTTGTCGGGTTTGGCCGGCTGACCGAGCTGACGGGTCAACATTTCCTCGATTCTTTTGAAACCGACGGCCGGGAAATAGACCATCCCCATATAGAAGCGGCCCTTGTAGAAACCGTATATCACCTGCTCAAGCCCGACTTCACCCATCTTAAGCGGTTCGTCGCTCTTTTCGTACAAGGCGAGGTTGCCCTCATCGGCAATTTGGCTGAGACCGGAAACCGAAGAAGTTTCCGCTCCCCACTTGAGGCCTCGGAACTCTTCAGGTTGGCTCGCGGCCGGCGAGCCGCAGCCAAAAAAAGTGCAAATCAAAACAGATGCCAGGCAGAGGCCCAGAACTCCGAGTTGCCGTACATGGGGCAGTTTCATATGGTTTTTCCTCGTATTAGATTTAATTAATACCCTGCTCAAAAAGAAGAATTGGGTCTATCCGCGTAGCCATGCGGACAGCGCAACCACTAACCGTGGTGCGGTTGGAGGCAAGCCAAATGTTAAGCGCACCAAAAAGCTAAGTTACAGTGCTGTAAAGGTCACGCTCTCAGTCCTCAGTCCTTTATCTTGGGTCCTCCGTCCTCCGTCTTCCGTCCTCAGTCCTCAGTCCTCAGTCCTTTATCTTGGGTCCTCCGCCTTCCGTCGGCCGTCTATCCGGCTGCGTTTTGATCCCCTGTTTCCTTTTCGACCAGCTTTATTTTTGCTGCAGACGGACCCGCGTCGGCGTCCAGTAGTGTCTTGAGGCCTTTTTTATACCATTTGATCCCCGCTTTGGTAGATATCGTCTGCTCTTCGAGGTCCTTAGGCAGGCGGTCCTCCGAGCACCTTGCCAGGATATGCAGCTTGCTGTCGGAATCAAGGGCCGAATGGCCCGCGACAAAGCGCACGAACGCAGCCCACTCAGCCGGGGTCGGTCCGCTCCATTTGCGCATCGTATGAAACAGGCGATAACACACAAGCGCGGCGTCACGGTCCTCCTCATGCTGGAAGCGCTTTCCGCTGTACAGACGAATGGCTTCTTTGCCAATCTCGCTGGTGAAGGTCAGGTAGAACCATCTCAAAATGAGGAAATAGCCCTCGCGCGTAAGCTCTCTGCCGGCCCAGTAGAGCGGATTGGCGATGTTTTTTGCACTCAGGGCGAACTTGGCGGCCTTATATATATGCGGGTTTTTCTTGAAAAGCTTCAAAACCGGGTTTTCGTTTATTTTGACATAGACTTGGTAGTAGCGCTGGAAATCGCTCAGTTTGCGGTCCCCGACATACTTTACCGGGATGGTGGAGGCGAGCCTTGCGAGCCGGCTGCTCACCCGCTTCACTAACTCCAGGGTATCGGAAAGCGAGGCTTCGTACTCAGGCTGAGCGGCTTCCGGGTGATAGACGGCGCCGATCGTGCGCACGATATTGAGGGCGCGCTGGTTGAAAGCGTCAAATCCGAGCAGAAGCTCACTTTCGGGAAGCTCCCAAACCTGCTCACGCATCCGGGCGATAAGCTCGATTGCCTGCTGTTCCAGGGCGCCCTGCGGCGGCAGAAGATCCAGTTCGTGCAGTTCGGCGAACCGGTTTTCCAGCATTTCCCGCAAGCTCCGCCTCACATACCAGCGCAAGGCGAGGACGACGCACATGGTAGCCAGCGAGACAAATATGAGAAAAGCGCTCAACCAATGCTCGCGGATCACGTATGTGAAAGTGGCTAAGCCGATCTGGTTCATCAGTCGCTAAAATGGGGCGGCGGGCCGCCGCAGCCGGTATCATCATTCAATCCGTCGCCGCTGCCGCTTCGCGGGGAAGTCACTTCCCCGCTCTTTTCGATCAATTCAATCTTGAACACAACCAAGTTTAAATCCTGGCTGCCGGTCCCACCGGCGTCGTATCTCCTTCATCAATCCACTTTTGAAGTTGCGCAAGCGAGTCGGTTTCCCACCCCGGAGTCAGTCTTTCGGCAAGAAAGCGAATGAAGAGCGCATCCAGGGCTGCGAAGACTTCCTCGATAAAGTACATCTTTTCGAGGAATCGGCCATCGGGGTCTTCCCGGCCGTAGTCGGGGAGCTGCTTGGGGGTCTTGAGTCCTTTTACGGACCACAGTGAGCTGTCCAGGGTCAAAAAGTATTCGTTTTCGCCTATTATAAAGAAAAGTTGAGCCTCATCGACCACCTTGCCCTGGCGCAGCCCCGTTCGGGCTTCGTGGAGAAAATTCGCCTGCGTGGTGCATACCACCCGCTCTTTCCTGTCGCCGGGCAGGACCAGGACCATGCGGTCCCCAAGGTGGACGTTGGCTATTTTATCCCCGGCCTGGATCGAGCCGCCCAGCCGCTCGATGTAATACCACACCCAGGTCAGGAACTCTGAGCCCAGAAACCGGCCGTCGTTAAGTGCGGTCGGGGATTTAAGCGAAACAAGGGAGCCGAGAAAGTCCTTTTGGGCCGCAGTGAGCGCAAGCATGTTAAACGCCCATGGAGCGTGATAAAGAGCAACGGGATAGAGTTGGAACTGCCGTTCGAAATACTCCAGGAACGCCTCCACCATCTTGCTGCTCGCAGTTCCAAGAATCATCCAGTTGCGCGCGGGGCTCCAAACCACCTCGGATGAGCATGGCTGAGGGAATGCGCGGCTTAGCAGGTACTCTTGCATGCTTTCCCGGATTTGCTGCTTTTCGGTCCGGTTGGGCCACTTTCCGTTGTTCTCGTCACGGAATTTTTGCACCGATTGTCTCACGAACTTATTGAGCACCATACCGGGGACCTTTTTCTGGTCCAACCGGAAATTGAACGCCACGTATTCTGCCTTCCGGTATGAGCCGTAGGCAAAATTCGAATCGAAAAAATCCTCCCAGGATGCAAAACCCGCAGCCTCGATCGCTGAGTCGTCGGGTTCGGCAAAAGCTCCTCCCCGGAGCTTTTCATCCACTAAGCTCCAGAAATCGGCAGCTTCGAGATCGGGTGCGAAAAAACGGGTAAATGTGGCTGAAGAAGAAGCAATGGCCATAAGGGTCCTCTTCCAGGTTGGCGAAAGTTTTAGGATCTCATTTACAGCAAAGCCGGTGCGCACCGGCTTTAGTGTTCTTGCGGCATCGTTACGCACAGAGCCTGAGCGGATGTCAGTGTCTATCCAAAACGGCGCGGCAAGTCAAACGATTAGTTTCGCAGCCCTTATTCAACCAGGCAAATCAAAACTTTACGGTCTTGACGATCATTTCGAATTCCTGGACTTCTTCGGGGGTCAGCTCGACGCGGAGCAGCTTTTTGCTTACCCAAATGGGGCACTTCTCGTGCAGGGCCAATGCCACCGCATCGCTCGGACGGGCATCGAAGTCGACCACCTCATCGTTAATGCGGACGTAGATTTTCGCGTAGAAGGTGTTATCGCGCATCTCCGAGATCTCTATCTTTTCGAACACCGCGCCAGTGCGTTTTAACATTGTCAGGTAAATGTCGTGTGTGAGAGGCCTCTTTGGTTCGACCAGGCCTTTTTCCTTCGCTATTGCTGTGATTTCGGCGTCGCCAACGAACATCAGAAAATAATAGCTGTCTTCTTCCGACCGTTTCAGGATGACCATATTGCCCTGTGTTCTGTCGGTTTTAACGAAGACTTCTTTGATCTCGGCAAACTCGTTAGACTCCATTATAATCCTCCAAGTCTTTGTCACTTAACATGTTAAGCAGTCGATAGGGCGATGTCCGTTACGAGTACTTACATTATATCTTCAAAAATACTTTTCAAGGCCGTAAAAAGAGCTGCGAGCAAAGAAAACAAACGGCAAAATGGAGCCCAGAGCAAAATGATTGTTGCGTTTCGCTCTCTGCGTGTTGCTTAACGCAAGCCCGCAAACCCGCGATTGTACGGGCCGGGGTGAATTTCCCCTGTTAATCTGATAGAATAACCGGTAAATAAGGCGGAGGTGGTCACTAGCAGGGTGCTGAAAAAAGGTCTGATGGTGGGGAAAGAACCTTAAAAGACGGGTTATTTCGTCATTCCGGCGTCTTCTGCCGACAAAAGAGCCGGAATCCAGAGCTTTTTTGAACTATTTGATTTCTAAGGCAAAACACTGGACCCCGGCCTTCGCCGGGGTGACGGCTCCACGGGTTTCTTACTGTAAAGTGGGAATTTCAATCGTTTTTCAGCACCCTGCTGGACCTCTGAGAGGTATTGAGCAAGCGCCCCCGTGGCGCCAAAAGAGGATTAAAATTAAGAGCGGGCAAGATGGCTGAAACTGAACTTCACGAAAAATCGGGTTTAACGTTGCCGGTAATCGCTGGAGATACGCACTTCTTCGATCTAGCCGAGTTCCGTGCCCGCATGTCCAAAAGCCTCGACCCTGCAAACACCGATAATGCTCTTTTTTTCGAAGCCCTGGATTTTGCTTCCGAGTTGCACGCCGGTCAGCGCAGAAAATCCGGGGCCCCCTACATAAGCCATCCCTGCGCAGTGGCCGAAATCCTGGTCAGAGAGATGCACTTCAAAGATCCGGTGCTGCTGGCGGCCGCTCTTTTGCACGATGTTGTCGAGGACGTTCCCTGGATGTCGCTCGAAGATGTGGAAGCCCGCTTCGGGCAAAGGATAGCCGAACTGGTCGACGGGGTCACCAAGCTGGCCAGGTATCATCTGGACCGGGCTTTACTCAAAGACCTGACTCACAGCAAAATATTCATCAGCGCCAGCCGCAGGCTTGGAGTGCTCATCATAAAATTGGCCGACCGCCTGCACAACCTGAGAACGCTTCACTATCTTCCACTGACCAAGCGGCAGCGCATCGCCCAGGAAACAATCGACGTTTATGCCCCAATTGCTGCGCGCCTCAATCTATACCCCCTGAAAAGGGAACTCTACCACCTCGCGCTTTCTTTTCTTTATCCAAAAAAGAGTAAGAAGATTCTGCATGTAATGCGGGACCTGCGCAAGCTGCCTGCCGTCACAAGCCTTGAGGCCTCCCTTTCAAAAATCCTGGCCGCCTCGGGGCTCACAGCCGATATCCGCACACGAGTCAAAGGCCTCGGAAACTACTACAACCCGCTCAAAAGGATCCTGGATCCGGGCTATCCTGAAAATTACGTTGATTTTGCCATTATCATTCACTCCGGGGAACTCACCGACTGCTACAAGATGCTTGGGCTTGTGAACAATAACCTTACCGCAATTCCCAGGAGCTTGCGGGATTTTATCGCCAATCCCAAACCAAACGGGTATCGGAGCCTGCACACGCGAGTTCATCTCGGCGGCAACAATTATCTGGTCAAGATACGAACTCTCGAGATGGAAAATTGGGCAAAAGGGGGAATCCTTCGGGCGTGGGAGTCGCAAAAAGGGCTTACCGACGAGCACTGGCAGGAAATAAGCGAACTGTTGCGGGATATAGGCGAATACGGGGGGGCCGCCACACATCGAAAGGCAATGATACGGCTCTCGGAAGCCGAGGAAATCTATACTTACAGCCCGGCCGGCGACATTTACTATTTTCCCAAGGGCAGCACCGTGCTCGATTTTGCCTATCGCATCCATTCCGAACTGGGCGACAACTGCGAGGGCGCGCTGGTGAACGGCTCGTGGACGCCGATCACGGGCCGGTTGAAAGATGGAGATACGGTCGAAGTCCTCACCTCGCCGGAACCCATGGATGTGGATCCCGACCTGGAGGCGCTCTGTAAGACCCCCAAAGCCCGAACGGCCATCAACAGGCGGTTGCACCAAAAACGGCTGAGGTTTGCGCAGCAGGCAGGCAAGGACATTTTACTCCAGGAAATTTTGCGGCATAAGCTTTCCTCTTCCGTCCTCGAGGGAGAAAACTTTCGGCTGATCCTGGAAATACTAAATCTCAAGGACATCCAGGAATTATACCTCCAGATAGGCCAGGACCTTCTTAGCCCGCAGCTCGTTCTTTATTACCTCGAGGGCCACCGGTCCGATGAGTCCAGAAATCAGGGCGAGGCGGAAGGCCCCGGACAAAACACGCTTTCGGTTTCCGGCCTGGACAAGGCTGTTTTTAAATTTGCGCGCTGCTGCAATCCCTTGCCCGGACAAGATCACGTGCTCGCAATCCTTAGCGAAAGGGGTGTAACTTTCCATCACCGGGATTGCCAGGACATTCACGAAAGACACTCCCTCATGGTGCAGCAAATGCTCCAGGTCCACTGGGACCTCAGTGTGCCCTGGCGCCACCCGCTGGCGTTCCAGGTTCAGGTTCTGGAATGCACCATACGAGACCTGCTCCCAGTACTCGCCGGCATGCCGGAGGCAGTGCGGTTACAACGGATAACCAGCGGTCCGGATAAGCATGACAAGCAGTTCGTCTCTCTCAGTGTCGTCTTTCACAATTTCGCTGAAGCAAGGAGATTCTTCGGCCAACTGCCGGGTGAAAAGACCATAGTGGAAGATTTCGGGCGGGAAGGCGGGCCGAGGGTCCAACAGCCGCGCTTAAGTTTTTGAAGATCAATGCAGCAGCCTGCCCCCGATGTTTTCACCGAAAGCTTCCCGGGCCAGGTCTTTGAGCTTGTCTTTCTTTAGTCCTGCTACTTCGGTCAGCAGAAACTGAATCCATGCGCCGCACAGGAAGCTTACCAGGTTTTCATCGCTAACGAAAACCTCGAGGCTCAGATTCTCGTCGCAGACCGCTTCGGCCGCAAGGCTCATGACGCCGTTTCGCAGCTTACCCTCCCCGATACACTTGAGGCCTTTGCGGTAAAGCGTATCCATTTCCTGCGCCTGGACAATGATGCCGAAAGCCTTGTCGCAGGCTTCGATCAGGTTCATTCTCTTTTCCTTCATATACCCTTCTTCTCAGCTTCCTGGAAAAAATTGGTCCTCGATCAAGACCGGATTGATGTTTATCTTTACGTTATTATAGTAACATCTTTGAGCTACGCATGGAAAGACCCTAACCAGTCTTAGCGCTCAGAATGCAGCTTTTTTATTGACAAAGCGTTCGGCAACTATCTTACTATGAGTATTTTCAATGAAAAACCCTTTCCGGAAATATAGTTGACCAGTTACTCTTAGAAAGGAGTTTCAATGCGGATTCGTAGTAGAAATCTTTCAGGCGTCAGCGGAATTGTCTGTTTTTCGCTCTTAATCTGGTCCGTTTTTCTCTTTTGCGGTCCGGTAGCCAATGCGGCACCCTTCGGGGCCCCGGCATCCTTCGCGGACCTGGTTGACTCGGTCAAGGGCTCGGTGGTCAATATTTCCACTACCCAGACGCTCAAAGAAAATCCGATGCAGCAGTTCACCGGACCTAATTCTCCTTTCAAAGATTTTTTCGGCGAAGAGTTCAAGCACTTCTTCGGCGACATACCCCAGGGGCAGTTGAAAACCCACGCCCTCGGCTCGGGTTTCATTATCAGTGAAGATGGGTTAATACTTACCAATAACCATGTCGTAGAAAAAGCCGATGAGATCAGGATTAAGACCCTCGACGGAAATGAGTATGAAGCCAAAGTGGTCGGGCGGGACCCCAAGACTGACATCGCCCTGATTCAGATAAAAGTTAAAGGCAAGCTGCCTAAACCGGCAAAACTTGGAGACTCGGAGGCCATTCGAGTCGGTGACTGGGTTATCGCCGTGGGCAACCCTTTCGGATTGGGCAATACCGTTACTTCCGGCATAATCAGTGCTAAGGGCCGTGTAATAGGGGCCGGCCAGTATGACGATTTTCTCCAGACCGACGCGGCTATCAACCCCGGCAACAGTGGAGGGCCGCTATTCACTATGAGCGGCGAAGTGGTGGGCATCAATACGGCTATCGTCGCCCAGGGCCAGGGGATAGGGTTTGCCACTCCGATCAATATGGCAAAGGAGATCCTCGATCAGCTAAAGACAGGGAAGGTCATTAGGGGATGGCTCGGAATCATGATCCAGGACATCACGCCCGAACTTGCCGAGTCTTTCGGCACCACGGCGGCAAAGGGCGTAATCGTAGCCGACGTAGTTGCGGGCAGCCCCGCTGAAAAGAGCGGTCTGAAAAGAGGGGACATCGTTCAGACGCTTAACGGAAAACCTGTCGAAAACGCCAACCAGCTTTCACGTTCCGTAGCCGCGATGGCGCCGGAGACCAAAGCGGCCATCGATGTCATTCGTGACGGAAAGCCGGTTACTGTCAAATTAACTATTGGAACCATGCCTGAAGAGGCTGAGCACAAGAAAGGCGCCGCTCCGAGTACGGAAAGCGCCCTGGGTATAACGGTCCAAAACCTCACTCCTGAGATGGCCCAAAAATTCGGAGTTGATGAAAAAGAGGGCGGGGTTGTCATAACCGAGCTTGCCGCAGGGTCCCCGGCCGCTGAAGCCAAGCTGCGCCCGGGAGACCTCATAGAGGAAGTGAACCGGCAGAAGATTCAAAACATTCGCGACTGGAAACAGGCAATAGAAAAAATGAAGAAAGGCGAACCATTGCTTTTGCTCGTAAAACGCGGCGCCAACACCTTCTATGTGGCTATCAAGGCTGCCAGGGAGTAAGGCGGGCAGTGCCCCCGCGTGCGCCATCCCAGAAGTGCGAAGGGTGAAACTGGAAGGTTGAAAGTTTCACTCTTCACTCTTTTTGGGATAAAATAACGATGGGAATCGGTTTATCTTACGAGGTTGATAACCCCATGGAGACCGGAGGGCAGGGTCCTTTTACAGTGTACATATCGGCTGAGGAACTCCGAAAGCAAAAAGAAAAAGCCGGGGAGCTTCGCAGGACGCAGTGGTGGAAGCGCCAGACCGCCAGGGGGGTATGCTATTATTGCCATAAAAAGACGCCCCCCGCCGAGCTGACTATGGACCATATAGTTCCGCTCATACGGGAGGGGAAATCCACCCGCAGCAACTGTGTGCCGGCGTGCAGGGAGTGCAACAGCCGCAAGAAGTACCTGCTCCCCATCGAGTGGGACCAATATGTTCAATCGAAGGACATTGAGAATGGAACGATGTAAGGAATGCGAACTGGCGGTCTACTGCTTTTCCGATTCAAGTTGCTGGGTTTTTAGAAGCAAGCGGGAAATGGAGGAAAAAGAGGACCGGATCGCCAACTGTCCGTTACACGATCAAGTGGAACGGGGGCGCGCATCTCATCAAACAGACTCCACCCCCCCCGAGGAGGATGAATGATTTCCCCGCCGCCCCTGGGTTTTTTATAAAGGAGGGGGTGAAGCCGGTTGCTCGGCTTTCCCAGCCCTGTTCTCCGGGGAGCGGTTATGTAAACATGTTGATATCGCACTCGCGCGCGTGTTTCAGGTACTCTTCGGCGGTCTGGATTTCGACGCCGTCGATGAAATCCTCCCGACGCAGGCCCATCATATCTATAGTCATTTTGCATGCAATTAATTTGACCCCCTCGAGCTGAGCCATTTCCATCAGCTCATCCAGTGCCCGCCCTCCGTCCTTCGTTCTAGAGCGTTCTCAGGTTTGCCAACTCCGTCCTCGTCACCCCGGAAGTTTCTAGTCCTGGGCCTCCGTGGCGCGTACAACCCGGCGAAACACCACTCCAAGATTGCCCAGCGCCGGGCCGTAGGCCGCGCGTACAACCCGGCGAAGCACCACTCCAAGATTGCCCAGCGCCGGGCCAGAGGCCGCGCGTACAACCCGGCGAAACACCACTCCAAGATTGCCCAGCGCCGGGCCGGAGGCCCTCAGTCCTTTCCCTTCTGTCCTCCGTCCCCCCTCAGTCCTCAGTCCACAGTCCTCAGTCCTTTCCCTTCAGGCCGCAGGCCTGCGTACAACCTGGCGAAACACCACTCCAAGATTGCCCAGCGCCGGGCCGCAGGCCCTCAGTCCTTTCTCTTAGGCCCCGCGCCGCCCGTTCCTTGATTTTAGAAAATCCGCATGGTATAAGCGTTTCCATCATCGGGCCGGCGTAGCTCAGTGGTAGAGCAGCTGATTCGTAATCAGCAGGTCGCGGGTTCAAATCC
>Ga0116134_1001923_pt1 | contig 10323 bp, 5 predicted proteins | sample June2015DPH_19_5_FD_89737 | JGI IMG/M metagenome (GOLD analysis project Ga0116134, IMG submission 89737) | Peatland microbial communities from SPRUCE experiment site at the Marcell Experimental Forest, Minnesota, USA - June2015DPH_19_40 | ecosystem: Environmental > Terrestrial > Soil > Wetlands >...
ATCCCGGCGTAGTCATCGTAATGAAACTCGTCCGCCGAAATGCCGTAGCCCGCGAACACCAGCGGCCCGTGGGCCGATCCCGAAGCGGAAAAACTGAACGGAACAAAATCCTGCTTCGCTTTCAACTCCACCTTCCGGTCTCCGGTCAGCACCGCGAAACTGTTCTTCCCCTTCAACTGCGCGCCGGTGATAACCGTGAAAGGCTGTAAGTACGAGTTTGTACCGGCGGGTTCGAGCCCCAGGCTCTTGTACCGCTTCTCGATCAGGTGCTCGGCCCGTGTCAACCCTTTCGAGCCAGCGCCGCGTCCCTCCATGGCAGGGGTGGTCAGCGCCTTGATGTCATCCAGGAAGCGATGCGGATCGGCGGAACGAATTGCCGGCGCAGCCGCCACCGAAAGAAACGCAAGCGCCAGCAGGGTGAGGAGAATGGCGAATCTCTTCGCGGCGGCACTGTTCGCGTTACGCGCCCAAATTTGACGGCAGTAGGGAGTTCCGGAGTTCTGCATGATCACGCAAATCGTAGGCGGCGCGAAGACTCGTGTCAAACATCGGAACAAACCCGTCCCCCTCCCCGCAAATCCATAGACGAAAGCCGCTCTATACTCCCTGAGATGATCTCCCTCTGTCTCGCCTGCTATCCTAGAAACCTTCGTGCTGTGAGGAGGTTCATGAAAATCAAATCATCCGCATTAGTATTCGCAGTGCTCTTGGCCATTTCCGCCGCGGCCCAGCCCACTTCTCATTTCGATGGCCAAGCCTGGTGGAATCACATCAAATTCCTCGCCGACGACCAACTTGAAGGCCGCGACACCGGCAGCCGTGGCGAGCGTGAAGCGCAAAAATACGCCGTCGAGCAGCTCGAACGCGCCGGCGCAGAGCCCGCGGGCGTAAACGGCTTCTACCAGCCTGTCAAGTTCGTCTCCCGCCAGATCGTCGAAAAAGATTGCAGCCTCACCCTCATCCGCAGGGACAAAGAAAAACGCGAACCGCTCACGCTCGGTGAAGATGCCATCATTAACACACGCATCATGCCCGCGCCCGAGGTCGAAGCGCCGCTCGTTTTCGCCGGCTACGGCCTCAAAGTGCCGGAGAAGAATTATGACGACTTCGCTGGCATCGACGTCCGCGGCAGGATCGTCGTCATTCTCGCCGGATCGCCCGCCGAAATTCCGGGCGCGCTCGCGTCGCATTACCAGACCGCGGCCGAGCGCTGGAAAGTTCTCCGTGCCGCCGGCGCCGTCGGCATCGTTTCTTTGATCAACCCCGCCTCTTCGGACATTCCCTGGTCTCGCATAGCGCTCAACCGCGCCCATCCCACCATGGATCTCGACTATCCCGAGTTCAACGAAACCGAAGGCGCCAAGCTCACCGTCACCGTGAATCCGGCCAGCGCGGAGAAATTCTTTGCCGGCTCCGGCCACACGTTCGAAGAAATCGCCGCGCTCGGCAAAGATCGCAAACCGCTCCCCCACTTTCCCCTCGCCGTGTCGCTCGCCGCGAAAACGAAAGTTGAACTCACGAAAGTTGAGTCGGCCAACCTCGTCGCCAAACTCCCCGGCAGCGATCCCGCGCTCAAAGATGAATACGTGGTGCTCTCCGCCCACCTCGATCACATCGGCATCGGAGAACCCATCAACGGCGACCGCATTTACAACGGAGCCATGGATAACGGCTCCGGCAGCGCCCTCGTCCTGGATATGGCCGCGAGCTTCAAGAAGAATCCAGAGAGATTGCGCCGCTCGATTCTCCTGCTGTTAGTGACCGGCGAAGAAAAAGGCCTGCTCGGCTCGAAGTATTTCGCCGCTCATCCCACCGTCCCGCCCAAGTCCATTGTCGCCGACGTCAACGTCGACATGTTTCTCCCCATCGTGCCTCTGAAGTTACTTACCGTGTTCGGCCTCGATGAGTCCGATCTGGGTAATCGCGCACGCGAGGTCGCGCAAACCATCGGGGTAAGAGTTCAGCCCGACCCTGAGCCGTTGCGCAATGTTTTCATCCGCAGCGATCAGTACAGCTTCATCCTCCGCGGCGTACCTTCGGTGATGATGAGCGTCGCTCCCGAGCCCGGAACGCCCGAGGTGAAGATTTTCAAAGATTGGCTCACCCAGCGCTATCACGCCCCCTCCGACGACATAAACCAGCCGGTCGACCTCGCCGTCGCCGCGAAATACGAAGAGATCGTAAGAGCCTTGCTCATCAACATCGCCAACGGCGACCATCGCCCCGAGTGGAAGCCAGATAGTTTCTTCCGGAGATACGCGGAACCTGTCAAGATTGGACAATGAATTCCCAGAGAGACGGGGCTCGTCTAGTCTCCGCTCTTAGTACGTGGCATCGTCTTTTAGGATGCGGCACGTTCCTAATCGCGAGTGCTTCGTATCAGGGCATCGCTTTAGCGATGCCGGTAGTCGGCCGAAATCAGCCGCCCCTTTAGGGGCTGGGCACCGCATAAGACGCGGCCAGCCGCGTCTCTAGAATTGGAGAGAACACTTGAACGACTATCTTCTATCCGTGATCTTAGGAATTATCGAAGGCCTCACCGAGTTCCTGCCCGTCAGTTCCACCGCCCATCTCCGCATTTCGGAGCTGCTACTGGATGTGCCGCTTTCCAGCGGCTACTGGAAGATGTACTCGATCGTCATCCAGCTCGGCGCGATCCTGGTTCTGCCAATTTATTTCCGCCAACACATTTTGAAGCTCATCTCCACATTTCCCAAAGGCGAAAAAAAAGACTGCGACTACCTGACCCATCCGCTGAGCCTGGTCATGATCGCCTTCGTCGTCACCGCGATCCCGTCTTTTCTGCTGACCAAAGTGATCGGCAAGAACCTCGAGAGTCTCTACGTGATGGGCACTGCCCTGCTCGTCGGCGGCATCGTGATGTGGATCATCGACGCCATGAAAGCGCCCTGGGAAAAGGCCGGCCCGGGAGCCGCCGGTTCGCCCATTCACACCTGGAAAATGGACGACATCCACGGCGGCCAGGCCGTCTGGATCGGCGCCTGCCAGATTCTTTCCGCCGTTTTCCCCGGCACCTCGCGCTCCATGTCGACCATCGCCGCCGGACAGCTGATGGGCATGTCACGCCCTGCCGCGCTCGAGTTCTCCTTCTTCCTCTCCATCCCCACCATGACGGTGGCCACGCTTTACACGCTTCTAAAGTCGCTTACCGGCAAAGATGAAAACCCCATCGGCGTCCACGAAATCACCTCGCACCAATGGGTCATCCTCGCCATCGGCTTCGTCGTCTCCTTCATCGTCGCCTACGGAGCCGTCGCCTGGTTCATGGGCTATGTCCGCAAGCGGGGGTTTGCGCCGTTTGCCATGTATCGCATCGTGCTCGGGATTTTGGTGCTGGCATATGCCGTGGGAATGATCGGCCGCTGATCTGTTATGCAGGTCGAGCAGCGTGCCGAAAAACGCCCCGAGCTAGATTGGAGCCGCAGCGTTCCTCGGGAAAGTGTAGAGCACAGAACTGGCGCTCCTTTCCCGCAAAATTCCCCTCCTGCCCGTTACAATCATGCAAAAGGGAGATTTCCCAAGCCATATGCTTTGCACTCTGAACCGCACTGCGAAAACTATGTTTTTGTTCCTTAGCACTCTGATCCCTGCCGGCGCCATCGCGCTCGGCTCCGTCAACACCGCTCTAGCTGCCGATGACACCTTCGGTCCAGCCAATCCCTTTTACGCGCAAAGTTCGCTGCCCTTCCAGGCTCCGCCCTTCGACAAGATAAAGGACGATGATTACCAGCCTGCGATCGAGGCCGGGATGGCGCAACAGCAGTCGGAAATCCAGGCCATCGCCGACAATCCCGCCGCTCCCACCTTCGACAACACCATCGTCGCCATGGAAAAAAGCGGCCAGTTGTTGGACCGTGCCACGGCAGCCTTCCACGGAGTCACCGGGGCGAATACCAACCCCACTCTGCAGAAGGTCAAGACGATAGAGGCCCCCAAGCTCGCCGCGCACGAGGACTTCATCTACCTCAATACGAAGCTCTTCGCGCGCCTGGCTGTGATCTACAAGCAACGCGCCACGCTCCATCTCGATCCCGAGTCGCTTCGCCTGGTCGAGCGCTACTACGACCATTTCGTACACGCCGGCGCGAACCTCTCCGATGCCGACAAGACTGAGCTCAAAAAACTCAACGAAGAGATTTCTTCACTTTCGGAGGCCTTCACGACCAAACTCCTCGCCGCCACAAAGGATGGCGCCTACGTGACCACCGACAAATCCGCGCTCGCTGGACTCCCCGATGCTCGCATCGCGGCCGCCGAACAGGCCGCCAAGGACCGTAAGCTCGAAGGTTTCGTAATTCCGCTCCAGAACACCACTCAGCAACCCAACCTCGTTTCACTCAGTGATCGCAAGACGCGTCAGGCCATCTTCGAACGGTCGTGGGACCGCGCCGAGCGCGGCGACGCCAACGACACCCGCGACACCATCGCACATCTCGCGCAACTCCGCGCTCAGAAAGCCCACCTGCTCGGCTTTCCCAGCTTCGCCGCGTGGAAGCTCGAGGATCAGATGGCCAAAACGCCCCAAGCGGCGTTGCAGTTCATGGATGCCATCGTTCCGGCCGCGACCGCAAGGGCCGCTCACGAGGCCGCGGACATCCAGGCTGTTATCGACGCCCAGAAAGGTGGCTTCCAGCTCCAGGCCTACGATTGGAATTTCTACGCCGAGCAGGTCCGCAAAGCTCGCTACGATATCGATGATGCGCAGGTCAAGTCCTACTTTGAACTCGACAACGTGCTCCAGAGTGGCGTCTTTTACGCTGCCAACCAGCTCTACGGAATCACTTTCAAAGAGCGTCACGACCTCCCCGTTTATCAGCCCGATGTCCGCGTCTTCGAGGTGTTCGACGTCGATGGCAAACACCTCGCCCTCTTTTACTGCGACTACTTCAAGCGCGACAACAAGAATGGCGGAGCCTGGATGTCGCAATTCGTCGGCCAGTCGCACCTGCTGGGAACCTCCCCGGTTGTGTACAACGTCGCGAACCTGCCCAAACCGGTCGCAGGCGAACCCGCCCTGATCAGCTTCAACGATGTCATTGCCATGTTCCATGAGTTTGGACACGCACTGCACGGCATGTTCTCCGACGCCGAGTATCCGACTCTTTCCGGTACTGCAACCGCCCGCGACTTCGTCGAATTTCCCTCGCAGTTCAACGAGCACTGGGCCACCTATCCCGCGATCTTTGCTCACTACGCGAAGCACTACAAAACCGGCGCACCCATGCCGGAAGACCTCGCCGCCCGGATCAGGAAAGCCGAAACTTTCAACAAGGGCTATGACATGACCGAAATCTTAGCTGCGGCCGAACTCGACATGCAGTGGCACTTCCTTCTGCCGAGCGCCCCGCTCCAGAATCCCGACGAGTTCGAGAAGCAGGCGCTCGAGAAGACCCATCTCAACGTGAGCTATGTACCACCCCGGTATCGCTCCAGCTACTTCAGCCACATCTGGGGAGGACCCGGATACAGTGCCGGCTATTACGCCTACCTGTGGACTCAAATGCTCGCTGACGATGCCTACCAGTGGTTCCACGAACACGGCGAACTCACCCGCGCCAACGGCGACCGCTTTCGCCAGATGATCCTCTCGCGGGGCAACACCGAGGACCTCGCCAAAATGTACGAGGCCTGGTGCGGGGCGCCACCCAACACCAAGGCGATGCTGAAGTACCGCGGCCTCGAGGAGTCTACCCCGGCGAAATAGCACGGTGCCCCAGGTTCACGCCCGGTTTTTGGGCGTTAACCTGGGTGCAGAAGTCCCAATATCGACGCGCAGTCAGCCCGAATCCAATCTGTGCCCAGGTTAGCGTCCAGAGAACGGACGCGAACCTGGGGCACCGCACGGCCGCCGGTCTTGTTTCGGCCGTTATCGAACGATGCACGCTGGATCAGTGCCGACATATCGCCTTGGTACTCAGATCTTCCCGAGTCGGCCACCCGTACCCAACTCGCCACCCCGCCCCGTTTCCCGATTTGTACGAACCACCGCTTCTTGTCATAATTACTAGGCTCTGGCCATGTAACGGCGCTGCAGGCAAGCTTTGCCCCGGCAACGCCGTCGCTGACCCATGACATTTTTCTCGAATATTTTTGCGCCCACCAAGAACCGCCGTCTGAACGAACTCGTCGGACTCCTGTTCTGCGTCTCCGCCCTTCTCCTTTTCCTCGCGCTGGCGTCGTATTCGCCGCTCGATCCCTCGCTGAACAGCGCCTCCATCCTCACCCGATCGCACGCTGCCCGTAACTGGATCGGCATCTTCGGAGCCTATCTTTCCGACCTCATCCTGCAATTCTGGGGAGTTGGATCGTTCCTGCTGCCCGTCTTCATGGGCATGCTCGGCCTGCGCTGGTTCCGCTCGCGACCCGTGCAATCGCCGGTCGCAAAGACCCTCGGAGCAATCTGGCTGCTCATGTTCGTGCCCGCTCTGCTCGCCATCCTGCCCGGGCACGTGCGCTGGATGGGCGCGATCCCGATCGAAGGCTTAGCCGGCCGCATCGTCGGCGATGTCTTAATCCGTTACCTGAACCTTGCCGGCGCATACATTGTCTGCACCACTGTTCTAGCCGTCGCGCTCTACCTCTCCACCGCCTTCTCGTTCTCGGCGATTGAACTCTGGGCGCCCACCCGCTTCGCCTTCATCCTGGCGCTCAGAGATCGTTTCAAAGACTGGCAGCACGAGCGCGAGCGCAAGCGTCAACAAAAAGAACTCGAAAAACGCCGCGCCGAAAAACCAACCGTCACCGCCCAACTCGTGCCCGCGCGTCCCACTCCGCCGCGCCAGGAATTTCCGCGCCAAGACGCCCCGCGCCATACGCAGGACAGCGAAATCGCGCAGGAGATCCCCGGCGTGCAGTCCGCCGCTCTAGCCCCCCGCACCGGCATCGAACGCATGCTGGCCGAGGAAGGCGCAGACAACCCCGCCCTCACCCCGCTGCCCCAGAATCCGCCCGCCGGAATCGCAGTCGAAGTCACCGACCGAGCCGACGCCGAGCACCGGCCGAAAACGATCCTCCCCAAAATCGCGGGCAGTTACAAGCTCCCGCCATCGAGCCTGCTGCACCGCCCTGACGAGCAGCAATCCATCGACGAAGAAGAACTCAAAATCGTCGCCCAGGTTCTGACCGCGAAGTACGCGGAGTTCGAAGTCCACGGCCAGGTCACTCAGATCAACCCCGGCCCGGTCGTAACCACCTTCGAATTCAAGCCCGAAGCCGGCATCAAGTACAGCCGCATTGTCAGCCTCACCGACGATCTCTGCCTCGCCCTGCGCGCCGAAAGCATCCTGGTCGAGCGCATGCCCGGCAAGAGCACGGTAGGCATCCAGGTCCCGAACCGCGAGCGCGAAATCATCTGGCTGCGCGAGAACATAGAATCGCAGGAATTCCTCGGCTCGAAATCCAAGCTCACGGTCGCCATGGGCAAAGACATCAACGGACGCATAGCCGCCGCCGACTTGGCCGGTATGCCCCACCTGCTCATAGCCGGCTCGACCGGCACGGGCAAGAGCGTGGCCATCAACGCCATGATCATGTCGATTCTCTACAAATCGACTCCCGAAGAAGTGCGGCTCGTGTTAGTCGACCCCAAGCGCCTCGAGTTAGGCAATTACGAAGGCGTTCCGCACCTCTACACGCCCATCATCACCGAGCCCAAACTCGCCGCCAACGCGTTGCGCAACGCCGTCCGCGAAATGGAACGCCGCCTCAAACTGCTCGCCGCCCGAGGCGTCCGCAAGATCGACAGCTACAACCGCCTCTTCGACGACACGCCCAGCCTGTTCAGTGAGCAGTCCAACTCCAGCTCCAACTCCGATGACGGCCCCCTACCCTACGTAGTAATCATCATCGACGAGTTAGCCGACCTGATGATGCTCGACGGCCACAACGTGGAAGAATCGATAACTCGACTAGCGCAGATGGCCCGAGCCGTGGGCATTCACTTAGTGCTAGCCACGCAGCGCCCGTCGGTCGATGTAATCACCGGACTAATCAAAGCCAACTTCCCCGCCCGAGTCTCGTTCCGCGTAGCGACCAAAGTAGACTCACGCACCATTCTCGACGCCAACGGAGCCGAATCGCTCCTAGGCCGCGGCGACATGCTCTATCTGCCTTCCGGCTCCGCGCGCGTCCACCGCCTCCATGCCCCCTACGTAACCGAAAAGGAAATCGCAGCCGTGGTGGAATTCTGGAAGGCCCAGGGCGTGGCGCAATACCAGGAGAAATTCCTCGAAGCCCCCAAAGAAGATCCCGAGTCGTCACCCGGCGCCAACGACGATTCCGGAGAAATTTCCGCCGGCGACAATGATAATGATAACGATCCCCTTTTCAACGATGCCGTTCGCCTGGTAGTCGAGTTCGGCAAAGCCTCCACCAGCCTCCTGCAGCGCCGCCTGCGCATAGGCTACGGCCGAGCCGCCCACCTGATCGACCTGATGGAGCGCGACGGAATAGTAGGAGCCGCCGACGGCCCCAAGCCAAGAGAAGTCCTAAAACGCCCCAACTGGATCTCCGAAATAGAAGAATCAATGCGCTAAGTAAGCGCGTGTGGTGACGGGGCTTTGCCCCGTCCCAGCCGAGCGAAGCTCGGCACCCGCCCGTGGTCACAGCAACCGTCTAAATTCCGTCAAGATAAACCGGACACAAAATGCTCCTGCAAAGGCGAGTGGCCGACGCCTTTGATCTCGCTCGCACAACCAGCGCTGGGGGTGCCCCATTCTTGCGCGTTCTTTGCGCAAGAGCCTGCCCTGAGCGGAGTCGAAGGGGTGGGAGCCAGACCGATCGCACCATGGCTTCGCCTTTCACGGCGGATCCCGGGCCATCGCAATCATTTGAACTCAAGTGGGTGCCCCGTCCAAGCTCTGCTTGGGCGGGCACGCCCTTCAAGTTCTCTAACCCAGCCCTGCATGAATCCCAAGCCCCTCTGCGGCCTTGCGGAGTCGCCTATCTCTTGTCCACAAAAGGGTGGACGGATTGATGAAGACTGAGGCTATCAGGTGGGCGTCGGTCAGACCGATGCCGAGGCTGTCCAAGCGACGAGCCTCAATCATCCGCCGCACTTCGCTCAGTTGCGCCACTCGGACCTGAACCTCGACCGAATCAATCAGGGGATGCACCAGTTCTCGCGCTTCGAGAATTGGCCTCCACCGACCCTCAACCGGGACGCCCGCCCACTAAATAATCAGTTTTGTAATAATTACCGTGTAACAACTACCCGCCAGTGTCTATTTAACCACACCCGAACCCCAGCATTATCAACGACTTGCAAACCGCCGAGCGTAACAATGGCCATCCAATTGCGCTATGTATGTACACGGATATACGTACATTATAACCTGCATAGTGTTCCACGTGGAACATTGTACGTACAATCGAACCCTGCGAGTCGGAGACGCGACAACTTTTCCTCCCCCGCCAACCCCTCCCCGTGGTAGATGTGGAAGCATGAAATTCCATACCGAGTACCTGACCCTGCACACCAAAACCAAGCGCGCCTACATCCACCTGACCCCGCAGGTCGAGAGCGCCCTGCAGAAGTCCGGAATCAAAGACGGCATGATCCTGGTCTCCGCCATGCACATCACTGCCGGGGTCTACGTCAATGACAACGAGAGCGGCCTCATCCAAGACATCGACCAGTGGCTGGAAACGCTCGCCCCCTTCCGCCAGAACTACCAGCATCACCAGACCGGAGAAGACAACGGAGACGCGCACCTGAAATCGCTCATCATCCACCACGAAGTGATAGTCCCGGTCACCAACGGCAAGCTAGACTTCGGCCCCTGGCAGCAGATCTTCTACGCCGAATTCGACGGCCAGCGCGACAAAAGAGTCATCATTAAAGTGATGGGAGAATAGCCAACTTGGTTTATCCTCTTAGCCCATAGGAGCACGACAACATGACCGAAGAAATCACCGAACTGCACGAAAACGCCGAACACGCCCGGGAGCATCCCGATCTCGCCCCCATCACGCTGACCATGGCGGTGCTGGCCGTGCTGGTAGCAACCGTGTCGCTGCTCGGCCATCGTACCCATACCGAAGAAATCATTTTGCAGAACAAGGTCACCGACCAGTGGGCCTACTACCAGGCCAAGAATATCCGCCGGCACACCGACGAATTGTTCGCCGACTTGACCACCGTGGTGGCCAGCAAGGACGCGGAAGCCGTCGCCAAACTGCAGGAGAAATACCGCGCTGAAGCCGACCGCTATAAAGATGAGCAGAAAGAACTCGACAAACAGGCGCGCGAAACGGAAAAGGAAACCGATCTTACCCGCGGCAAGGCGGACCGTTTCGATCTTG
>Ga0116134_1001926_pt1 | contig 10315 bp, 9 predicted proteins | sample June2015DPH_19_5_FD_89737 | JGI IMG/M metagenome (GOLD analysis project Ga0116134, IMG submission 89737) | Peatland microbial communities from SPRUCE experiment site at the Marcell Experimental Forest, Minnesota, USA - June2015DPH_19_40 | ecosystem: Environmental > Terrestrial > Soil > Wetlands >...
CTCCGTTCCGAACTGGGTCAAGGGTTTTCCCGCAGCGTTGGCGCCGGCGGGTTTCTCCGTCGGACAGCTCGCGATGTACAGCTTGCGGATCTGGTTCGCCGCCGCTTGGGGTGTCCCGAGTGCTGCTTCCGCACGGCACAAGATCGACCGTCGGAACATGCGATTCGTCAGAAAGTCCATGTATTGGTCCCGCTCCACGATGTCGGCCGACATCTTCGAAAGCGAATCGCGCAGCGGGGCAGGGATTCTGTCCCAATAATCGTCTTCGGGATTGGCGTCGCCGACATGCGCCAGGCCATGTGCCTGCGCTTCGCTGACAAAATCCCGAAAATAGACGGCTTCGTTGATTACCTCCATGTAATCGTGCAGGAGATGGCTGTCGATGTCATTGGAAATTGATTGACTGTATTCACTAACCATGCTCTTGTAGGAGGCCTTTTGCAAGGTGTGTTCGGCCACCAATTGCACTATCTCGCGGCCGCGTTTTACCCGCTCGGCAGGATCGGTGGCGTTGCGGGCGTGGTAGAGCATCATGTCACGGATAGCCCCTTTCCCCCGCCAGCCCGGAAAGGTGTTATAGCTGATGAACGCAAGCCCGTTGTCGGCCAGATGTCGTCGGCAGACCGTCATCAGTTGCTTGCGCACGAGTTCGGGCACCCAGGAGTAAAAACCGTGCGCGATGATGTAATCGAAAGTCCCGGCGTTTTCCGGAAAGTCCATCAGGTCCTGGCAACGCAGCTCGATGTTGGTCAGGCCCAGTTCACGAACCAGCGCGGATCCGCTTTCAATCTGACGCGGCGACAAGTCGATGCCGACGAAGCGGCTTGCCGGCATCTGCTCTGCCATGGGGAGCAGGTTGCCGCCTCTGGCGCAGGCGATCTCCAGCACGCGGCAATTGTTGACCGGCGGTGGGACAAGACCTCGCAATGTGGCGGTCACGGCGATCCGGTCGGGATGGGCGTGGTAGTGCTCCCAGGACTCGTAGGCCACCGCGTCATAGTCGGCCTTCAGTTTCTCGACTATCTCGTTCATCGATCGCCGCCATTGGAGCGTTTGCGTTCGGAGTGAAACAGCCGCACCGCTTGGCATGATGGCCTCTCTCGCGTGGATTTCAAGATAGTGGAGGAATTTGCCTGGATGGCGGCAGGTTCTGCGCCTGCCTTCGGTTTCGACGGATGGCTTTCCCGGATCGAACCCAATGAAAATTCAAGGATTCATTTCACGCGATTAAGGCTCGTTTTCCAAGGTGTTTCGATTCATCCAGGGTATCGCCTGCGCGTGAGAGGGTCGGTCGGCGGCGCCCGCTGGCACGCGGCTTGTTTAGCCTCGTCGGACGTTGGGTCGCTTTGCGGAGCAAGTGCGTATGCAGGATGTACCAAAGGATTTGGGTCGGCGCATCGTCGAGGCGGCTCGCCTTGCCGTTGCCCTTCATCTCCAGCGCGCCTTGCGTCTTGAGCCTCCCGTCGGCGGAGCCGATCCGGACTGCAAAGCGCCCATGGCCGGCGGCGCTTTGGCGAGTCGCCCGGCGAATTTCATTACCGCCGCGCTTGCCGAAAGAGAGGCCGAATGATTTACGGCCTCTATCTTTCAGCCTCGGGCGTGATGACCAATTCGTACCGGCAGGACGTCATTGCCAACAATATCGCCAACTCCGAAACCGTCGGTTTCAAGAAAGACCTGGCGATTCTTCAGCAGCGCTCAACCGCCGCCCAGGAACTCGGCCAGCAAAGTCAGACCAATCCGCTGCTGGAAAACATCGGCGGGGGACTGCTGGCGGCGCGGCTTGCGGTTGACACTCGCCCCGGCGAATTCGAGCCGACCGGCAACAACATGGATCTCGCCCTGGAAGGCAACGGCTTCCTCGCCGTCGGAAGCGGCAAAAAGATGCATCTGACGCGAAACGGGCAACTCATCCTCAACCGCAACGGCGCCCTGGCTCTTTCCAACGATCCGGCCCAGACGGTCCTCGACGATAAACGGGTCCCTATCACCCTGGACGGCACACAGCCAATAAACATTGCTTCGGATGGAACGATCACCCAGGCCGGCAAGATAGTGGCGCACATCGGTTTCTTCGATACGGGCGATCCGGAGGCGCTTCAAAAGGATGGCGGCACGCTTTTGTCCATCCCCGAAGGAGCGACGCTGACGCAGGCCAGCCCGACCGTACGCACCGGATTCGTCGAACGATCCAACGTCGATCCCGCGACGGAACTGACCGAGTTGATGGATACCCAGCGCCAGCTCGAGGCCAACGCGAACATGATCCACATTCAAGACGAAACGCTCGACAAGCTCGTGAACGATGTAGGCAAAATCGGTTGATTGACGAGTTAAGGGACTCACGGATTTCACATGGCAATTACCGCGCTACATTCCGCGGCCACCGGATTACGGGGGCTTTCCACCGCAATCGACGTCATCGCCAACAATTTGGCCAACGCCGAAACCAACGCCTTCAAAGGCAGCCGGGTCAACTTCGAGGACCTGTTTTATCAGACCCAACGGTCGCCCGGCACAACCAGCGGCAACGGGGATATTTCCCCGTCGGGGATTTTTGTCGGACTCGGAACCCGCATCAGCAACACCCAGTTGGACCTGACCGAAGGCAGCATGCAGAACACCGGCAACACCCTGGATGTCGGCATCCAAGGCGTCGGATTCTTCCGCGTGAAAGTTCTAAGCACGCTGGGGGATGGAACCGCATACACGCGAAACGGACAGTTCTTCGTCAACAACCAGAATCAATTAGTCGTCGGGATGGGAGACGGCTACCAGCTTGATCCGCCCCTGACCATTCCGACGGGAGTGACCAACATCCAGATCAGTCAGGATGGCATTATCACCGGCACCCAACCCGGCGCCACCACGCCGACACAACTCGGTCAGTTCAAGCTGACGCAATTCGTCAATCCCCAGGGGCTGCAACTGCTGGGCGGGAATCTTTACCAGGAAACCGAGGCATCCGGCCCGCCGATCATTTCCACTCCGGGCGATCAAGGCTCAGGCACGCTCCTTCAGAGTTACCTTGAAGCCAGCAACGTCGATCCCGTAAACGAACTGGTCACCCTGATCCAGACGCAACGGGCGTTCGAATTGAACAGCCAGACGATTCAGACAGCCAATCAGGCCCTTCAGACCATTACCAGTCTGGGGCGTCAATAAACGCAATAGGGAATAAGAGTTCGCCATGAATAACCCACGGCTCAGCAGACGAAAGCAAGCCCAATTGCTCGTGCTCATGACGATTCTCGCCTGGGCGACGCAGACCTTGCTGCATCAGTGGGGCTATGGGCAGGAGGTTGGGTCGGTTGCAGCGAGCGACGCGGCCGCGGTGACGGCGATGCCCGATCTGCCCGGCGGCGAAAAATTTGTTCCCGACGAGGCCAACAGCACGCCGGCGGGGACGCTGGAACTGCGGCAGGAAGCTTCCATCTACGGCGCGGATATCACGCTCAAGCAGGTGTGCCGCTGGTCCGACGCCGATGCGGCCGTCTTCACGCCGATCGCCGATCTGACGCTGGTGCATCTGCCCGCCGGCGTCTCGTTCCGATCGATCACCGTCGACGATGTCCGCCAGACGCTTCACGGCGCGGGCGTCAACATCGCCATGATCAACTTCTCCGGCGTCACGAGCTGCGCCGTCACGCGGAGCGACGCGCAGACCGGCGACTCACAGGCGGCCATCCAGCAATGGATCGACGCTCAGCAACCCGGTTCGGCCAAGCCGGCCAATCCCCCGACACAGGCCCAGAATGCCGGCGCGGTCGATCCGAGTTTCCATACGCTTCGCGATTTGCTGGTCAGCGATCTTTCGCAGCGGATGAACATATTACCGGAGTCCCTGCAATTGACGTTCAGTCCAGAGGACGAAAAGGTGATTTCGCTGGCCGAGCCATGCTTTAGATTTGACATTAGCCCGTCGCGCGCCAGGGCGCTGGGAAACGTCTCGTGGGAGGTGAAGGTCCTGACCGATTCGTCCAGCAAAAAGATGACGATCAACGCGGTTGCCCGCGCCTGGGAAGAGCAGGTGATCGTGGCCCGGCCCCTGGCCATTCACAAAATTCTCTCCGCCGCCGACTTCACCTCGCGTCGCGTTTTGGTTGATTCTCTTTCAGACCATCAGCTTCTGACAATGGACCAATGCGTCGGGCAACAGGCGGCGACGGACCTCCGGCCCGGCGTGGTGATGACGGCACAGCTCGTCGATGCCGTGCCGCTGGTCAAGGCCGGGCAGCTTGTCACCGTCAATCTGACGCGCGGCACGGTCCAACTCCGCTCCGTTGCCCGGGCCATGGAACAGGGGGCGCTCGGCCAAACCATCAGGGTTCGAAACGAAAATACGCGTGATGTGCTGGATGTCACCGTTACCGGCCCGCAGGAAGCCCGCCTCGGCGAACGCGCCGCCGCCGATCAGGTTTCGCAGGGCAATTGAAGGGATTTTCACCTATGTCCAAAGCGTCGCGAATGTTGATTGGGACAATCAGTGCCGCAGCGGCCTTGACCATGGCTGCGGCGGCAGTCGCGCAGGTTGCGCCGCCGCCGGCGCAGTCTTCCTCCGCCTATACCACGAATCCCGACGCGGCCGGGCTTGGCCCGATCTCTCCGCCGGCTCCGGCCCTGCCGATTGGCGTAATGGTTCAGCACGCCGGTGGATCGCTCTTGCGCGCGGAGACCGCCGGCCAATCCAACGGCGGGGCCCTGACTCCCGAACTCGCCAGCTACTACAACGTTCCGCCGGCCAAGCCCAAGCTGCTCCGCAAGCACGACCTGGTCACCATCGTCATCCGCGAAAACAGCCAGTTTCAGACCAACGGCACCACGGATTTGAAGCGCAACAATGACCTGGACGCCATCATCGACAGCTACGTGACCCTCGGGTTGCAGAATGGTCCGTCCCTCAACGAGCACCTGCCGGTCACTCCCATTGAGCTGAAAACCAGCGGTGTGCGGGATTTCAAGGGCACTGCGCAGCTCGAACGCGACGATTCGTATACCGGCCGAATTACGGCGGTGGTACTCGATGTGAAGCCGAACGGCACGCTCATTCTTCAAGCGGCGGAGAACATAAAAACGGACGATGAGGAGCAAAAGGTCACTCTGATCGGCACCTGCCGCGTCGAGGACATCACGGCCGATAATACCGTGCTCAGCAATCAGCTTTACGACCTTTCGCTGAACAAGCAGCACAAAGGGGCGGTGAAGGACACCACCAAACGCGGCTGGTTCGAACGATTTTTTGATTGGGCGAACCCATTCTGACGATGGTTATCGGTCGTGTGCGTGAAATGCGCGGTTAACGGCTGCGCCCCGAACCCGCGGGCTTTTGAAGATGATGCGAATGTCCATCCGCCTTCCCATCCTTCTGCTGACAATCGGTCTGATGGCAGCCCCGGCCGCAGCCGTCAAAGTGGCGGACATCACCCGCATCGGGGGTGAACGGACCAACATCCTGACCGGCCTGGGGCTGGTCTACGGCCTCAAAGGCACGGGCGACGGCGGGAGCTTCACGGCAGCGATCGCGCCGCTGCGGTCGATGCTCTCCAAATTCGGCGACCCCGTTACCGTTCAGGAACTGAATAACGCTGCCAACGTGGCCGTCGTCATGGTGACGGCCACGGTTCCAGCGGCGGGGGCTCGCGACGGCGATCATTTGGATGTGCACGTCTCGAGCGTCGGCGCCGCCCCCAGTCTCAGGGGTGGGCGGCTCTTCGTTACCCCCATGCAGGGGCCGCTGCCCGGCGGGCCGCTTCTGGCTCTGGCCGAAGGGCCGGTGACCTTGGAGGATCCGAGCACGCCGACCGTGGGCGTGATCCGCGCCGCCGCCGGCGGGGCGGTGATGGAGGCGGACCTTCCCGCCCGGGTGATCGATGCCGCCGGCCGATTCACGTTGATCATCGATGAATATTCCTCGAGTTGGGGAACTGCCAGCCGAATCGCCAAGATCATCAACGATTCGGAATCCATAGACGGCGAAACGCTTGCCACGGCGGTGGACGGCAAGAACATCATCGTCACGATCCCAACCAACGAGCGCGATCACCCCGACAGCTTTATAGGCCGAATCCAGCAGTTGCCCGTCCAGATGCTTGCGACGAGGGCTCGAGTCACGATCAACCAGAAGACCGGAACGGTCATTATGACCGGCGACGTTGAAATCAGCCCGGTGGTGATCAGCCACAACGGCCTTTCGATTTCCACGGTTACGCCGGCGCCGGCGCCCAGCTCCCGCAACCCGTTCATTACCGATCATCAGGCCATCGCCATTTCCACCACGGGCGAGGGAATCGGAAATCTGATGGACCTTGTCGCGGCCATGGAAGAACTGAAGGTGCCGGCGCAGGATCGCATCCAGATCATCGAGGAGCTTTACAAGACCGGCAAGCTGCACGCCGAACTCATTGAGGAATAAGGAGCGACATGACTCTTTCCACCATTCCGTTTCCGAGCACACGCCGCGGCGCGGGTCATCCGATTCCAAACTTTGGCGCCCGCGGGCCGATGTCGCAACACGAAAAGCTCGTCCAGCAGACCCGCAAATGGGTCGCGATGGCGTTCTTCGAGCCGATGCTCAAGCAGGTGCGGGAAAGCCCGCTTCACAGCACGCTTCTGGACGGCGGCGAGGCGGGTAAGGCGTTTGGCGCCATGTACGACGAGCGATTGGCCGAACGAATGGCCAGCAACGCCTCGGACTCGCTGGTCCAATCCATCGTCAACCGAATCGAGGCCAAAAGGTCCCGCCCCGGCCGGTCATTCGGCGGTCTGAACGCCGAGCGCGAAGGGGCCGATCGCGTGCGAGCCGCTCGTGCCGCGGCAGCCCGGCCTGTTCTCTCCGGAGACCAACATGTCCCGCCATATATCTGATCTGCAAGCCATCCTCATGCAGTTGGCGGCCGAGCATCGCAAGCTGCTCGATCAGCTTGAGGCCCAGCACGCCGCGATGAAGAAATTCGACCTTCCCGCCATCGCCGATTGGATCACTCGCAGCGAATCGACACGGCTGCGCATCAATGACCTGGAGAACCGGCGTCGGAATTTGATGCGTCAAATCACCGTTGTCCTGAAACTTCCCGAGGAGCCCCGGCTCACGCGGCTGGCCGAGCTTTTCCCGCCGCAAGCCGCCGGTCTGCTGAAGGTCCGCCAGGAGTTGCGCGAACTGGCGACCAGAATTTCGCGGCGGTCGCAAGGTTCATCTCGCCTTGCATCGGCCGTGCTCGGGCATTTGAACACCGTCGTCCGCCTTCTCGCCGGCGCCGTCGAACGAGCGGGGTTATACAACAAGCAAGGAATTCCGCGCGTCGTGTCCCGCGTCGGCGTCATGGACGCCATCGGATAATTCGGTTTTGGCCATGTCCATCAACGGAGCACTCAACATCGGGGCCAGCGCACTGACGGCCGCCCAGTCGGCATTGCAGGTTACCGGCAACAACATCGCCAATCTCAGCAATCCCAACTACTCCCGCGAAGTTGCCGTCACCAGCGATCTGCCGGATCAGCAGCTTTCGCCGGGCGTGTATATCGGGACGGGCGTCGATCTTTCGGCCATCCAGCGGCAGGTTGACCAGTCCCTCAACAGCCGGCTCAACGCCGCAACCAGCGACTATCAGTCAGCCAACACCACGCAGCAGTTAAGCGGGCAAATCGAGACCATCTTCAACGCCCTGGGCAGCAATAGCCTGGATACGCAAATGACCACGTTTATGAACGATTGGTCTCAGCTTGCCAACAATCCGACGGACACCGCGCAGCGTCAAGTCGTCATTCAGGATGGGCAGTCGCTCACACAGCAATTCAACAGTCTTGGTACGCAGCTCGATTCCATGCAGACCACCGTCGGCTCTCAGCTCACCTCCCTGGCCGCCAACGCCACCCAGTTGGCGCAGCAGATTGCCAGCCTCAATCAGCAAATTGCCACCAGCCAGGGCGCCGGCGGCGAGGACGACCAGTTGCAGGATCAGCGCGACGCGGCCGTCCAGAGCCTCGCCCAACTGGTCAATGTGCAAACCATCGATCAGAGCAACGGTACTGAGAACGTTTACATCGGTTCCGAGCCTCTCGTGGTCGGCACGACCAGCAACGGATTGGCGGTCCAACAGAGCCAGGTCAACGGCCAGCCGAACTATTCGCTGGTTTTCGCGTCCAACAACGGCTCGGTCCAGGCGACCAGCGGGCAAATCGGCGCGACCCTTAGCGCGCAAACTCAACTGAATACCGTTCAACAGCAGTTCAATTCCCTGGCGGGCGGACTGATATTCGGCCTGAATTCCATTTATTCCAGCGGCCAGGGGCTCAACGGTGTTGCCAGCGCGACCAGCACCAACCAGGTGCAAGACCCCACCAGCGCGCTAGACAGCGCCGCCGCGGATCTGCCATTCCAACCCGTCAACGGCAGTTTCGTGCTCAGCACAACCAACACGCAAACGGGGTTGTCCAGCAGCACGCTGGTTCCGGTCAATCTGACGGGTCAGCCGGGCGACACGACGCTGAACAGTCTTGCCGCCAGCCTGAATGCAATCCCAAGCGTTCAAGCCACGATTTCCGGCGGGAAGCTGACCATCGCCTCGACCGATCCGAATGTGCAAATCACATTTAGCCAGGACAGCAGCCATGTCCTTGCCGCCCTGGGGATTAACACGTTTTTCACGGGATCCGATGCTGCCTCGATCGCGGAGAATCCGGTGGCCGCGGCGAATCCCAATCTTTTGGCTGCGGCCCAGAACGGGGACCCCGGCGACAATTCCAACGCCCTGGCGATCGCCCAATTCCCGTCGATCACCCAATCGAGCCTGGGCAATCAATCCTGGACGGATGCGTACAACGCGATGATCGGGGGAATTGCCACCACGTCCGCCCAGGCGCAGAGCGACACCCAGTCGACGCAGGACATTCAGCAGACTTTGCAAGCGCAGCAGCAGTCCGTCAGCGGAGTCAACATCGACCAGGAAACCGTGAACATGCTTCAGCAACAGCGCAGCTACCAGGGCGCCGCCATGTTCATTTCCACGGTCAATCAAATGATGACGACATTGCTGTCGATCACACTTTAGGAATACGACCGATGTCCGTTCTTCCCATAGGTCTCACGAATGTCAGCACCCTGATGCAGGGTGACCTTGTGTCGCAAAACATCGACAGCACGCAAGCGCAGCTTCTGAAGGTGGAGAATGAGCTGTCCACGGGACAGGCGATCACCGTGCCCAGCGACAATCCCTCCGCCGCGTCGATGATCATGCAGCTCAATCAGACCCTCAACCGTCAACAGACCTACAACGACACCATCAACACCGCCAGCGCCCAGCTTGCCGAGACCGACACCAGCCTCGGCAACCTCACCACGCTCCTCCAACAGGCGCAGCAGATTGCCTCCGCGGACGTCGGCTCCGACGTCACCCAAACTCAGCGGCAAAGCGATGTAGCGGTCGTGCAGAGCATCTATAACCAGGCCCTGACCATCGCCAACCAGCAACTCAACGGTCAATACCTTTTCGGCGGGGCGACGGGGAATTCACAGCCGTTCACCGAAGCCAACGGCGTCGTTCAATTCACCGGCACCGCGCAAACCCTGCAAAACAACGTCAATGACGGCATCTCCGTCTCTTTGCAGGCCAATGGCGCTCAAGTTTTCGGATCGCTCTCGTCCGGCGTAACTGGATCGGCCGACATCACTCCCGCGCTCACGGCGCAGACGCGCTTGTCCGATCTGGGCGGCGCTGCCAACGACGGCATTCAACTCGGCTCCATTCAGCTCAGCAACGGGACTGTCACCCAAAGCGTCGATCTCTCCTCGGCCTCCAGCGTCGGTGACGTCGTCAACCTCATCAACCAGGCGGCCGTCGGCGGAATCACCGCGTCCATCACCGGACAGGGTCTGACCATTTCAGGTTCTCCCACGGACAATATCACCCTCACCGGCACCACGGCGCAGGACCTGGGGATTGCCACCGCCGCGACCGGCGAAGGCGCGGGCGTTTCGGATGTCGGCAGTTCGCTCAATCCGCGCGTCACGCTGCTGACGCCCCTCTCTACGCTGCTGGACGGCTCGGGAATCGACAACTCCGGCCTGACGATCACCAACGGCCAATTCACCAAAACAATCACCTGGTCGCCGACCGGCACCGTGCAGGACATGCTCAACGCCATCAACGGCGCCGGCCTGGGCGTACAGGCGCAGATCAATGCCGCCGGCGCGGGAATCAACATCCTCAACGCCTCACAAGGCACGAGTCTCAGCGTCGGCGAAAACGGCGGGAACACCGCGGCCGAGCTGGGCGTCCAAACCCTCGCTCTGTCCACGCCATTGTCTCAATTGAACAAC
>Ga0116134_1001929_pt1 | contig 10306 bp, 9 predicted proteins | sample June2015DPH_19_5_FD_89737 | JGI IMG/M metagenome (GOLD analysis project Ga0116134, IMG submission 89737) | Peatland microbial communities from SPRUCE experiment site at the Marcell Experimental Forest, Minnesota, USA - June2015DPH_19_40 | ecosystem: Environmental > Terrestrial > Soil > Wetlands >...
GCGGCCGCCGGGCCGCCGTTGACCGCCCGGTGCACGCAGCGCGCCCCCGCCGCCGAGGCGATCGCGGCCACCGCGCCCGGGTCGCGGGAGCCGTCGTCCACCACGATCACCTGGTACTCCCCCAGCCCGGTGAGGCACAGCGCCAGCTCGGCGGTGCGGTCACGGACCGGGATGACCACCGTGACGTCCGCGGGGCAAGTACCCGGGCCGGGGCCGCCGGCCGGGACGGGATGGGCGATCCCGGTCCACAGCAGCCTGCGCGCCAGCGCCTGTGCCCCCGGCGAATCCGCCACGGGCTCGCCGTTCCACCAGGCGGCGACGTGCCGGGCCCCGGCCGGGCCGAGCCGCAGCATCCGGTAGGGCGCCCCGCCGAGCAGGACCGTCCCGCCGTCCAGCGAGCGCAGCCCGGGGTCCGGGCGCAGCCGCAGTCCTTCCGTGGCCCCCGCGGGGGCGGAGGCCAGGCTGGGTATCGTCGCGGCTGCCATGAATGTCACCATAGGAGCTTGACTACTCCCCGCCCTGAAGGACGGGGATTCCAGCCTTCGCAGGCTGGGGTTCCTGTTTCACAGCCGACCGCACCCGGGAGGACCCGGAGTGTCTGACATCAGCTCCACAGGCATTGGCACCGTCGCCTACGGCAAGACGGCCCAGCCCGGCGCGCCTACCAGCGCTTTCGCATGTCCGCACTATAGACTGTGGACATGCCCTATAGCCTGTTTCAGCAGCAGCGTATCGACGCCGGGCAATGCAAGGACTGCGGCGGTGAACGCGGAGACGACGGAACGTCGGTCTTCTGCCGGGCTTGCGCAGATCGCCATAGCCGGCGGCAAGCAACCCGGAAGGAGAGGCTCCGCAAGGAGTGGGCCCAGTCCGGGACGCTCACCTGCAACGGCTGCGGAGCAGTCCTTCCCGACGACCTATACAAGATGTGCGAGCGATGCCGCGAATATGCCCGGGTCGCATGGAACCGGACCAACCGGCAACGGCTGGCACTCAAGCATGCGGCGGGCATATGCGTCGAGTGTCGGGAGCCCGTCCTGCCTCCGACGCGATATTGCCGACAGCACTGGATCGGCACCTTCCTGCGGCACTACAGAATCCCGCCAAGTCAGAACGCTGAGTTTTGGGACAAATTCGCAGGCCAGGAGTTTCGGTGTTACTACACAGGCGTCCTGCTCGTGCCGGGCCTCAACGCAAGCCTTGATCATCGGACTCCGACCAGTCGTGGCGGAAGTCGCACGGACATCGATAACTGCGTCTGGTGTGATATCAAGATCAACGCCTTCAAGAACGATCTCACCGAAGCGGAGTTCTTGGAGAGGTGCAGGGCGGTCGTCGCTCGCCTCAGTTAGCGAGCGTCCGGTTCCAGGCGACACGGACGCACCCGAACGTGCGGTTAAGCACGCTGGCCTGCTCCGGTGCCGGGTACGCCCGGCACTTGTACGCCGTCCTCACAACAACCAAGCTTCTCCGATCGCACCCGTTTCGGATAAGCGTGACACGCGAGAGGGGGAGCGGCGTTTCCTTCCCCGGCCTAAAGTCCGGGGTCTCCACGCCGCGATTCCGATGACCAGCGAGGGCGCCGGGACTTCCGGGGACGCGCGGGCCCCATTCGACGCGGCGCGGCCGTACGAGAAGCACCCGCAGGTGGCGATCAGGCCGGAGAGCTTCGGCGCGCTGGCCTACCACTACGGCAACCGCCGGCTGGTCTTCCTCAAGGCACCCGCCCTGGTCACGGTGGTCGAGACGCTCGGTGACTTCCCCAGCGCCGCCGCCGCGGTCGCCGCGCACGTCCCGGACGCCCAACGGGAAACGTACTGCCAGGCGCTGTCCGGCCTGCTCGCCTCGGACGTGATCCGCGCCCGGTTACCGTGCTGGCCCGGGAGGTGTGCGCGCCGTGCCGGGCGAGTTCCATCTGGTCGGTGATCTCCTTGAACGAGGTCTCGACCCGGTTGTGCGCTGCGTTCTGCGGCGAGTGCACCGCCGCCTCACTGCTCGCGTTCGCCGCCGCGCGCGGACGCTAGGCCACGGCATGGCGGAACACGCGCGTCGCCCAGCCGAGCGTGATCGCGCACAGCGGCGCTAGCACGGCGAACGCCTGCCAGACGGCCGGGTCACCGAAGGTGCCCGCGGTCAGCGCCCGGGACGCTTCCACCAGGTAGTACAGCGGGTTGAAGTGTGCCAGGACCCGCAGCCACAAAGGCCCCAGGGAGATGGGCAGCAGCACGCCGGCGAGCAGCAGCACCGGCAGGTTCACCCCGTTGACAATCGCGGCGAAGCTGATGATGTCCTTGGTGGCCAGCGCGATCGCGATCGAGAACGCGGCCATGATGGCCATCAGCAGGGCCAGCAGCACCGCCAGCACCAGCAGCCCGGTCCAGCGCGGGCGGAAGCCGAATGCCGCGCCGACGGCGACCAGGACCACGTCGGCCGCGAACATCATCGCCATGGCGGCCAGGATCGGCCCGGCCAGGATCGCGAGCCGGCTGGCCGGGGTGACCCGGAACCGTTCGATGACCCCGGCGCGCAGCTCGAAGACGGTGCCGAAGCCCCGCGCGATCCCGGTGGCGAACGCGAGCAGGGACAAGATTCCGGGCAAGAACAGGCCTAGTACGCTGCCGCGTGGCAGGCCCGGTGCCCCGGGCAGGTGGTTGAGCAGCGGCGTGAACAGGGCCAGGTAAAGCACCGGGGTGGAAAAGCTCACGGCCAGCGAGACCGGGTTGCGCAGCAGCTCCGTCAGGGAGCGCCGGAACAGCAGGCCGGTATCCCGCATCGTCTTCATGCGGCCGCCCTCCCCTCGGGCGGCTGGCCCGTGTCGCGCAGCCGCCGGCCGGTCTTGCGCAGGAAGACGTCATCCAGCGTCGGCTCGGACAGTTGCACGGACCTGATCGCGATCTGGGCCCCGTCGAGCAGCCGGAGCAGGCGCGGCAGCGCGGCGCCGCCGTCGTCCACGTACAGGCGGACCTGGCCGCCGGCGGCGGTCAGGTCCCGGACGTAGGGCTGGCGGCGCAGCAGCTCCGCCCCGCGGCCGGCGGCCTGGTCACCGTCGCGCAGCACCAGCACCACCGCGTCGCCGGCGACCTGCTTCTTCAGGTCCCGGGGCGTGCCGCGGGCCACGATCTGGCCGTGGTCGATGATCACCAGGCGGTCGCACAGCGCGTCCGCCTCCTCCAGGTAGTGCGTGGTCAGGAACACCGTGGTGCCGTGATCGCGCAGCGACCGGACGTGTTCCCACAGGCTGGCGCGGTTCTGCGGGTCGAGCGCGGTGCTCGGCTCGTCCAGGAACAGCACCTCAGGCTGGTGGACGATGCCGAGCGCGATGTCCAGCCGCCTGCGCTGCCCGCCCGAGTAGGTCTTGACCGGCCGGCCGGCGAACTCCGACAGGTCCAGCAGCGCGGCCAGCTCGTCGGCCCGCCGCCGGGTCTCGGGCAGCGCGGCGCCGTACAGGCGGCCCTGCAGCACCAGGTTCTCCCGGCCGGTGGCCAGCTCGTCCGCCCCGCCGAGCTGGCTCACGTAACCGATCCGTGCCCGGACCTGCCCGGGCTGGCGTGCCACGTCCCGCCCGGCCACGGTGGCGGTGCCGACGCCGATCGGCAGCAGCGTGGTCAGCATGCGCAAGGTAGTGGTCTTGCCGGCGCCGTTCGGCCCGAGGAACCCGAAGATCTCGCCGCGCCCGACGTCGATGCTGACCCCGCGCACCGCCTCGACCCGTCCGCCCCGGGCGGGGAAGCTCTTCCGCAGGCCCGCGGTCGTAATGACGTGATCCATGCGCCCTCCTCGGGTTACCCGCCCGGCCCGGCGGCGCCTGGTCTCCCGGGCGTCCGGCGCGGTGGCCTGGCCTGCTCCCTGTTGAGCAGGATCCATTAGTTGTCAACGTATGTCGTTATGACATCAACTGTCAGGTTGACGCGAAGCGCTACAATGACACTGTGGGCAGGCGGGAAGCGCTCTTGGCAGCTGAGGAACGGCCGGAGGCCGGCCGATCGTCCAGCTTGCGTGACCGCAAGCGCGCCAGGACCAGGCGCATGGTGCAGGCCGAGGCTCTGCGGCTGTTCGCGGACAAGGGCTACTACGGCACGACCGTCGAAGACATCGCGGATGCCGCGGCCATCTCGCCGCGGACGTTCTTCCGCTACTTCGCCACGAAGGAAGACGTCGTGGTGTGGGACGGGCAGGATCTGCTGCCTGCGGACTCCCCGGCGGAGCACCCCGCCGGGGAACCGGCAGCCGAGTCGGTCCACGCCGTGTTCCGCGAGATGATGAAGGAGCTCGGCCGCCAGGACCGGGACCGGACGGTCGCCCGCCTGCGGCTCGTCTTCACCATCCCGGAGGTCCGCAACCGGTACTGGTCCGACCAGCCGGACGCCCCGTCCGTCTTCCGCTCCATGCTGGCGAGCAGGAGCATCCCGGTCGACGAGCCGCAGGCGCGCGTCGTGGTCATGGCCATCATGAACGCCGCGGCCGTGGCGATGGACTGCTGGCAGCGCGACGGCGGGACCGGCGACCTGGTCGCGCTGTTCGATGAAGCAGTCGACGCGCTCGCCGCGGCCATGCGCCAGCTACGCCCGGCAGCCGGCTCCGCGCCGGCGATGCCCGGGTAGTGCCCGGGGCACCAGTCCTCGCGGCCCGTGCCGGCCAGGCCAGTCATCCCAACCTCCGCCGCAGGAGTCCCCGCCATTTCGATACTGGCGGATGAGTACACCGCGAATCCGGCGGCAGCAACGCGGTAGCGCGCTTTGCTCGCCGTAGCCCGCGCTTCGGGCCAGGCTTACTCGCCGCCCGCGCTGAAGGCGGTGTCGAAGGCCACCTGCGGCGGGTCGTAGTCGAAGCCGCGCAGGAACGCCAGCGCGCTGGGCGCACCGGCCAGCCGGTCCATGCCCGCGTCCTCCCACTCGACCGAGACCGGGCCCGCGTACCCGATCGAGTTCAGCATCCGGAACACGTCCTCCCACGCCACGTCGCCGTGGCCGGCGGAGACGAAGTCCCAGCCGCGGCGCGGGTCGCCCCACGGCAGGTGCGAGCCGAGCCGGCCGTTCCGGCCGTCCAGCCGCTTACGGGCCTCCTTGCAGTCCACGTGGTAGATCCGGTCCCGGTACTCCCACAGGAACGCGACGGGATCCAGGTCCTGCCAGACGAAATGGCTCGGGTCGAAGTTCAGGCCGAACGCGCTCCGGTGATCTACGGCCTCCAGCGCGCGAGCGGTCGTCCAGAAGTCGTAGGCGATCTCGGTCGGGTGCACCTCGTGGGCGAAGCGCACCCCCTCGGCGTCGAACACGTCCAGGACCGGGTTCCAGCGCCGCGCGAAGTCGGCGTACCCCGCTTCGATCATCGAGTCCGGGGTGGGCGGGAACATCGCCACCGTGTGCCAGATCGACGATCCGGTGAAGCCCACCACCGTGTCGACGCCGAACGCGGCGGCGGCCCGTGCGGTGTCGGCCATCTCGGCCGCGGCCCGCTGCCGCACGCCTTCCGGGTCCCCGTCCTGCCAGATCCGCTCGGGCAGGATCGCCTTGTGCCGTTCGTCGATCGGGTCGCACACGGCCTGCCCGACGAGATGGTTGGAGATGGCCCAGCAGCGCAGGCCGTACTTGCCCAGCAGGGCGTGCCGCCCGGCCAGGTAGCCGTCCTCGCTCAGCGCGCGGTCCACCTCGAAGTGGTCGCCCCAGCAGGCCACCTCCAGGCCGTCGTAGCCCCACGAGCTGGCCAGCCGGGCCACCTCCTCCAAGGGCAGATCCGCCCACTGACCCGTGAACAAGGTGAACGAATGCGGCATCGTCACTCCCTGTGATCTAAAGCACTCCCTGTGATCTAAACTTGGGGGATCTAAATCTTGGTCCACGTGCTTCCGTGCGCCGCGCTGTGCTCCACGGCGGCCAGGACCCGCTGGACCTGCAGCCCGTCGGCGAACGACGGCTCCGGGCCGACGCCGGCGGCGATGTCGGTGAGCAGGTCGCGGGCCTGGTTGACGAACGTGTGCTCCCAGCCCAGCACGTGCCCCGGCGGCCACCACGCCTCCAGGTACGGGTGATCGGGCTCGGTGACCAGGATGCGCCGGAACCCGGCCGTCGTCCCGCTTTCGGTGCGGTCGTAGAAGCTCAGCTCGTTCAGCCGCTCCAGGTCGAAGGCCAGGCTGCCCAGCTCGCCGTTCAGCTCGATGGTCAGGGCATTCTTCCGCCCGGCGGCGAACCGGGTGGCCTCGAACAGGGCCACGGCGCCGGACGGCAGCCGCCCGGTGAACAGGGCCGCGTCGTCCACCGTGACCGGGGCCTTCTCCGCACCGCCGCTGGCGCCGGCCGGGGACCGTTCCGTTACAAAAGTGGTCATCAGCCCGGACACGCCCGTCAGTGGCTCGCCCGACAGGTACTGGGCCAGATCGATGGCGTGCGCGCCGATGTCACCCAGCGCGCCGGAGCCGGCCCGTTCCCGCTGGAGCCGCCAGGTCAGCGGGACCGCCGCGTCGGCCAGCCAGTCCTGCAGGTAGGACGCGCGGACGTGGCGCAGCGCGCCGATCCGGCCTTCCGCGATCAGCCGCCGGGCCAGCGCGACGGCGGGCACCCGGCGGTAGTTGAACCCGACCATGGCCCGCACGCCGTTCCGCGCCGCATGGGCCGCGGCGCCGGCCATCGCCTCGGCTTCGGCCAGCGTGTTGGCCAGTGGCTTCTCGCACAGCACGTGCTTGCCCGCGTCCAGCGCCGCGATCGCGATCTCGGCGTGCGTGTCGCCGGGCGTGCAGATGTCGACGAGCTGCACGTCGTCGCGGTCGATCAGCGCGCGCCAGTCGGTTTCGGCGTGCCGCCAGCCGAACCGGTGCGCGGCGGCCCGGGCCGCCGCGCCGTCCCGGCCCGCCAGCGCGGCCATCCGGGGCCGGAGCGGGACATCGAACACCTGGGCCACCGTCGCCCAGGCCCGGGAGTGGGCCGCGCCCATGAACGCGTAACCCACCATCCCGATACCAAGTTCCGGCGTATCCGGCTGGCTAGACCGTGCGGGCATACGGATCCCAGTCCTCGGGCAGCGGCGGCGGCACCATGAAGCCCGAATCTACCGGCTCGAACGCGGCGCCGCCCAGCGACGTCTCGACGGCCACCATCACCTCCAGCACGTGCAGCGCCAGCTCGCCGGAGGCGCGGTGCGGCTGCCCGGCCCGCAGGCTGCGCGCCATGTCCAGCACCCCCAGGCCGCGCCCGGCCGAGGCGCCGGCCGGTTTGTTCGTCTCCCAGCCGTCGCCGCCGCGGCGGTGAATCCGGATGTCCCCGGTGAACCGGTTCGGGTCGGGGACGGCCATCGTCGCCTCGGTCCCGGTGATCTCGACGAAACCGTGCCGGGGCAGCGGGGAGTCGAAGCTGAACAGCAGGGAGGCGGCGCCGCCGCCGGTGTACTCGACCAGCGCTCCGACGTGGGTGGGGACCTCGACGGCGAACGTGGTCCCGGCCCTGGGCCCGGACCCGATCACCCGGCTGGCCGCCGCCTGCCGGCCCACCGCGGCTACCCTCGAGGCCGGGCCGAACACGGTGGCCAGCGCGGAGAAATAGTACGGCCCGAGGTCGAACAGCGGGCCGGCCCCGGGCTGGAACAGGAACTCCGGGCTGTGGTGCCAGCTTTCCGGGCCGGGGCTCTGCATCAGGGCCAGCGCGGTCTGCGGCGTCCCGATCGCGCCGTCCCGAATGAGCCGCCGGGCGGTTTGCAGGCCCGCGCCGAGGACCGTGTCCGGCGCGCAGCCGACCCGTACCCCGGCCCGTTCGGCCTGCCGGAGCAGGGCCCGGCCGGTAGCGGGGTCGGTGGTCAGCGGCTTCTCGTTCCACACGTGCTTGCCGGCCGCGATCGCGGCCGCGGCGACCTCCGCGTGCGCGCCCGGCAGGGTCAGGTTCACGACCAGCTCGACGCCGTCGTGGGCGAGGGCTTGCGCCAGGGTGCCCGCGGCCGGCACGCCGTACGCGGCGGCCTGTTTCTTGGCCCGCCCCAGGTCCAGGTCGGCGCAGTACAGGACGCTCAGATCGGGAAAGGCGGTCAGGTTGCGCAGGTACTCGTCGCTGATCGTGCCGCAGCCGACCACGGCCACGCCCAGCGGCGCGGGCATCGTCATGCCCCGTTCCCGTCCGGTCCGCCGGACGGCCCCGGCGGACCGGACGGGGCCGTCTGCCCGGCCAGGCCGTGGCTGGTGAGCCAGGTGACGCTGTCCGCGACCGCTTCCATCATGTCCGTGGCGCACGCGTCCAGTTCGACCACGTTCCACTCCACCGACGGGCTCGCGGCCAGGATCTCCGCGACCGGCATCTTCCCGCTCCCGACCGCCGTCATGGGGTCGTCCCTGGTGACCGGGCCGTCCTTGACGTGCAGGTAGCGGACGCGGTCGCCGAGGCGGCCCAGCAACTCGGGGACGTACTGGCCGCCGACCGCCGCCCAGTACGTGTCCACCTCCAGCAGCACGGCCGGGTCCAGCTGATCGGCCAGCACCTCCAGCGCCGGGCGCCCGCCGACCAGCGACGACAGCTCGAAGTCATGATTGTGGTAGCCGAGGCGCAGGCCATGGGCGGCTGCGCGCGCGGCGATCTCGCTGAGTTCCCGCGCCAGCGCGCGGACGCCGTCGGCGTCGGCGAACCGCTCCGGCGGCATGTGCGGGACGATCACCGTGTCCGCGCCGACCGCCCGCGTGCCGCGGAACGCGGCGTCGGCCTGCTCCCCGAACGGGCGGGCGTGCACGCTGCAGACGGCCAGGCCGGCCGCGTCCAGGTCCGCGCGCAGGCCGTCCGGGTCAGAGATCACGTCGAACGGCTCGACGGCCCCGTAGCCGAACCCGGCCAGCCGGCGAAGGACCCCGGCCCGGTCGGCGGCCAGTTCCTGCCGCACGGTGTACAGCTGCAGCGCCAGCGGATTGCTCATGCCTGCCGTCCCGTCTTCCCGGTGCCGGTCTCCGTAGCGGCTGGGGATAGCACCGCAAATAACATTTTTCGAAAAATTATCGGCCGCTTCTGTGCCTAACGTACGGCGGGTGGTTTCCTGGGTCAACGGCTTTTCTTGTGCTCTTCCGGTTTGCTGGGGCTTTCCGGCCCCCCGGACTTTTCGAAAGGACCGGATTTTTTTTGAAAGGAATTGCCGATGCGCCGTGACCCTGGCCGCAGCACGCTGACCGGAATCGCGGCGGAGGCGGGCGTCTCGATTTCCACCGTCTCGAAGGTTCTCAACGGCCGCACCGACGTCGCGCCGCGGACTCGCGACCGGGTGGGCCAGCTCCTGCGCGGCCACGGCTACCAGGTCGCGCCCGGCCTGCGGGCCGGCGTGGTGGACCTGCTGATCGGCAGCCTGCACGGCCCCTGGGCCGAAGAGCTCATCCGCGGGGCGGTAGAAGCAGCGCGTGAGGCCGCCCACAGCATGGTCGTCACCACGGTGAGCAGCCCGGCGGAGTTCGGGCCCTGGCTGGAGCAGGCCACCGGGCGCGGTACCGACGGCGTGCTCAGCGTGCTCTACCTGCCCAGCGCGGCCGAACGCCGGCGGCTGGCCGCGGCACACATTCCGCTGGTGGTCATCGACCCGCCGACCGAGCCGGGCCGCGACGTCCGCTCGGTCGGGACGACCAACTGGCAGGGCGGCATGGCGGCGACCCGGCACCTGGCCGAGCTCGGCCACCGCAGGATCGCCGCGATCGGCGGCCCCGAGCGGTTCTGGTCGGCGAACGCCCGGCTCGACGGCTACCGGACGGCGCTGATGCGATCCGGCCTGCCCGTCGACGAGGCGCTGGTCGTCCGGGGCGAGTTCGCGGTCCCTGACGGCCGCCGCGAGGCGCTCCGCCTGCTCGCCCGGCCGGAACCGCCCACCGGGATCGTGGCCGGCAACGATAACCAGGCCTTCGGCGTGCTGCAGGCCCTCGGCGAGCGTGGCCTGCGCGCCCCGGGCGACATCAGCGTGGTCGGATTCGACGACGTCATCGCGGCCTGGGCGACTCCGCCGATGACCGCCATCCGGCAGCCGCTGGCCGCGATGACCGCCGCGGGTTTCCGGATGCTGCGGATGGGAGGCGAGGGCAGCGCGGTCCAGCCCCAGCACATCGAGCTGGCCACCAGCCTGGTCCTGCGCGAGAGCACCGCCCCGCCCCGGGATTAATAAACCACCGGGCCGGCACCGCTGATCACATGCCCCGGCTGATCACCGACACCGTGTTACTGGCGGAGTTGGCCACGTAGACCGTGTGGGTACCGGGGTCCACCGCCACCCCGTACGGCCAGCCGCCCACGGGGACGGTGGCCGTTACCGTGCTGGTGGCCCCGTCGATCACCGACACCGTATTACCGTCCATGTTGGCCACGTAGAC
>Ga0116134_1001932_pt1 | contig 10299 bp, 10 predicted proteins | sample June2015DPH_19_5_FD_89737 | JGI IMG/M metagenome (GOLD analysis project Ga0116134, IMG submission 89737) | Peatland microbial communities from SPRUCE experiment site at the Marcell Experimental Forest, Minnesota, USA - June2015DPH_19_40 | ecosystem: Environmental > Terrestrial > Soil > Wetlands...
ATACAACTCCGGCCACGATTTTTTCAACGCCGTCAGCACCTCCTGCTTGTAAAGCTTGGTGCGTGGCTTGTTGTTGTGGTCATCCTCGATTTCCTTTTTGAACATTTCAATGATGACCTCCCCATTGACGGATTGCCCTTTGTTGACGGCCAGCCGACGGTGATCTTGGAGAAAGTCGGAGAGCTTGAGCTTGGCAACGGTCAAGACGTGCGTCTCCAGTGAGCGGCGAATTAACTTGCCATTGACCCGGACACGCCCAAAATAATTGCCGCTGGGTTTGTAGCGGATGAGGTTGGGATAAGGTGTTTTGACCCATTCCACATCCGCCTTGCTCTTGGTCGGTGATGGTAATGTTGTTTTCATGACAGAAAAAACCATACCATATACAAATTGAGTATGCAAGCAGCAAAACACTCAGAGAAAACAGTCATTTAAGTGGTTTGTTTTCAATAGTTAAGCCAATGTAGCTCAGTGGTAGAGCAACGGTTTCGTAAACCGTCGGTCGCCGGTTCAATCCCGGCCATTGGCTCCATTTTTAAGTGGAGATTTTCCAACCGGTTGTGATGCGAAGGAGGTCAAGTGTCAGTGAAACTGTCAGTGCCACGACCCTTCCCCGCATTCCGGCGTGACACGGTTCAGCGCACCAGCTTCAAGATAAAAAGCGAACAGGCAGGAAAAAACGACGCTCACCAGAGCGAAGTCCGTCGCGGTTCAAGAGGATTCTCTATGCAATTTCCGTTGAAGATAATCCAGTATCGCGTAAATTCGGAAACAACCAAACCCCGGGCAAAATTATGAAAAAATTGCACCGCTTCATCCTGGTCTTGTGTGTTGTGGCCTTGTGCCAGGGCTGCGACAACACAAGCAGCGGGACAGCCAATGACGCATCGCAAAAAAAATTGCGGCTGGCTTTTGTCGGCAGCAGTGCGGACGATTTCTGGTCAATCGTGCGGCTGGGTTGCGACAGCGCAGCGCGGCAACTCAGGGACGTGGATTTGGATTTCCGCGTTCCCGCCAATCGCACGGCGGAGGCGCAGCAGGAAATTTTGAGCGACCTCGTCGCGGGCGGCGTGGACGGCATCGCCATCAGTCCGATTGACGCCGAAAACCAGACGGATTTCCTGAACCACATCGCCACCAAGACGCTCTTGGTCTGCGCGGACAGCGACGCGGAAAAAAGCAAGCGCACGTGTTACATCGGCGCGGACAATGTTGCCGCCGGAAAGCAGGCGGCGGAATTGCTCAAAGCTGCGCTGTCCCAAGGCGGCAAAATCATTTTATTCGTCGGCTATCCGAACGCGCAAAACGCGAAAGACCGTATTCAAGGCATCCAAAACGAATTGGCCGGGTCGAACATTCAGATCATAGACACGCTGGCGGATGGCACCAAAAGCGCCATCGCCCAGAAAAACGCGCAGGATGCGCTGGCGAAGCATCCCGACCTTGCGGGCATGGTCGGTCTTTACAGCTACGACGGACCGGCCATTCTCACCGCCGTGCGCGCCGCGGGCAAGGCCGGGCAGGTGAAGATCGTTTGCTTTGATGAAGACAGCGACACGCTGGCCGGGATTGCCGCCGGCGACATTTGCGGCACGATTGTCCAAAAGCCCTACGAGTTTGGCCGGCAAGCCATCATCCGCATGGACAAATATCTTCGCGGCGACAAAACGCAGTTGTCCGGCGGAAAAATCCTTATCCCTGCGCATGCGGTCACCAAAGACAATGTCGCGTCTTTTCAAGCCTCGCTAAAGGTCATTCTCCAGCCATGAGCCGAACGTCAGCGTTGCTCCTGTCGGGCAGGTTTCCCAATAAAATCAGGCATATTAACTTCGCAATCGCGGGATAAATCGGCCAATCCCGGCCAGGGGCTCCACTTTTCGCAACGCCGCTCGACAAAATTCCCCCCGCGCGTCATCCTGCCGGCGATGGCCTTTGAATCGGATTCACCGCTCGACTCGTTGTGGAAGGGATACGGCCGGGCGTTTCAGGACTGGGACGACCTCACGCTCGGTCGCTGGCTGGCGCAAACGCTCGGCCAGCTCGAAGGCCGGGCGTGGCGGCTCTCGCACCCGCTCATCGGCGCGTACCGGCTGGCGGCGCAGCTCGCGCACGACCGGCAGGTCTGGTTCAAGCGGCTGGCCACGCCGCCGGCGGCTTATGCGGAATCGCCGTGCTGCCGCGCCCCGTTTTTGCCATTGTTCACGCGCGACGTGCGCGAGTCGGGTTTGATTTGCCAGCATTGCAACGAAACGCTCGTGCCGTTCGATGAAATTTCCGCTGACGTCCGCGCCGAACTCGATTTATGGGCGCAACAATATGAACCCGTCCACGCCGTCGCGCATTGGGACGACCATCAGCGCCGTCGCGCGAGTGATTACGACCGCGCCTATGAAAACGCCGCGGAAGAAGCCGAGCGTTTGCTCGCGCGCGCGGGCCGCGAACTCGCGCCGAAGCTGCTGAATATTTATCCCGCCGTCATTTGGGAGGATCAGGACGAATGTCTCGAAGTGCAGCCGGAGGACGTGGCAGTATGATTTGCGATTTTGGATTTACGATTTACGATTTGATTCGCAATTCAACACGGGCTCGTAAATCGTATATCGTAAATCGAAAATGATTAAATGGTTGTTCAAATGGCTTTTCCGGCTGTTTCTTCTGGCGGTCGTGTCGATCGTCATCCTGCTGCTGTCGCTCAATTCGATTCTCCGGGTCTGGGTCGAACATCGAATCCGCGCCCAAACCGGCATGGACGCGGAGATCGGGAGATTTTCGGTCGGCCTCGCCGGGCCGACGATGACGATTCAAAATCTAAAACTCTACAACCCGCCTGGTTTTGGCGGCACGCCGTTTCTCGACATCCCGGAAATTCACGCCGAATACGACCGCGCCGCCCTCGCGCGACATGAGATTCACCTCACGCTCCTGCGCTTCAATCTGGGGGAACTCGACATCGTGAAAAACGAGGCCGGACGCACGAACATTTTTTCACTCGGGGTCGCCTGGCCATCAAAAAAATCCGGCGGCGGCAACAGCGCGGCGGATTTCAAGCAACAGACCGGCTTCGAGTTCAAATCCATTGACGTGCTGAATGTTTCGGTCGGCACGATGAAGTTTATTGACCTGAAAGATCAGCGGCTCAACCGCGAGCAAAAAATCGGCATCGAAAACTGCGTGATCAAAAATGTGAAATCGCGGACCGACCTGGCGGGTTTGGCGGTGTTCGTGGCGTTGCGCGGGGGAGATTTTTTTGGATCGCTGGTCAGCCTGCCAGGGCATTGAGACGGCCAGTCAAGCTGCGCTGCGCTGACCTTGTCGCCGACTCTCCGAGGACAAAGCCCGAAGGCCGAAGGCCGAAACCCGAAAGAAATCCGAAAGCCGAAGTCCGAAACACAATCACCGCTCGTCAAACGTTCGGGCCTTCGGATTTCAGACTTCGGGCTTCTTTCGGTCATCGGATTTCGGCCTTCGGATTTATCACATGCCAGCGACGCCCACATTTATTTGGAACAGCCTGCCTCCGTCATTTTAGCGTTTTCCATGCGGGCATTTTCTTCTAACTTCGTCGCGTGCATCGTGAATCTGTCAAAACCGCCGCCTGTATCGTCGTGAAACTCGGCACCGGCGTGCTCACCGACAGCCGCAAGCAGCCCGACCCGGCGCAATTGGAACAGCTCGTCGCGCAGGTCGCCGCGTTGAGAAAATCCGGCAGGGAAATCGTGCTCGTCACCTCCGGCGCCGTCGGCGCGGGCATGGGCGCGCTGGGTTATGAAAAACGTCCGGGCGAACTCGCGGAATTGCAGGCCTGTGCCGCCGTCGGCCAGTCGCGCCTCATGGCGATGTATGCCGAACTTTTCGCGCGCCACAATTTGCACGTCGCGCAGGTTTTGCTCACGCATGACGATCTCGAACATCACGAGCGCCATCTCAACGCGCGCAACACGCTCGTCACGCTGCTCGGCCGCGGCGTCGTGCCCATCATCAACGAAAATGACGCCGTGTCGTTCACCGAAATCAAATTCGGCGACAACGACACCTTGTCCGCGCTGGTGGCGTCGTTGCTGCCTGCCGACCTGCTCGTCATTTTGACCACGGTGGACGGCGTCATCGAAAATTTCGGCAAGGCCAATCCCAAGACCATTTCCGTCATCGAAAAAATCGATTCCGACCTCGAAAAAATCGCGCGGGGCACGGACAGCGACACCGCCGTCGGCGGCATGGCTTCGAAAATCCAGGCGGCCAAGATCGCCGTTCGCTCCGGCATCCCGCTCGTCATCGCGTCGGGCAAAAAGAAAAACGTGCTGGCAAAAATTCTCGCCGGCGAAGACGAAGGCACGCTGTTCGTCGCGCACCCCACGAAGCTGCAGGGCCGCAAGCGCTGGATTGCGTTTTTCCATCATCCCCAGGGCGCGTTGTTCGTGGACGACGGCGCGAAACTGGCCTTGCGTGAAAAGGGCAAAAGCCTGCTGCCGCCGGGCGTGGCGCGCTGTGAAGGTGAATTCGCCGCCGGCGATGTCGTGCGGATTTGCGACCTGAACGGAACGGAATTCGCGCGCGGCATTGCGAAGTTCGGCGCCGCCGAAGTGCGCGGCCGCAAACTGGCCCGGGTGGAAATTGTTCACCGCGATGACCTCGTGATTTTGTGAAGCCGTTTTAACCACGGATGGACACAGATGCACACGGATTAAAATTGGTAGGGCGGGCAGTCCTCTGTCCGCCGCCCGCTCTAAGGCAAACCACGGCGCGCACGGAGTGACGCGCCCTACCGGGATCCGTGTCCATCCGTCCCACATTGCGGGATCCGTGGTTAAGATTAAATGAAACGCAAAGCTGCAATTGATGATTTGTTAAAGGTTATGGCCAAACTGCGCGCGCCGGACGGCTGTCCGTGGGACCGCGAGCAGAGCCACCGGACGCTGCGTCGCCATGCCATTGAAGAAGTCTATGAATTGATTGACGCCATTGAAGCGGAAGACGATCACGAAATGGCGGAGGAACTCGGCGATTTGCTGCTGCAAATTGTCTTCCACTGCCAGTTGGCGAAGGAACGCGGCGCGTTTGATTTCGAGAAGGTCTGCCGGATGATTGTCGAGAAGCTGGTGCGCCGGCACCCGCATGTTTTTGGCAAGACCAAGGTCAAAGACGTGGACGAAGTCTGGGCCAACTGGGAAAAAATCAAAAAGGCGGAAAAGCACGGCACGAAGCACGCCCGCCATTCCGCGTTCGACGGCATTCCGAAACATCTGCCCGCGCTGCTCCGCGCCGAAAAACTCGTGAAAAAGGCGCGCAAAGCCAAGGTCCTTGCGGAAAGCCACGATTCAAAGCGACGCTTGACCAAAGACGCGCTGGCAAAAGAACTTTTTGAACTGGCATCGTTCGCACAGGCGCATGGCTGGTGTGCGGAGGAATTACTGGTCGGCGAAATCAAGAAACGCGAGCGTATTTTGCGCCGCCGCGAACGGGCCTGAGTTGACTTTCCGTTCGCATATTTAACAGGACAGTTTCATCAACCGGGCGAATTTTATGGTGTTGAATTTTATAGATATTGTTCTTATGAAAACTCAAAGTTTGCATCCGCTGTTGTTCTTATTTGCTTTGATATCAGGATTTTTTGCCAGCGATTGCGCAACGGCCAGTGGCCAGGACGCCATACTCAAATCTGAATTTATCTACGAGAGCGCTCTGTTTCCGGCGTGCCATGCCTCGACAATCGTTGAAACAAAATCCGGTTTGGTCGCCGCGTGGTTCGGCGGCACAGGCGAACGCCATCCCGATGTGTGCATTTACGTTTCACGAAATGTTAATGGACATTGGACTCAGCCGGTCGAAGTTGCGAACGGTGTTGGTTTCGAGAGTAACCGCCTGCCAACGTGGAATCCGGTTTTGTTCCAGCCAAAGAATGGTCCGCTGTTGTTGTTCTATAAAGTCGGCCCAAGCGCGGCGACATGGTGGGGAATGCTTACGACTTCCACCGACGACGGCAAAACGTGGTCGCAGCCGCAGCGTTTGCCCAATGGCATTCTTGGTCCTATCAAAAATAAACCCGTACAACTTGCAAACGGCGACATCCTTTGCGGGAGCAGCACTGAGGGCAAAAACGGCTGGTTCGTGCATTTTGAGCGCACGAGTGATTTGGGAAAGACCTGGCAAGCCACGCCGCCGGTGAATGATGGCAAAAAAATCGGCGCAATCCAGCCGAGTATTTTATTTCAAACAGATGGAAAACTGGAGGCGATTGGCCGCACGCGCAACGGGAAGATTTTTAAAATCTGGTCCGGTGACGGCGGCGTGACTTGGGGCAGGATGTTGTTGACCGATTTGCCGAATCCCGATTCCGGCACGGACGCCGTGAACTTGAAAGACGGACGCCAGCTTTTGGTCTACAACCACAACACTAAAGACAAAACAGCCAACAATGGCCGCAGCCCATTGAACGTCGCCATTTCTGATGATGGACTAAACTGGCAGGCCGCGCTGGTGCTGGAAGATGACCCGTCCGCGCCGAACGGCTTCGCCTACCCCGCCGTAATCGAGACGAGCGACGGTTTGGTTCATATCACCTATACTTGGAAACGCAAACGCATCAAACATATCGTCATTGATCCGGCAAAATTAAAATTGCGTCCCATGCCGCAAGGCGAATGGCCGAAATAATTTTTTATGCTGGCAAAACTTGCCCAAGTGCGCGGCTGGTCGGCGGAGGAATTATTGAGCGAAGAAATTAAAATGCAGGAACGACAGCTTCGGCGGCGCGAACTGGTTCAAGGCAAAAGCCTGCCCCGGTAAAATTGCGCGCTCCCCAAAGCCGGCGTGTTGCTGAAGGTGATTGTGCCGGTGGAATTGTATTGGGTGGTGAAGTCATGCCAGTCGGTTAAATTCGTTGACCATTGAATGGCGTAGTTTCTTCCCGCCGCGCCAAGCAGGTCGCAGACAAAATTGGTGCCCCCAAATCGCGGCGATAGAAAGACCCCGAAGCCGTTCGTGATTTGGATGCTTAAAACCGTCTTGGGGCCGACAATCCAATCGTTTCCGATGACAACGAGATCATAAATCCCGGCGTCAGCAGGTTGTACATTGGTTATCGTCAGGACGCTTTGGAAAATGCCGGCTCCTTCGCCCCCCGAAATGGCCGGAAAGTTCGTCGCGCCGATGATGGGGCTGCCATTCTTTCGCCATTGTGCGGTAGGAGTCCCGTAGTCGGTGTAGGCGAAATAGGTATTGGTCAAACTGAAAGTCTCACCGGGAATCCGCACCTGGTTGGTTGGTGTGTTTGGGAAGTAGGTCTCTATTACCGGCTCAAGCCCTTCACCAGCCCACCAAGCCGGGAATTTAAGACCATAAGCCGAAGGTGTCGGAAAACTGCCGCCGCCTGCAGTTAAATTCAACACGGTAGATGGTTGCGTATAGCCAATGCCCGAATTCGTATAAATGACGACCACCTGATAGTAAACGTTCTGTCCGGGCGCAATGGTGGAGACGGTTCGGGTCAGGGACGAACTGCCATAATATCCATTGGCAACCGCCACGCTCATGCCAACGGGTTGCATTTGATCCAAGGCCGGGCCTGCCACCACTTGTGCCGAACCGTTGGTGAGGGGGTTGCCCATAGGGTCGCACACCTGTCCTTGAGAATAGTTGTTGTTTTTGTTTGAAAAAGGCACCACGCCACCCGAACCGGAAACCACCGAAAGCCAGGCCATCTGACTCGGCACCCAGCCGGTGGCGTTTTCCGCCACCGCCATGTAATAACCGCTGTTGGTGGTCTGGGCATTCGGGATTTGCAGCGTCGAGGTTGTCGCTCCGGAAATGTCCGCGCCGTTGAACCGCCACTGGAAACTGGTGGCGCCGGTTGCGGTAACCGTCAATGTCGCGGTGTTACCCGGCGACACGGTCTGACTCGCTGGCGGAACCGTGATGACCGGAAGTCCATCCGCAAAAACCACCTGCGAAAACAAGCACAACCCAATGATAAGCCCCGATTTCATATCGACCGCATTTAATGATACACCGTAATGGCGCAGGCAGCAACCTGATTTGTCGCCACCTGATTTATCTATGTTGCGAAACAAGGCTGGCGGCGCGTGCGATCGGGTACGTAGGACAGGCGTCGCGCCTGTCTCCATCTTCATCAATCTCACTCACTGATGGGTGGGAATTCGTGGCCGCGACCCTTCATCTAAAAACCGAGGTTTCATGAATTTTAGAGACAGGCGCGACGCCTGTCCTACGGCATAGAGACGGCTTAGACTCGCGCGGGCTGCTTCTTTTTTTCGATCTCAGGACGATATTCCAAAATCTCGCCGGGCTGGCATTCGAGATGGGCGCAAATGGCTTCGAGCGTGGAGAAACGGATGGCCCTGGCCTTGCCGGTTTTGAGGATGGAAAGATTTTGCGGCGTGATGTCCACGGCCTCCGCCAGATCGTTCAGCCGCATTTTGCGCTGGGCGAGAACCACGTCGAGATTGACGATGATGGGCATAAATTTAAACGGTGGGCTTTTGTCCCGAAGGGACATTGGAAATTAGCCCGGCACACGGTGCCGGGGTTGTTGCCAACGAAGACAATTCGTCCTGAAAGGACGATGGAAAATTCGCCGCCAATTTCCAGCGTCCCTGCCGGGACGCAAATCCTTTTTGAATCGGAATCCAGCCACCTTGTGGCTGGCTAATTTCCGATGCCGCTTCGCGGCTGGCTTTCAGATTTTGAAAACGCAACATAAATCAGACAGTCAATTCCTGTTCCTCCTGAATTTTGCGGCCTTCGTCCATGATCCAAGCGACAATGCAAATGGCTCCGCCAACGATAATCCATGGAGAGGCAATTCCTTCCAGCAGCACCCACGGGAAAATGATTCCTCCAGCGTAGATAACACTGGCAGCGACGGCGAGTATGCCGTAACCTGCCAGATAACTCCCCAGTTTTTTCATTTCCGAAACATTTGCCCCGGAAAAAACCACTCCTTTTTCATACAGGCACAGCAAACGGTAAAAAGAAATGACACCCAGAAGATAAACGACCGTTCCGGTCGCGCAGAGCAAATACATTGGCTTGGGGATGTCCGACGCGCTGGCATAGGGATGGTTGAATACTGAAACCATGCCGGACGCCAAGTGGATGCTCTTAAGGTTGAAAGCCAGAACGCACAGCGGCACAACAAAGTAAAAGAGCACGCATACTTTCAGAATGCGGCTGATTTTTTGGATTCGGTTAAACCGGGAATTGACCTTTGGAGGGACTTCATTCGCATTCATAAATTTGAAAAGTTAAACGGTCAGTTCCTGTTCCTCCTGAATCTTCCGGCCTTCGTCCATGATCCAGGCGATGAAAACAATCAAAGTGCCAGACACCAACGGCAGAAAACTCCCCAAGTTCACACGACACGCGCCGATAATCACGGTCAAGATGGGATACACCGGCCCGGACCCCTTGAAGTTGTCTTGATATGCCAGTAATTCCAAGAGCGTCAGGGTGAGCCAGAGGCCGATGACAATCAGGCCCAGGAATTTGAAGCACCGGATGTTTTCGGTTTTGAAGAAAATGCCGCGCTCATAGCACGTGAACAACCGGTTCAATAGAATCAATCCCATCCCGCCCAGACCATACTCAATCGCGCCGACAACAAAAACCGGCAGCGAAATGTCGAACGGCGAGGGGTAAGACTGGTGCGGTGAAAAGCCAATGAGCAGCGCGCCCGGTCTCGGTGGCGCGCTGCCCAGCGCATATTTGACAGAAACCAGAAGGAACTCGGCCGCCACCAGTGTCAACAGCACGGCGGCGATTCCGATTAACGCCCGAAAGATCCGGCTGACAATCTTGATTCGATTCATCCGAGAATTGGATTTTGAAGAAATTTCATTCGCATTCATGGCGCAATGAATACACCCCTCAACTCCGTTAGTCAAGTATTTTTTATTGATAAACGATAAATACTTGCTTTTTAACAAGTTTAGTAGAAAAAAGCAGCGGAGGGCCGCCGCACTCCAAAACGCTGGCGCGCTTGGCCGCGACCACTGGTATTCGCGAAGCGTCTTGGACTGCGCCAGTCCTCTGGCGCTTTTGACGCACAGAAGCTGCCTGGCAGTTTGAATCGCACTTCGCGATGGTGACGCAATTTGCCATTTTGGTGGGGCGAGCGTCCTCGCGAGCCGGCTCGTCAGTAGCCTCGCCCCACCAAAATGAGTCACGACTTGCTGCCAGGGCGCATCTCAGTTTTTGAGGGGGGAGTGTCCGCCGTTGAAAGCCCCTGTGCTTACAGCCCTTTCATTAACACCCTGCTTCAGCTGGGTGTTTGCGGGTGTCGCG
>Ga0116134_1001938_pt1 | contig 10279 bp, 12 predicted proteins | sample June2015DPH_19_5_FD_89737 | JGI IMG/M metagenome (GOLD analysis project Ga0116134, IMG submission 89737) | Peatland microbial communities from SPRUCE experiment site at the Marcell Experimental Forest, Minnesota, USA - June2015DPH_19_40 | ecosystem: Environmental > Terrestrial > Soil > Wetlands...
AACCGGCAAGCCGCCACGCAAACATTCGTCGGATTGATATGACGATTGACGTTGAAGTAAGCCTTGTCGCCATGCATCCGCTCCCGCACCCAGTTGGCCAGCCAGCCCACAGCCAGAATGTCGCCCGTCCCGTAAAGGACAAGTGCGTCACCCTCGTCCAGACGCACGCCCGCGAGAACTTTATCTTTGATCGGGAGCAGGCGCGGATCGTCGGTCTGGAATGGGTGCGAAGCAGGCATCGCTATTGATGATACCGCAGGATAGTGATGGAAGTCACAGCGGTGGAGCACCTGGGAGTGGGCTGTTTTAAAAATCAGCGCAACTTGCTTCCGTAGGTCAAAAGCAACGTAATGGCGAGAAATAACGTGCCGATTGCGAAAGTCACGATCTGGAAGAAAAGCAGCCACCAAGTAGCCCTGCCGATTAGCCTCACCTCTTCTAGCGAGGGTGCCAGTGGGTCCTGGCCAGCCCGCCTTGCGGTCATCCTAAAATCGAAAAGCCGGTTGAGAATAGATGTAAAGCCAGCTATAGCACATATCGAAAGAGCAACAAGAGAAATCAGGAACATAGATCGAGCGGTAGGCGTTGGACAGAACTCGCTGTCCTTTAGCAACGCAAAACAATATCCAAGTCCGGCAATTGCGAACGTGAGAATGAGGTTCAGCGCGTACCCCATTTGGTCGAGGGTAATCTTCTGCCATCGCTGGAACTTGTCGTCATCTGCTGCCACGGTGTGAGATCATACCTAGGCGGGGACGCCTCAAGCAACTGCAGTATCCGCGCACAGATGGTGGTGCCCATGAGCAAAGGCAAGGAACGTCCGACAAAGGACGACCTCGAGCAATTGGGCGAAGCACTGCAGAAGATGACCGAACGGCAGCAACAGGAGTGGCAGCAAGCGACAGAATTCAAAGCCGGTGAATTGACGCCCGAAGAGGAGCAGTTTGTTAAGCGAGAGGGACTGAATGCGCTCAATTACATTCCGCAGAGCACCTTACAAGAGCACGCCGAGAGTCCTCGTACATCCCAGAAAGAGCGAGCCCAACCTGACCCACGGCATAAGTTGAGCGAACGTAACCGCGGCGTAGCTTACGTACTGAAAAAGGCCTTTGGGATCACGGTCTGGGTACTTGTCATAGGCTTCAGTCTCTGGTTGCTAGGAATTTTTTTCGATGCTTACCGCGCACACACCTGGGGCTTCATCGCTCTGTGGTTCATGTTGCCGATTTTTGCGTACTACATCACCCACGCTGCCGTGGAAGGAAATCCATCAGCAGCGAGGAGTTTGAACGTCTCCTTCGTAGCTGCTTCCATACTCTTGTCATTTGCGACTCTTTTCGACTACGACCAAGTGAGAGACTCAATTGGCGAACACTATGTTTCGGGATATATAGCCCTTCGTGGCGATGTTGAATACGGCGAGAATGGGCAGCCTTACAGACCGACCGATGTATACACCGATCACTGGTATTCCAAGTTTGCACTGTGGCTTCTGGAGTGGTTCTTCCTCGCCGCATGCGTCGGGCTTCCGATACTGACACACAAGGCAGTGCGGCGGGGAGCACGCAATGCGCTCGATGGTCCCTGAGGAACGGAAGGCCGGTGTTCTAGCCTTCCGATGGGCAAAGCGCAAAGCGGCCCCCACCAAACTAACGCCTCTGCAGCAAATCTCCGGCGACAAAGAAGAAGAACACCACCGAAATCACTCCATTCATGGTGAAAAACGCCGCATTCAGCTTACTCAAATCATCGTGACGAACAAGCATGTGCTCATAGAGCAAAAGCGCAGCCACAGCAAGCACTCCCGCAATCGCCAGCTTACCTAACCCAAAAGAAACGACCAGCGCAATCAGCAACCCAAGCATCACGATGTGAAATAAACGGGCGATGACAAGCGCGTTCCGAATCCCGAGATAACGCGGCAGGGAGTGCAAGCCATGGCTGCGGTCGTAGTCATGATCCTGACAGGCATAGATCACGTCGAATCCTCCCACCCAGAATGTCACCGCCGCAGTAAGCAGCAGTATCCGCGGATCGAGCGACCCACGAACCGCGATCCAAGCGGCCGCCGGAGCAATGCCGAGCGCGAAGCCGAGAAACAGATGCGACCAGCGCGTGAATCGCTTGCTATAGGAATAAAGAAGGATCACCGCCAGAGCCACCGGAGAAAGCAGCAGCGTCAAACGGTTCAACTGGGATGCGGCGAGAACAAAAATTCCGCACGAGACCAGAACGAACGCACTAACAAACGACGGCGTCAACTGTCCGACCGGAAGCGCGCGAGTAGCAGTGCGAGGATTGGCCGCATCAATCGAGGCGTCGGCCAGCCGATTGAAGGCCATGGCGGCGGACCGCGCCGAAACCATGGCCACGACAATCCATGCCAGTTGCCTCCACGCCGGCAGGCCTCCGGCGGCCAGCATGGCTCCGCAGAGCGCAAACGGGAGCGCGAAGATCGAGTGTTCCCACTTGATCATCTCCAGCGTGATCTTCAGATTGCGGAAAAAAGCCACCACGCAATTGTAAAGCAGCGACTCACCACGCGATCACGATACCAGCGGCACAAACCTGCAACCTTCGAGAATCGTGACCTCGGGCTGTCCCCTGACCTTGCGGATCAATTGCAATTCTTGGCTGGAGGGCGGGCCGATCGGCACCATCATGCGTCCGCCGTCCCCTAACTGCGCGAACAAAGCTGGCGGCATCTCGGGAGTGGCGGCAGAAACAAGAATGGCATCGAACGGCGCGTACTCCGCCCAACCCTGGCTGCCATCGCCGACTCTGATTTTCACGTTGCGATATTCCAGCCGATGAAGCGTACTTTCCGCTGAGGCCGCGAGCTGCGCGTGGCGCTCCACCGAATACACTTCGGCCGCGAGCAGCGAAAGCAACGCCGTCACGTAGCCGGAACCGGTACCGACTTCGAGGACGCGATCCGTGGCGTGAAGAGCGAGATACTCAAGCATCACGGCCACGATGTAAGGCTGAGAAATGGTCTGCCCCTCGCCAATCGGCAGCGGGTGATCTTCGTAGGCGTCCTGCCGGAAGGTCTCGAAAACAAACTCGTGCCTCGGCACGATCTGCATGGCATCGAGCACGCGCAGGTCGCGGATCCCGCGCTCTGCGAGTTGCGTGCGAACCATCTGCTCGCGCTGTCGCTGCAGAGGATCGCGTTGGAAAGGGAAACCCATCGCCGCTGTCCACGAGACTTCAGTACGGGCCTTCAGTACGGACCCTCAGTACGGACCAATGATTCCGCCAATGTTGCCGCCAATGTTGCGCGCGGCCGAAGTCTCCGGCCGCGCCTTCTTTTCTTGTGCTGCAATCATGTCAAGATACTTGTACGCCGTTCCGGTGTTAAAAAGCACGACCTTATCTTCCGCACTGAAAAAGCCGCTGGCGCGCAGCTTCTGATAGGCAACGAGCGATGCGGCTCCTTCGGGTGCGGGAAATACGCCTTCCACGCTAGCCCAGTGCCGCACGGCCGCAAGAATTTCTTCGTCTGTCGCCGCGATCGCAGTGCCGTGGCTCTTTTCCAGGATGTCAAGAATCAGATAATCGCCATAAGCTTTGGGGACGCGCAGGCCGGCGGCAAAGGTCGCGGCATCGGCCCACATTTCGCTGCTCCATACTCCTGAAGAATTCTTTCCTGCTTCCCAGGCCTTGACAATCGGCGCGCAGCCAGCCGCCTGCACGGTAACCATTTTCGGGCGCTCCCGATCGATCCAGCCCAGCTCCTCCAATTCATCGAACGCCTTCCACATGCCGATCAAGCCCACCCCACCCCCGGTCGGATAGATGATGCCCTGCGGAAGTTTCCAGTTCATCTGCTCAGCAACCTCGTAGCCCATCGTCTTCTTGCCTTCGACGCGGAAAGGTTCTTTGAGCGTCGAAACATCGAACCATCCGTCGGTATTCTTCGACGACCAGTCTTTGTTCGTGCGCTCGGCCACCATGCGGCCGCAATCGCTGATCAGGCCGTCAACCAGCGTGACGTGGGCGCCGTAATAGTCGCATTCCATGCGATTCGCCAGAGGCACATCTTTCGGCATGAAGATATGCGCCTCGATGCTCGCCGCCGCCGCGTACGCCGCCAGCGCGCCACCGGCATTTCCGGCAGATGGAGCGGCCAGCTTCTTCAGACCATAATGCTTTGCCATGGTCACCGCGGCAGACATACCGCGCGCTTTGAACGATCCGGTTGGATTCAGACCTTCGTCTTTGATGTAGACATTGGCAAACTCGCGGCTGGGAAGCATCGGCGTGAATCCCTCGCCAAGCGTCACGGGCGCAGCATCTGGGAGAACTTCGGCATAACGCCACATGCTAGCCACGCGATCAGATAAGTCTTCCCGCCGCAGCTTCCCTTTCAGACTGGCAAGATCGTAGCGGACGAAAAGCACTCCGCCATCTTTAGGGCAGACATTCTGCGGGTGGTCGGCGGAGAGATGCTCTCCGCACCGGGTGCATTCGAAGTAGGAAATTCGCATCGGTTGAAGGATAGCACCTTGGCTCTTGGCACTTGGCTGACGTCTTAAGAACCGACTCGTTTCAGCATCTCATTCGCCCGCCGGAACCAAGGCCGCTCCCGCCGCCGCAGGTAGCCCGGCATGGTGGGTTTCTTATCGAGCACCTTCTGCGCCCATTCGCGAGCCTCGGCGTTGCGACCTTCGGACGCCAGCAGTTCCGCGAAATTCAAGTAAGTCTCTGACAACGTAGAAGTGACCGTCACCTTCCGGAACAGCGCCTCGGCTTTTTCTTTTTGTCCGGTCTGCGCGTAGGCGTGGGCAAGCAAGCCGGCGGCGCGCTGGAAATCGTAGTCGGGCTCTTTGCCGACCACCCGTTCCAGGTCCGGTAATGCGGCTGCAGCGTCGCCTAACAAGATGGCGCAAACTCCGCGCCGGTAAAAGGGATCAAGCGTATCGGCGCGCGCAGCAATGGCTTTGTCGAACGCGGCGCGTGCCAACTGAAGTTGGCCGTCGTCCATGTAAAGCCCTCCGAGTTCTTCATAGTTTCCAGCTGACGGATTATCGCGAATCGCAGCTTCCAGTTCGCCAATGCGCTTGCGGCGCGGAAAGACTTTGAAAGATTGGCCCAGCAACCCAATGTCAGGAAGCGCCTCGACAGCGAGATAGATGATCGCGCCGAGCGGACCGAGAAACAGGATGATAAAAATCCAATAGGTATCCGGCCGCCGCCGGATGAAGTGGACGATCGCCAATCCCTGGAGGATGATGCCCCACGGATAGAGAAGGTAGCTCAGAAATCCCATGCCAGTTTTAAGTCCTAGCGTGAGATTACCATTTGTGGAAGATGGAGAAGGTGACCAAGACGCGGCAAGCCGCGTCTCTACAGGAGAACGTGCGAAGAATGCCGATTGAGAAGAGTGAGACGCAGGATGACGAACAGCAGATCCTGGCGCTGCATGAAGCCGGAGACCAGGCGCTGATGAGTGCCGATCTCGCCATGCTGGCGCAGATCTTTGCTGACGACTACGTGCAGTACAACGAGGCAGGCGAGGCCTTCACCAAGCAGGATGTTCTGAACAATTTTCGGACGGGGGCGATTCGTTATCCGTCGATTGTTTCCACCGGGCGCAAGATTCGCGTATTCGGCGACATCGCGATCGTGCACGGTTCGGAATCCGACGAAGTGGAAGTCAACGGAAAACGGCACGCCGTGCGCTATGTTTACCTCGACGTGTTACGGAAACGCAACGGCGAGTGGAAGTTGGTGGCGTCGCAGTTGGCGAGGCCAGTGGAATAAAACCCGCGAACCTAGCTTTCGTCCGGACGCAGACGGTTCTGCCAGTGCGACCAAAGGAACCAGACGATCCCAGCGAACAAAAACACTCCGATCACGGCGTCGAATTTGTGGAAGTACTTGCCGAGCGCGCGCCAGTTCTCGCCGAGTTTCATGCCGAAGTAGGCGAGCGCGAAACACCAGGGCCACGATCCGAGGAAGGTATAGATGTGGAATTTGCCGCGCGGCATGCGGGCGATTCCGGCGGGCAGAGCGATAAACGTGCGGATCACGGGCAGCAGACGCGCAATGAACACGGCCATGTCTCCCCAGCGCAGAAAGAAGCGGTCCGCCCAGTCGAGTTCACGATGGCCCATCAGGATCCAGCGTCCGTAGCGCACGACCAGCGGGCGTCCGCCGTAGCAGCCGATTTCGTAGGCGACGAGCGAGCCCAGATTGCAACCGATCGCACCGGCCGTTGCCGCCCACACCAGTTTCATCGCACCCGTATAAACGAGATAGCCGGCGAAGGGCATGATCAGTTCGGACGGTAGCGGAATGCATGCCGACTCAATCGCCATGAGCAGCGTAATACCAGCATAGCCGGTCGCCGCCACCAGGGAATTAATAAAGATAAAAAGTATGGTGAGGATTTTCTCAGTCATGCGATCAGAGGTGCCGGCGACGGAGGTCCATCAACACGTCTCAGAACGCACCTTCCTGAGTAAAGCTGAAGCCGGGCAAAGTTACGCCGTCCCCCGATTTGGCGACCTTCACCTTTACGGTCGGCGAGTCGGGAGCGGTGACCTCGGCGGGGCGCAGCACCGCGTATTGCGTGAAAACCTCGCTGTACACTTTGGTGACAAGGTGATCCTGGCCGGTTGCGTCCTGGCGCCAGACTTGCCCGAGTTTGATGCTCTTCACCGCCACTGGTTTTCCTTACTTCCCAGAGTACTCACCCGGCTGCCAAGGAGTCAATTGCAGTGGAGTTACTTTTGCTCGTGTGTGGCTGCGGCGAGACGACGGCTTTGTTACCATGAACCACTGCTCAGGAGGAAACCGATGGCCCGCGGAAATATGCCGCGTCAACCCAGTCGCAGCGGACGACAGGATGGTGCCCGCCGGGCGCTGGATATGCAATCCTTGAAGGGTGCACGATCCAAGGGTGCACGATCGAAGAGTGCGCGATCAGAGAACGTCCCGGCGCGTCCCGCCGCCGGTCAAGCATCGTTTAAGACTGCGAAGGCGCCGAAGGCTGCGGCTCTGAAAAAGAAACCTGCGTCTGGCGCGGCAAACCGTGTCTCTACCCGCGTCTCTACATACGATCCTCTGGCTCCCGAGCGGGTCCGTCAGATCATTGCCGGGCTTGACCAAATGTATCCCGGAGTAACCTGTGCCCTCACCCACCGCAACGCATGGGAATTGCTGGTGGCGACGATTCTTTCCGCCCAATCTACGGACGTGCGAGTGAACATGGTCACGCCCAAGCTCTTTGAGAAGTATCCAACCGTTCAGGATTTCGCGGCGCTCGAGCCCGAACAATTACAGCCCGACATCTACTCGACCGGCTTCTTCCGCAACAAAGCGAAGTCAGTGGTGGGCGCGGCGCGGAAGATAGTCGCGGATTTTGGCGGCAACGTTCCCCAAACGATGGAGGAGTTGCTGACCCTCCCCGGAGTAGCTCGCAAGACGGCGAACGTGGTGCTCGGAACCTGGTTCAAAAAGAATGAAGGAGTCGTCGTGGATACGCACGTCACGCGAATTACACGCCGTCTGGAACTGACGAAGCAGGAGGACCCGCGAAAAATTGAAGAGGACGACCTGATGCGGATCATTCCGCGCGAGCGCTGGACGGATTTCTCCCACGAAGTGATCTGGCACGGGCGGAAACTTTGCGTGGCACGCAGTCCGAAGTGCGCCGATTGCGGGATCGAGAAGCTATGTCACGCCGCCGACAAGACCTGGTCGACGGTTGAGATTCATCCGGGGGCGCGGCTTTGACAGCCCTGCCTGTTAACTCCGACGTTATTATCCCGTGTTTACTACCACCCCCCCCACCCCCTAGTCTTTCGAATCATGGGGTTAGGGAGACTCTTCCCGACAAAGTATTACGGACAAAGGACTTATTTTTCAAAGTATTCCGAAATAAGGACTTAGCTCGATTCTTCGCCTGATTCTACTGGAATTCATAGTTTCAGCGGCGTGCTGGAGCCGCTCGTTTTCGTCGAATATAGTTATCAAAGAGCCAATAGCAAATGGGCCGGAGCAGGGTCGCACGCCGTCTCTGGAGACGGACACACTTCCAACTGGGCCTATCTGTTCTTTATTGTCGCGCAGGGCGGGTTGGGTGTCTGTGATGATGCGCACAGATGTTTTGTGATGAAAAAGGTCAGGGGCGGATTGCGGGAGTGGGACGCCAACGGCTTGAATATAAATCTTTTGGGCAGTCTCTGCCTGTTTGCGACCCAGCCAATGTCTGCCTCTTTCAGCATTTGTAAAGTCGATGGTACGAATAGAAACTACTCTCTGTCCCTGAGAATTGAGGCAATCAGGCGGGGGCTGCGTCGTCCATGCATCACCGCGACGACCCACAGGGGCTTTTGTTCCGGAGCGTAGGCAATCAGGTACTCGCGTGCCAGAGTGAAGCGGAGAGGACGCGAGGTGAGATCCGGGCGGCTATGGCCCTGATTGGGAAAGGGAACCAACCCACGAATGGCTGCCAGAATTTCCGCGATCATCCGGTCGGCAGCGTCGAGATTATCGGCGCGTATGAATTCCCAAATCTCCTCACTGGTCAAGACGGGCTTCCGGGTGGAAGTCGTATCCGGTCATGAACCGGGCTGCGAACGACGCGCGGCCGCGCTCTTTTCGCGGAAGTACGATTCAACTTCGTCGCCGGAGATGGGCTTCACCCTACCGCTCTTCAGGTCGTCATAGCGGCTGTTGAGCATTTCGCGCGTCTGTGCAAGCTCATCGAAGTATCCCTCTACGACATCCTGCACAAGCTCGTCGGGGGTTCCTCGCCCGCTCTGCGCGGCGAGTTCCTTGAGCTTCTTTTCCGTCTCGGGGGTGAAGTGTACTTCCATCGCCTTCAGAGTACGAAAAAAGATTGCTGGTGGCAAGTTGCCGTTGGGGGGATTGCTCCGCTAAATTGCAAATCTGCTAGTTGCCGGTGTAGAACAGTTCGACAACGGTGCAATCGTCGTTAAGCGGCGTGCCCCCACAAAAATCGGCGACGGCGGCGAAGACGTCCTCCATCGAGGCGCTCTTCCCAGCCACATGTTCGAGGCGTTCGCTGTCGAACATGTCTCCACGGGCGTTCTCTGCTTCGGTGACTCCATCGGTCACCAGGATCAGCCGATCTCCCGGCCTCATCTGGCAGCGGTCGCTCGAGTAGGTGGCATCCGCCAGCAGGCCTACCGGCAGGTTGCCGTGAGATGGCCGGAGCACTTCGTCGCCGCAGATCCACACCGGTGGAACGTGTCCGCAATTTACGTATTCGAGATCACCGTCGCTTCGTAGGCGAGTGATGATCATGGTCGCGTATTTCTCACCGATATGCTTGTAAGTGAAGAAGCGATTGACGGCGTCAACGATCTCCACCAGCGGCATGCCCGAAATGAGTTGCGAGTACACCATGCCCTGGAGAATCGAAGCCAGCAGAGCGGCCGAGACTCCCTTACCGCTGACGTCGGCGAGAACCACAGCCAAGCCTTGGGGCGTATTTACCGCCTCGAAGAAATCGCCTCCGATTTCTTTACAGGACAGATTGCGTCCATTCACCCGCGCAAAAGGAACTTCGGGCAAAGTTACCGCCAGCAGGCGCTGCTGAATCGACGCCGCGATCCCCAATTCCTGCTGGTAGCGGCGCCCGGCTTCTTCGGCCTGCACCAGGCGCGCATTCTCAATCAACTGCGCCGCTTCAGTCGCGATCGCGCGCAGAATATCGTGGCTGACGCTGGTGATATCGCGCGAGGCAAAGCGCGAGTCAACATAGAGCGCCCCCATCACTTCCCCACCGGCCGGTTGATCGGCGCGGGTGGTTTGCACCAGCGGCTTGCGCAACGGCATGCAGATCACGGTTCGCAGGTCGAAGGCCACGATGCTTTGCCGCTCCTTTACGTCGAGCATCTGGCTGGTATCCGTAACCAGGTATTCGGAGTTCGTGGTCAACGCACCGTCCAGTACCGAGCGGGAAATTGTCTTGTCGTCGAGTAGCGGCTCGCTCTTCGAGTTCCGCCCCGCGGCCAGCGTCAAGCTTCCGTCGATATCGCGAAGGAAGATGTAGCCGCGTTCGGCGCGCGTGAGTTTTAGCGTGGCTTCGATCAGCGTCACCAGGATCTCATCGAGCACGCCAATGGTGTTCAGCTTGCGCGCCGCTTCCATGAACAGCGTCAGTTTCTCCAGGTCGCTCGCTTCCGGGGCGATCTGTATACCCGAGATCTGGCTCAGGAACTCACGCGCCGTGTTGGAAGTCGTGTGCAGCGGGTGGAAGATCAGGTAGGCAATATCGCGCGCGCCAAATTCCAGCCGGTCG
>Ga0116134_1001939_pt1 | contig 10272 bp, 7 predicted proteins | sample June2015DPH_19_5_FD_89737 | JGI IMG/M metagenome (GOLD analysis project Ga0116134, IMG submission 89737) | Peatland microbial communities from SPRUCE experiment site at the Marcell Experimental Forest, Minnesota, USA - June2015DPH_19_40 | ecosystem: Environmental > Terrestrial > Soil > Wetlands >...
CAAATACTGCGATGAGCGGTCCGGCCTACGGGTTCACCGCTCCTCGGAACTTCCATGCAAACAACGTAACCCTTGGAGTGCATTACGAGTTCTAAAAACATCCGTTAGCCTTCACGTTCGTTCGTGCCCGACGAATGCGCCGATTGCGGCTCCGTCCCCAGGGTTACGAATTTCATAAAATCCGATTCCGCAAGGCGCGACGGATGTACTTCGCCGCCCAGCCCGAAAAATCGACAGAAGCTCATAATCAGGGGACGCCAGCGCACCGGATCGATATGCGGTCGCGAGGCGTCACCCACCAGCAACTTTTCGTCGACGTGCAGCTTCACGATATGCACCTCGAACACGTTGGCGCTCACGTTCTTGCCGAAGGAACGGAAATCGTGCACGATGCCTTCCATTTGCACCGGACACTCACGCACGCGCGGTGGCGCCACCGATTTCGACTCCTCCGCGGTAAACCCCGCGACGCCAAATTTATTCGGTTCATATTGATAGCCCCACTGACGTTTCCTCTCCGGCACAGGATTTTTGCCGGTGGTGAGCGCGAGGCGATCGACATGCGTCACCAGATCTTCCGAGGGCAGATTGATTACACACTCACGCGTGCGGATGAGGTTGTCGGAGGTCTGTCCCATCTGGCCCAGGCCCAGCATGCAACTCCAGCCCAGCCACCATGCAGACGACATCGGCGCCAGATTCGGCGAGCCGTCCGGGTTCAAGGTGCTGATGAGCGCTACCGGTGTTCCGAAATAGAGGATGGTCGGGTCGATCGTCTTATGCATGTACAGACGGTATCGGATGTCGCGCGGACGACGCTATCCGCATCTTGCGGTCAAACCGAAAGTCTCTTTGGCCTGTTCTAACCTCCCTCCACGCCGCTTCCTGCTATCCTAGAAACCTTCGCCCTGTGAGGGACTCTATGAAAATCAAGTCATCGACTTTACTGCTCGCGCTGCTCTTCGCGGTCTCCGCCGCGGCCCAGACCGCTCCTCATTTCGACGGCCAGACCTGGTGGAATCACATCAAATTCCTCGCCGACGACAAACTCGAAGGCCGCGATACCGGCAGCCGAGGCGAGCGCGCCGCGCAAGCTTACGCCGTCGAGCAACTCAAGAGCGCGGGCGCAGAGCCCGCCGGCGTAAACGGCTTCTACCAGCCCGTCAAGTTCGTTTCCCGTCAGATCGTCGAAAAAGATTGCAGCCTTACGCTCATTCGCGACGGCAAACGCGAACCGCTCACGCTCGGCGAAGATGCCATCATCAGCACACGCGTCATGCCCGCGCCCGAGGTTGAAGCGCCGCTGGTTTTCGTCGGCTATGGCCTCAAAGTCCCCGAGAAAAATTATGACGACTTCGCCGGCGTCGACGTCCGCGGCAAGATTATCGTGATCTTTTCCGGATCGCCGTCCGAGATTCCGGGTGCGCTCGCTTCGCATTACCAGACGGCGGCCGAGCGCTGGAAGGTGCTGCGCGCTGCCGGCGCCGTCGGCATAGTTTCGTTAATCAACCCGGCATCGATGGACATCCCATGGTCCCGCGTGGCGCTCAACCGCGCTCATCCCACCATGGATCTCGACTATCCCGAGTTCAACGAAACCGAAGGCGCAAAGCTCGCCGTCACCATCAATCCCGTCAGCGCCGAGAAATTCTTTGCCGGCTCCGGCCACACTTTCGAAGAAATCGCCGCGCTCGGTAAAGATCGCAAGCCGCTGCCGCACTTTTCGCTCGCCGTTTCGCTTGCCGCGAAAACGAAAATTGAAGTCACTAAAGTAGAGTCGGCAAACCTCGTCGCCCAGTTCCCGGGCAGCGATCCCACTCTGAAAGATGAATACGTCGTGCTCTCCGCCCACCTCGATCACATCGGCATCGGAGAGCCCATCAACGGCGACCGCATTTACAACGGAGCGATGGACAACGGCTCCGGCAGCGCCCTCGTCCTCGATATGGCGGCGAGTTTCAAGAAAAATCCGGAAAGGCTGCGCCGCTCGATCCTGCTGGTTTTAGTTACCGGCGAAGAGAAAGGCCTGCTCGGATCCAAATACTTCGCCGCTCATCCCACGGTCGCTCCCAAGTCCATTGTCGCCGACGTCAATGTCGATATGTTTCTGCCCATCGTGCCCCTCAGGCTTCTTACCGTGCTCGGCCTCGACGATTCCGATCTGGGAGATCGCGTACGCGAGATCGCGCAATCGCTTGGCGTAAGAGTTCAGCCCGACCCCGAGCCGCTGCGCAATCTTTTTGTTCGCAGCGATCAGTACAATTTCATCCGCCACGGCGTGCCATCGGTCATCATGAGCGTCGCTCCCGAGCCGGGGTCGCCCGAGCAGAAGATTTTCAAAGACTGGCTGACCCAGCGCTATCACGCGCCTTCCGACGACGTGGACCAACCGGTCGACCTCGCCGCCGCCGCGAAATACGAAGAGATCGTCAGAGCCTTGCTGATCAACGTCGCCAATGGCGATCATCGCCCCGAGTGGAAGCCAGATAGTTTCTTCCGGAGATACGCCGAGCCTGTCAAGATGGGACAATAAATTTCCGTCGAGCAAGACGCGGCAATCCGCGTTTTTACATTGGAGAGAATACTTGAACGATTATCTTTTGTCCGTGCTGCTCGGAATTGTCGAAGGGCTCACCGAATTCTTGCCCGTCAGTTCCACTGCCCATCTCCGCATTTCCGAAGTGCTGTTGCATGTGCCGCTCGATAGCGGCTATTGGAAGATGTACTCGATCGTCATCCAGCTAGGCGCGATCTTAGTTCTGCCAATTTATTTCCGCCGTCATATCACCAAGCTTTTCTCGACATTTCCCGAGGGCGAGAAAAAAGACTGCGACTATCTGACTCATCCGTTGAGCCTGGTCATGATCGCGTTCATCGTCACCGCGATCCCGTCTTTTCTGCTGACCAAGGTGATCGGCAAGAACCTCGAGAGTCTCTACGTGATGGGCGCTGCCCTGCTGATCGGCGGCATCGTAATGTGGATCATCGACGCCATGAAAGCGCCCTGGGAAAAGGCCGGGCCGGGTGCGCCGGCTTCACCTATACACACCTGGAGGATGGACGACATCCACGGCGGCCAAGCCATCTGGATCGGCGCCTGCCAGATTCTCTCCGCCGTTTTCCCTGGCACCTCGCGCTCCATGTCCACGATTGCCGGCGGACAGCTAGTGGGAATGTCGCGCGCCGCCGCGCTGGAGTTCTCCTTCTTTCTCTCCATACCGACCATGACGGTGGCCACGCTTTATACGCTCTTCAAATCGCTCCGCGGCAAAGATGAAAATCCCATTGGCGTCGCCCAAATCACGCCTCACGAATGGGTCATCCTCGCCATCGGCTTCGTCGTCTCTTTCATCGTCGCCTACGGAGCCGTCGCCTGGTTCATGGGCTATGTTCGCAGGCGCGGCTTCGCACCGTTCGCCATGTATCGCATAGTGCTTGGAATCGCCGTGCTGGCCTGGGCAGCGGGAATGATCGGAAGATAGCGAACACGAACAACAGTTATCGCGCTCCCACATTTCGCGGGATGCAAGAGAAAAGCCGCCCAGACATCGGGCGGCTCATCTGTGATTTCAGATCGACAAAGAGCAGCGCGCTCTTCGCCAAAGCCTATTCCACCACCTGATCCAACACAGGGGATGTGCTTTCATCAGAGTTGGCATTTCCCTGGTACTCAGCCGTGATCGAGTAGGAACCCACGGCGAGCTTGGACGTGGTAAGCGTGGCAACGCCATTGCTCAACATCACCCACCCCATCGACTTCGTTCCATTCTTGAACTCCACTTTGCGGGTTGGTGTGTTCGGACCAGACGAAGTAACCGTCGCCGTGAAAGTCACTGCCTGCCCGTAGTTCGAGGGATTGAGACTCGAACTTAGGGCCGTCGTTGTCGGGTACCTATCCACTACCTGTCTCACCGACCCGCTGCTCAGCTCAAACGTGTTATCCCCGGGGTAGGTTGCCTTAATGCTATGCGTCTTGGCCGTCAGTGACGAAGTTGAGTATTCTGCAACCCCGGCCGTCAGCTTCCCTGAGCCCAACATCGCTACGCCGTCGTAGAACTCCACGAGTTCGCCGTCCGGGATCGTGCCCTTCGCAAGCGTGGCGGTCGCGGTGAAGGTCACCGGCTGTCCAACGAGGGTAGGCGAACCGGATGTAGTCACTGTAGTTTTCGTGGCCACACCAGTCTTGGTTAACAATACGCCTACTAGGCCCTCCGTAGTGGAGAAAACAATGTCGGGCTTGCCGTCGCCATTTACATCGGCGACCGCAGCGGAGCCGGCATGCGGGGAGTGGTGGATCACCGCCGGCTGAAAGGTCCCGTCGCCATTGCCCAGTAGCACACCCAAGTTGCCATAGAGATTTGCAACAACCAGATCTGGCTTGCCGTCTTCGTTCATATCCGCAACCACAACTGCCCAGGGATAATCTCCACCTGAACTGTAGCCAACGGCGGGCTGGAAGCTGCCGTCGCCGTTGCCCAGCAACACGGCTACCGTGCCGCATAGGTAGGTTAAACACCGATCCGTCACGACGATGTCGGGCTTGCCGTCGCCATTCAGGTCTCCCACCGCCAAGGAGGTGGCGTACCAGCCGCCCGAGTAGTAGTCCACTGCTGGCTGGAAGGTGCCGTCACCGTTGCCTAGCAGTACCCCCACTGAGCCGTTGTACCAGGGATAGTCCGAGGAACCAGATGCTACTGCCAGGTCCGGCTTTCCGTCACCATTCAGATCGGCAATGGCCAGCGAATTCGAGCCCCAGCTGGTTCCGTCGCCTCCACCCCAGCTGTAGGTCACCGCAGGTTGGAAGGTGCCGTCGCCATTGCCCAACAGCACGGCTATGTTGCGATACACGGCCACAGCCACATCGGGCTTGCCGTCGCCATTTAGGTCCGCGACCGCGACCGAGTAGCACGGGCTCCCGCCAGCGTAGTAACTGACGGCTGGCTGGAAGGTGCCGTCGCCGTTGCCCAGCAGCACGCTCATCGTACTGCCGCCGCAAGCGATCAGATCCAGCTTGCCGTCGCCGTTTACGTCGGCGACGGCCACCGAACTGGCTCCCCCGGGACTCACAGGCGGGCTAAACCACCCGTGGCCATTGCCGAGCAGCACGCTGGTCCCAGCCACGATGTCCGGATATCCGTCCGCGTTCAAATCTGCTATGGCCAGCGGCCCCCCCCCGCCGGAGTCGTAAAACGCCGCCGGCAGGAAATCAACGGACGCCTCAGGCACCGCGATCGAGAAGAATAGGGTGTTGGAGGCGCCGCCGCCCGTGCTGGGGTTGACTACTGTGACCTCGGCCGTGGACGCCGTGGCAATGTCGGATGCGAGGATGGCCGCGGTCAGTTGGGTGCCGCTCACAAAGGTCGTGGCTCGCGGGCTGCCGTTCCAATTCACCACTGAGGCCGGGACAAACCACCCGCCATTCACCGTCAGGGTAAACCCAGCCCCGCCGGGCGCAGTGGCGTCGGGAACGAGCGGCTGATCAAGGAAGGGCACAGGGTTCTGCGCCATGGTTGACGCGGCGGCCGCGAACAAGAGAGCCAGAATTGCGACAGAAGCCACAACAACAATGAGAGAGTAATTACGATTGAGCTTGCGCGTCATAGGAAACCTCCTTCACGGATGGAAGCAGGGGCCCGGTCGAGGTCGGACATTGGACGTCGATCATTAACGGTCGATCATTCAGCTACGAGCAGCTACCCGCGTTCTGATCTCGATCTGCCAGGCCCAGAATACGAATCTTCACCGACAAACTAACTGCTAAAGGGGCCGACGTTCTAAGCTCTCGCCTCAGGGGGTGTGCACCCCGGGGGACCTGCTCTTCGGGGAGGCGGGACGAAGAAATACAAACACAAATGAGCGCTTGCTGTCAGTGAAGTAAGTCACATACTGATGTGCGGTGATTGCCGGGAGCTCTGCGCAAAGCCGTCCTTACCCGCCCGGTACCCAACTCGCCAACTCGACCCTTTTCCCGCATTGTAGGAAGCGGCGCTTCTTGTCATAATTATTAAGCTCTGGCCACGTCACGGCGCTGTGGGGTAAGCTTCTCGGAAGCATCGCCGTCGCTGCCACATGACATTTTTCTCGAAGATTTTTGCGCCCACCAGGAACCGGCGTCTGAACGAGCTCGTCGGATTCCTGTTGTGCGTCTCCGCCCTCCTTCTTTTCCTCGCGCTGGCGTCTTATTCGCCGCTCGATCCTTCGCTGAACAGCGCCTCCATCCTCACCAAGTCGCACGCTGCCCGTAACTGGATCGGCATTTTCGGAGCCTATCTTTCCGACGTCGTCCTGCAATTCTGGGGAGTCGGCTCGTTTCTGCTGCCCATCTTCATGATCATGCTTGGCGCGCGCTGGTTCCGCTCGCGAGCGGTGCAAAATCCGATCGCGAAGACGCTGGGCGGAATCTGGCTGCTCATGTTCGTGCCCGCGCTGCTCGCCATTCTGCCCGGGCACCTTCGCTGGATGGGAGCGATCCCGATTGAAGGCCTGGCTGGGCGCATCGTCGGCGACGTGTTAATCCGTTACCTTAACGTTGCCGGCGCATACATTGTCTGCACTACCGTTTTGGCCGTTGCACTCTACCTCACCACGGCCTTCTCGTTTGCGGCGATTGAACTCTGGGCACCTACCCGCTTCGCCTTCGTACTGGCGCTCAGAGATCGCTTTAAGGACTGGCAGGACGAGCGCGAGCGCAAGCGTCAACAGAAGGAATTGGAAAAGCGCCGCGCCGAAAAACCAGTGGTCACGGCACAACTCGTGCCGGCACGGCCCGCGCCGCCGCGGCAGGAAGCCTCGCACCCCGAAGTCTCGGGTCATGAGCAGGAAATTCCGGGCGTGCAGTCCGCAGCTCCGGTCGCGCGCACCGGCATCGAACGCATGGCCGAGGAAGTCGGCGACTCCGCTAGCAACCCGCCGACGCAGAATTCGCCCGCGGCCTCTGCCGAAATCGAAGTTGAAGTCGAGGTCACCGACCGCGCCGACTCCGAGCATAAGCCGAAAACGATCCTGCCCAAAATCGCGGGCAGTTACAAGCTTCCTCCGTCGAGCCTGCTGCACCGTCCCGACGAGCAGCAAGCCGTCCACGAAGACGAACTCAAGATCGTCGCCCAGGTGCTCACGGCGAAGTACGCGGAATTCGAAGTTCTCGGCCAAGTCACTCAGATCAACCCTGGCCCGGTCGTCACAACCTTCGAATTCAAACCGGAAGCTGGCATCAAATACAGCCGCATCATCAGCCTCACCGACGATCTCTGCCTTGCGCTGCGCGCCGAAAGCATCCTGGTCGAGCGCATGCCCGGCAAGAGCACGGTCGGCATCCAGGTGCCGAACCGGGAGCGCGAAATCATCTGGCTGCGCGAGAACATCGAGTCGCCGGAATTCCTCGGCTCGAAATCGAAGCTCACCGTCGCCATGGGCAAGGACATCAACGGACGCATCGCCGCCGCCGATCTCGCGGGCATGCCCCACCTGCTGATCGCCGGTTCGACCGGCACGGGCAAGAGCGTGGCCATCAATGCCATGATCATGTCGATTCTGTACAAATCGACACCTGAAGAAGTGCGGCTCGTGTTAGTCGACCCGAAGCGCCTTGAACTGGGCAATTACGAAGGCGTTCCGCACCTCTACACGCCGATCATCACCGAGCCGAAACTCGCCGCCAACGCGCTGCGCAACGCCGTCCGCGAAATGGAGCGCCGCTTAAAACTGCTAGCCGCCAGGGGCGTACGTAACATCGACAGTTACAACCGCCTGTTCGACGACACGCCGAGCCTCTTCAGCGAGCAGGCGACCGCCGACGACGGCCCGATCCCAAAGATCGTCATTATCATCGACGAGTTAGCGGATCTAATGATGCTCGACGGCCACAACGTGGAAGAATCGATAACTCGCCTGGCGCAGATGGCCCGCGCCGTAGGCATTCACTTAGTGCTAGCCACGCAGCGCCCGTCGGTCGATGTAATCACGGGACTAATCAAAGCAAACTTCCCCGCCCGCGTCTCGTTCCGCGTCGCGACTAAGGTTGACTCGCGCACCATTCTTGACGCCAACGGCGCCGAATCGCTTCTCGGACGCGGCGACATGCTCTATCTGCCTTCCGGCTCGGCGCGCGTGCACCGCCTGCATGCTCCGTATGTAACCGAAAAAGAAATCGCAGCCGTGGTGGAATTCTGGAAGGCGCAGGGCGTGGCACAGTATCAGGAGAAATTCCTCGAGACTCCGAAAGAAGATCGCGAGTCGCCCGAGGGCGCCGGCGATTCCGGAGAAGTTTCCGCCGACGACAATGATAATGATCCGCTCTTCAACGACGCCGTGCGCCTCGTGATCGAGTTCGGCAAAGCCTCTACTTCCCTCTTGCAGCGCCGCCTGCGCATAGGCTATGGACGCGCCGCCCACCTCATCGACCTGATGGAACGCGACGGCATCGTCGGGGCCGCCGATGGGCCCAAGCCTCGCGAAGTGCTGAAGCGTCCTGACTGGATCTCGGAGATTGAAGAGTCGATGCGGTAGGCTGATCGAAACCCGATTCACCACAGAGCGACAGGGTCACACAGAAAACGCAGAACGTTTTAAAGGCTAAGAATTTCTCTGTTCCTCTGTGGTGAGGTAACCTTCTTCGCCCTGCGGTTTTCGTGAGGTCTCGCTTTGGCATCCAACCTGTGGCATCATGCTAGCCATGAGTCAAACAGTCAAGATGATCCTAATCGCTGTGGTTTCGTTTGTCCTGGGTCATCTCAGTTGCATCTTGATGCATCACCTGCACCACCTGCATCACCTCGGAAGATAACCGGGGAACCAGCGTGAACAAAAAGTCTCAGTTGGGCCACTTGCACCTGGGGCAAAAGGTCCAGCAGTGCTAGCGTTTTGGTGCGATCACGCAGTGTGCGCTCCTGTGGAAAGCCAAGGGCAAGTTACGCAATTATGGACGGATGGATCACGATGTGCCCCCGGTCCAGATGCTTCCGCATTTCGTTGTCTCGGGAACTAAGGTTTGCCAAACGAATGTGGTCAATCCAAATCGACGTATCCGCGAGAATCAATTCGTCCCCTGCCTCCGGAGAGGAATATTCTTCAGTTTCGGCATGGTGCCCTCCAGGGATGCCAATCGGCGGGCGCTCTCCCGCTCGATGAGAGCTTTGAGCGCCTCACGGATCAGCGCCGTTTTCTCTGCCGCCCCGGTGAACTCCTGGGCGGTGCGTACGAGATCGTCATCCAGCGCGACCGTTGTTCTCATAGCACTGATTAGAGCATCAAATGATGCCACTTTGTGTGCTTTGGAGGAGTGGGGCCACATCAACGCCGAGAGCATAACGCGGATTCCTCTCCGAACGCCGACCGAATCGATCCGGGAGTGCGTTACTCCTCGGGCTTTTCGAGAAGTGGCCTCCACCGGCACTCGACCGGGGCGTTTCGCGTCCAAATAATGAGTTTTGTAATAATTACAGTGTAACAAGTACCCGCATGTGCCTCTTTAGCCACACCCGACCCCCAGCGTTATCAAGGACTTGCAAACCCGCCGAGCGCAACAATGAGAACCTGGTGTTTTTGACGCAGCCATTGTACTTATGCCATCGTACATACATTTGAGCAAGTACAAAGTGTTCCACGTGGAACATTTTGTACGTACACCGGTGCCGCCGGGCCGTCACCTGCCGAAAAACTTTTCCTCCCACGCCAACCCCTCCCCGTGATAGATGTGGAAGCATGAAATCCCACACCGAATACCTGACCCTGCACACGAAAACCAAGAGAGCCTACGTCCATCTGACCCCGCAGGTCGAGAGCGCGCTCAAGAAGTCCGGCATCAAAGACGGCATGATTCTGGTCTCCGCGATGCACATCACCGCCGGGGTCTACGTCAACGACAATGAGAGCGGGCTGATCAAAGACATCGATCAGTGGCTGGAAACGCTCGCTCCCTTCCGGCAAAACTACCAGCATCACCAGACCGGCGAAGACAACGGAGACGCTCACCTCAAATCACTGATCATTCACCACGAGGTCATCGTCCCGGTCACCAACGGTAGACTCGATTTCGGTCCATGGCAGCAGATTTTCTACGCCGAATTCGACGGCCAGCGCGACAAACGGGTGATCATTAAAGTGATGGGAGAATAGGCAATTTGGTTTATCCTCATAGATCGTGGAGTTCTCAGTTCTCAGAAAAAGCACTTACGCCACTGAGAACTGAGAACTGGGAACTGAGAACTCCCAGGAGCCCGATAACATGACCGACGAACTTCAGGAATTGCACGAGAACGCTGAACACGCCCGGGA
>Ga0116134_1001940_pt1 | contig 10271 bp, 9 predicted proteins | sample June2015DPH_19_5_FD_89737 | JGI IMG/M metagenome (GOLD analysis project Ga0116134, IMG submission 89737) | Peatland microbial communities from SPRUCE experiment site at the Marcell Experimental Forest, Minnesota, USA - June2015DPH_19_40 | ecosystem: Environmental > Terrestrial > Soil > Wetlands >...
CATGCTCGGTTCCTTCAGTCGATTCAGACCACGCAGCGGCATCCGCGCTGGCATTGGAAGCTTCAGCGCGTGATTCAGCACGCGGCGGATAAAATCGTCGTCCCATCGCCATCGGTTGCCGAGGCAGCCCGGGAATGGGCGGGCATACCAGCCGACAAAATCGTCGTCATCCCCAACGCCGTTGAGATCGGCGAATTCGCGCTGCCGCGCGGAAATGTCCCCGGCAAGCGGGTCGGATTCATCGGCCGGCTCGATCCAATCAAGCGGATCGACGATGTTGTCGCCGCCATCTCCCTGCTGCCCGAGGATGTCACTCTGGACATTTACGGCGAAGGCCGCCAGCGCGGGAGAATCGAATCGATGGTCCAGCGGCTAAACCTGGGCCGTCGGGTGAAGCTGCACGGGGCGGTTCAAGGATCGGCGGAGGCTCTGGCCGGCCTCGATGTGCTCGTCTTGCCCTCGGACGCCGAGGGATTCGGACTGGTTCTGATCGAAGCGATGGCCGCCGGCGTGCCCGTCATCGGAACGAATGTGCCTGGGATTCGGGACGTGATCGTGGATGGGGTCAACGGCCTGCTGACTCCGCCGCGAAATCCGCAGGCATTGTCGGACGCGATTGGGAAAATCTTCTCCGATGTATCATTTCGGGAGAAATTGGTGGCGGGTGGAAGACTTTGCGTTCAGCAGCGTTTTTCCTGGCCGATCGTTTATCCGCAATATCGGGCGATGCTACTGGGCGAGGGGTGAAAGGCCATCTTCACGCGGGTATCCCAGCGAAATGACGCTCGTTTTTCAACTTCCCTGAACAGTAATCATTTTATGCCGACGAAAGCAGAGTAAAACAAATCCCAATGCCGTTCCGCGATGACTGGACGTGCGCGCCAGAACTACACACCCCGGATAATGCCCGCAAGCCTGTCTAGTTCTTCACGGAGATCGAATTTGACCTCCGAATCGACCTGGTGCCAGACCTCCTGCACCATTTCGGGTTGCACTGTTCGTTCGATGAACCGGTCGTGTTCATCACGAACTCTATCGTTCTTCATTGACTCCCAACTCACTGGCGCCTTATTCGTGCCGGCGAGACTCCACCATCCACCCTTCAGTTTGGTGAGTTTCATCCGCACATGCTTAATGACTTCCTTGCACGCCCAGTCGCGCCTCCAGACGGGGCTGTCATAAGTTAGCCCCACCCACTCCGCACATTTACGATCGAAATCGGCCAAAAGTTGTTGCCCAGCCATAGGATCTTCCCATGTGGTTCCATCATGGAGGCTATTTTGCCACTTCTCAAGCCGCTCTTTCAATTTGTCCCTTACAAATTCCGCGGAGTGTGCGCGGATACCATCGGCATCCCATTGAAGCGTTTCCGTCCGGAGGGCACGGTTTGCGTCAGTTGAAGTCCAACTCTTGCGGGCACGATAAAGAGCGTATTCGAGCGCCTGGGCTACAAATAATAGTTCGAGTGCTGAGCGCACCGCATCGCGAACGGAGTCTTCGCTACAATCGAAAGCACTAGAAAAAATGGGTGGCAACACCGCATCATTGGTAAAATAATTTTCGATTTCGGCGCGTTGCCAAGCGAACCACCCATGCATCGCGACATTCCGGCCTTCGCGATTCTTAAACTTCTTTTCGCATTCCTTTTTTGCCTCTTCGGGGGTCCGAAAATCCCGGTCCTCTATCACGATGATGGGCATAGACCGACCAACGGCGTCCGCCATCCCAAACAGCGCATCAGCAGTTCCGCAAGCCATAACCTTAACGAAACGTCCATTCAAATCGTTCCTGTCAGCCCACAATTTCAGCAGCTCAGACTCATATCCGAGAACATCGCCTTCGCAAAGTACCAGTACATCACCATCAATTGGTTTCGCATTTGGGTAAAGCGGTCGATTAGGCATGGCCACTGCCCCCAACTGGCTCGCCGAGCTGCCCGAGATCAATGATTGCGTTTTCCTCGGCGGCCATTTGACGTAACTCGGGACTATGAGTTGTCATAATGAATTGGTTGCCGTGACCCATCATTGGCAAAGCCCGATAAAGCTGTCTTATCCATCGCGGATGCAAATGCAGTTCTGGCTCGTCGATCAGGATTAGACTATTATTGACGGGCCTCGGGTAAACAAATTGCGTCAGATAATCCAATATGACTTGTTCGCCCGCCGCAGCCATACTAAGCGGGTATTGGCGATCTCCCTCCTCGAGGAGTGGCGTTCCGGTTACGTCGCTCGAACCGTAGTACACATACCCGATGTACCGCTTCGGAGCACAGATTCGGGCAAATAAATCACGAACCTTGTCCTCAATGTTCGCCTCTTCCGGAGCGCCGCTCGGCCGACGTCCGTGTGACGCATCCGAAAGGACCTTGAGAATCGCCGACACGGTTGCATTCGTACTCCTTCTGCGCGGCGCTAGTTCTTCGCGGCGCTCGTACTCCTTCTGCAGTTCTTCCGCATCAATGTCAACATCAACCTCTGGCGGGAATGATTCTCGTTCCTCGGCGGCAACCCAACGTTTGCCGCGATTCTGCGCAAACATTCGCAGAATTCCGATCTTATCCAACAGATCAAGGTCAACCAAACGGCGCGGACGAGAAGTCCAACCCCGAATTGCCCAACGAGGCAATCCGAGCCACGTCGCCCCCCCGAGTATGCTCGGACGCACGAATGCGAGTGGTTTTAATGTGCCATCCGGGTATTGCTCCTGTGGGTATTGCCACGTGATCATCAATCGACCCTCGGGTAAATCGGGGACACTCGTCGGCTTTCCATCGGGCCGCGGTCGTTGAAGAATTCTGGTCGCGTCTAAGAGCTTTGGGGCCGCATCCCGTTCTTCTTGACTGTACTGAAGCTCTAGTGAAATCGAGACATGATTCGGCTGAAAGCTCCATCCCCCCGCGGGGGTATCGCGAAAGATCTCATCATCGCTCGCGTCCGGTATGTCGTCAGAGTAATAACCCATTGCGCCGCTTAGCGCGCGGTAAATCGCAAAAAGTATCGAGGTCTTCCCTACCCCGTTTGGTCCGGCCAGTACGGTGACTGGGCGAACGCGGCCCATTGCGTCCGCGAACGAGAAGTTCTGTTGCCGAATCGCGCGATAATGCTCGACACTTAGTGATCTTAGTTGCATGGCAAGTTTATCGGCTGGGACCGTGAAAAAAACAAGACTTGCTGGCGCTTTGTCTTTCTTGTGCAGAGCGTGTTGCCGACGCAGTGACCGCCTGTCACCGATGGATTATTCCCTACCGGACCCTCTCCCGTCCTCCTCTCGTTTCTCAGGATGCTCGCGTCCTTCTTTGACGGGCACGCTAAAGCCGACGCCGGGCCGGGCAATCGGGAAATCGGTTTCCCCTGACAGCCTCGCCTGTCGGTCTCCCCCAATACTCGCGACTTGCCCGGCGCGCTCACCGGCCTATTATGGACTTCTATACACCCTTAGGTTGGCATCACAGCGTCCGGCGAAAGAGCAATGTGGCCGCGCCCAGGGTCAGCACGCTAAAACCGATAAGGAAAGCAAGGTCGAAGCTGATGGCCATGAGGCCCGTGTTCTTCAAAACGAGTTCCTTGAACCCATGCACGGCATAAGTGAATGGGTCAACCGCCGTGATGGCTTTCATCCAGGCCGGGAACGATTCCGTGGGATAGACCGCTCCGCTGGGGAAATACAACACGGTGTTCAACATTCCAAAAATGGCGCGCGGCACCAGCGGATCGCTCACGCGCACCATGATTAAAAACATCATGCTGATCAATGCCATCGAGGTCGCCACCACCAGCAACAGCATCCTGGCCATTCGCATCGGATTCAGCGGATCGGGAATTCCCGCGATCAGCGATCCAACGGTGATTAAAACAACTCCGGCGATGATGGCTTTGGCCGCGCCGGCGAGAGTGAATCCCAAAATCAACTCGAATTTGCCGATGGGCGTGACGAGATAGCCTTCGTGCAGGCCGCGCGCCTTGTCGTCTATGAAAATGATGCCGCCGCCGATCATGGCCGAAACAAAAATCGACAGCACGATCGTGCCGGGCAGCAGGAACTGGATGTAGGGCACATAGGGATAAATCTCGACGACGGACAGGTCCACGTCGGCCGTCACCCGCGGCTGAACGGGCGGCCCGTTGTAAGCCACGAGCATGGCGTTGAGACTGCCTTGGAGCGCGGAGGAGGAGAATTGATCCGTATTATCCTCCACCAGCGCAATTTGCGGATTCGCTCCGGCCAGAACTTTGCGAGAGAATTGCGGCGGAAAGTTCAGCAGGCCGTTGATTTTCCCGTTGCGCAAATCGCGCAGCGCCGCCGCCTTGTCGCTGTAGGAAATGGTCTCGAACGTGGAGGCGTTGGCGGCGACGGCCTGGCACATTTCCCTCAATTTGATCGCCGGCACGCCGTGGTCTTCGTCCACCACCCCCACGCGAAGATGTTTGATTATTCCCCCGAACGCATAGCCGAGCACGATGAGTTGCACCAGCGGCATGAGAATGGAAACGACCACCAAAACCGGGCTGCGCCGAAACCGGCGCAAATCGCGTTCAACGATGGCCCAAATTCGGTGCATATCGTCTTCCCTTTATGGTCGCTGCATCAGAAACGGGCTGTTTGCGGCCGCCGGAGCTTGTAACGCATCGCGCAATTGATGGCCGGTGTAATGCGCAAAAACATCGTCGAGGGTCGTGCTTTGCACGGAAAGCGAATTCACCGTCGCGGTGGCGTCCCGCGCGGCTTCCAACAGCGCAACCGTGGTGCGCGGGCCGTTGTCCGAAGAGATTCGGTAAATATTTTCATCCGCTTTGACCTCGGCCACGTCGGGCAGGGACTTCAACGTCTCCATCCAATTTTGCGGAACGCCCGAAAAACTCACTTCCAGGACATTTTTGCCCGGAATGGAAGCCTTTAGTTTGAGCGGCGAGTCGAGCGCGACGAGCTTTCCGTGATCCACGATGGCGATGCGGTCGCAGAGCTTGTCGGCCTCGTCCATGTAGTGCGTGGTGACCAGGATTGTCAGGTCGCGCTCGCGTTTCAGCCGCGAGAGCATTTCCCAGACGGCGACGCGCGAAACGGGGTCCAGGCCGGTCGTCGGTTCGTCGAGGAAGAACAGCTTCGGCTCGTGCACCAATCCTCGCGCAATTTCCAACCGGCGGCGCATACCGCCGGAAAACATTTTCACCGGCTTGTCCGCCCATTTCTCAAGGTCCACTTCTTTAAGCAGTTGTTCGATGGTTCGCAGCCGTTTCTCGCGCGGTATGCCGTAGAGCTTGGCGAAGATGCTCATGTTTTCCTGCGCGCTCAAATCAAGGTCGGACGTCATCGCCTGGGGAATGACCCCGATGGATCGGCGCACGTCGTTCGCCGCGCGGACGATGTCGAAGCCGTTGACTCGCGCCGTGCCGGAGGTCGGCGGAACCAACGTCGTCAACATGCGGATGAGCGTTGATTTGCCGGCGCCGTTCGGGCCCAGCAATCCAAATACTTCGCCGTGCTCGACCGAAAAGTTCAGCGCGTCCACGGCCGTGAAGTCGCCGAAACGCTTGGTCAAGTTGTCAACTTCGATGTCGAGCATGGTTCACGGCTTTTCCAGCGGCAAGGTCACGTAAGCGGTCATTCCGACCGCGAGGCGGCGGTCACGGTTATCGCAGCGCAGGCGGATTTCAAACGTCCTGATGTCGCGTTTCGTGCGGCTGACATCGCGTTGCGTGGCGTATTCCGCGTCCACGGCGCGATAAAACACCGTGCCCTCGCGCACCGCGCCGGAGGGCAACGTCACCTGTAGCGTGTCGCCGAGACGGATCCGGTCAATGTAAGTCTCCTCGACATCGGCGCGCACCCACAGATCGTCCGGGTTGATCAGCGTGACGATGGCCTGGCCGGGATTCACCACTTCACCCTGCAACGCGGCGCGAGTGTCCACGATGCCGTCGAGCGGCGCGAGAATCCGGGTGTATCCCAACTGGACCATCGCCTTGTCTTTTTGCGCTCCGGCCGCTTCGGTTTGTTTGTGCAGCGATTCGACGCGCGCCTTGGCCGCTTCGTAATTGGTTCGCGCCTGGTCGTAATCCTGGGCGGAAACGGCCTGTTGTTTGTATAACGGCTCGTCGCGCTGGTAAGTCAGGCGGGCGTATTCCAAATCAGCTTCGGCTTGCGTGACTTGAGCGGCATATTGCTGGTCGTTGCTCGCGTAATAGGCCACGTCGGCCAGTTGTTCCTCCGGTTCAATGACGCCGAGCAATTCGCCTTGCTTCACCGCGTCGCCTTCCTTGACGAGCAATTGCCGCAAGCGGCCTTGAATTTCCGGGCCGACGATCACCTCATCCGTCGTCACAATCCCGGTCAAAACGATCTGCCGCGGCTGCCGCGCGGTGGCGTAATAGATGCCGCCGGCGGCGACGACGAGAATCAAAATCAGGATGGGAATCCCAAGTTTCTTCATGGCGGACAATCTTTCGAATCCGTGAACAGACCGTGGCGGATGAAATCAAGCACTTCGTGTTTGCGCCGTTTCAAATTCGCCGCGCTGTAAGCATTGGATCGCCCCAGCAATTTCAACACCCGGGCGGCGGAAAAATAGAACACGATCAGCGATACAATCGACATGGCGGCGTGAAAACGGTCCACCCGGCGAAATTCGCCGCTGCGCGCCCCGCGCTCGATCAATTGACCCAGGGCCTCGCCCCGCGCCGCGAAATATCGGCGAATCAGCCGCTTCAGGAATTTCCCGCCGGTCATCGTCAACTGCTGAAACAAGGGCGCGGATTGATGCCGCGCACTGATGAAGTCAAGGTGCAGACTAACATAGCGCAGCAAAACCGCCCGCGCCGACCCCGGCGCCTTGAGGACTTCCAGCGCCCGGCGGTTGAACTCGCAAAAGTGGTCCTCCACCACCGCTTCATACAATGCCTCCTTGCTTTCAAAGTAGTAGTAAAGCAGGGCCTTGTTGACTCCGGCGGCGGCGGCGATCTCGTCCATTCGCGCGCCCGCCAGCCCGGACTTGGCAAAGACGCGCCCGGAGGCGGCTAAAATCGCGGCGCGAGTCGCCTGGTTGCGAAGGTGCGGGCCGGCCGGACGTCCAATGGCTGAACCGTTCATAATTTAACTAACCGGATAGTTAAATTATACCATCGGTTTGGCCCCTTTCAAGTCGAAGGCAGGACACTCAATCGTACTTCAGCGGCTCTTCGCCCTTGGGCCGGGTCTTCCACCTGCGGTGAGCCCATAGGTATTGGCTCGGATCGTCGGAAACGAACTGTTCGATGGCCTTGGTATAACGCTGCGTGATATAGCGCAGCGGATCGGACTTGTCCTTCCAATCCTTCGGCCAGATGATGTCCTGCGTGCCCAGCAGGAACCGGAACTTGCCGTCGATGCGCCGCGCATATCCGATGACCACCGGCACTTCATACTCCATGGCCAGCAGTCCGATCGACTTGTACGTGCTGGCCTTTCGTCCGAAGAAATCGACGAAGATTCCCTTGCTGCCGGCGTTCTGGTCGGCGACGAATCCGATCACCCCGCCGCCCGCGAGCAACTGGGAGATTTCCGCCGTCATCCCCTTTTTGCCGACGATTTTCTGCCCCTGGCGCTTGCGCACGCCGAACATCCATTCGTTGATGTAAGGATTATCCAGCGGCCGGGCGACGGCCGTGCTTTCAAATCCCAGCGTTGCCAGAACGTAGCCGAGGATCTCCCAATTGCCGTAGTGGCCGGTGAGCATGATGGCGCCCTGGTTGCGGGTCATGAGCAGTTCCAGCGAGTTTCTAAAGTTGTCGAGTTCGACATACTTTCGCCACGTGTCGATGCGGACGAGGCGCGTCGTATGCAAAACCTCCACGCCGATCATGAACATGTTCTGCAGACCTTTTTCTGCGGTGCGATCGCACTGTGCTTCGGTGAAATAGGGGAAGCTGCGCTGGATGTTGGCCATGGCGCGCGCCCGATGCGGACGATCGAGACGATACCAGACCGTGCCGATCAGCCGGGCGGTCCTCAGGTTCACGTCAACCGGAAACCAGTGCATCGCCATCGAGGTGATGCGAAGCCCCAGGTACATCAGGCGATCGAAAAGATCGTTTCGCGGCTTGTTGGCCATTGAGAGGTAAGATTGTCATTTGTTATTCGTCATTTGTCACTTGTCATTTATCATTTGTCACTTGTGGGGGAATCTTGCCAATGACAAACGACAATTGAGAATTATCAATTATCAATTGTCAATTGACTTCCTATCCCCCGATCCTGCTCATCTGCTTTCCGCCGTGAGCCGAATGCACCCCCGGCTTGAGCCGGACGCATTCGGCCATGGCATGGGCGAGGGCTTCCAGGCGGCCGTTATCGCTGCGAAGGATGGATTTAACGTCGATTTCGCCGCCGTCGAAAAGACAGGATCGCAGCAGCCCGTCGGCCGTCAGGCGCAGCCGATTGCAGGTGGCGCAAAACGGGGCGGACATGGCGCTGATGAAACCGATGCGGCCAAGCGGCCGCCCCCGGCCGAGCCGCCAGACGCTTGCCGGACCCACGCCGGCTTCCGATTGGCGATCCACCGGCAGCAGGGGGCCGAGTTCCCGCTCAATGATTTCACGCGCTTTCCATTCCGGGAGAAGCACATCATCGCCGCGGTTTTGGCCGTCGCAGCCCGCGGATGGGCCGGGACGGGGATTCTCATCCGCCTGCTCGAGCAGGGCGGCTTCGCCCAGCGGCATATATTCGATGAACCGCACGGTAACCTTCCGCCGCAGCGTCAGACGGGCGAAATCAACCAGTTCGCCGTCGTTCACGCCGCGCATGGTGACGCAATTGATCTTGATGGAACTGAATCCCGCCGCCTCAGCCCGATCCAGCCCGGTGAGCACCGCCGCCAAATCCCCGGTCCGGGTGATCCGGCGGAATTTGTCGGGATCGAGGCTGTCGATGCTCACCGTCAACCGATCGAGGCCCGCCGCGCGGAGCGGCCGAGCCATTTCCGCCAGACGTTGCCCGTTAGTCGTCAGGGAAAGGTCCTCCACGCCGTCGATGCGCTTGAGCATGGCGACCAAATCGACCAGCCCATTGCGGACGGTCGGCTCGCCGCCGGTGAGCTTGAATCGGCCAATACCATGGATTTGCGTCGCGGCCCGCACGACCTGGGCGATTTCTTCAAAGGTGAGTATTTCGCTCTTGGGCAGCCAGGGCACGCCGTCCGCGGGCATGCAATACAGACAGCGATAATTGCACCGATCGGTAATGCTGATGCGAAGGACGCGGACGGAAGCAATGCTGGCCGGCCCGGTGGCGATCTCGCTGAATCGCGGCCGCGGAATTTCGATGATCGGCAGAAGCAAACCAAAACTCCTTCGGCGGCATTATAGGGCGCGCTTCGCGAGATAGTAGAACAGTTGACAGTTGAGCAGTAGAAAGACGATGCCGGGTAAAAGTCACACCCAATCTCAGAATATCGGCTTTGCCTTTTAACCCCCGATTGCCCACAAACCGGGGCATCTGCCCATAAACGCCAGAATGGCAGGCGAGCACAAAAATCGATTCGGCGGTTAAGTACAGGGAAATCTTGACGATACTTACTATGTCAGATAGTTCTGAAAAGGGCGGGGGCATTTCATGTTTTTGGGGGTTGGTCTTCAGTAATTAGCTTTCGAGTCAGATTTGCGGGGCGTATCCCGCGCTGAAGCTAATGACTGTCATTCCCTCTTAATCTGAACCAGTCACCGCATTTTGAGTGAAAGTGGAGAGTGCTTGCGCCCTAACGCAGGGCTACCGCCTCCCACTGGCAGGGCAAACCGCCAAACGGGGGACCGAAAACCGGAGCTATCCGGTCGGGTACAAGTGGTTTGCAGTTTTACGAAGGGGGATGCCATGAATACGGCATTTGGCAAGGGCCAACCAGCGGACGATCACGGCAAGTGGATTTACCGTCGTCGCATCTGGCACTGGCGGCCAAGAGATACATTTACCCAAAACGGGCCCGGTTCTTCCGGTTTCCGCGTCGAAGACGTAGGTAATCGTATCAAACGGCCTGCATCTCATCGGCAACTCCGATTGTCGATTTGAGATACATTCCCGCATCAACTCTGGTGCGGGAATGTTTATTTTGGAAGAATCAACCGGGATAACCGTGAATTATTTGGTCCTCATCGAGAAGAGAATTAAAGAGAGAATTAAAGAGGACGCGATCAATCCCGTTCGGCACGGCATTTGACTGTATTTACAATAATAGCACAATATTGCGCTTGCGCTTTCGTTCTGGGGATGGCATGATGCCGCCATGGCCCCTCCGGCGGATCAGC
>Ga0116134_1001941_pt1 | contig 10270 bp, 5 predicted proteins | sample June2015DPH_19_5_FD_89737 | JGI IMG/M metagenome (GOLD analysis project Ga0116134, IMG submission 89737) | Peatland microbial communities from SPRUCE experiment site at the Marcell Experimental Forest, Minnesota, USA - June2015DPH_19_40 | ecosystem: Environmental > Terrestrial > Soil > Wetlands >...
ATGATGGCCATCGTTCTGGAGCGCGAGAACAAGCCCACCGACGCTTTTCAGGACTACCGCCGAGCCATCGAGATCGATCCCAAGCTGACCGGCGCCTACATCCCGCTGGCCCGGCTCTGCGTCCTGATTAAGGATTGGGACAACGCCGATCAGTATGCCGGCGCTCTGATCAAGATCGACCCAACCGGGAAATTCCCCGACGCCCGCATGGTGCAGGCCACGGCCCGCTACCAGCTCAAGAACTACGACGGCGCGATTGCGAGCGCCAGCGAAGCCATCCGGCTGGACGGCGCCAAGCATAAGCTGCCCTACGCCGAATACCTGGTCGCCGTCAGCTTAAGCGCTAAAAAGGACTACGCCGGCGCGCAGGAACACTTGCGGAACTATCTCGGGATGCTTTCGCCGGCTTCCCCCGAAGTGGATTCCGTCCGCCGCCTCATCGCCTCCGTGCAGAAGTCCATGGTGGACGGCTTGGACCCGGGCATTGCCCCGTCTGACGAAGCCATCGTGGGAGGCTTGAATCTCGCCAATGCCGGAGTTCCGGGAGAAGCCTGGGTTCCCGGCGGACGCAAGGCGCTGGCCGAGGTCACCGGCCTCAAGGACGCATCCTCCTACGAAAATTTCTTCGCCGATTATTGCCGCCAGTTGGCCCGTGAAGAGACCATTGGAACCTCCCAGGGCATTCCCGAATACCTGACCACCGTGCGCGCCTACATGGCCACCGTCGCGGAGCTGTTGCCGCTCGGCCAGAAGGACGGAGATACCACCAAGTTCGACCTTTCTCTGGCGACGGATCCTCAGCGCAGAGCGACCGAGCGGGTGCTCGGGTTGTTCGGCTGGAAGCTAATCTCCAAGGATGGAGCAGTGACCGTTGAGCCGAGCGACCAACCCGGAGATGGCCCGCGCCAGCATATCCCCAAACTCTTCGGCATCGATGAGATCAATATGCAGCAATCTCTCGAGGCTGGCAAGAACTTTCAGTTCGAGATCCCTTCGGAGAACGCCCGCATCGTGGGCGGCAACGATTGGGCCGAGATCATCAAGCAGCTTCCCACCATTCCCGGCGGCATCGCGGCCGCGTTTACTCAGGACGTCCGCATCGCCAAGACCTATGCCGGATTGGGCGCGATGAGCCCGGAAGCTTCCCAGGCGCTGATCCGCGCGGTGGGCATCAGCGACCTGGTCCTCAAATACTCCGAAGTTGTGTCTCGCTATGGCGAGTCCCTGGTCCTGGCCAAGGACGCGCAGTCCAAGGAATATGTCGCCGTTCCCGGCGGTCCGGCGGCGGAACCGGCTTGGCGCAAGCTGGCCGGAGCGAATCCTCGCGACGTGCGGGCCTTCTTCCGCGCCTTGATGGACAAGCACGAAGGCCGGCTCCTGGCCTTCTACCATTCGATGTGGAGCGCCGATGAAGCGCACCAGAAGTATGTGACCTTCACCGAAGCGCGGGCCGACCGTTTCTATAACTCGTTCCGGGAGTCGGATGAAGTCAAGTTGGGCATCAATCAGCGCATTGCCGGCTGGCACACCGAACTGTTGCAGAAGTTGCCGCTGGAAGGAGAAGCGGACGCCGCAAAAGTGCGCTTCCCAGGCAGCCGCCGCGCCTGGAGCCCGTCGGCCGCCCCTGATGACGAGATACTCCTCGGCTTGAAAACCCTGGAGTCGCTGGTCCCGATTGCCGCCCTCGAGCAGCGCCGTGGAGCGCCCCTGGACGAGGCCTCCGTAACTCTGCTGGCCGCCCATTACACCGAATGGAAGAGCTTGTTCCCTTACTTCGAAAAGCTCCCCACCCTGGGACATGATGAGTTCACATCCTTACAGGCGTTTGCCACCGCGGTCGCCAAGCAGCCCGCGGCTCGCCAGAATCAGGTTATGGGTGAATGGTATTCCTTGGTAGAGCTGATCGCGCGGGGATATAAAGCCGGTTCTCTCGACGGTCCGGCCAGCACCCGGGCTTTTCGCCGTACTTGCGATGGGCTGTCCGCGAACGAGTATGCGGCCAACGCCCTGGCAACCTTGCGTGACATCGCCGCGGGACCCAACCTGACTGAAGCCGTCGCCAATTTGCTGCGGCTCAGCCCGGAGGCGAGAGGCAACTTTCAGCGCGTCCTGGAGCTGCAAGGTGTGCCCCGTGTCGATCTGAATGCTCCCACGCCGGATCCGGCCAGCGTAGTGGCCGCGCTGAGCGGATACGTGTACGCGGCCTCCGTCGATCCGGACGCGCTGCTCATCAGCGAAGACACCCGCCTACTCAGCCGCCACCAATTCGTCACGGCGGAATCCGTGGGAAAGCCTCCTTTCGTGTTTGCCCCCGCGGCGCTGGTCGGATCCAATACTCCTCCCGGGTCGTTCCTTAAGGGCGGTTTCGGAAACTTCGACGAGGTCGCGCATTCCCTGGCCAATGGCGGAAGAAGCGTTCCGCCCATCGTGCTGACCGCTCAGCCCGGACGCGCGCCGGCGGCGGACCAGCCCCTGCCCTTGCTGGCCAGCGCGGAAATCGGCGGCACGGACGTGGTGTTCCACGCCAACGGCCGGATAGTGGAAGCCTACGCCACCGTAACCGACTCTCGCGGAAAATATGTCGACGATCTCACCCAGGACCAGTTCACCCTGCTCGATGGCCAGAAGGCTCAGTCCCTGGTGGGCTTTGAATCGCACGCCCAGCCCGTTTCGGTCGCCTTGCTGCTCGACACCACCGGCAGCATGAGCCTGGCCCTCCCCGCCCTGAAGAACGCCGCCCTGAAGATGATCGGCGAGCTCCGCCCGGTCGATTCGGTCGCGGTGTACAGCTTCAACAAATCGGTGACGGAGCTTCAGCCTTTCACCACCGACATGAACTCCGCCAAGCGCGCCGTGCTCAGCACGCAGGCCCTCGGCGAAACCGCTCTCTACGACGCTTTGGCGCGCGTCTCCCGCGACCTCTCCGGCCGCGCCGGCAAGAAAGTGATCGTGGTTTTCACGGATGGCGCCGACAACTCCAGCACGCTCACCACGGACACTGCCGTTCTGCGCGCCAAGGCCACCGGCGTGCCCTTGTTCACCATCGCCGAAGGCGAGGCCATGGGAAATAGGACCTACCTCGCGCAGCTCGCGGATCTTGCCAAAGCCACCGGCGGCGAATCGTTCGCGATCAAGGATTCCACCGAAATCGGCGCGGTCTTCGAGAAGGTGTCCGAGGATCTTGCGCACGGATACCTGCTCGAATTCGAGCCGCCTTCGACCGAGGATCGCGCTTGGCATCCCATCGCCATCCAGGTTCGCGTCCGCGGAGATAAGGTGGTTCGCTCGCGGGAAGGCTATTATCCGGAGTGATATACTTCCAGAGGCCCGTTTTGCGTGGCAATCCCTAGGGAGGCTAGCGTGCGTCAATCCAGCTTGAAATTCTTCGTGGTTTTGGGAATCGCGTGCAGCGTTGCGGTTTTTAGTTCGTCCGCCCAGGACCCGGCGGCGCCGGGCGGCGGACAAGGCCAAGGAAAAGGTCAAGGAAGGGGCGGTCTAGGCAAAGGCGGCGGCAAAGGCGCCCCGGCGCGCCCCGTGCTCGTCTTTAAAGAAGAGTGGAAGCAGACCGCCGCGGGTGGCGAGCACCCCTTCGCCGCCGAAGACGTCTCTGACGCGAATCTCGACTTCAAGGTTTACGGCGTGAAGACGGAAGATCTTCTGCTCACCGGCACTGGCCGCGATGGCGATCCCATCCACCTCTGGACCGGCTTGTGTCCCACCGCCTGCGCCATCACTCTTAAGGACAAGGCCAACTACGTGGACCTTACTGGTCTGGCGCGTATCCGCTGGAACACCAAGGTTTCCGGCTTCCATCAGGTGCGTCCGGTGATCAAGCTGGCCGACGGAACGTTGCTGGTCGGCAGTTACGCATCTGAGCCGCGCGCCGATTATCTCGTCAACGAATTCGCCATCTCCGAAGTGCGCTGGATCCGCCTCGATCCCGATAAGGTCCAGACCAAGGGCGATTTCGTCGCCAACCCCGACCTGAGCAAAGTGGACGAGATCGGCTTCGCCGACCTCACCCCCGGCAGCGGCCACGGCGCCGGCGGCTGGGTCGACGTCGGCGAGATCGGCGTCTACGGCAAAGCCGTTCCCCGAAGCTGAAGTTACGCGGAGGCGATAGCTTCTTACGCTATAGTTGAAGGCGGATTGTGGCTGCCATCGGCTCACCTCCGCTCACTGTCGTCGGGCTCGGCCTCGACGAAGGCTGCCTCTCTGACCCGCAGATCCGCGAGCTCGCCGCGGGCGGCCTCGCTCAACTGCCCGTCGACGACGCCCGCGTCCTGGTCCTGATTCCTGACGGTACGCGCAGCATGCCGATGCCGCGGCTCTTTGAAATTCTCGAACATGAGCTAGGCCCGCGCGTCCGCGATCTCGATTTTCTGGTCGCGCTAGGCACCCACCAGCCCATGAGCGACGCGCAACTCTCGCGGCTCATTGGTCAACCCGTCGCGGAGGGAAAATGCGGCAAGCACCGCATCTTCAATCATCATTGGGACCGCCCCGATACTTTCGCCGGCCTCGGCGAAATTTCCTCGGAAGAAATCGCAGAGCTCACCGGCGGCTTGCTCCGCGAGGCTGTTCCGGTCAAGCTCAACCGCCTCATCCTCGCCTACGATCGCATCCTGATCTGCGGGCCGGTCTTCCCCCACGAAGTCGCCGGCTTCTCCGGCGGAGCCAAGTATTTTTTCCCGGGCATCGGCGGAGCGGAGCTTATCAACCTCACGCACTGGCTGGGCGCCCTGCTCACCAGTTACGACATCATCGGCGCCCGCGAAACCCTGGTGCGGCGCGTGATCCATCGCGCGGCGGAGCTGATTCCGATACCGCATTTCCTGCTGGCGCCGGTGGTCATGCAGGATGGCCTCGCGGGCCTCTTCTGCGGTCCGACCCTCGAAACCTGGGCCGAGGCCGCCGCGCTTTCCTCGCGCCGCCACATTGTTTGGTTGGACCGTCCGGTCGACCGGGTTCTATCGATCGTTCCGCAAATGTACGACGATCTCTGGACCGGCGCCAAGGGTATGTACAAAACCGAGCCGATCGTCGCCGATGGCGGCGAAGTGATCCTCTACGCGCCGCACATCCGCGAAGTCAGCTACGTCCACGGCCGCCTCATCCGCGAAATCGGCTACCATTGCCGCGACTATTTCCTCGCCCAGTGGGATCGCTTCCGCGGTTATCCCGGAGGCATCCTGGCCCACTCCACGCATCTCAAAGGCAAGGGCTCTTACGCGCCTTCTTCGGGCACGGAGACAACGCGGATTCGGGTGACGCTCGCCACCGGCATTCCGGAGGACGTCTGCCGGGCCATTAACCTCGGCTATCGCGATCCCTCGACAGTGGACCCGGAGGCCTTCGCTAAACAAGGCTGGTTCGTGGTCCCGCACGCCGGCGAGATGCTCTACCGCGTCCGCGCTTGAATCAATTTTCAGTTGGTGTTTTCAGTACCTGATCCACCACGATCGTGTCCAGCGGCGCTTTGCGCGCATCCAGCTTCAGCCCCAACTGCTGCAAGCCGTCGATCAGCGAAGCAATCGAGCCGGTATCCAAGAGTTGCAGAGCCTGTGGCGGCAGCACAATCCCGGAGTTGACCGCAGCACGGATCAGCATGGTCCGGTAATCCTCCTCCGTCACCGCGACCGAAAGATCGTAGTTGCCTTCGAGCCCGGTCATATTCAACATAGGGCGATCGACGTAGCGTTCCAGAACCGTGGCAAGCATGGCCATGGTGACCTTCTTGATCTCGAACTTGCCGTCCTTGAACGTGTAGTAGGACCCGTTGCCCATGTTCACCGAAACCCCATCCGCGCTACCCGAGCCATTGACGCTAACCGCTCCCTTCGTCTCCGCGCCGTCCGCGCTGGGCGCGGATTTCACCAGCTTCAGAGGAGTCTTGCCGAGGATCAAAGCGTACACCGGCAGCTCTTTCTGCTCGCGGTGAAACTTGAGTCCGAACCGGTCCGCCAGGAAGCCTTGGACCATCTCCGGGATTTGATCGGAGCTGGATCCGGCCGGCAGCTTGGCATTGAGATCGAACCGGTCCGATGCAATCCAATCCGGACCCGTCACCTGGTAAGCTTTCACGCGGTATGCCATCGCCACGTAGTCACGCAACGTCAGCGATACAATGTGCGCCTGCGAGCCATCCAGCCGCAAACCGACATCCACTCTGGCTCCTGCACCCTGGGAGGGTTGCGACGGACGAACAGAGGCAACCTCAAACTCGGGTTTCGCCTGACCAAAAACGACAGCGGCGCCGACTGCACTTAGAGCGACTGCAAGAGTGAGCCTCATGCCTTGATCTTACGGATTCGCGCTGGGGAAGTTCCGCGCCCAAGAAAAATGGTTCCAAGTGACCCTCAAAACAGATCGTTTCCCGACCGGCATGCACGGCCGAAACATGGCATTCGGAAGCAGCGTGGCTTGTGCCCTTTGCTCCCCGCAACCGGTTTTGCCCGGCGACGGATCGACGCTCTGGTGCGCGCCCGCGAGCCTCTTCCGATAGAAGCCCGTCTCTCGATGCGGCCTTTCATTCTCCGGCGGCGAGGGCTGGCCTTGCGGCCCGTTCCCGCAGCCGGGTCAACACTCCCGGCCTACATCTTCGAAACGATCCTAAAACCAATCCCTGACCCGTTCGGCCTCGTACTCCCGTTCCCGTCCGGCCTTTTCTTGCCTCGCGGGATCCGATCAACGCCCGAAACCCGTTGCCAGGGTTGACTAAAAGGCTTCCCGTCTGTCTTCGAGCCGCCGCTCCCCTCCAGGACCTCTCGATCCTTCGGGATCGTAACGCTCAGCCCGACTCCAACCGGGAACGCTTGCCCTTACGAGTTGCCCGATCTTCCTTCGCTCCCCGCTTCGCGTAAATGTTTTTAGTACCGCCGCGAAACGGATCGTCGTTCCAGATCCGCTACTTCCCGTCAGGCTCCCTGTTCCTCGAACCTCTTGGAACCAACCTCATCATGCACCCGCTCGCGACTTCGGTCAATATGAAATTTGCGTTTCTAACAGGATTTTATGTCCTTTTACGACAATCACTTGCGGTGGCGCCACTGTGCATCTCGTGTGCATAAAACAGGCCGCTGTTATTGTGTTTTAAAAGGTTGGCCCGAACATCCCCTTTCGGCGCGCGCGCGGCCACAATCTGGAGCGGCCAAGTGAGCTATCATTGCCTTCGTCCCCATGAAAATCGCGATTCTGCCCGGCGACGGGATTGGCAAGGAAGTCACCGCGCAAGGCGTCAAGATCCTCAAGGCGGTTCTCGGCGACTCGCGCCCTCATGAGCTCACCGAAGCCCTGATCGGCGGCGCTGGGTATGCAGCCGAAGGCGACTCTCTGCCGAATGCCACTCTCGAACTCTGCCGCGCCTCCGACGCCATCCTCCACGGAGCCTGCGGCGTTCCTGAAGACGAGCATCGTCCGCCGCAACGTCAGGCTGGCTTCGCCCTGCTGCGCCTGCGCCGGGACCTGCAACTGTTCGCCAACTTCCGCCCGGCGTTTCTCTTCCCGGAGCTGATCGGCGCATCCAGCCTCAAACGCGAGTTCGTCGAAGGCCTCGATCTCATGATCCTGCGCGAGCTCAACGGCGGCCTGTACTACGGCACGCCGCGCGGCATCGAGCCGGATGGTCATGGCGTGCGCCGCGGCTTCAACACCATGAGTTACACCGAGCCTGAAATCGAGCGCATTGGCCATGCGGCGTTTCAGTGCGCGCGCAAGCGCCGCAAACGCGTCTGCTCGGTCGATAAATCCAACGTGCTGGAAACCAGCGCTCTGTGGCGCGAGGTCATGATCCGCTTGGGCCGCGAATATCCCGATATCGAGCTGCGCCATCTTCTGGTCGATGCTGCTGCCATGGCGCTGGTCCGCAATCCGCTCCAGTTCGACGTGATGGTGATGGAAAATACCTTCGGCGACATCCTCTCCGATGAAGCAGCCATGCTGACCGGCTCCATCGGCATGCTTCCGTCGTCATCGCTCGGCCACGGTAAGAAAGGACTGTACGAGCCGGTTCACGGCTCCGCGCCCGACATCGCCGGCCAGGACCTGGCCAATCCCCTCGCCTCGATTCTCTCCGTCGCCATGATGTTGCGCGATACCTTCGAGCTCTATTCCGACGCCTCGCGCATCGAGCAGGCCGTCCGCTCCGTCCTTCGCGAAGGCTATCGCACGCCCGACATCTTCGAACCCGGCACCCGTCGTATTGGTACGTGCGAGATGGGCGACAAGGTAGCGCGGGCCATTCTCGATCCCATACACTAGGCCGATGCTCAGCGCTGAGCGCCACATCGCCGCGCGTCTCGATCGCCTGCCCATGTCGCGCGGCTTATGGAAGCTTGTGCTGCTGATCTCCCTCGGCGGCGCCTTCGAGCTCTACGACATCTTCCTCAGCACCTACATCACGCCCGGCCTGACGGCGGGCGGTATGTTCACCACGACGTTGGCAAGAGGAGGAGCAGCTTCATTCTTCGCGATCAACTCGGTGGGTTTTTTCATCTCCTGCAACTTCGCCGGCATGTTTGTGGGCTGCGTCGGCTTCGGCTACGTCGCGGACCGGCTGGGCCGCCGCTCCATTTTCGTCTTCTCCTTGCTGTGGTATTCGATCTGTACCGCCATCATGGCGTGCCAATCGACGGCTCTCGGGGTGGACCTGTGGCGCTTCATCGCCGGAGTCGGCGTCGGCCTGGAACAAGTCACTATCGATACGTTTCTGCCCGAAATCGTCCCACCCCAAAGCCGAGGGCGAGCCTTCGCCTTCTACCAATTTGTGGAGTTTTGCGCCGTCCCGATTGTCGCCCTGCTGGGCTGGCTGCTGGTGCCGCTGCATCCGCTGGGCTTGGAGGGATGGCGCTGGGTAGCATTGATCGGCTCCCTCGGCGCGATGGTGGTATGGTGGCTCCGTCGAACCCTTCCGGAGAGCCCCCGCTGGCTCGCGGCGCATGGACGCGCTGACGAAGCCGACCGCGTGCTGACCGAGCTCGAAGCCCGCGCCGTTCGCGACACAGGGTTGCCCCTCTCCGAGCCTAAAGCAAAGGCGTCGGAGACGCTCGGCGACGGCACGTTCAGCGAACTGCTGCGCCCGCCTTACGCCCGCCGCACGCTGGTGCTCTCGGTCTTCAATCTGATGCAGACCGTCGCGTTTTACGGCTTCGGCTCCTGGGTGCCGACCCTGCTCATCGCCAAGGGCATCCTGGTCACCACCAGCCAGATGTATGCGTTCATCATCGCCACCGCCAATCCCATCGGTCCGCTGCTGGGAATGCTGATCGCGGACCGCATGGAACGAAAGTGGCAGATCGTCTCCGCAGGCGTGGCCATCGCGGTGTTCGCCACGCTCTTCGCGAATCAAGCCAACCAGGCTCTGGTGATCGTATTCGGCGTGGCCGTCACCCTTTCCAACAATTGGATGTCCTTCGCCTTCCACAACTATCAAGGCGAGCTGTTTCCCACCCGCGTTCGCGCCCGTGCCGTCGGCTTCGTGTATAGCTGGAGCCGCGTCAGCGCCACCTTCGCCAGCCTCATGATCAATTTCCTGCTGGTCCGTGGAGGAGCGCCCGCCGTCGCGGCCTTCATCGCCGCCGCGATGCTGGTGATGACCGTCACCATCGGCGGCTTCGGCCCCCGGACCCGCAGCCTTACGCTAGAAGAGATCTCGCGATGAGCGCCAGCGAAGACATAAAGCGAGGACCAGCGACGTTATAATATGACTGCGATGAAACTACGCATCGGTCTGCTAGCTGGACTGCTTCTCTGCGCTTTCACCATGCTCGCGCAACGCCGCGGCGGCGGCGGATTCGGAGGAGGTTTTGGCGGCAGCTTCGGGCGCGGCGAAAGCTTCGTTCCCGACTTCAACAAGACCGGCGAGTTTCACTTCATCCGCACCGAATACTACGATAGCCGCCGCGGCGGTTTCGGCGGCGGCAACCGCGCGGTCTCCCGAACCGGCCGAGCCAGCGGCTGGTGGGCCCAGGATTGGCCCGACGCCGACAACCATTTCTCCTTCGGCGTCCAGCGCCTCACTCGCCTGCAAGTCGGCGAGCCGGTGCATCTCGCGCTCACCGACGAACGCCTCTTCGATTACCCGTGGATTTACGCCACCCAAACCGGCTGTTGGGAATTGAGCGACGAAGAGTGCAAGAAACTCCGCGAGTATCTGGATCGCGGCGGCTTCCTCATGGTCGACGATTTCTGGGGCCCGAACCCAGCCGAGTGGGACGTGTTCCAGGAAACCATGGAGCGGGTCCTGCCCGGCCATCCCATCACTAAGATCCAA
>Ga0116134_1001942_pt1 | contig 10265 bp, 7 predicted proteins | sample June2015DPH_19_5_FD_89737 | JGI IMG/M metagenome (GOLD analysis project Ga0116134, IMG submission 89737) | Peatland microbial communities from SPRUCE experiment site at the Marcell Experimental Forest, Minnesota, USA - June2015DPH_19_40 | ecosystem: Environmental > Terrestrial > Soil > Wetlands >...
CGGAAACGCCGCACCCGCCCGGTCGCGTCCTCCAGCTCCCCGCGACCCGGCGTGTACGCGGGCGCGGCCAGCCCGATGGCCAGGCCCGCCGCCACCGGGTCGATCCCGCTGGTCCGCAGCGCCGCCCACATCACGATGCCCAGGACGGCGAACACCGAGCGCCGCTGCAGCCGGAACCTGACCGCGAGCAGCAGCAGCGCGAACGCGACGAGCGCCATGCCCAGCGGCATGAAGCTGATCCGGTCGCTGTAGAACGCCGCGATGACCAGCAGCGCGACCAGGTCGTCGACGACGAAGACGGTGAGCACGAAGACGCGCATCCGGTCCGGGACGTCGCGGCCCATGATGGCGAGCAGGCCGAGGGCGAGGGCCGTGTCGGTCGACATGGCCACCCCCCAGCCGTGCGCGCTCGGACGGCCCGCGTTGATCGCCAGGTAGATCGCGACCGGGATCGCCATCCCGGCCAGCCCGGCCACCAGCGGGAGCGTGAACCGCCGGCGCTCGCGCAGGTCGCCCAGATCGAACTCGCGCCGGGTTTCCAGCCCGACGACCAGGAAGAACAGCGCCATCAGCCCGCTGTTGAGCCACGTCCGCAGGTCCTGGGAGATGCCGAACGGCCCGGCCCCGATCGACAGCCGGGCGTGCCAGAACGACTCGTAGCTGGCGTCGCTGGCGTTGGCCCAGATCATCGCGGCGGCGATCCCCGTCACCAGGACCATGGCGCTGCCGGACTCGGTGCGCAGGAACTCGCGCAGCGGAGCCGACCGGTTCCGTGCCCACAGCGTCCGCCCCGGCGATTCCGTCATCCCCCAGGGTTATCAAGTCCGGGATGTGGCGGGTCCCCTGGGGTAGGCACGGGGGCCGGTGCGGCCTGGGCAGGCCTTCCACCAGCTGCGATCATGAATGGCAAGGTAACGGCGCCCGTGCCGCGCCCGCGGTGCCCGGAGGTGGAATGGCAGGCCCGGAGGTGGAATGGCAGGAAAGTGGCCCGGCGCGGCCGGCCTGATCTGCGTGCTCGGCGACGCCCATCTGGACGTGGTCGTGCGTGTCTCCGGCCCGGTGGCCGAAGAGACCGACACGCCCGCCCAGACGCTGGTGGGGGTGGGCGGGCAGGCCGCCAACGTGGCCGCCTGGATCGCCCGGCTGGGCGGCCGGGCCCGGCTGATCGCGGCCCGCGGCCGTGACCCCGCGGCGCACCTGGTCGCCGCCGAACTGGCCCGCCTGGGCGTCGACCTGGCCGGCCCGGTTCTGGACGGGCGTACCGGCGTGGTGGTCTCGCTGTCGCAGGGCGGCCGGTCCCGGTCGATGCTGACCGACCGCGGAGTGGGGCCGGAGCTTGCCCCCGGGGCCGTCGACGCCCGCTGGCTGGCGGGCTGCGGGTGGCTGCATCTGCCCGCCTATAGCCTGGTCTCCTGGCCGGTCCGGGACGCGGCGCTGGCGGCCGCCGCCCGCGTCCCGTACCGGAGCCTGGACCTGTCGTCGACCGCGGCCGTGACGCAGTTCGGAGTGGGGCGGTTCCGTGAGCTCGCGGCGGGGCTCCGGCCGGACGTGGTGTTCGGCACCGAGGCCGAGACGGCCATGGTCGGTGACATTCCGGGGGCCGAGATGGTGGTGAAGCTCGGCCCGGAGGGCGCCCGCGCCGGCGGCCGCGTCTATCCCGCGTCGCCGGCCACGCCGGTTGACTCGACCGGCGCGGGCGATGCGTTCGCCGCCGGCTACCTGGTCGGCGGGATGGACCTGGCTCTGCGCGCCGCGGCGCGGGCCGTATCGAAGATGGGAGCGATGCCGTGACCCGGGGAACGCTGGGGGACCAGGGAACGCCAGGGGGCCAGGAAGCTTCGGGGACGCAGCGAACGCCGAGGGCCCAGTGCACGCTCGTGACCGAGGAGGTCGCCGGGGCCCTGGCGCAGCGGCGGCCGGTCGTGGCGCTGGAGACGACGCTGGTGTCGCACGGGTTCTCCGACGGCCGCGGGCTCGCCGCGGCGGTGGAGTCCGAGCGCCGGGTCCGCGAGGCCGGGGCGACGCCGGCCACGGTGGGCATCGTGGACGGCGCCATCCACGTCGGCCTGACCGGGGCCGAGCTGGAACGGTTCGCCGAGGCGGGTACCTCGGCCCGCAAGGTGGGCGCGCGTGACCTGGCCGCCTGCCTGGCGCAGGGTGCGCTCGGCGCCACCACGGTCGGCGGGACGCTGGCCGTCTGCCGCCAGCTCGGTATCCGGTTCATGGGCACCGGCGGGATCGGCGGCGTGCACCGCGGCTTCGCCGAGAGCATGGACATCTCCGGTGACCTGCTGCAGATCGCGCGGACCCCGGCGGTGGTCGTCGCGTCGGGTCCCAAGTCGCTGCTCGACGTGGGCGCGACCGGCGAACTGCTGGAGACGCTCGCCGTCCCGGTCCTCGGCTGGCAGACCGCGACCCTGCCCCGGTTCTACGCCGCCGAGGGCGGGCCGCCGGTGTCCGCCGTGGTCAGCGATTCACCGGAGGTGGCCCGGATCTGCCGGGCGCACTGGCAGTTCGACGGGGCGGGGGGCCTGCTGCTCGCCCGGCCGCCCATCGGCGGCATCGACATCGACGCGCTGATCGACGAGGCCGTCTCCCGGGTCCGGAGCCAGAACCTGGCCGGGCAGGCGGTCACCCCCGCAGTGCTGTCCCTGGTACACGAGCTCAGCGGCGGCCGCAGCGTCGAGGTCAACCGGCAGCTCATCGAGGACAACGCCGCCCTCGCCGCCGAAACCGCCGTCGCCTACGCCCAGCTCCAGAACTCATAACTCACCCGCCCCGCGCCCCGCTTTACCGGACCTGCGTGGGGCGGATTGGGCGGGAGGGATCCGGGGTGCGGGCTTAGGAGAATTCCAGGGCGGGGGGAAGGATGGCGCCCAGGAGGGTGCCCATGCGGCCGGCGCTGGCCCGGCCGGCCGCGATTACTTCGCCGTGGCTGAGCGGCTCCCCGGTCATCCCGGCCGCGAGGTTGGTGACCAGGGAAAGGGCCATTACCTCGGCGCCCAGGTGGCGGGCCGCGATGGCCTCCATGACGGTGGACATCCCGACCAGGTCGGCGCCGAGCGTGCGCAGCATGGTGATCTCGGCGGGGGTCTCATAGTGCGGGCCGGGCAGGGCCGCGTACACGCCTTCGGTCAGTTCGGGATCCGCCTCGCGGGCGAGCCGCCGCAGGCGCGGGGAGTACAGGCTGGTCAGGTCGACGAACCGGGACGGGTACGGCTCCGGCGGCGGCGGCCCGTACAGCGGGGACCGGCCGGTGAGGTTCAGGTGGTCACGGACGATCACCGGCTCGCCGACGCGGTAGGTGTCCCGGATGCCGCCGGCGGCATTGGTCAGCGCAATGATCCGGCAGCCGGCCGCGACCGCCGTGCGGACGTTGTGCACCGAGGCGCTGATCGGGTGCCCCTCGTACAGGTGCGTCCGGCCCAGGAAGACCAGCAGCCGCAACCCGCCGGCGGTCAGCGCCTGGACCGTCCCGGCATGGCCGGGCACCGACGGCGGCGCGAACCCGCCCAGGTCGGCCACCGGGATTTCGGTGACCTCGGCACGGAGCGAGCGCGCCAGGGCGTCCGCGGCCGGGGCCCAGCCCGAGCCGAGCACGACGGCGGCGTCGTACCGGGAGATCCCGGTCAGTTCCGTCAGCCGCGCGGCGCTCTCGGCGGCCCCGACGTAGGGATTGTGCGCGGCGGGCGTGCCTGGTGGGGCTGGAGGGATAGGGGAGCCGGCTGGGGTGGGGGAGCCGGGCGGATCCTGAACGCCGGTCATGACGTGATGTACGGCTGGCCGTCGGCGGCGGGCGCCCGCACCTGGCCGACGAGGCCGGCCACCGCGATGATCGTCGCGACGTACGGCACCATCAGCAGGAAGTCCGACGGCACCGGGACGTTGACGGTGGACAGGATGGACTGCAGCTCGAAGGTGAAGCCGAACAGCAATGCCGCGCCCACTCCGCCCAGCGGCGTCCACCGGCCGAAGATCATGGCCGCCAGCGCGATGTACCCCTTGCCCGACGACATGTCCTTGCCGAACGATCCCACCGACCCGATGGTCAGGAACGCCCCGCCGATCCCGGCCACCAGCCCGGCCAGGATCACGTTGCGGTACCGGGTCAGCTTGACGCTGATGCCCACGGTGTCCGCCGCGGCCGGGTGCTCGCCCACGGCCCGGACCCGCAGCCCCCAGCGCGTGCTGAACAGGCCGACCTGCACCGCCACGATCAGGACGTAGGTGATGTACAGGAACAGCGTCGAGTCGAAGAACACCGGCCCGATGATCGGGATGTCACCCAGCAGCGGGATCTTGATCGGCAGGTAGGTGGACGGCGAGTTCAGCGTGTTGGAGTAGGGGATCAGCACCTTGTCGTACAGGTACCCGGTCAGCCCGGACACGAAGACGTTGAGCACGACCCCGAGGATGATCTGGTCGACCAGGTAGGTGATCGCGAAGACGCCGAGCAGCAGCCCGATCAGGCCGCCGGCCAGCGACCCGGCGATGAGCCCCAGCCAGAGCACCCCGAACGCGCTGGCGAAGATCGCTCCGGCGAACGCGCCGATCAGGAGCTGGCCCTCGATCGCGATGTTGATCACCCCGGAGCGTTCGCACAGGCATCCGGCCAGCGCGCCCAGGATGAGCGGGATCGAGTCGGCCAGCGTGCCCTGGAACTGGTTGATGACGTTGAAACTGTTCACCGACCCCCCGTACGCCCAGCACAGCAGGGCGATCACGAAGAAGGCCAGGGCCAGGCCGATGCTGAGCCGGCGCACCACCTTGCCCAGGTCCATCACGCGCAGCGCGGCCAGCACGATGGTCGCGGCGCCCAGCGCGTACGCGGTCTCCGCCGCGGGCACCTTCAGGTTGGGTACCGTCACCTTCGCGAACGGCTGGGAGAAGGCGAACGTCGCGTCGCCGTGGTGGGCGTACTTGCCGAAGACCAGGATGTCGACCAGGCCCAGCACCAGCAGGGTGGCCGGCGCCAGGAACCGGCGGCTGACGCTGAGCGGGATCCGTCCCGTGGCGGCGAGCGTCGTCATGCGTTCCATCCCTTGGACAAGACCTGCCCGGTGCCGCCGGCCCGCGCCGCGCGCAGCCGGTACAGCGCCCGGATCAGCGGCGGGGCCGCGACGAACATGACGATCAGCGCCTGGATGACCTGGACGATGTCGACCGGGGTCTGGGTCGACGCCTGCATCAGCGGGGCGCCCGCGTGCAGCGCGCCGTAGAGCAGGGCGGCCAGCACCACGCCGCCCGGCCGGGCCCGGCCCAGCAGGGCGACGGTGATCGCGTCGATGCCGTAGGTGCCGTAGCTCTGGAAGTTGAGGCTGAAGTCGGTGCCCTGGATGACGGTCGAGGCGGCCAGGCCCGCCAGGCCGCCGGCGATCAGCATGACGAGGATCCAGGTCCGCGGCACGCTCATGCCCGCGCTGCGCGCCGCGTTCGGGTTCGCGCCCACCGTCCGGAACTCGAACCCCAGCGTGCTGCGGCTCATCAGCCACCACACGCCGGCCGCGCACGCCAGCGCGAGCAGGAAGCCGGCGTTGATGCGCAGGTGCGTCCCGGCCAGCAGCGGCAGGTGCGCGTCGCTCGCGATGTTCGGGCTGATCAGGTTCCCGTTCGCGCCCGGCTTCTCCAGCAGCGAGGGCTTGCTCAGCAGGTAGGACAGGAGGTACGCCATGACGTAGTTGGCCATGATCGTCACGATGACCTCGTGCGCGCCGGTCCTGGCCTTGAGCACGCCCACGAGCACGCCCATCGCGGCGCCGCCGGCGAACCCGCCGAGCACGCAGACGATGACGTGGATGACGGGGGGGAGGCTGACGCCGAAGCCGAGCCAGGTGGCGACCATGGCCCCGCCGATGAACTGGCTCTGGCCGCCGATGTTGAACAGCCCGGCCCGGAACGCGACCGCGACCGACAGGCCCGCCAGGATCAGCGGGGTCGCGTTGACGGCCGTCTCCGACAGCGGGTTGAACACCGCGCTGACCGTGCCGTCGTGCAGCGCGACCGACATCGACTTCTGCTGGAACAGCGCGGCAACCGTGTGCGGGTTGAAGATGGCGCCCTCGAAGATGGCCACGTAGGCGCCCGAGGCCGCGTCCCATGCCTGGGCGATCGCGTTCCCGGGGCTGGAGAACAGGTTGCCCCAGGCATGCAGCACGGTCGAGTTGGTGAAGGCGATCAGCAGGCCGCCGAGCACGATGGCGGTCACGATGGCCAGGATCGTCACGACGACCGAATTGCCCTCGAGCACCGCGTCCAGGATGGCGCGGCCGAACGGCGGGCGGCCGTGGTCGTCGGCGGCCGTGGGCGCGGGGGCGGACGGCGCGGCGGGGGCCGGCGCGGAGTCGCTCATGTCGGCTTCCTGACGGTCACGGTGGGATCATCGCCGTCGGACCCGGCGGCCCCCGTGGACCCGGCACGCTCCGTGGACCCGGCACGCTCCGTGGACCCGGCGGGCTCCGCGGGTTCGGGGGGCCCGGTGGCTCCCGGCGGGGCCTGTTCCGGCGGACCCGGCCCGTCCGGTTGGACGGCTCCCGGCGACGTCCGTTCGGGCGAATCCGGCTGCTCCAAGGAACCCGGCCCGGCGTTCGCGGAGGCTCCCGGCGGGGTCCGTTCCGAAGAATCCGGCTGCTCAGGCGAATCCGGCCCGGCACTCGCGGAGGCTCCCGGCGGGGTCCGTACCGAAGAATCCGCGGCCCCGTCCCCGGGCGTGCCGATCCCGCCGATGCCGGCCATCAGCAGGCCCAGCTCTTCGACCGGCACGTCGGGCGGCCGGAACCCGGTGAACCGGCCCTCGTACATGATCGCGATCCGGTCCGACAGAGCGTAGATCTCGTCCAGCTCGGAGGAGACGAGCACGACGGCCACGCCCTTGTCGCGTTCCTCGATGATGCGCCGGTGCACGAACTCGATCGAGCCGACGTCCAGGCCGCGGGTCGGCTGGCTGGCCAGCAGCAGCCTGACCTCGCGGCCCACCTCACGGGCGAGGATGACCTTCTGCTGGTTGCCGCCGGACAGCGTTTCGACCGGCGCCGAGATCGACTGGGTCCGGATGTCGAACTCCTTGACCCGGCGTTCCGCCGTCGCGCGGATCTCGCCCAGGTTGAGGGCCGGCCCGGACGCGAACGGCGGCCGGTTGTAGGTGTCCAGGATGAGGTTCTCGGACACCGGGAAGGAGCCGACGAGCCCGTCCTGCTGCCGGTCCTCCGGGATGTACCCGATGCCGGAGCGCAGCCTTATCGCCGGCGCCGCGTTGGTGATGTCGTGGTCGTTCAGGTGAACCGAGCCGGACGTGACGGGCAGCAGGCCCATCAGCGCCTCGCACAGCTCGGTCTGGCCGTTGCCCTGCACGCCGGCCACGCCCAGGATCTCGCCGGCCCGCACCCGGAACGACAGCCCGTTGACGGCGGCGGTGTGCTCGGCGCCCGGCAGGCCCTCGTGGCCCCCGGGGACGACCAGGTCGCGGACGTCCAGCATCACCCGGCCGGGCTTGGCGGCCGTCTTGGCCACCCGCAGCTGGACCGAGCGGCCGACCATCAGCGCGGCGAGCTCGTCCTCGCTGGTGTGCCGTGGGCGCTCGCCGACCACCCGGCCGCGGCGCAGGATCGTGATCGTGTCGGCAATCGCCTGCACCTCCTTGAGCTTGTGCGAGATGAAGACGATGGCCCGCCCGCTGGCCCGCAGCTCCCGCATGATCCGGAACAGGTCCTCGGTCTCGCCGGGGGTCAGCACGGCCGTGGGCTCGTCCAGGATCAGCACCTGGGCGTCGCGGACCAGCGCCTTCAGGATCTCCACCCGCTGCTGCACGCCGACGGGCAGGTCCCCGGTCAGCGCGTCGGGGTCGACCCGCAGGCCGTACCGTTCGGACAGCTCGCGCACCTTGCGGCGCATCCGGCGCCGGTCCAGCAGCCCCAGCGCCCGGGTCTCCTCGTCGCCCAGGGTGACGTTCTCCGCGACCGTGAACACCGGCACCAGCATGAAGTGCTGATGCACCATGCCGATTCCGGCCGCGATCGCGTCCTTCGGTGAGTGAATGGTCAGCGGCTTGCCGTCGGCCAGGATCGTCCCCTCGTCGGGCTGGGTCAGCCCGTAGAGGATGTTCATCAGCGTGGTCTTGCCGGCCCCGTTCTCACCGAGCAGAGCGTGGATGGTACCCGGAGTGACGGAGAGGTCGATGTGGTCGTTGGCCACGAGGCTGCCGAAGCGCTTCGTGATGCCCTGGAGCTCAAGATTCACCCGCTCGCCCGCCTCATCTTGCCGCGTCCCATCAAGATAGGCCCATCAAAATAGACCTGCCCTGGCATGCGTTTCCCGGCCCGGGGGCACCCCTGCGCCCGGGCCGGGAAACTCGCGCTTCCGGCTTGACTGCCTAACCGGCCAGCACTACCTCGCCGGCGACTAGGCCGGGCTCTTGGTCGGGGTCTGGATCTTCCCGCTGATGATCCCGGCCTTGATCGTGGCCAGCTCGGACTGCAGGCTGGCCGGCACCTTGCTGGCGAAGTCGTTGTACGGCGCCAGCGCCACGCCGCCGTTGGCCAGCGTGCCGATGTAGTTACCGCCCTTGAAACTGCCGTTGGCCGCGCTGACCACGGCGTTCTTCACCGCCGTCTGGATGCCCTTCGTGACGCTGGTGATGAAGTACTTGCAGTACTGCTGGGCGCTGACGCAGCCGTCGGTGTCCACCCACTCCATGTTCACCTTCTGGCTGCCGGCCGCGGCGTCCGCGTTCTGCACCGCCTTCGCCGCGCCCAGGCCGACGTTCCCGGCGACCGGGAAGATGACGTCCGCGCCCTCGGTGATGAACGTCTGGGTGAGCGTCTGCCCGGCCGTCTGGTCGGTGAAGTTGCCGGTGAAGCTGCCGTTCTGGGAGCCCTCGTTCCAGCCGAGGACCTGCACGTGCGCGCCGTGCTTGGAGTTGTAGTACTGCACGCCGTCGTAGAAGCCGTCCATGTAGATCGTCACGGTCGGGAGCTTCTCCCCGCCGAACGTGGCCACCTTGCCCGTCTTGGACATGCCGGCCGCGAGGTAGCCGCCCAGGAACCCGTCCTGCACGGTGTTGAACAGCAGGGCGTCGACGTTGGTCAGGGCCGGGGTGTAGGCGTTGTCCACGATCGCGAACTTGGCGCTCGGGTTGGCCTTCGAAGCGGTCTGCGTGGCGCCCGCCATCAGGAACCCGACGGTCACGATGATGCCGCACTTCTTGCTGATGAACGTGTTGATATTCGGCGTGTAGTCACTTTGCGTGGTGGACTGCAGGTAGGTGACCGAGATCTTGCCCGGGTCGGCGGCCTGCGCCTCCTGCATGCCCTGCCACGACGAGGCGTTGAACGACCGGTCGTCGATGCCGCCGGTGTCGGTGACCATGCAGCCGAGGAATTTGCCCGCAGTGGACGCCGAGCTGGAACCGCCGCTGGGCGTCGAGGACGACGAACTGCTCGGCGACGACGTGCTGTTACCGCACGCCGCGGCGAGCAGGCCCGCTACGGTCAGCGCTGCGCTGGCCGCAAGGGTCTTCTTCACTGGTTACCTCCTGTTTCGCGGGGCACCATTGCCGCCTGTTTCGTGGGCAGTCGCCGCCCCCCGGATATCACGCTGTTGCGGGCTGTCGCCAGCCCGCGGGCAGCGCACTCGCGCGCTGGCCCGAGCCGCGACACCGAGCTGTGGCACCGATGCGCTGTGATCATTTTTTGTTTCGATCCTCTAGATCACCGCAGGTTAGCCCCCAAGCGCCCAGGCGGGAAGAAGCGGGCCGCCCCGGCATCGTTGCGTTGCCAAATCGCAATCGACCTGGGCAATCGGCCTGGACCGGGGCCTGGACCGGGGCGTGTACCGGGACGTGTACCGGGACGTGCACCGGGGCGGCCGGGCCAACAGCGGTGCGGGCGGGCGGATGCCAGCGGTGGGGCGGCCCCATGTTCGGGCGCCACCTGCACTGTTATCGTTTCGTGTCGTAAGCAGTCGCGGGTGACGCGTGGCTAAGCGGAGGGGACTGGCGGGTGGGCATTGACTGGACGGCCCTGCGTGCGCTGGCTGCGGAAACGGCGGGACGGGCGCACGCACCGTATTCCCAGCTGCAGGTCGGCGCGGCGGGGCAGGTCAGCGACGGCCGGGTCATCGTCGGCTGCAACGTGGAGAACGCCTCCTTCGGGCTGACCCTGTGCGCCGAATGCGGCCTGGTCTCGGCGCTGCACGCGTCCGGAGGCGGCGCGATCGCGGCCGTCAGCGTCCGCACCCCGGACGGCCGCTGCCTGCTGCCCTGCGGCCGCTGC
>Ga0116134_1001944_pt1 | contig 10264 bp, 11 predicted proteins | sample June2015DPH_19_5_FD_89737 | JGI IMG/M metagenome (GOLD analysis project Ga0116134, IMG submission 89737) | Peatland microbial communities from SPRUCE experiment site at the Marcell Experimental Forest, Minnesota, USA - June2015DPH_19_40 | ecosystem: Environmental > Terrestrial > Soil > Wetlands...
CCAGCGCGCTGACGATATCCGCCACCTTGTACGCGGCGATTCCACCGCAGACGGCGACAATGATCTCGCGGCCTTTGAGCTTCGGAGCGGGAGGATCGGCATGCGTCGGTGGCATGGGGTCACATTGCCTGCCGACTGAAGTCGGCAAGCCGCGCGGGTTATGCTATCGGCGGGCGGAGACCGCTGGCTTCGTAATCAATGGCGATCTTGTCCTGGAGGACTTCCTGAATCGCGACCTCAAGGTCGGTCATGTTGCCGCGCTCAACCAGCGGACGAGCCCCGTCCATCAGCTCGAGCATGCGCTTTTGGATGAGGGCGGTCAGTTTGAAACGGCCGCCGACTTTGGCCACGATTTCGTCGCTCTTCAATGCTTCGATCATAGATCAGATGCCTCCACTGCGTTTGTGTTTGATGATCTTGACGATTTCCGCAACCGCGCGATGAAGATCGTCGTTAATCACCATATAGTCAAATGCCCGGCTTCCCTTGGCCATGTGAATTTCCCGCTTGGCGGCGCGGAAGCGTTTGGCGATTTCGTCGGAGCTATCCCGCCCGCGGGACTCCAACCGATGCAGAAGTGTAGGCTCGTCGGGCGGAAGAACGAAGATCGCCAGGCACTGCGGGTATTGAAAACGGACCTGCAGCGCCCCCTGAACGTCGATTTCCAGCAGAATATCCTTGCCCTGGGCGAGCAAATCCAGCGCGGGATGCTTGGGCGTTCCGTAATAATCGTCGTAATTCTGGGCATATTCCAGGAACTCGTCGGCCTCGAGGCGGTGAAAGAATTCCTCCTTGGAAATGTGCTGATATTGCTTGCCCTTGTCGTCGCCGTCGCGCCTCGGGCGAGTGGTGGCGCTGACGATGTAACTCACGGCGTATCTCTTAGAAAGGTCGCGAGAGATGGTGCTCTTGCCGACGCCCGATGGGCCGCACAGGACGATCAGGAGGCCGGAGTTTTTGCGTGGAATGGCCATTGGCGCTAGCGATCTACTCGACGTTCTGCACCTGCTCCTTGAGGCGGTCGATGGCTCCCTTGATCTCAACGATGTGCCGCGCGATCGCGGCGTCGTTGGCCTTGCTGGCGATGGTGTTGGCCTCGCGGAGCATTTCCTGGGCGATGAAATCCAGCTTTCGCCCGGCATGCTCGTCGGTCCGGCACGCCTGCTCAAAAGATTCCAGATGGCTGGTGAGGCGCTGGATTTCCTCGCTGATGTCGGCTCGCTCGGCGAAGACGGCGATTTCCTTCAATAGCGCGTCCTGGCTGACCTGAAGCTCCGCCGTGCTCAGCAGCAAATTCACGCGCTGCGTGAGCTTGCGATGGTAGTCCTCGATGACGCTGGGGGCGCGGGTTTGGATCTGCGAAAGAAAAGATGCGATCGCTTTCGTGTGCTTGAGCAGATCGGCCTGCAGGGCCTTGCCTTCGTTGGCGCGCATGGCCGCCAGCTTGGCGATCGCGGCGCGGATGAGCCGGCGAATGACATCGCCGTGACGCTCGATCTCGTCGGTTTCATCGCGGGGCTCCTGACACACGCCGGGAAGCTGCACCAGGCTGGCCAGATCGATCTGGACCATTCCTTCCAGGCCCTTGATCTGCTGGAGTTGCTGGAGATAAGCCGTCAGGGCGGGAATGTTGATGTGGTATGCGGCCTCGGCGCTGTTGGTGCGCATCTTGAGGATGCAGGTGATGGAGCCCCTGCCCAGACCCTCGCGGAGGGCGGTTTCGATTTCCGGTTCCAGGCCGCTGACGTTGTCGGGGAGCTTGATGATCGATTTGAAGAAACGGTTGTTCAGCGAGCGGATTTCGACGGAATAGTTTGTCCCGTCGCGCTCCGCGGTGGCGTCTCCAAATCCGGTCATGCTGACGATCATGCGCTATACGTCCGTGAAAGGATTACAGCCCTATTGGCCCGGAGTTGGTGAAGACGGCGAAGCCGGCGCTTGTTGCGTCTGTTGAGTCGGCTGCGGGCTGCCGCCGATACGGTCGCAGACCAGATTCAGGATCACCGCCAGCGCCACGAACAGGGCGAAGACGATGCTCGTTGCCCACGTGAGCACGTCGCCGGTTTTCGCGCCGAAGGCGGTATTTCCGCCCGACCCGCCGAAGGCGCTCGAAAGCCCGCCGCCGCGACCTTTTTGAATCAGCACCAGCAAGATCATCATGAATGATACGAACAGAAACAACGGCAGGATGATCCAATATAGAACGAGCATGCGGTCTCCGTATCAACAAGCGCCCACGTAGGCGATGGGTCATAGGGCGGCAGCGGCAATCGCCAGGAATCCCTCGGCTTTCAACGATGCGCCGCCGACCAGCCCGCCATCGATGTCCGGTTGGGCGAGCAGGCCGCGGGCGTTTTCCGGCTTCATGCTGCCTCCGTACTGAATCCGCACGCGATCGGCGAAATCCTTGTTCCAACGCGCGGCGATCGACTGGCGAATATAGGCATGGACCTCCTGCGCCTGGGCGTCGGTGGCATTGCGGCCGGTGCCGATCGCCCAAACCGGCTCGTAGGCGATCACCAGTCGGCTGGGATCCTGGATCGCGGCGGTCAACTCCTCGAGTTGGCGCCCAACGACGTCGAAGGTTTGGCCGGCATCGCGCTGCTCGATTTTTTCGCCGACGCAATGGACGAGGGTCAGCCCACCGCCATAAATCGCCTGGGCTTTCTTGGCCACCAGGGCCGAATTTTCGCCGAGGACGTGTCGCCGTTCGCTGTGGCCGGCCAGGGCGAAGCTCACGCCGAGGTCCTTGAGCATTTCCACCGAAATCTCGCCCGTGAAAGCGCCGCCTTTCTCGAAATACGCATCCTGTGCGCCTAGAACGAGCGGCGACCCGGCGATGGCCTGGCCAACGGCATCGAGGTAAACAAACGGCGGGGCGATGCCGACTTGAACCCCACGGGGGGCGCCCTTGGCCACGGCCTTGGCCAACTCAACAGCCCCGGTCTTGGCGGTGTTCATTTTCCAATTGCCTGCTACGAAGGGAATGCGACTCATTGCGTGCTTTGCTCCTGTTTGATGAAAACAACCGCGAAGACGCGAAGAGCGCGAAGAAAGACGCGAAGAAGAGAATAACTGTCGCTGAAAAAGGAGTCAGGACAAATTGCATCGATATTTCGCATTAGCTCTTTTCTTCTTCGCGTCTGTCTTCGCGCTCTTCGCGTCTTCGTGGTAAAATTTCTCTCACGTCCGCGCCGGTTCGCCCGCTTCAACGAATTCCTTGTTGAACAGGGCGGCGATCTTTCGCAGTTGCCGCATCAGTTCCTTGAAGGTTTCAGGCAGCAAGGCCTGGGGTCCGTCGCATTGGGCTTCGCTGGGACAGTAATGGACCTCGACGATCAGGCCGTGAGCGCCCGCGGCCATTCCGGCGGCGGCGATGGAGGGAACGTATTCGCGCTTCCCCGCGGCATGGCTCGGATCGATGATTACCGGGAGGTGCGTCCAGCCCTGCAACACCGGAATGCTCGTGACATCCAGCGAGTAGCGCACGCTGTCCTCGAATGTCCTGATGCCCCTCTCGCAAAGAATCACCCCGCGATTGCCCTGGCTCAGAACATATTCGGCGGAGAGCAGCCAGTCTTTAACGCTGGCGGCCAAACCCCGTTTGAGCAGGACCGGTTTCCTTGCCTTGCCCACCTCGCGAAGGAGGTCGAAATTCTGCATGTTGCGAGCGCCGATCTGAAAGCAATCGACGTATTTTTCCATTTGCTCAACCTGGCGCGTGTCCATGACTTCGACGCAGATGGGCATGCCCAGTTCATCGCCGCATTCGCGCATCCAGCGCAGGCCTGGCTCGCCGAGGCCCTGGAAGGAGTAGGGACTGGTGCGAGGTTTGTAAACGCCGCCGCGGAGAATCGTCGCCCCGCCCTCGCGGACTTCCCGGGCGATGCGTTTGAGCATGGCCTGGTTTTCGACGGCGCACGGTCCGGCGATGCACGCGGCATGGTTGGCGCCGATCTTCACCTTCGGAACCGATCCGCCTCCGACTTCGACGATGGAATCATCCTCATGAAACTCGCGGCTGGCGAGCTTGTAGGGCTTCATGATCGGGACGACTTTTTCGACCCCGTCAAGGGAGGCCAGATGGTTTTGGTCAATCAGGCCCTCTTCACCAACCGCGCCGATGACGGTGCGGAATCGGCCCTGGCTGAGATGCGGCTGGCATCCCATGCGTTGGATTTCGCTGACCACGCGGTCGATGGCCGCCTGGGGCGCGTGCGAATTCATGACGATGATCAAGGCAAATCTCCTGGACAACCGGCGTTTTGGCGCACCGGAGGGGAAAGAAGCCATTTTAGGTGAGAAAGCGGGGTTGTACAAGTGTGGCGGAGGGTGATCGCGGGAATAAAGCGCAGAAACTGCTTTATTCCGCCGCCGCCGTCGCCGCTGCCGCCGCGGAGGGGCGATAGGGAAAGAATCGCTTCAATGCATTGATGGGACGCTCAAAGCCGTACCACGACACCGAGGCGAGAAAAACGGTCACGAGAAACATGATTATTGGCCGGATCGGCATCGGCAGTTCATGAGCAGGGGTGAAGCCAAACAGGCCGTTCACCACATCCGGAACAAAATTGTGGATGAGATAAACGCCGTAGCTGATCGTTCCCAAATAGACCGCCGGCTTGAAGCTCAGGACTTTTCCCATCGTTCCGCCAAAGCCGCTGTAGGCTCCGTCGATAAGCCAGGCGGACCAGAGCGCGACGGAAACCCCGTAGGGCACGGTCCACGCCGCGGCATGGCTGAAGTGAACGGCGACCGCGACGCCAATATATAGCGCAACACCGAGCAGGAGAGAGGCATTCAAGAGTCGGCGTTTGAATTTGTCGCGGCCGATGAAAGTCAGGACCGCCACGAGCGCGCCCATCCCCAGGGCATCGAGGCAGGCCGGCATCAGCACCGACGCTTGCCAGGCGTTTCCGCCCCGCAGCACGATTCCCGCCCGGAACAGCGGACCGATGCAGATCGCCGATACGATCGCGCCCACCAGCGATTTGCGCGGAAGAAAGAGGATCAGCAATGGCCAAAGCAGGTAAAACTGTTCTTCGACGGCGAGCGACCAGAGGTGGGTGACGGAAAAATTGCCGGTTCCGCGCTTGAAAAAATAGATATTGGAGAGATAGCTCAGATGCCAGCCGACGCTTTCCCGCATGGGGCCGATGCCCGCCAGCCAGGTCAGGAGAATCACGAGGTAATAGACGGGAAAGATTCGCAGGAATCGGCGGGCGTAGAAATTTCGCAGGACGCGCCATTTTGAAACCCGGTCGATCTCCGCCATCTGGCGGGCGCGAAGAAGGATGCCGGTGATGAGGAATCCGCTCAAGACGAAAAAGACGCGCACCCCGGCGAAGCCCAGCTCAATCCAGTGAATCGTCCCGGGGTCGAAGTGCTGGACCATGACCAGGATGACGGCCATCGCACGGATCGCATCCAATTGGATTCGATGTTCGTCCCCGCGCTTCGCCTCGGCGACGAGGGCGCCGATTCCCGCGCCGGGACTTGGCCGCGAAGCTGCTGCAATTGAAGACATGGCCATGGGAGCGATCAATCCGTGACGCGACACTCTACCCGGAACGCCGATGCGCGACCATTTTCCGAATACCAGTTTAGCCGCGACCCGAAGGGGAGCGCGTTTTTAGCATGATTAGAGATACGCGGATGCCCATTTAGCGCAAGAACAGGTCCTGGAGGACCGATTTGTATCCATAGGAGTATTTGCGGTAGTTGCCGGCGCCCAATTCGCGCGCGATCGGCCGCAGGCGGCGGAGCCAGGACTTGGGCATGTTTTGGCGAATGCGGGAATGGGAAACCTTCTCGGTAAGAACAGCGAATTTGCGGTCGAAGCCGGGGTCCTCGGCCGCGAATTGCCGAAGGCGATCCAAGGCCGCCTGGTGCAGGTCCGCGGCGTATTGGAAAGCGCCGCTGCTGACCTGCCGGCGGGCCATCTTGATCTGGCTCAAAAAGTTGTGGTTCTGCATTCCGACGGCGTTGGCCGAGTGGAGGCGGTGGCGAACCAGGTTCTTGTCCAGCGGGCAAATGCCGGCGACGCACGCAATCAGAAGCGTAATCCAAATGTCGTGACAATGGGGGAAATCGGGAATCGGCAGAATCAGGGGAAGATGGCTGGCGCGGAACGCGAGGGTCGATCCGGCCGCAATCGAGTGTCGAAGCAAAACCGGCAGGGCGTCGCCCGACCGGACGCGCTGCTGCTCGGCTGCATCGAACCAGATGGATTGCCAGAGATTGTACCCGGCGGAAGAAAGATCTTCTCGGACGACCTCGGCGTTGGAGAATGCCAGGCCGACGGCGGGATTGGCAAAGCAGGCGAGGAGGCTCGCGACCTTGTCCTGGCGCCAGAGATCGTCCTGGTCGCAGAGAAAGATGATCTGGCCAGTGCAAAGGGAGACGGCCTTCTCGAAATTCCGCGTCACGCCCAGACGCGTGGGATTGATCTCGAATCGCACGGGGATGCTGGAGGCGGCGGCAAAATCGCGGACGATTCGCCCGGTTGCGTCGGTGGAACAGTCGTCGCAGACGACGATCTCACTCACCGCACTGGTTTGAGCGGTAATGGAATCAAGCTGAGCGCGGAGAAACTTCTCGCCGTTCCACGTACACAAGGCAACGGAGGGGCGATCGCCCGGCGGATTCGCGGACTCTGGGTTCATAGAAAAAGATCTTGCGCGAAGCTTTTCCATCCGAGCGAATATCGCCGATAGCGTAGCGTGAGCAGTTCCACAATGCTGGTCGCCAGCCGGTTGCGCTGCCGAAGCCGTATGGCCGACCGGATGCGGCAATGACGGATTTTTCCCTCCAACGCCGGCAACACGTTTCCATCCCGCAGGGGTTGTTCATGCCAGGATTCCAAACGCGCCTGGGCGGCTTGGTACATCCGGGAATGATCGGCAAAGACATGGCGATCCATTTTTTTTGCGGCCAGATACTGCTGATAGAAAGTTCGTTGCAAAGCGCCGACGGATTGAGCGGGATGCTGGCGGTAGCGGATCAGGGATTGCCGAATGATCCGCACGGGGGCGAAAGCGGAGATCAGCAGGGCGATCCAGCCGTCGTGGAACCAGAGCGGGTCGATGGGAAGAACCAGTGATTTGAATCGCGAGGCGAAGGCCATGGTCGCGCCCGTTACGATATTGTTCCGCAGGATCACCTCAAATACGCGGCCCGCATTCACCCGCCGCTGGAGGCGGGGAGTGAAGCGCACGGATTGCCAAAGCGTGTAACCGAGGGGACTGCCGGTTTCGCCGCAGATCTCGGCATCGGTGAAAACGAAACCGAGGTTTCTATCGCGCACGAATTCCGCCTCGACGAAATGCAATTTGCGGCTCATCCAGACATCATCCTGGTCGCACAGCGCGATAACGTCGCCGCCGCATGCCGCGATGGCTTGCTGGAAATTCTCCGTAGCCCCGAGGTTGCGCGGATTGACGTTTAGGCGAATGGGGAAGGGGGCGGATTCGGCAAATCGGCGCACGATCTCCGCCGAGCCGTCGTCCGAGGCGTCGTCATAGACGATCAGTTCGTCCGGCTGCCGGGTTTGGCCTGAGAGGGATTGCAATTGCTCCGGCAGATGTTTGGCGCCGTTGCAGGTGCATAGGGCGACGGAGATTCGCAGGGGCGTGGACATCGTCAATGCCGGGAGGAGCGAATAATAGAACGCCCGATGCCGAATGCCAAATGCCGAATGAAAGTCAGAAACTGCTGGGCGTCAACATTTGGCATTTGGCAATCAGCATTCTTGTTAATTCTCTCCCGCAGTCGATAATATTCGCCAACGGATTCCATGGCGATGAAAGCAGTCATTCTGGCGGGTGGGCTCGGCACGCGAATTTCCGAAGAGACTCAAGTCAAACCCAAGCCGATGATCGAGATCGGCGGCAAGCCGATCCTCTGGCACATCATGAAGCTGTACAGTTCCCACGGCATTTACGACTTCGTCATCTGTCTTGGATACAGGGGGTATCTGATCAAGGAATACTTCGCCAACTATTGGTTGCACACCTCCGACGTCACGATCGACATGCAGAAGAACACGACGGAGGTGCATCAGCGCAACAGCGAGCCGTGGCGGGTCACGCTGGTGGATACGGGAGAGCAAACGCAGACCGGGGGCCGGGTGAAAGCCATTGGCAGTTATGTTCACAACGACGAGGCGTTTTGCCTCACCTACGGCGATGGCGTGGGAAACATCGACATCGCCAAGCTCATCGCATTCCATCACTCGCACGGCAAACTGGCGACGGTGACGGCGGTGCAGCCGCCCGGACGGTTCGGCTCGATCGAACTTTCCGGCTCGCGCGTCGCTCGATTCGTCGAAAAGCCGCAGGGCGACGGCGGGCGCATCAACGGCGGGTTCTTCGTCCTTTCGCCTAAGGCCATCGACTATATCCAAGGCCCTTCCACCATCTGGGAAAGAGAGCCGATGCATCGTCTGGCCCAGGAGGGCCAGCTCATGGCGTATCAGCACGATGACTTCTGGCTGCCGATGGATACGCTGCGGGACAAGAACCATCTTGAAGAGTTGTGGGTCAGCGGTCGGGCGCCCTGGCGCGTCTGGGATTGATCTCGTGCATGTCATGAACCCTTCTTGGTGGAAATCCAGAAAAGTGTTTGTCACCGGCCACACCGGCTTCAAGGGGACGTGGCTCTGCCTGCTGCTGAATCGCCTGGGGGCTGAAATTCACGGCTATTCACTGCCTGCCCCGACGCAGCCGAATCTTTATGACCTGGCGGGCGTGCACGAGTGGGCGCCCGGCACGGTGGCGGATATTCGGGATCTTCCCCGCCTCTCGGCGGCGATTGGCGAGGCAAACGCCGAGATCGTGATTCACATGGCCGCTCAGCCGCTCGTGCGCGAGGGCTACCAGGACCCGGTCGAAACGTACGCCACCAACGTGATGGGAACGGTCCATCTTCTGGAAGCGGTGCGTCACGACGGCAGGGGCGTTTCGGCGGTCGTGGTCGTTACCAGCGACAAGTGTTATGAAAATCGCGAACGCCACGAGGGATATCGCGAGGATGAGGCCATGGGTGGTTACGATCCCTATTCCAGTTCCAAGGGATGCGCGGAACTGGTCACCAGCGCTTATCGCCGCTCCTATTTCCATGGCACGCATCCGGCTGTCGCGTCGGCCCGGGCGGGGAACGTCATCGGCGGCGGCGATTGGGCGAAGGACCGGCTCATTCCAGATATGATCCGGGCCTTTGCCCAAAACAAGCCGGCCATTATCCGCAATCCCGATTCGATTCGCCCCTGGCAGCATGTTCTGGATCCGCTCGCGGGATATCTGACGCTGGCTGAGCATCTGGCCGAAAAGGGTCAGGATTTCGCTCAGGGCTGGAATTTTGGGCCGCGCGACGAGGACAGCCAGCCGGTGGGTTGGATTGCCGGGCGCGTGGTGGAACTGTGGGGCGGGAATGCCCGATGGGAACGGTCCGCAGAGCGGCATCTCCACGAAGCATCTTCGCTGAAGCTCGATGCCGCCAAGGCGCGAACTCAACTGGGTTGGAAGCCCAGGACGGACCTGCCCGCGGCGCTGGCGTGGACCGTCAGTTGGTACAAGGCCTGGAACGACCGCCGGGACATGCGGAAGTTTTCATTGGACCAGGTTGAAGAGTTTTTGGCGGGAGCGGATTGATGCCCGACGCCTGCTGCCGGTTTTGTGGAGCGAGGCTCACCGAGGCATTCGCCGACCTGGGGATGTCGCCGCCGAGCAATGCGTTTTTGAAGGCCCCGCAGCTCCGCGCGACGGAGCGATTCTATCCACTGCACGCCTGGGTCTGCGGGGACTGCAAGCTCGTGCAGTTGGAGGAGTTTGAAACCCCGAGCGAGATTTTCAGCCAGTACGCGTACTTTTCGAGCTATTCCGAGAGTTGGCTGAAGCACGCGCAGGCGTACGTCGAGATGATGATCCGGCGTTTTTCCCTTGGCCCGAGGTCGCGGGTCGTGGAGATCGCCAGCAACGACGGTTACCTCCTGCAATATTTCAAGCAGCGGAATGTCCCGGTGCTGGGGGTCGAGCCTGCGGCCAACGTGGCGAAAGTCGCGATGGAAAAGCGCGGCATCGAGTCGCGCGTGGAGTTTTTTGGCGCCGATTCGGCCAGGAGGATGGCGGCCGAGGACGTCCGCGCCGACCTGCTCCTGGGCAACAACGTTTTGGCGCACGTGCCGGACATCAACGATTTCGTCGCCGGCATGAAGATCGCGCTGAAGCCCGACGGCATCATCACCATGGAGTTCCCGCACCTCCTA
>Ga0116134_1001945_pt1 | contig 10264 bp, 6 predicted proteins | sample June2015DPH_19_5_FD_89737 | JGI IMG/M metagenome (GOLD analysis project Ga0116134, IMG submission 89737) | Peatland microbial communities from SPRUCE experiment site at the Marcell Experimental Forest, Minnesota, USA - June2015DPH_19_40 | ecosystem: Environmental > Terrestrial > Soil > Wetlands >...
ACCATGGCCGTAGTCTCAACCAAAGGCGTGCGATTGGTGGACACGACAATCACAAATACAAAGAAGAGCGCGACGAAGACATACGTCGCCCACCCCATCGGCTGAACTCCATAGTGCGTCACCAACTTCAAGAACTCGGCGATGGCTAGAACGGCCACCGCTCCCGCCACCAGGGCCAGCACATAAAGCGGCGCCTTCAGCACCAGCAACAGAACCAGAGGAATTAAAACGACGGCGGTCGCGACGCGCTTGATCATGGAGGGGGGTTACACTCCGCCTAAGAGTCTGCGGCGAAACTCGGGGAGCGATGCACATCCAAACCTTTTATGAATTGTCATCTTATGAATTGTCATCCCGAGCGAAGCGAGGGATCTGCAGTTTGCGGCGAACTGCAGATCCCTCGCTTCACTCGGGATGACAATGTCTGTTGCTACACGCTCCGTCAACGCTTCGCCTCAGCGTGATCCCGATGCGGCGAATGCTGCGGAGCATGCCCGTCAGCCCCCAGCCCGCCGTAGCGGCGGTCGCGCTTCTGATATTCCTCGATGCCCTCGAGCAGTTGCACGCCGCGGAAATCGGGCCACAACGTCGGCGTCACATAAATCTCTGCATAAGCCAGTTGCCACAGCAGGAAGTTACTCAGCCGCATCTCGCCGCTGGTGCGAATTACTAAGTCCGGATCGGGCAGCCCTCGCGTGTAGAGATGGTCACTGATCGCCTGCTCATCGACTTGCATGTGATCGAGGCCGCCATTGCGGGCCGCGGCCTCCGCCAGCGAGCGAAAGGCGTCGACGATCTCGCTGCGCGCGCTGTAATTCAACGCCAGCGTCAGCAGCATCCCCGTATTCCCGGATGTGGCGCAGCTCGCCTCTTCCATCTCGCGCTGCACCGACTCCGGCAACTCATGCTGCCGCCCGATGTATTTCAAACGGATATTGTTCTGGTTGAGCGTCCTGATCTCCGCTTTCAGAAAGTGGCACAAAAGGCGCATCAGAAAGTCGACTTCCGTCTTCGGACGCTTCTTCCAGTTTTCCTCGGAGAAGGCGTAGAGCGTCAGCGCCGGAATCCCTATGCGCGCCGCCGTCTCGACCGTCGAACGCACGGCGGCCACGCCGGCACGATGTCCCGCCACGCGCGGCATGTGCCGGCGCCGGGCCCAGCGCCCGTTTCCGTCCATGATGATGGCGATATGCTGGGGAAGACGCGTCCGATCGAGCCGCAGATAAACGTCACTTTCCTTGCGCTCCATCCCAGCCGGAACCGTATGTCGCAAGCAGACCTCTCCGAGTCGAAGCTAACACACGAAATCCAGTGTGTGCAATGCGATAGGAGTGAGCCCGTGGAGAGGCGGGCGTCCTCGCTCGTCCAGGCGAGCGCAGCTCGCCTTCGCTGCCACGCTTCGCTTGGCTGGACAGCCGAGGGCGGCTACCCCACAATCACGCGCGGCCAACGCCATATGCATTCAGTACGTCCCGCAGCGTCACCACACCTTCCAACTTGTGCACATCCGCGCGGTTCACTACCGGCAAGATTTCGATCCGGTTCGCGCCCATGCGCTCCAGCGCCAAATCCAGCCCCTGGTCGGTGTGGACGTGCGGAAAGATCGCCCCATCCACCAACTCACCGAGCGTCTTGTCCGCGCCTTCGGCCAGCTCGCTCTCCAGCCTCGAAAGGTTGATCACGCCAACCACACCTCGCCGATCCGTCACCAGCCAGGTTCGGAATTCACTCGACCGAACCCGCTGCAGCGCCTCCCGAACCGTAATCTCTGCGGGCAGCGCCTCGCTCGCTGGGCGCATCACTCTTATTATCTGGCGCTGCCCATATCGTTGCCGCGTCTTCGCTGACGGCAGGTGAATGCCATCCTGCACCGCCAGCGCTTCGTAGATGGGCTCGTGCTGCAATCGTGAAGCAATGAACAGACTCACCAGATTCGCAATCATCAGCGGAACGATCACCGCATAATCCTGCGTCATCTCGAAGATCATCACCACGGAAGTCATCGGAGCGCGCACGATCCCCGCAAACACCGCGCCCATCCCGACCAGCGCGTAGGCGCCCGGCGTAGCCGTGTAAGCCGGGAATAAATGATGTGCCACCGTCCCCACCGTACCTCCCAACATCGCGCCGATGAACAGGGCGGGCCCGAAAATACCGCCTGCGTTGCCCGAAGCATAACTTCCAGTAACTGCGAAAAGTTTCAGCACCACCAGCAGCGCCATCAACTGGAACGCCATCCTTCCGTTCAACGCCTCGCCGACAAACCCATAACCCACGCCCATCACCTGCGGCACAAACCAGCCCATCACGCCGACCAGCAATCCTCCCGCCAGCGGATGGAACCAGACCGTCTTCTGCGGGAACCGCAGGAAGCGCGCCCGCATGCCCAGCAAGAGTCTTGCGAAGGCCGCCGAAACCACACCACCGGCCAAGCCGAGCACCGCGTAGACCGCAAACTCCGCCGGGCTTACCAGTTGATATTGCGGAACCTTGAAGAGAGGATGATCACCGAGGAGTACGCGCAGAACCACCCACGCCGTCGCCGAAGCCAGCACCACCGCGCCCATCACCGGAGCGTAGAGATCGCCCGTGATCTCCTCCAGCGAAAATAGCACTGCTGCCAGCGGCGTATTAAACGCGGCTGCAATGGCCGCCGCCGCTCCCACTGGGATCAGTTTCTTCACTTGCTCGGTGCTCAGTCCGAGGAACCGTCCAAGCACCGACCCAATGCCCGCGCCGATTTGCACCGAAGGCCCTTCGCGTCCCAGCGGGATCCCGCTGGCCAGCGTCGCCGAAGTGCAGAAAAACTTGCCCAGCACCGTGCGCAGCGTGATGCGCCCTTCGCGCGCGAACAGCGCCGCCTTCGTCTGCGGCACACCGCTGCCGCGCGCATTTGGAAAATAGCGATACAGCAGGTAACCGATGCTGAGCGATCCCACGACCGGAAACAGCAACCGTCGCCACGGCGCGCCGCCCACCGGATACAGCCGCATCCCCATTCGTTCCGTCAGCAGGATGAACGCGACAACCGCCAGCCCAGTCAACGCGCCAATCACCAGCGCCAATACCAGAAAGATCTGCCCCTCACGCTGCCTCAACTCGGCCACGCGAAGTAGCAGCCAGCTTCTCCACCCACTCCCGCTCGTAGTCTGGATGCTTTCTCTCATCGTTCGGAAATTGCTTCCTGAAAGCATATCGCACTGCGTTGGCTCGTAGAGTTGTCAAAGAAAAGAGTTGGCAAAGAAAGAGTTGGCAAAGAAGAAAAAGGCGGCCCGAAAATGAGCCGCCCTCGCCGGTAACTGCTTAGCGGTCGAATGCGAAGTGGTCAACCCGATTCTGCTGCCAGCATTGTTCGTTGTCCTCGGTGCAGAAAGGTTTTTCCTTACCGAAGCTGACCGTCCTGATGCGATCGGCGGCAAGTCCTTCCTGCACCAGTGTCCGCTTCACCGATTCCGCGCGGCTGGCTCCGAGGGCGATGTTGTATTCCTCAGATCCGCGGTCGTCACAATGGCCCTCGACGAGAACCTTGATCCTCGGATGCTGCGAGAGGAAGGCTTCGTCATTTTGGACGGTTGGCACCTCGGCGGCGCGGATGGCGAATTGGTCGTAGTCGAAAAACACATCCTTGACGTTCCTGCTGAACAATTCCTCATCCGTCAGTGAAGGTGTCGCACTGGCGACTGCAGCATTGACCGTGATGCGAGCGGAGGCCTCATTCGTTCCGCCTGCGCCTTTGGCAGTGAGAGTGTAGGTAGTGGATGCACTCGGCATGACCGACCGCGAACCGGCAGGCGGCAGCGTGCCCAGTCCGGCGATGCTAATTTCATTGGCGTTGCTGGTCTGCCACGTCAGTACAGATCCCTGCCCTTGTTGAATCACGGTGGGGTTGGCGGCTAGAGTGGCGGTCGGTGCGCTGGGTGTGGGCGAGGGCGGAGGTGGTGGCGTCACCTTGGCTACCTTCTTGGCGCATCCTCCGAGTGCCAACACGCCCGCGAGCGCTGCGAGTAGAACAAACGTCTTGATTCCTTTCTGCGTCATTTTAATCCTCCTGACTCTGAAGAAACATCGGGTTAAGAACATTGCCTTCGCCGTGGAGCAAAGACCTGCCAGTCAACCTCTGCCGAGCCGGAAGCAACCAGAACGAAACACTTCCGGCGGCTGCGCCCGGGACGGAGATTGAGGCGGAGATTGGGGGCGGAGATTGACGGGTTCTAGAACGCCCGTCTGAGGAGAATCAGCAACGCAGGATGGTGTTGCATCCAGCCAATGCTCCCGAGTGAAAGTCTGCCTCGCAAGGCGGCATCCAACCGAGAACGACGAGCGGCGATATCAGACCATCGCCCAGGGATCTAAATGCACCCTGCACGATGGCGATCCGCAAGCGGGCCGCCGCTCGCGCTGCCTGAAGTGCAGTAGCCGGCCCGTGTACCACCGAATACGGACCCTGCATGGCCGGGAAGAGAAAAATCGTCAGAACGCACAGAACTGCCAGCACAGCCAGTTCGCATCCGATGCGGCCAGGGATCATTGACGTGCAAAATATTATATCGCAGCGCCCCGACGGACGGAGTTGTTCTTGGCGTTACCAAAGGAGGGGATCAGTTACCCCACTCCCTCGCGTTTTTCGAAAAGTGGCCGCCGGACAGCCACCCCCGGTCTTTGGTCGCTCCTCGCCTTCCCCCAACAGCAAATAATTCCCCGCCTCTGGCTCTTTGTGATCTTCGTCACAATAAGTCGTGTGATACATCACACTCCGGCCCCTCCCAGATGTGTTACATCTAGCCCCCAGCGCCCTCTATTTCGCTCTTCCAGGAGTTCCTATGCCGGAGCAGCAACAATTATCCCATGATGCAAAAATGGCTATGTTTTCCCAGTTTCTGGGCTTCATGCTGGACGCCTATGACATGGCTCTGGTTCTGGTCATGGCTCCGATTCTGGTCAAAGTTTTCATCTCTCCCAAAGGCAGCGCCGCCTGGCAGTACATCGTTATCGTCTTCACCTACTCCATCACCATGGCTTCGAGGCCGATCGGGTCGGCCCTTTTCGGACGCTATGCCGACAAGATTGGCCGCCGGTTCCTCCTGGTCTTGACCATCGGAGGCGTCGGCCTGATGTCCCTCCTCGGAGGCTTCTTGCCCACCTACGCCGAGATCGGCGTCTGGTCCTACGTCATCTTCTGTTCTCTCCGTTTATTGATGGGCATCTTCTTCGGTGGCGAATATGCCGTCGGTCACACCTTTGCTATTGAATATGCTCCGCAAAAAAAGCGCGGAATGATTGGCGGCTTCATCCAATCGGGCTTCCCCCTCGGCTATGTCCTGGGCTCGCTCGTCTTCGCCCTCGTTTCTTACCTGACCACCGCCCAAACCATGTTGTCCTACGGCTGGCGCATCGTTTTCATGACCGGGGTCATTCCCGTGTTCCTGGCGCTTTATATTCGGAACAATCTCCATGAGTCGCCGGAATTCGAGAAGACCAAAGCCCGGGGCAAAATAGAAAAATCTCCGTTCTTGAATCTCTTCAAACCGCCTCAACTATTTGACTTCCTCCAGGTCTTCTTCTTTATGACGGGCCTGTTCCTTACCGACTACTCGGTCTACGGATTCCTGCCCAACATCCTGACCCTCAAAGGACGCGGCTTCAACACCACCACCTACAGCCTGATTTACGGCTTCGCGCTCTTTATGGCGTTCCTGGGCTACAACTTCTACGGCTGGCTCTCCGACAAAACCGGCAGAAAGATCCTGACGCAATGGTATTGCGCCTTTCTGGTGGTGTTTGGAATCCCGGTCTTTTACGTTCTCTATCATGCCGCCATTGCGCGCAATCTGAAGATGGCCATCCTTGGCACCGTCATGGCAGCCATGCTCAAGCTGGCCTGGGGAGTCGTTCCCGCCTATCTCTGTGAGCGCTTCCCAACCAAACGCCGCGCCGCCGGGGTTGGCTTTGGCTACTCCTCCGGAGCCCTGCTCGGCGCCTGGTTCAGCGTTTACGTGTGGTGGGCTCACAAGATTCCCTTCATCTCTGCCATCGAGAAGCAGGACATGTGGTTATCGCCGGCCGTCATCCTGACCATAGGTGCGATCATGACCTTCGTCAGCCTGCTCTACTCTCCGGAAACAAAAGATCTTCAACTGGAGGACGTTGGAGAACGGGAGCGCGCCTCCGACCGAGCCAAAGAAGAGAGGGCCCGGGCTGTACTCGCAACTTAGTAGCCCGTGGTAAAAATCCGCCGTGTAGAGACGGGGCTTGCCCCGTCTCGGACTGCCGAAGAACTTTGGTTCGCTTAGGCCTTTCGCAAGGGCGCGACTTTACAGGCCGCGGAAAAACTCCGGTTTCGTATCAGGGTATCGCTTCAGCGATACCGGAAGTCCTTCAAAATCGGACGCCCCTTTAGGGGCCGGGCAGCGGCAATTCACTTTTCCGCAGCCTCTTTAGTTGTGATAGCCAAGACTTGACCTTGCACACCACGCCGTCGGATGGGGTCGCTACTGTCAGGCCGCAACAGGTTTTTGAGCGTAATAGCTAAAGGGCGAACAAATAGCGCAAAGTTGTGTAAGCGCCTGTCCTCGACAGTTGGCGGAACTCCGTCAAGATATAATCCTGCCCAACGTCGACCAACCCGAGCGGCAATTCCGACGAAGCCAGAGCGGTCACTTCTTCACAACCTGCTTCACTGTGTTCGACGTGCTGCCGCCGAAGTCGAAGTCACTGCCATACACCGCCGTGATCTTTGACGTGCCCACCGCCAGCGACGAGGTTGTTAAGCTTGCCGAGCCGCCACTCAAGTTGCCCGTCCCTAGCTCCGTCGAGCCGTCCAGAAAGGTCACAGTTTCTCCATCCGGCGGCGCAGGGGCGACCACTGCGAAAAAGGTGACTGCCTCACCGTAAATGGACGGATTCAGTGAAGACGACAACGTAGTCGTGGTTGCCGCAGCGGACGGGTTCACCTCGAACACAACTCCGCAGCCGGTGCCACAGCCGTTAATTAGGGAACCGGTAGAACCGCCCCCTGCAGTCGTGCCATAGAGATTGCCCGCACTGTCCCAAATCAGGTTGGCCAGGGGGTATGCCCCGTCCTTATATTGCGGGGGATTCGCCCATCCATCGAAACTGAAGAGAGTCTTTTCTTTATACGCCCCGCGGCCAACCGGAGCCACGAGTTCGTAGACCGACCCGTCTCCAAGGCTACCACCGTCCTCTAGCGTGCCATAGATATTAAGCTCCGCATCAAGCACAATCCCCGATACAGGTTGGGAACCTACCGTACAGGCGAATGAGTAGAGAATCTTCTCCGTCCACTTTCCCTTCTTTCCAGGGCTCAGCTTGTAAACCGTTCCACAGTTCTTGGAGCCACCAAGGCCCGTCGCCCCGTAAAGGTTCCCTGCGCTGTCGAGCACAGGAGTCCCGTTTGCATCCCAGCCATCTTTAGGAGGACCAGTGAACCTATGCAGGGTGGTCGGATTCCAGCCGCCCAGGCCGTTCGGTGACAGCTCTAATACCTCAAGCGACGAGTTGCCATAGATGTTACCGGCGGCGTCCATAGTCAACGTGGAAAACGCTACGTTGTCGAAATGCCCGTCGTAACTGGGGAACGTATAAATGATGCTTTCCACCCAGCTTCCACCCGACAGGCTCACTTCGTAAACCGTTGGTGGTATATCGGTTTGGTAGTAGTCCCCGCCAGTCATGCCATAGAGATTGCCCGTTTTGGGATCCATGATCACGCCGCTCGCCGGACCTATACCATCTCCCGGGCCTCCAAAGCTGTGCAGGACTGTTTCCGCCCAACCCGTTCCCACGGGACTTAGTTCGAACAAGACGCCCCCGTTGTATGCGCCACCAACAGGAGTCGTTCCGTAAAGATTCCCCTTGCTGTCGAAGATCACGTTGGACGCAGTGTTTCCCCCATCGGAGCCACCGGTAAAGCTGTAGAGAATGTTTTCCTCCCAGGTCCCTGCTAACAGCTCATATACAGTCCCATAACCGTATTGTCCCCCAGAGGCGGTCGTCCCGTAGATGTTCCCGGCGCTGTCGAAAATGAGGCTGGATTCTGGACTGACGCCATCATTGGAGATCGTACTAAATATGTGGAGCAGGGCCTCCTGGCCGTGCGCTGGGTGGGCGCTGCCTAGCAGCAGGGCGAAAACTATGGCCGGTATCAGAACGCTATGAGTTACAATTCGACCCTTTCTGAGCATGGCGATTCCCCCGTCCCCTAGCCGGAATTTAAGATCGCCGACATTGTCCCAGTAATTTCCCGCTCACGTCAAGTGAAACAGTTTTTATCACCAGCGGTAGTATTCTTCTCGTGGGATGTCGCCTTAACATTTCAATTACACTCAAAATCCCCCCGATTCGGATACCGGTCTGCGTCCGACACGTGCAGCCTTGTCAACCCTGTCCGCAAAGGTCGAGGTCGAACTATTACACTTTAGTCGTGCCGTAAGCCGTCAAAAACGTGTCCGCGCCTGAGATGAGCCTTTTGCGCCCTCGACGAGTTTTCCCACAGCCTCCCAGGGACGGATTCACAATCACTCTCATCCCAGCAGCGAGTAATCTCCACTCGCGTCTTCCACCTCCACCATCTCCTTCAGTTCGGGATAATGCCTCACCAGCGTCTCCGGAGCGCGCACTTTTTTCCCGTCCAGCAGAGACCTTAACTCCAGCGCATTTACCGCTGCCTTCGCCTGAAAGTGATTGTTCGCAATCACAAACGTCGACTCAGCCTTCTGCGCGATGATCTCGACTTTCTCTTTCCACTTCTCCAACTCCGCCGGCTTGTAAAGATAGTTGTAACGGTCGTTGCGGTTATCGCTGCCGGACCCGCTCTCGAACCCGCTCTCGAACCAATGCTCATAGTTGCGCCCATGCAGCCGGACGTATCCAACGCCCGACGTGACATGCTCGGTCGGCCCGAGCGAACGTCCCAGTAGCGGCTGATCGATGTTGCAGAAGCCGACGTTGTGGCGCATGAATTCGGCGATCGTTTCCGGCTGGTTCCAACTCTCATGTCGCACTTCGACCACCCGCGGATACTCGATGAACTGCCGCAGCAGCAACTCCAGGTATTCGCGGTTCAGGCTGGTGTTTTTGAACGAGACCGGAAACTGGATGAGGAGCGCGCCCAGCTTGCCTTCCGCGGCCAGCGAGTCCAGACCCTCCCGGGCCAGCCGTTCGTCCTTCTCATTCGGACGGATGCTGGCCGCCGAAGTCGGTTCCGTCACCGCCAGCGGAGAATGCGTGAACGACCGGTGCAGCTTCGCCGTGAAAAGAAAATTTGGATTGACCGCCGCTGCTTTTCGCGACCACAGTCGCCCCAGTTCCGGCCGTATGTGTCCATAAAACGAAGTATTGATTTCGATGACGTCAAAGAATCGCGCCAGAAATTCGACCGGATGCACTTTCTTCCGCGTCACTTCCGGCGGATAAAGAATTCCATCCCAGTCCTTATAAGACCAGCCGGCAGTCCCGATGCGGATTCGCGCAGCCTGTTCCATAAGGGCGGGCCAGATGTTCGCAAAATGTTGAAAGATTCAGATTGCTCGCAGGTTAGCACAACGCTCGCGTAGGGGCAGCCGCCCCCCCGCTGCCCAGCCGAGCGAAGCTCGGCATCTGCCCGCAACTCGCCTTCTTTGTACTTGACACAGAAGTTATAATAGAACTTAGGCAGCAGCCCAGCGCGGCCGCGCCGAAGTTCCTCTAAGTTATTTGAAATCTAGACTTTGTGCGACTTGGCAGCCACAACTCCTTGATTCTAAAGATCAAGCCCTCAGAAGTTCGCCAGTAACTCCTTTGTTATGAAGACTTTGTACGTTAACTCCTTTAAACTCAAAGACCTGGCGAAAATATCCCTGTAAGTCAATGATTCTAATAGACCGGGGGGAGGGGGGGTACCCCCAAGTCCCAACGAGTAAACATAGCTGAAATCAGGACTGATAATCTTGAAGCTGATAGCTGAAAGCTGAGAGCCGAAAGCAGCGCCCTACAGTTCGTACTTCTTCATCAGGTGGCGGAACGACCGGTAGGAGATGCCGAGCACGTCCGCAGCCCTGACTTGCACGCCGTGGGTTTCGGACAGCGCGGACTGCAGCAGCGAACGCTCGATCTGCGCGACATATTTTTCCATGTTCACGCCCTCGGGCAGAACCGAGCCCGCGCCAGCGGTCATGGTCGTATTCATATTCATTGCGGTTTCGGCGCCCGCGGCCACGCCGCGAGCCTTCGGACGCTCCGCCGGCAACTCGACGCGCAGTTCGCTCGA
>Ga0116134_1001946_pt1 | contig 10255 bp, 5 predicted proteins | sample June2015DPH_19_5_FD_89737 | JGI IMG/M metagenome (GOLD analysis project Ga0116134, IMG submission 89737) | Peatland microbial communities from SPRUCE experiment site at the Marcell Experimental Forest, Minnesota, USA - June2015DPH_19_40 | ecosystem: Environmental > Terrestrial > Soil > Wetlands >...
GGCCAGCACGGCCAGCCCGCCGGCCGGGGTACCCGGCCAGACCTTCGACAGCCAGCTTCCCGGGTGCGTGTGGCACCGGCTGCTGCTCGATGCCCAGGTCCCGACCGGCACGATGACCGTCCAGGCCCCCTGGCCATCCGCGTCGCCACCAGGCCAGCTACCGGAGATCCCGACCGTCACGAGCCTGGCCGTCCGGGCGCGGGCCGCCGACGACCCGGCCCTTCTCGTGCAGTCCCCGTGGCTGTCCCAGCCGGTGCCCTACCTGCGCACCGACGGCGCCGAGCTGGCCTGGTATGACCCATGGGCCGATCTGCGGGCGACGGACGGGTCCCTGCCCGCCGGGACCGGGACCTACGAACTGCTCTTCCAGCAGGTGACCGGCCGCTACCTGCAGATAGAGCTGAGCCTGGCCGGCGGCGGCCGCTCGAGTCCCGCCGTTCGCTCGCTGCGGGCCTGGTACCCGCGGTTCTCCTACCCCGGGAACTACCTGCCGGCGGTCTACCGCCAGGACGCCGCTCCCTACGGCTTCCTGGAGCGCTTCCTGGCCAACTTCGAGGGCTTCTACACGGTCACCGAGGAGCGCATCGAGCACTCCAGCCTCCTGCTCGACGCCCGGACGGCGCCGCCCGGCGACCTGGCCTGGCTGGCCAGCTGGTTCGGGCTGGTGCTCGACCCGCAGTGGAACGAGGTCCAGCAGCGGTTCCTGGTCCGCAACGTGGACCGGTTCTACCGTTACCGGGGCACGCCCGGGGGCTTGCTGGCCACCCTGCTGGCCTACCTCAACCCCCAGGTGGACGACTCGGTCTTCGACTGCGGCGGCGACGCCGCCGACGTGCGCATCGTCGAGCGGTTCCGCACCCGCGACGGCGGCGGGGCCGCCTACGGGGATCCCGCGGCGCTGCCGGGCAGCGGCAGCGAGGCCGACCGGGCGGCGGCCACCGCCCACCGCTTCGACGTGCTCGTCCCGGCCGGGCTGAGCGCCGATGCGCTCGCCATGATCGAGCGCATCGTGGCCGTCAACACGCCGGCCCATGCCTCCTACAACATCCGCGGGTACTACGACCTGTTCATCGTGGGGCAGGCGCGCCTCGGGATCGACACCCATCTGGGCGACAGCCCCTCGTTCTCCCCCATGGTCGTGGGCCAGGGTTACCTGGCGGCCACGTACCTGGGATTCCCCCATCCCTTCGAGCTCACCGACCGGATCGTGATCGACCGCGACCGGGTCGGCGGCCTGTCGCCGCTATAGCGGCAAGGAGTCGATCGTGACCGTCACCCAGCCCTGCGTCTCCGTCGGCACCGGCACCCTCAGTCCGGATCTGCGGGTCTTCTACCAGTACGGCATGGTGCTCGGCCTCGACGACTTCCTGCAAGAGCAGACGCACAACCTAGGGCTTAACTACCACCACGAGCGTGCGCTGCACGGCTACGGCACCGTCTACGGCCTGCACGTGACCACCAGCACGCCCTCCGACGCCCCTGGCGAGGTCACGGTGGCCGTCGAGCCGGGCATGGCCATCGACCAGTCGGGCCGGGAAGTCACCGTGACGAGCGCGCAGTGCGCCCGGCTGGGGGCCTGGCTGGCGGCCCAGGAGCAGGCTTCCGCGGGGACTGTCGAAGGCCATCTCGGGAGCTCCCGTGAGCTGGTGGTCTACGTGGTCGCCGCCTACGCCCAGTGCCCCGACGACCTGGTCCCGCTGCCGGGCCAGCCCTGCAGCACCAGCGCCCAGGTGCAGGTGCCCTCCCGCCTGCGCGATACCTGGGACATCGATTTCCGCTGGGCGCCCCCCGCCATGCCCGCCTGGGATGCCGTCCGCCGGCTGGGCCAGCTGCTCAACTCGATCCAGATCGTCCCCGGCCCCGACCTGTCGCTGGGGAGCGACGAGGAAGCCCTCATCGAGGCCGTCCTGGCCCTGCCGTCGCCGCAGACCCCGAGCGGGCCCCTGCCCGAGACTCCCAGCGGCTCCCCGCCCGGGCCCATCACCTACCGGCTGCCCGCGGCCGACGCCGACGCCGCCTTCGACCGGATCCTCACGGCCTGGGTCACCCAGGTACGCCCGCAGCTGGCCCCGGACCTGACCGCCCCCGACCCGGCGTGGGACCCCGCCGTCCTCCTGTCCGCCATCACCCTCACCCTGCAGACGCCGTTCGCGGCCAGCAGCCCGGTGATTCTGTCGCACTCGGATCCGGACGACACCGGACGGCCCTACCTGCTGCACACCGGGCTGATCCAGGAGCTGCGGCTCGGCGGGCAGGCCGGCGCCGCGCCGCCAGCGCTCGTTCAAGAGGCGGTCACCCTGAGCAGCACGGTCGACTCCGACGGCGTGCCGACCCTCACCGCCTGGTTCCACCTGGCCGATCCGGTCTCGCTGCCACCTACCATCCAGGTCGCCCACGAAAACGGTCAGGCGGGAGGCTTCACCACCGAGGTACCGCCGGGAGCGGGCACAGGGTCTTTCTCGGAGGTTTGGACCCTCAGCGCACCACCCGGCTCACCACCGGGCTCGGGCTTCACCGTGGCCGACGGTGACCAGCTGGCGGCGACCTTCCCCGGGACGGAGGTGCGCGTCGGCAACAGCGCCACCACCCTCGCCGCCGCCGTCGCCGTCGCCGGCCAGGGATTCCTCAACACCACCGGGCTCGGCGACGTGACCGCCTATACGACCGTGCGAGCCAGCCCGACGGCCAGCGTCCCCTTCGTCACCGCCAGCTATATCCCGGTGAACGGCAGTAACACCGCCTACCTCGAGCTGTGGTTCCACCTGCAGCCGCAAGGCGCCCGCGAGAACATCTTCGTCACTCTCACGGATCTTTCGGTGCAGGTGGTGAACGACGTGAACAACACGCCTATTTACCCGGTTGCCGGTGAAAGCGCAAATCCCACGTCTCCGGCCGAGAACGTCTGGAGAATCGCCTGGAATCCCAGCTTCCAGAAAAACGCGGGGTCCCCGGCGCGCCTGCGGCTGAGCTTCTCGACCGAGAAGACGTCGGTGAACGTCGCCGCGCTGGCGCCGATTGGCCTGCCGCGGCTGGGAAGGCCGGCGGCGCTGGAAAGCCCGATCACGCTGGCCGAGTGGATCAACACCAGCGGTATTCGCTACGTCGGCTGGGAGGGCGCAACCATTGTGTCCTTCGCCCGGATCGCCGTCAGCCCCAGCGAAGGGAGCGTCGGTGACTAGCCAGCTCGTCGGGTCCAGCTTCGCCAACGGTGCCCTGCTCCCGAACTACGTGAATGGGCGACTGCTCGCCGCCGAGGACCTGGCCACCGGCCAGTCCACACTGCTCCGGCGGGACACCTGGATCGGCCAGGCCGCCGGGTCAGGCATCGTGACCGGCCTGGAGGTGACGGCCACGGCCACCACGCTCACCGTCGCGGGCGGTCTCGGCATCACCCCGTCCGGCGAGCCCGTCTCACTTCCGGCCCCCATCACCCTGCCGCTGTCCATCGCCGGCGCTCCCGCCGCGCCGGCCGGCGGCAGCTTCGCCAATTGCACCGCCGCCACCAGCGGATCGCAGGCGGCCGTCACCACCGGCGCCTACCTGCTGACCGCGATGCCCACCTGCCAGCCACAGGGACAGGCGCCCATGGCCGTTCCACCGGGCAGCGACACCCCCGTCGCCTGCACCGCCCAGTGGCAGGCGGAGGGGGTGCAGTTCAAGGCCATCCCCCTGCCCCTCGGGGCGGCGGTGGACGGCATCACCGTCACCCCCGAAAACTCCCGTAACCTGCTGGCCCACTGGTGCTTCGGCACGGCCCTGCTGGCAGCCCTCGGCGTGAACCCCTTCAGCTTCAGCCCTGCCTACCGCGGGCTGGACCAGCTGGCCAGCACCGATCTGACGCCCTGCGACCTTCCCCTCGGCGTCTTCTGGTGGGACGCCGGGACGATCACCTTCGCCGACAACTGGTCGGCCCGACGGCGGATGACCCGGCCCGACGTCTCCGGCGCTCCCTGGAGCGCGGCCGTCGCCGACCAGCGATCGGCGGACGGTGAGGCGCGGTTCCTCCAGTTCCAGGACCAGGTCTCGGACCTGATGGCCGCGGGTGCCTCCGGGAACACGGTCGCGGCGGACGTCTTCTTCGGATTGCTCCCTCCCGTCGGGTTCCTGCCCGTCGCCTTCCCTCGGGACTCCGACAACGTCACCCGGCTGCTGCAGACGACCGACGCCACGCCCTCGATCAGCGAGGTGGCTGCGGAACGGCCGATCGGCGCCCTCTCCCCCGAAGCCGCCGACCGCTTTCGGTCCAGGGTGTCCCAGCTCAGTCCGCAGCCGGGCTTCTGGCCACCCGTCTTCCTCGGCGGCCTGGCCCGCTTCGGCGGCTACCTCACCTGGGACACGGCCTACTTCGCGCTCCGCCAGTCCTACTTCGCCGGGCCCGTGGCCACCGCGCCCGCTGGCGAAGACGCCGAGGCGGTCATCACCTACTACCTCGTCATCGAGAACTACAGCGCCTGGCAAGGGGGGGAAGGGACGACCACGGCCACGCCCCTGTACGCCGTATTCGTGAAGAACCAGCTCTGGCCGCCGGGCAACCGGCCACCCTTCGTCATCCAGCAAGCCTTCGTCTCCGAGCGATGACCGTTCAGGTCGGCAAACTGACGGTGCGTACCGCCCGGCCCGGGGCGGGGCGCGACGCCGGCTTCCGGGTGCGCAGCGAGTCCCTGCTGCGCTCCCTCGATCTGCACCCCCCCGGCCTGCCCGAGCGGTCGGTGCTCGTCGTTCGCCGGATGGAGCTTGCTCCCGTCGACGGCACCACCGCGCAGCGCACCCGGGCCGCCCTGGCCGACCTGCGCAGGGGGGCTGCCCGCCCGGCGGCCGGCCCGGTCGAGGCTTCGGCGGGTGCCGTGCTCTTCGACGATGAGGTCGAGCTCCTCACGTGCCTCACCGCGGACGTCGTGCGCGGCACGGCTGGCCGCCGCTGGTACTGGCGAGAGATCGTCCCGGTCTTCTCCGCCGGGCGGGGCGCCGAGGCGGGGGCCGCCCAGCTGGCCACGGCCTGGGTGTCGCACGTGCGCTGGCTGCCGGGCAGCCTCGCCGGCCTCCCCGAGCCGGCGGCCCGGAGCGCGGTGTCGCTCCTTTCCCCGGCGCAGACGTCGACGGTGCTGCGGGCGCTACTGGCCGCCTTCGGGGCCGATGAGCGATCTTCCGCACGCTCCCCGGCCGACCCGCCGACGCCGGAGCCGGCCGACCGGCGGCCGACGGAAGCCCCGTGGCGGCGCTGGCTCCCGGCGACCTCTCTGGACCCGCACGCCGAGGCTCTGCTGGGGGTGGCGCTGTCCCTCCACCACGCGCCGGTCCTCGTGCGCCGGCCTGCCTACGCCGAACGCCTGCGGGCCTGGCGCGCAGCCAGCGGCGATGTCAGCTGGCGAAGGTCCCCGCCTCCTGCGGCCCCGCCGCCGGGGGCCCCCTCCGGAAAAGCCTCGTCCCAGGAAACCCGGCCGGCCGGGGCGCCCCTCCGGCTGACCCCGCCGGGAGGGGGCCTGCTCCCGGACGCCCCGGGAAAGGCGCCGCCAGGAGCGGCCCCGCCCGCGGGCCCCTCGCCGGCCCGCGCCGACCCGGGCCCTCACCGGCCGGCCTCCGCCCCCCAGGCCGGGGCGGCCGCCACGGCGCGGGCGCCCACCGTCGCGGGCGCGGGCGGAACGCCCGGCGAAGAACCGGCCGCAACCCCTGCCCGCGCACCACGCGCCCCGGCTGCGCACGACGCCGAGGCCAGCGGCGAGACGACCCTCGAAGAAACCCCAGCGGAGCCACCCGGGGACGGCGACGCGGTGGCGCTGGCGACCTCGGCGTGGCCGGACGAGGGGATCGCCACCGGCTTGGCGTCGCTGCTGTATCTCGTCAACTTTGCCGTCTGGCTCGACGCGGACGAGGACACCCTCGTGCCGACGGGGTGGGCTCTGGTGGATCTGCTGGGGCGCCACCTTCTCGGAGCCCGGCTCGGTGGCTTCGCCGACGACTCTCTCTGGGACGTGCTGGCTGAGCTCGACGGCCGCCGCGCCGGGACCGTGCCCGCCGTCGAACTCGGGCCCGCAGACCCCCTCCGCCTGCCCCAGGCCTGGCTGAGGCGGTGGCCACCGCCCGGGCGCACCTACATCGCCTGCCGGCGCGGCGAGCGGCTGGTTCTCCGGCACCGGGAGGCGGGCTTCGTCGTGTCCGATGTGCCCTGCCCAGCCGACCGCCTCGACGAGGTGTGCGCGGCTGAGGGCGCACTGCTCGGGGACCCCGAGATTATCCTGGACGCCCCGGCGACCAGCGCGCCCGCCACCCCCGGGGAGCGTTTCGGGGACGCCGTTGGGGCCTTCGTGGGCTGGCTGCTCCGCTCGAGGGGGATCAGCGTCTCGTCGCTGGCCGCACCGGGCCGGGTGCAGGTGACCGGCACCCACGTCGACGTGGTGCTCAGCCTGCAAGACGTGGATCTGGCCGTCCGGGTGGCCGGCCTTGACCGGGACCCGGGCTGGGTGCCCCTGCTCGGCCGGATCGTGCTCTTCCACTTCCTGGCGGCTCCGTGCTGACCGGCCTCGCCAGCGTCGCGTCTGCTGGAATAGCGCCGGAGAACGCCGGCCTCGTCACGATGCCGTCACCCACGCCGGGATCCCCGGCCGGACATCACAACGCCAGGATTTCGAACAGGCCGGACAGGTGAGGCTGGTCCAGCAGGCACTCGCGATCGATCGGGACAAACTCGGGAGTAAGGATCTGCCGATAGGGCGCGAGGACGTCCAGGAGGGCTCGCATGCGAGGCAGCGGGTCGGGCCAGAACCTCCCGTGGACCGACAAGAACAGCGGCGGGCGGACCTGCTCGAGGTAATCGCGCGACCCGTTCAGCACCTCCACCTCGGCACCCTCGATATCAATCTTCACGAGGCTGGGCATGCCGATGCCGCTGATCAGTCTTTCGAGCGTCACGCACTCCACCGCCCAGGAGTTGGCCGCTGCGCCGAAGAGCAGGCTCGACATGCTGTCGCCGCCGGCATCAGAGGTGATGTTGCCCATCTGTGCTTCACCATTGACATCCGACACAGCTTCGGGGTGCACGTGGATCTGCCCGGCCAGCCGGGGGTTGCGGGCGACGTTGGCCAGCAAGCCCGCACGGGCGCGGGGGTCCGGCTCGACGGCGTGGCACTGATGGGACAGATTGGCCGCATAAAGAGTGAGCGGGCCGATCCACGCGCCGACGTCGAGGAAGGTCGAGTCCGCGGTGAGCATCCGGTCGAGCACCCCGAACGATGCGGGTTCCCAATCGCCGTCTGCGACCCGCCGCCAGAACGGCCCGAACTCGTCTCCTTCGACGAAGAACTCAACTTCCCCCACCTGGACCCGCATCAGCCGGCGCCCGATCCGGGTTCCGGGGCGTTCGAGCTGACCGGCAGGGCCAAGGACCCCGGTGCGGCCGGATTGGCCACCGGGCTGCGCTGACGATAGAAGGCCCGGTCCTCGGCCGGGAAATCGGGCTCATTTTCCTGCTGCCAGCCCGTGGCACTCGCCCGGGCGTCTCTCAGCCGCCAGCTGTTCCCGTCGTGGCGGATGTAGACGTACAGCCCGGCACCGGCGAGCGCAGTGAGCCGTGCCCGCCGCCGTACGGCCTGATCCAGGAATGCGGCGTCCTCGGCCAGCGACCGGTCAGGGTAGCGGGCCAGCCGTTGCCAGACCTGGCGGCCGAAGACCAGCGTTCCGCCGAGCACGTCTCGTACCAGCATCTGCCGGTGCAGCTCGGCGCTCCACCGCCACGATTCCCAGCGGTTCAGGTCGAAGAGGATACAGTCGCGCAAGGCGGTGATCTCGGCGCGCCCGTTGACAATCGGAGCCACCTGGTGGGAGAGCCGCTGCGGGCCGCACCAGTCATCGTCGTCCCACTGCGCGATGATCTCGCCCCGGGCGAGCTCGCAGGCGTGATTGCGCATCTTGCCGATGCTGCGGCTAGTTCCCGACGAGACGAGCGTGATCCGTGGATCATCCGGCAGCAGGCCGGCGAGCAGGGGCGGGCCGTCCTCGATGATGACCAGCTCAGTGGCCGGCCAGTCCTGGCGGATGAAGTAACGCACCGCCTGCACGGCGAACTCCGGCCGGTTCCGGGTCGGCATGATGCAGCTCACTAGCGGCGGGTTCCGCACGTGCGGCGCAGGTGCGGACAGTGCCGTCGGTGACCTTGGTGCAGTTGCGTCCGGGATCGGCCGCGCTAGCACCGATCGCGCCGGACCCCGCGGTGCCTCAGTCGCTCGCGTCTGGCTCGGCAGCAGCTCGCGCGGCGCGAAATGCTCACAGGCATCGCCGTCGCAATGTGGCCGGTACCGATCGGTGCGCCCGGCGAGCCGCAGCCCGCAGAACCGGTCCTGGTAGCGCCGCTTGCCTGCCTCCAGAAGCTGTTCCTCCTCCGCCGTGCGCCGGGCGGTGGCCGGGGAGCGGTACACGTACGCCCCGCCCGCCCACAGGCCGCTGAACCCCGCTCGGGCGGCCCGGATGTTCAAGTCCATCTCCCAGCACGGCGCTTGTTCGTACCCCTCGTCCGCTCCGCCGGTTACGTCGAGTACCTCGCGGCGGACGGCGTAACAAAAGTCGGCCAGGCTGTAGAGCGGCAGGAGCGAGCGCGCCGCCGGGCCGTATCGGCGGATCGCCTCGGCGGCGGCCCGGCGCACGCCGGCCCGGTCCCCCCGGGCCTGCGGGAACACCGCCTGTTCGTTCCAGGCCCGGTTGGTGGACGGTCCGGCCAGGCCGCAGCCCGGCCGGCGCAGCGCAGCAAGGAGCAGCTCCAGCCAGCGCGGGCCCACCAGGGCGCCGCTCTCCAAGAGGATGATCACGTCGGCGGCGGACCCGGAGGCGAGCCGGTTCAGGCAGGCGGCTCCGCCGTGCGGGGTGAGCGTGGCCCATTGCGGATACGCGGCCAGTTCGCCGTGGCCGCTGAGGGCCTCGGCGGTGGGCGCATCGGGCCCGTCGGGGAGAAGTACTACCGATACCCGGGGATTGGTGTGCCTGGCGAGCAGCCGCAGCGTCTCCAGCAGGCAACCCGGCGCGGCGTGGACCGCGACGCCGATGCAGATGCTCTCCGCCATGGGTAACTGTCCCCTAGCGATCGTCGCCGCGGCGGCGATCATGCCCTCGCGGGGAGGCTGCGGTAGAACGGGATGTCATCGCCGAGGAGATCCTCCACCTCGCGGATAGGCCGACGGCTCCAGTGCGCGCCCCGGACAGACTTGGGGGCCGTGTTGCGGCGATGGATGATCGCGACGATGCAGGCGGCTTCGTGTACGTAGGCGATGCGGCGCACGGCGGGGCTGAAAACGAATCGCGTGTCCTCGCCGATCGCCACGTCGGGGAAGGGGGACCGGGCCCATAGCTCTTTCGGGAAGCACAGGCTGGATCCGGCGGCCCACGGACGGAGCCCGCCGGGCCAGCTGAACTGCCACGCCGAGGCGCTGGCGGGATCGTAGAAGAGGAGGCTGGCTACCCCGCAGATGTCGTTATCCCCCCTGCTCAGGGCCGCCACCTGCACGCTCACCCGATCCGCCGATGCCCAGTCGTCGTCGTCCCAGTGCATGATGATCGACCCGCGGGCCAGGTCACAAGCAATGTTGCGCTTCGCCCCGAGGGTTGTCCGCGCGTCAAGCCGGTGGTAGCGGATGCGGGGGTCAGCGGGCAGGAGGTCATTGACCGGCTCGGGCCCATCGTCCACGATGATCAGCTCCTTAGCCGGGTAGTCCTGCCGCAGGAAATAGCGGACCGACTGAGGGACGAACAGCCGGCGGTCGAAGGTGGGCATGACGCAGCTGACGAGCGGGAGCGGGCTCTTGGCCGCAGCGGCGGTCAACTGCGGCTCCGGTCCCGGCTTCGCTGCGGGCTCGGCTGGCGGGACGACCGGGGCATGCCGTGGCGCGCCAAGCGGCCGGCGCACGGAGAGGAGCGGAGCGGGCGCGAAGTACTCGCACGCCTCTCCCCGGCAGTGGTCCTCATAGCCGTCGCGCGATTGGCTCAATCGCAGGCCGCAGAAACGATCCTGGTAAAGGCGGCGGGCCCGTCCCATCTGGCGCGCTTCGACGGCGCGGCGCCGCTCGGTGAGCGGATGGCGGTAGGCGTAGGCGGCGCCCACCCATACTCCCGTGAAGCCGGCCCGGGCCGCTCGGATGTTGTAGTCCATCTCCCAGCACGGCCCGATCCCGTACTCCTCGTCCGCCCCGCCGATCGCCGCGATGACCTCGCGCCTGACCGCCAGGCAGAAGTCCGCCAGGCTATGCAGCGGCTCCAGCGAGCGCACCGCCGTACC
>Ga0116134_1001947_pt1 | contig 10254 bp, 10 predicted proteins | sample June2015DPH_19_5_FD_89737 | JGI IMG/M metagenome (GOLD analysis project Ga0116134, IMG submission 89737) | Peatland microbial communities from SPRUCE experiment site at the Marcell Experimental Forest, Minnesota, USA - June2015DPH_19_40 | ecosystem: Environmental > Terrestrial > Soil > Wetlands...
AGGAAACGAAGAAAGTCATCGCGCTTGACGAAATTGACTTGGCAGGGATCGATCGTCTCCGCCGTCACTTCGTATGGTTTGCCGGACAGCGTAGCGCTCAACCCCAGAACCTCCCCAGGCTCGGCAAGTTTCACAATTACCGTTGTGCCGCTAGAGGAGGTGATGGCAAGCTTTACACTGCCTTTGCAGAGTACAAAGACGCCGCGCGGCGGCTGCCCCTCGACAAACAGCACAGCCCCCCGAGGATAGGCGGTCGCGTACTTGATGCCTTCGAAAGCCTGCAACGCGGCAGGCGGCAGATCGCAGAAGCTCCTCTTAGTGCGCAGCCTGCATGTAAGACAGCTTTCTACAATCTCCATTCCATAGGGTGAGAGCATGAACTAGGCTCCTTAACACCGTTGTATGACGCCCTCGCGCCAGGCTCACTTGTTGGGTCGCAGCTTGCACAGTCCACGGCCAGCTGAGCCGGCCAGGTCTGATGCCAGTGTCGATCTGGATGAAACGCTTGGCTGTGCTGCAAGTCACACGCCATTGTGATCTCACCTATTGCCACTCAGAATTAGCGGAGAAAGGTGCGGTCTGCGCTCAATCGCAAAAGCCAGTAGTGTGGAGCGAGGCTTGCCGATGCCGGAGTTGCTTGGCCTATTTGCCCTTTGCGGGCTTGGCCATGGGCTTCTTGCTGTCCGACTCCTGCATCTTCGCTTGCGTAAGCCCTGGCACCGCTTCCTCGAAGGTGACCGGATATAGGTACTGGTGCACCCTGTTTGTGGGAAAACACCAAGCGCAATGGCACCGGTCTCGGGCTCTCTCTCGCCCGCCGAATCGTGGAAGAACATCATGGCCGCATCGAAGTGAGCAGCGTGGTTGGAAAGGGAACCGACTTTGAGGTGGTGCTTCCGTTTTCGATGCCCGCGCCTGAGGTTACAGTTTCCTAGCCTAACCGACTGTAGATGAAGTGTCGCAGCAGATCGGGGGGAGGCAACTGCGTGTGCTTTCCCATCCGAGCGTCCAAAAGCGGTCGTGACATATGTGGCTTATCCTTGTTCCGGCCTGTTATCCTTTAGTCACCAATCGTCAGCTAAACATTTCGGCCGAGCGCATTCGCCTGTATGGGACGCTCGTCCTGAGGTCGCTGTCAGGCACGCTTCGGGAAATCCTGTTTGCAGAGACCGCATCCACCATCAAAGGTTGACGGCATTTCCGCGGAACCTGGGGTTCTGCGAAGAAAGTTTCGGAGAATTCTTCTATGACGAGAATAGTGACGAAGTTAGGCTGGTGGAGCGTCGTGCTTGGAATTGCGCTCGCCACGATTGTTCTACCCACACAAGCATCAGCTCAAGATCAGCAGGATGATCCTCCCGGACGTGTGGCTCGCCTCGGCTATATGCAGGGTTCGGTTTCATTCCAGCCGGCCGGTGAAACGGATTGGGTGCAAGCTGTTCCCAACCGCCCCATGAGCACAGGCGACCAGCTCTGGACCGATCAGAATTCGCGCGCCGAAGTGCAACTGGGATCGGCTGTGATTCGATTGGGGTCCAATACCGGCTTCGCTTTCCTGGATCTGGATGACCACACGGTTCAGATCCAACTTACGTCCGGCGCGATCAACATTACCGTGCGCCGGCTGGGTGACGGCGATGACTTCGAAGTCGATACTCCCAACCAGGCGTTTACGGTTTTCCAACCCGGGCATTATCGCGTGGAGGCGAGTGCGGACGGAAGCTACACGCTGATAAGCGTCCGCGGAGGCCTAGGCGAGGCCACCGGCAACGGTGAGACCTACACCCTGCGCGGCGGACAGAGAGGCACCTTCAGCGGAACGGACTCGCTGTACGTCGATGTGGTTGACATCGGCGCCCCGGACGATTTCGATACCTGGTGCTCCAACCGCGATCACCGTTACGACTACTCGCGTTCGGCCGAGTATCTGTCGCACGATGTGGTCGGCTATGAGGATCTCGACGACTACGGCGACTGGCGCAACGATCCAAACTACGGCCATGTCTGGTTCCCCAACCAGGTCGCTTTCGGTTGGGCACCCTATCATGAGGGCCATTGGGATTGGATTTCTCCCTGGGGATGGACGTGGGTCGATGACTCTTCGTGGGGCTACGCACCCTTTCACTACGGACGCTGGGTGAGTGTGGATGGACGTTGGGGCTGGGTGGCCGGGCCGGTGGCAGTACAGGCAGTGTATGCACCCGCGCTGGTGGTCTTCATCGGCGGAGGGCCCGGGGTCTTCGGCGGCAATGTGGGATGGTTCCCACTAGGTCCGCGGGAAGTCTATGTGCCGTCGTATCCCGTCAGCGAGGCGTACGTGACGAGGGTAAATATTAGCAATACGACCGTCACCAACGTCACAATCACGAACGTCTACAACACGACCATCATCCACAACACAACGAATATCACGAACATTACGTATGCAAACCGGAATGTCCAAGGCGCGGTGATGGTGGTTCCGCAGCACGCCTTCGTGAGCGCGCAACCGGTGGCGAAAGTGGCGGTTGCGGTGAGCGCGCGCGATATCGCTTCGGCGCCGATGAGTTCTCGGGTTGCAGTGGCTCCGACAAGAGAAAGCGTTCTCGGCGCGAAGGCTGCGACCGCGAATCACGTGGCTGCGCCGCCCGCGGCCGTAGCGAACCGGCAGGTAGTCGCCAAGAAGACGCCACCTCCGCCACCCGTGCCTTTTGCGAAACAGCAGCAGGCTCTGGCAGCCCATCCCGGACAACCATTAGCCAAGAGCGAGGTGCAGACCCTGCGTCCGGCAAATGCCGCGGCAACGCGGCCAATGGTGAAGCAGGCGCCTCCGGGGAAACCGGCCACGCCGAGCGTGGGCCGATCCGGTAACCCGCCAAACGCAGCGCGTCCGGGGCAACCCGCACCGCCGGCAAATCAGCCGCTGAATCGGCCGGGCAATCAACCTGCTCCGAACGAGCGGCCCGCTGCGGCGAATCCGGCGCAACCGAATCGTCCATCCCCACCGCCGAATCAGCCGGCGCCGGCACAACCGAACAATCGTCCAGCACTGAATCAGCCAAGTAATCGTCCGGAGCCAACGGAACCGAGCAATCGGCCGGAAACAAACCGTCCGCCTGCGGCTCCGCCGGACCGGAACCAACCGGCTCCGCATCCGCAAACACCTCCACCGGTCGAGCATCCGCAGCAGCGCACGCCTCCTCCGGCAGCGGAGAAACCGGCGCCTCCGCCGCAGAAGGAGCAACCGCATCCGCAAACGCCTGCACCGGTCGAGCGTCCGCAGCAGCGCACGCCTCCTCCGGCAGCGGAGAAACCGGCGGCCCCGCCGCCCAAGCAGCAACCGAAGCCGCAAACGCCGGAAGAGAAGAAGCAGGAAGAGGAACGGCAAAAGCGGGAACAGCAGAAGCCCCCGGGCGAGTAAAGGCTCAGCTTCTAAATCGTCGGACGTGAAGAGTACCGGGCATCCTGAGCCTTCTCAGGGTGCCCTTTCACCAAGTGCTTCTGAATCTGCTCCTAAACTCGGTCCAAGCAATGGAGGGTGCGGCTCCGCGAGCGTGAACGGCAGGGCGTCCGGCGACAGGAACGGATAAGAAGTAAGAAGGACCAGTTAAACGAGGGGCTTGACGTGCTGACGGATCCAGTCGAGGATTTGGGCAAAGCGGAATTCGTGCCGGTCCATCGAGCCGACGATGAACGCGTATCCGTCCAGGCCTTCGACCTCGATGCAAAAGCCGTTGCGTCGCAGGAAGACATCGGTGGCGGTGAAAGCGATGCGCTTATTGCCGTCGAGGAACCCGTGGTTGTTACCGAGCGACTCCATCAGCGCGGCCGCTTCTTCTTCGATGGAGTTGTAATAGCCGATTTGCGGGCGAAAAACGGCAGCCTCAACAGCGCCTTTATCGCGGACACCATGGAGACCTCCGAACATCTCGATCAATCGATGCTGCATCCGGTAGACTTCCGCTACCATAAGGTAATCCGCCATTTACTTGGCGAGACGCTGCAACAGATCACGGTTGCGAGCAACTGACTGCTCGAAGGCATCCATCACCTCGGGGCGGACCAGGTGCTGGGACGGAACCACGTTGTGCAGGTAGAACCCGAGCGCCTGCTCGAGAACATGCCGTTTCGTTTGCCCATTCTGCTCGGCAACCGCAACGAACTCATCGTAGAGCTGGGCGTTGATCTCAGGAGTGAACTTCTTGGTCATTTTGGCCGGCATGGTCCTCCCTACTTATTCGACTCCTATCTTTACCTCTTAATCATGATAAGTCAATATAAATCTTGAATCATCCATGTTATTGTAAATAAACGCTTTAATGATGTGATCGGCTCCGGGACAGTACTGTGGGGACTCAAGTGTGTAGGTCTTGTTCGACAGGGAAGAGCAGACCATGAACGGGCTTGGGCCGCGCTTACCGCCCCATCGCGCAGCAGACTTTGAGCGGATCCCCAACGACCCCGGGGTGCGCGCTGCCAGAGAAAGATTGTCCGCGATATGGTGGTGACGAAGGCACGACAGAGATTGAGGTCGACAACTAAGGAATTACTCAACTACCAAAGTCGTTGAATAGAGCGGCAGTCTTGCATGCCCCCGTACGGGTCGGCACCGCAAACCAAAATTCAAACCGCTTTTTCAACGAGTAAAAAATGGATAATAATAATTTGACCACAAAGGGTGACGGCACCTGCAAGCCCGATACCGAAGCCAGCACCAACACCACCAATCCCACGAACACCGACGCCGATGCTCACGACAAGAGCAAGGGCTTGCAAACCAGCGAGCTCAAACCGACGATCTCAGAAGCACGGCTGCGTGCCAATCGCGAAAACGCCAAAAAGTCGACAGGTCCGAAGACGTCTCGTGGCAAGGCGTACAGCCGCCGCAATGCTCTCAAACACGGACTCCTAATCAAGCGTATTCTGTTTTCCTCTGACGGCACGCCGATCAACGCAGAACTCCATGACCTGTGGGAGAGCGTGCAGGAAAAGTATGGCAAGGGCGACGTGCGTACCGACCTGCTGCTGGAAAGCCTTATTGCCATGGCCATCGTGAATCCGCCCTCGGTTGCCACAGTGTTTTGCCCGCTGCTATTTTCATTTCTGCGGCCGTTCCACCATCGGGTGGGCGCTCCGCGAATGTCTGGAACTTCGACCTAGATTGCTACGCCTGCAAGAAGCACTCAACTTGGGGTCGCGGGGTTACGTTGTGAAAGTAAGGGTCGCAAGCGACCTGTTGCCTGCTGCGGAGGCGGTTCGTCAGGGCAGACAGTTTGTCAGCAGTGGATTGTTGGGTCACATATCAGCGAAGCAACGGACGTGAAAACCCCAAACCGTCTCTGTCAACAATCAGCGAACGATGAAGCCGCACCTCACAGCCGATGCCGCAATGTTTCCCCTTAGGAGAATCCCTCCAGTTACTTCTGAGCTGTGACTACCGTTAGCAACCCGGCCTGGGTTACGGCATGGTATAGCACGTTACCAGCACGCGCTTTCGCTTCTTCAGGATGTTTCGAGAGGTAACGAAGGAAGACTTCCTTTATTTGTTCGCATGTTGGTTCACCTAAAAAAGTGTAAGTCCCAAGCACGCCTTTGTCGTTAGCTCCCATAGCGCCCTCGATCCCCTGTGCCCAGCCTTGTATGTAACTCAGGCAGGCCAAATGCAAAGCACCACCAGGCGTGTTGCATTTTTTTGCAAGTGTATTTGCTGGCTGATTCGGAGTAACAGTTCCTTCAACCATCGGAGCGAAAAGCCCCAACACAACCACCACGACCAGTGTTAATACAAAGCATTTCATATTTCCTCTCTGCGGATCTGTTCGGCCTGGCTAGGGACAGCCCAGCAGTAGCTGACAGCCGCTTCCTACAATCTCGAACATAATAGAAAGATTGCGGCGAACTCACTCATTCGACTGGACCCTCACGTACGCTCCCAGCGCGGCCCACAAATCTGGGAGCCACCTACTTAGGAGAGGCAGAGACCACCCAGGGAGATTATAAGCGCCTCTTCTATGCGAGACATCTGTTAAAGCCGCAGTTTGAATCCTCGACCTACTGGGAATCGGGTTCAGCGGTTTGGAGCTGGGACCAAGAGGTTGATCCTCCGAACGGACTGTGGTTGGCAAAACATCATGGTCGCATGGAAGTGAGCAGCGTGGTTGGAAAGGGAAGCGAGTTTGAGTTGGTGCTTCCGTTTTCGATGCCCGCCGCTGAGGTTGCAGCCACCTGGTCGGGCATGTCTATGGAAGACGTGCTGCCCTAGTCAATATCACTTCTCTCGTTCGTTCACCACGGAGGAAGTCACGGAGCGCAGCGGAAAGCTGAGTTGATAGCGGGTGTGCTTGTGCTCACCGGTCCGAATCATTGCTTATTAAAGGATAAAACTATATCGTTTAATAGACGGACTTCTTATTAAAGGATGGCTTTCAGCCTATGCCAGCGTCAAAATCGCAGAGCCGACTTGGGAACTACATCATAAGTTCTGTGGCGGGCGAGGCGGTGCGGGCATTTATGCCGCCTCCGTTACCACCGATACCCGCAGTGGAACTGAGCGGACTACATCAACAGCTCGACCGTGCCAATCAAGGACTTGGCCGCCTTAACGGCATGACCAGGCTACTGCCAGACGTCCGATTCCTGCTCTATCTGTACGTCCGCAAGGAGGCGCTGGTCTCTTCCCAAATCGAAGGTACGCAGTCCTCGTTCACCGACCTGCTGCTGTTTGAGAATGAGGCGGTCCCGAGCGTGCCCATTGAGGATGTCGAGGAAGTCTCGAATTATGTGGCCGCGATGCAACATGGCTTGCGCCGGCTCCGGGGAGGATTCCCGCTTTCCCTTCGGTTGATTCGGGAGATTCACGCCATCCTGCTTAGGGGCGGGCGAGGTGCGAACCGGAGTCCAGGCGAATTTCGCCGCACTCAGAACTGGATCGGAGGAAGCCGTCCGGGAAACGCGTCATTCGTTCCGCCGCCGCCGGAACGCCTGATGGAGTGCTTGGACGGCTTTGAACGTTTTCTTCACGATGAGCGGCACAAATTGCCGATCCTCGTGGAGGCTGGACTTGTGCATGTCCAGTTCGAATCCATACACCCGTTTCTGGACGGCAACGGAAGGGTTGGGCGATTGCTCATCACCCTCTTGCTGTATTCGAAAGGCGTGCTGACAGAGCCGCTCTTGTATCCTAGTCTCTATCTCAAGACAAATCGAAGCCAATACTACGACCTCTTGCAGCGAGTTCGCACGGACGGCGCATGGGAGGATTGGCTTGCATTTTTTCTTGATGGAGTAGCAGAGGCCGCGCAAGAGGCAGCGGACACAGCGGAACGAACTCTGCGTCTTTTTGCCAACGACCGACAGAAGATACAGCTGCTGGGGAGGGCGGCTACGTCAGCGCTGCGCGTCCACGAACTCATGGAACGGAACCCATATGTTCGCATTCGAACAGCAGCGAAAGCACTGAAGCTAACGATTCCAACCGTGACGAGTGCGCTGAACCATCTCCTGCAACTCGGGATCGTCAAAGAAGTCTCAGGGAAACTGAGAAATCGGCTTTTTGCCTATTCACGCTACGTCAACATGGTGGGCGAGGGAACCAAACCGCTTTCCACTCCGTAGTCCCTCGGCCTACCTCTACTTTGGAGCCACGCCTGAATCCGCATAGCTTCCCGCTTTCTTTCGGCGTCGAGGTGAACTTCGTTGCCGAGTCAGCGCGTAGTGCGGGTGCTGGAAGAACTGAAACGGAGAGGCCGCAAGCCGGAGGCGACCGTGATCGACAATGGGACCGAGTTTACTAGTCGGGTGGTCAATCAATGGGCCTACGAGATCTTCTCCCGGCGTCGGCCAGATCTAGGAACCAGTTCCCGTTGAGGCAGCCTCCTAGCCGGGCATGTCTTCGGGCATGTCTAGGGGAAGACGTGCCGCCCTAGTCAAGATCAAGAAGTTGATGCCGGAGCAGCGGTCCGAGATTGCCCAAGAAAGCTTAGAGCGCTCGGTAGTTTCTTCTGGAAAGTGTGCAATATTGGACAGACGAATGATCCCCCGGAGTGCCAGCGTGGTCGTCTACCAGAACGTGGGTCAAACGAACAATGTCCCGATCATTTTCTTGTCCACGGAGGGCACCGGCACGAGCTACATTTATCTTCCGCCCGTGACGCCCTCGCCCTTGTCACTTACTTACCACAATTAACTGAGGAGCGACCGAGCCACACAAATACGAAATCTGTCGTGTTGACCGTGACAGAGAACCGCATTGTGCCGGTAGGGTAGCAACCTTCCACAGAGCACAGAAAGGGGTAATGGCGCGGGTCTTGAGTGACAAACGATACCGTCAACGCTGTGTTTGGAGCGACGGTGAAGACTTTTGACGAAGCGCCAATGGAGAAAAAGTTTTCGTTCGAAAGAAATCCGCTCGAAAAACAGGACATTTTCCTAAGCTCCCACACCTCTTTGCGCTCTCGCCGATTGAGGCCTTTGTTCGTGCGAACGACCGAAAGCGGCAAAGCCGCGTGCCCCTCAACACTGGCACCGCCGTGACGCACTGAGATCTCAGACTCCGTGTTGTTGACAATGGTTGTCGTGAAACTCAGGAGTTCGCCCACAGCTCCCAAGCCGAGAGTCTCGAATCCCGCCCGGGAGCTCACTTCGATTCCTGCGTGGCTCAGTTTGTGGATTGCATTACCTGTTACTGGGTCTCGGATGCTCGTGGACTCAGCGCCGGAGCGGTTGTCCGCGCCCCAGACAAATGCGCTTACGGCCTCCGCCCTGAAGGTGGGTACGTCGTTTTGGGCAAACGTAAGGAACGTGAATGCAAGAACGGCAAGCGTGACTGCAAGTATGCGTCGCATTGTACTTCGCATAGGCCGATGCCAAACTGCTCCTCTTTTGAGGGCAACCTCAGCATCAACTTGCCGATCTACAGCTCAACACCGTGGCCGGTCCCGTGGGAACTGTCACAATTGCCAGCTACTCATAGCAAGAATCCGTTCCAGACGGACAAAAACGGGCAAGCGGATTCTCGCTGCTTCTTGCCGGGTAGTGCCGTCTATCTGTTGCTGATGTTTCTATCTTTGGCGCTGCCCAATCAACCTATTGACTTTAGGGAAATTGGCGAGGAGGCTGAGTGCGGATATCTGGCAGGCATGAAGTTTGGCGGCTCCGAACTCGTCGGTCTCATCGCGGCGGTGAGCTTCGCTGCGGGGCTCAATGTGTATGCGACGGTAGCCACCCTCGGACTCCTCGCCAACGCCGGCCTGCTCGATCTACCAACTGGCCTTCATCTGATAACAAGTTGGTGGGTGATCACCGCCTCCGGCATACTTTTTGCCATCGAGTTTTTCGCCGACAAGATCCCCGCTTTCGATTTGTTCTGGAATGCCCTACACACTTTCGTGCGTATTCCCGTGGCGGCTTTGATCGCCTACGGTGCAACGGCGCAGCTTTCGCCGCAAAAGCAATTGCTGGCAACGCTGGCTGGCGGCGCGATTGCCCTGGCCGCCCACGGAGGGAAGACGGCGGCGCGTGTAGCCGTCACACCATCCCCAGAGCCAGCGTCGAATTTCGTCCTCAGCGCGGGTGAAGACACGCTCGCTGTATTTCTGACATGGCTTGCAACGCGGCACCCGATTGCAGCAGGCACGATCGTCGTGGTGTTTCTGGTCGTAATCGCCGTTGTGATGCGATGGGTGGTACGCGCTATGAAGAACCTGTTTCGTGGCGCGGAGAATGAACTGGCGTCGTCGAAGCGCCAAATTTGAACTCTTTTATCACATTCGAGGCGTGGGGAGGCGCAGCCAAGTGCCGGACCGCAGAAGCACGATGCCGATAGCAGAAAGCGCTGCGCCGGTCGACTCGAAAGGGGCGGATCGATCCTAGCGTTTTTCAGTGAGTGAGCTAAGCGGAGACGCAACGATGCCTAAGACCAGTCCAGCCAGCCCGCCAATTGCGATACAAAGGCTACCTATTATGACAGCGCATACAAATACAACGACAACGGACTCCATCGTGTCTAATACATCTGTCCATCGGAGAGCGTGGCTGGTCGCCATGATGTAGGTCCCATAGGAACACCCGGCAACACCACCGAAGAATGCGCCGATGCGCGCAGACTTCATTATCCACTCATTGTAAGTGGCCATAGTCGCCACCCCCTTCTGTTTGCGCTTCCAGTTACCCTAATTTCAAGGCGGACACGACCAAGAGACTCATAATTGCCAGAACTGCGATAGAAGCCGCAACAACACCGAAAGAATAATTACGAATGGGGTTGCGCGTCATAGC
>Ga0116134_1001951_pt1 | contig 10239 bp, 12 predicted proteins | sample June2015DPH_19_5_FD_89737 | JGI IMG/M metagenome (GOLD analysis project Ga0116134, IMG submission 89737) | Peatland microbial communities from SPRUCE experiment site at the Marcell Experimental Forest, Minnesota, USA - June2015DPH_19_40 | ecosystem: Environmental > Terrestrial > Soil > Wetlands...
GCCCTCCGGCGAGCACAGTCCCCGGGACTCTAGCCAGCCCAGTCCCCGGGACTCCGGCCAGCCCCCGGGCCTGGACGCCGACGGCTGGTTCGCCACCCGTGACCTGGGGCGGCTTGACGCCGACGGCTACCTGTTCATCGAGGGAAGGGCCGACGACACCATCATCCGGGGCGGGGAGAACATCGCTCCCGCCGAGATCGAGGACGTGCTCCTCGCGTATCCGGGGATCGCCGAGGCCGCCGTGATCGGGGTGCCGGACCCCGAGTGGGGCCAGCGGCTCGTCGCGGTCGTCGTCGGCGAGGGGGATGCCGCCGAGATCCAGCAATGGGTCAAGGGCCGGCTCCGTTCCGCCAAGACACCCGACACCATCGTGTTCCGCGCCGAACTGCCGAAGACCGAAACCGGAAAATTGCTGCGCCGCACGCTTGTGGCGGAGTTGGAGAGCACTCATGCCTGAAGCAGTCCTCGTGTCCGCCCTGCGCACCCCGATCGGCACCGCCTTCAAGGGCACCCTGCGTGATACCAGTGCCTACGATCTGGCCCATCACGTCGTCGTCGCCGCCGCGGCGGACGGGCTCGACCCGGACCTGATCGACGACGTCATCCTGGGTGAGGGCCTCTACGGCGGCGGCGTCGTCGCCCGGCACGCCGCGGTGACCGCCGGCCTCACCCAGGTCGCCGGGCTGGCGCAGAACCGGCACTGCGCCGCGGGCCTGTCCGCGGTCCAGAGCGCGGCCGCGAGCGTGCGCGCGGGCATGGACGAGCTGATTATCGCGGGCGGCGTGAACTCGTCGTCCACCGCGCCGAAATCCCGTTACCGCGTCGACGGGGAGTGGGTGGATCCCTGGAACCCGCCCACGCACCCCGACCGGCCGGACGCCCCCAACATGGACATGTCCATCACCGTCGGGTGGAACGCCGCCCTCGCCGCGGACGTGAGCCGGGAGGAGATGGATGCCTGGGCGCTGCGCTCGCACCGCAACGCGATCCGCGCCATCGACGAGGGGCGCTTCGGCCCGGAGGTCCTCCCGATCGAGACCCCGTACGGCCTGTTCTCCACCGACGAGCATCCCCGCCGGAACACCAGCCTGGAGAAGCTGGCCGCGCTGAAGCCGCTGCACCCGGAGATCGAGGGATTCAGCATCACCGCGGGCAACGCCTCCGGCGCCAACGACGCCGCGGCCGCTCTCGTCGTGGCGAGTGACCGGCTCGGGCTGCCGGCCCTGGCCACCGTCCGGTCCTGGGCGTCGGTTGGCATCGACCCGGCCCAGACCGGGCTCGCCCCGGTGCAGGCCATCCCCAAGGCGCTGCGCCGCGCAGGGATGTCAACCGCCGACGTCGACCTGTTCGAGATCAACGAGGCTTTCGCCGCGATGTGCGTGGCTACCATCCGCCTGCTGGGCCTGGAGGCGGACCGGGTGAACGTGAACGGGAGCGGCTGCTCGCTCGGTCATCCGGTCGCCGCCACCGGCGCGCGGATGGTGGTCACGCTGGTGCACGAGCTGCGGCGGCGCGGCGGCGGCATCGGTGTCGCCGCGATGTGCGCGGGCGGCGGGATGGGCTCGGCCATGGTCATCGAGGTACCCGCCCCGTAGGCGCCCCCATCGAAGGGAGTGGTAGACGCCTTCGGGCACATCGCACTTCCTCGGCTTCGACGGGCGGCCACAGATTAGGCGTTTGAGCAGGTACGGGCTGCTCGCGTCACCTAGCGACAGGACGCGAAGATCTGCTGACGGTCCGGTGGAGCGTGATGAGAGACTCGGTGATGAACAGCCCTCGTGGTGGTGAGGAGTTCACATGACCGCACACGCCGAAGACATGGTTTTGGTTCCGCGAGCAGAGCTGGACGCGCTCCGGGCTGAGAACCGGCGCCTGCGGCGTGAGGCCGGGGATCGTGAGGCTCTGAAGCGCATCCGGTCAGACTCCGGGGAAGGCCGTACTTTCACTCGCGAGGAACTGGCGGAGGCGTGGGGAATTACTGAGTGAGCGGGTCCTTCGGTTCCCAGACAGGACCCGGGACGACCTCGAAGGACTGCCGCAACCACTCCGGAACGCCGCCCACAGGGCGATCTTTCACCTGCTCGAAGAGCCAATCCCTGCGCTTGCCGATCCGTTTCCCGAGGTAGATCCGCTGCCAGGTGCCTATCGTCTCCATCTTCCGTCGGATTGGCCTGACCATCTGGTACACGGTCACGGAGAGTCCGGACGGGCAGGTCGTCATCTTGTGCAGTATCTCAAGGCCGACACATGACGTCAGATTCGAACGCAGGCGTCACAGGCGTCACGGGCGGAAGCGGAGCAGGGCCTCCTGGGCGTAGGAGGCCACCAGGGAGCCGTCCTCGGTGAGGACGTCGCCCCGGCCGAAGCAGCGGCCGTGCGCCAGGAGCGGGCTGTGCTGGCGCAGCAACAGCCAGCCGACCGCGGCGAACGGCCGGTGGAACCAGACCGTGTGCGACGTGACGGCGGAGGTGAACGCCGTGCCCGAGTCCCGCTGCGAGACCTTCTCCAGGGGGCGCAGCGCCGTGCCGATGAGGGTCAGGTCGGTCGCGTACGCGGTCAGGGCGGGAGCCAGCTCCGGATCGGCCGGCGGCACCCGCATCCATAGCTCGAGCTCGGGCGGCCCGGTGCCGGGCGCGTCGAGCTCGGCGGTGCACCGGGTCTCCCACGGAATCAGGTCCAGCCCCACCCGGTATTTTTCTTCCGGAACGGACGTAACCGGGAGAACGTCCTGATGGACGGGCCCGTCCTCAGCCGCGTGCAGGGACACCGCGGCCGTGGCGATGACCCCTGCGGCCTGGCGGGCGACGATGGCCAGGGTCGCGAAGGTACTGCCCGCGTGGTGGCACTCCACCTCGTAACGGACGGGCTCGCCGGACTGGCCCGCTCGCGGGAAGAGCGCGTGCAGCGACTTGAGATCCTTGCCCGGGCACGCGAGCGAGGCCGCCCGGGCGAACTGCGCGAGCAGTTGCCCGCCGAACAGGCGATGGTAGCTGAGCTGCTGGTTACGCCCCGTAAAGACGCCGGGGGCGGTCCCGGACAGATCGAGACAGCCGAGAAGATCGGGCCATAGATCGGTAGCCGGCATACCTACAGTGTAAAGGTTGCTCTCCAAAAATGAGAATAAGATTCTCAACTACAACTGGAAAAGCCCGTCGAGCAGAATGTCCAGACCTCATCCGCCGTGATGGGCGAGGCGCTGTCATCGTCGGCGACGCCGCTGTTCTGGGCGATGAACATGACTGTCTGCATGGTCAGCGCGGCCGCGCGGCGGGGCTTGGTCGCGGGATGGAGCCGGCCGGCCGCTTCGGCCTGCGTCAGCAGGTCGGTGAGCAGGGCCAGCAGCGGGGCGTGGGCGGCCTTCACCTCGGCGGGATGGGAGATCAGCAGCTGCGGGGCGAAATCGGTGAACAGCGGGCGCTGCGCGGCCGGGTCCGGGCGGGACAGCTCGAACAGCAGCTGGACGGCGACCTTGAGGGCCTCCATCGGGTCGGACTGACCGATCGCGGCGGCGCGGATCTGGTCGGTGGCCCGGCGCAGGGCGTCCTCGAACAGCGCGAGCAGCAGCTCGTGCTTGCCGTCGAAGTGCTGATAGAAGCTGCGCAGCGACTGGCGGGCCCGGTCCACGACTTCCTGCACGGTGAAGTCGGTGGTGGCCTTCTCCATAATGATCGCCTGGGCGGCGTCGAGGAACCGCTGTACCCTGCGTTCCGCCCGGAGCTTCGCGGCCTTGGTGGAGCGTTCGACGGCACGCTGCTTCCAGGCCGGTTCTTCACCCAGCATGCTCACGGCCGAGTCCGTTCGTTGCGCCATATAGAGAACCTTACTTCAGGATTCCGGGAGGTCGCGGCGCTGTGATCGCGTTTCTTTGAACAATGTACAAGATTCACATTACCATTCTCCTCGTCGCCCATTCTCCGGTCGTCTCGGCCTGAAACACCGCCTGGAGAAATAGGTCACAGTTGAACGAGCCGCGGGGCTGAACCTTCCTTTCTCAGCTGCGCTCCGGCCGCACGGATAAGGTCCTGCGTGCTGCCGAGCAGCCCGTCCAGCACGAGAACCCGCTTAATGTGCCGGTGCAGGGCGTGCTCGGCGGTGAACCCGATTCCGCCCAGGACCTGCTGGCTGTGCCGGGCCGCCGTCAGCGCCGCCTGGCCGGCGGCCGCCTTGGCCAGCAGGGAGCCGAGGTCGCCGTCCGCGGCCAGCAGGGCCGCCTCGGCACCCTCGATGGCGACGAGGGTCTCGGCGAGCCGGTGCCGGACGGCCTGGAACGAGGCCAGCGATCGGCCGAACTGCCTGCGGTCCAGCACGTGCGACCGGGCCAGGCCGAGCATCGCCCGGCTGGTCCCGGTGAGCCACCAGCCGAGCGCCCGGCGGCCCGCGGCCAGGCCCACCGGTTCGCCGTCAGGGACATGGTCCGCGGCCACGGAGCCGGCCGGGACATGGGCTCCGGGAACAGGGAGTTCAGGAATACCGTGCAGCGGCAGGTCACCGTCCAGGACCGTGCCCGGCCGGTCGGTGCGCTCCCACACGACCCACGAGCCGCCCGTGTACGGCAGCGGCAGGGTACCGCCGGCGCGGCGTCCCGCCGCGTTCAGCAGCACGTCGTTGAGCAGCGGGGCCTGGGCCCCGGTCTCGCCGAGCAGCCCGAAGACCATCGGAATCGCGACGCCGGGCACCTCGGCGAGCAGGTCGGGCCAGCCGAGCTGGGCGAGGGCCAGATCGAGGACCTGACCGGACGCGGCCGTCATCGTCTTGCGGAACGTCTCGGCGAGCAGCGCCCGTTCATCACTGTCCATGGTCATTCTTTCCCGAGGTGGACCAGCCGGCGGGCGATGATGTTGCGCTGTATTTCGGCCGTGCCGCCGTAGATGGTCGCCGCCCGTGAATACAGGTACTCCGGCCGCCACGGCGACTCGGTAAGCTCGATCACCCCCGGCAGCAGGTCCCGGGCGGTGTCGTACAGCCGCTGCTCGGCGGTGGCCAGCAGCACCTTGTCGATCGAGGTCTCCGGGCCCAGCGGGCCGCCCTCGGCCAGCCGCCGCTGGGTCGCCTGGGAGCGGCAGCGAATGGTGTGCAGGGCCAGGTAGGCGGCGCCCAGGGCGCTCTCGTCCGGGTCGGCCGCCTCGGCCAGCAGCCGGTCCAGGCGCGTATAGAGGTAGGCGATCCGGTGCCAGAAGCAGGTGGACCGCTCGTACGGCAGCAGGTCCGTAGCCACCTTCCAGCCCTCGCCGGGGCGGCCGAGCATGCGGTCATCGGGGACCACCACATCGTCGAAGAACACCTCGGCGAACTCGTCCACGCCGTGCATCGCGCGCAGCGGCCGGACGGTGATGCCGGGGCTGTCCATGTCGACGAAAAAGGCGGTGATGCCGCCGTGGCCCGGTGCGGTGCGGGTGAGCAGGACGCAGCGGGCCGCGTACTGGGCGAGGCTGGTCCAGACTTTCTGGCCGCTGACCACCCACTCCCCGGCCCCCGCCCGCCTCCCCATTCCCTCTTCGCCGTCCCCTTTCACCGGTACGGCCCGGGTGGTCAGGGACGCCAGGTCACTGCCGGAGCCGGGCTCGGAGAAACCCTGGCACCACTGTTCGCGCCCGCTGAGCAGCAGCGGGACCATCTCGGCGGCCAGCGACGGCCGGGCGTAGGAGATCATCGCCGGAGCGAGGACCTCGACCAGCGAATAGACTCCCGGCTCGGCCAGCCCGCGGGTGGTGATCTCTTCGCCGAGGACGGCCCGCAGCACGGCCGGTCCGCCGAGGCCGCCCACTTCCTCGGGCCAGCCGTAGCGCATCCAGCCTGCGTCGTAGAGAGCGCGGCGGAGCCGGGCCAGCTGCGCGACCTGCCCCTGGAGTGAGTGGTCGGGCCCGGGGGACAGATCGCGGGTGGCGAGCCACGCCCGCACGCCCTCGCGGAACTCGGTGACGTTCATGCTGTGTTTCCGCTCATGTGCTGGCGGGCTTGTAGGCGTGCGGGCGTCCCGAATCGTGGTCCCCGTTACGGCGGATAAATGTCATGGCCCGGGTCCGCAGCCGCCAGCCGTCCGCGGTCCGCTGATAGGTGTCGTGGTAGTAGCCGATCCGCATGTCGTGGGAGGCGTGGTCGACGAAACAGAGCGGCTGGACCCCCGTGGCGGTGTCGCCGGACAGCTCGATGGCGGGCGTTCCGGTCAGGAACAGGCCCTTGGGGGCGGCCGCCCCCAGCGCCGGGAATTCCCCGAGGGGATAGGTGTCGCCGAATGCGCTGTACGTGCCGTCGGGCGTGAAGACGGCGAGCAGCCCGTCGATGTCGCCCATGGTGATGGTCACCGCGTAACGGGCCAGCAGCTGCTGGATCTCGACCAGGTCGCCAGTGGACAAAGACCCAGGGGAAAAAGATTCGGTGGAAAAAGACTCAGTGGCCAAAGACTTTGCCGCCCTTCATCACGAACCGCACATCGCGGGTGACGGTGATGTCCTGCAACGGATCGCCGGGAACGGCGATGACGTCGGCGAGCAGCCCCTCGGCCAGCCGTCCCCGGTCCGTGACGTCGATGAGCTCGGCGGCCGTGACGGTCGCCGCCCGCAGCACGGCCAGCGGGCTCATCCCGCGGCTGACCAGCGCGACGAGCTCGTTCGCGTTGCGACCGTGCGGGATGGCCGGGGCGTCGGTGCCGACCGCGATCCGGACCCCGGCCTCGGCCGCGGCCCGCGCCGAGGCGCGGGCGCGCGGGAACATCTCGGCCGCCTTGGCCTGGAGCTCGGGCGCGGCCCTGGAGACGTCCATGCCGTCCGCCAGGTACGTGGTCGGCACGAGAAAGGTCCCGCGCTTGACCATCAGCGCGATCGCGTCGTCGTCCATCAGGAAGCCGTGCTCGATGCAGTCGATGCCCGCCTCGACGGCGGCGCGGACCGCGTCGGCGCCGTGCGTGTGCGCCGCGACCCGCAGGCCGCGCCGGTGCGCCTCGTCCACGATGGCGCGCAGTTCCTCGTCGGAGTAGTGCTGCGCGCCGGGCTGGCCGGTGTGCGACATGACCCCGCCCGAGGCGCATACCTTGATCAGCTTTGCGCCGTGCTTGATCTGGTACCGGACGGCGCAGCGCACCTCGTCGACGCCGTCCGCGATCCCCTCTTCCACCGTCATCGGCATGATGTGCGGGGCGAACGCCGCGAACATCGTCGGATCGAGGTGGCCGCCGGTCGGGGTGATCGCGTGCCCGGCCGGCGCGATCCGCGGTCCGTCGATCCACCCGGCGTCGACCGCCTTGGCCAGCGCGACGTCCAGCAGGTAGCCGCCCGTCTTCACGAACAGCCCGAGGTTGCGCACGGTGGTGAACCCGGCCCGCAGCGTGCGGCGGGCGTTGCCGACGGCGCGCATCATCCGCAGCGGCGGGTCGTCCTGCACGGGGGAGTAGGCGGCGGTTTCGCCGCGCCCGCCCATGAGCAGGTTGACCTCCATGTCCATGAGGCCGGGCAGCAGGATCAGCTCGCCGAGATCCAGGATCTCGCCCGCCGCCGGGCCGCCGACCCCCGCGATCCGGTCTCCGCCGATCCGGAGCGTCCCCGGCCGGACGATCTCTCCGGCGTCGAGGTCCAGCAGACCGGCTGCCTTCAGCGTCAGCACGCGAGCCAATCTCCTCCACGAGAATTATGTTCTCATTTTACGAATGCTAGATTTTCATAACTGGCAGGCCGCGTCAACACCGGCAGGCCGCGTCAGCACCGGGGGGGCGTCTCAAGACCGGCGGGTCGTCTCAGTACCGGCAGGCCGCGTCGGCACCGGGGGGGCGTCTCAAGACCGGCGGGTCGTCGCAAGGCCGGCGCACCGCGTCGGGCCTCACCGCCGTAGCTTGCCGAAGTCCCCGCTCACGATCTTTTCCGCCCGTAGCCGCAGCCAGCCGTGGCGGCCGTCGTAGCGGAAGCCGCCGCCGCCGCTGTATTTGCCCGCGAAGAGCCGCTCGGGGTCGTCAAGATCCGCCCGGCGCTCTCCCGTGCGCGGCGCCTCCCCGACAACCTCGGCCCGGCCCAGCAGTTCGACCCCGCGCAGGCGGAGGAAGTCCGAGCCCCCCTCGTCCACGATCACGCTGACCCGCGGATCCCGGGCCAGGTCGGCCCAGCGCTGGCTGCGAACCAGCGAGTTGAGCCACAGCGCGGTCCCGTCCCACACGAACCACAGGGTGCTGACGTGCGGGTGCCCGCTGGGACCCACCGTTGCGACCCGGCATACCGGCTGGGTCCGCAGGAATGCGTCCTGCTCGGCGCTGGTCATGGCGATCGCGCCCCCGCGACGCTGCTTCATCGCGATTCCTTCCTCGTCAGATCATTGATTCTCCTGATACGAGAAGATACTTTGCTCTTATCGAGAAGAGGAACCTCGATGAACCTCGAGGGTGAGGCCACGTCGTCGGGACCGGCCCTGCGCCCCGGTGAACAGCTCGCCAGCGCCGTCTGCAGTACGCGGGTGATCGTGGTCCGGGTGCCCGCCGAGGGACGCCCGCTCATCACCTGCGGCGGGCGGCCCATGGTTCCCGCGGCCCCGGCGCAGCCGTCGCCCGCGGGCACGGCCGACGCCGCCACGCTCATCGGCAAACGTTACGTGGACACCGCCGGGACGCTGGAGGTGCTCTGTACCGCCTCCGGGACGGGCGTCCTGAGCTGCGACGGTACCCCGATGACCGTCAAGGCGGCCAAGCCGCTGCCCGCCTCAGACTGAACGGAAAGGACACGCTCATGGAGCGCGACGACCTGATCTTGATCAGCGTCGATGATCACATCATCGAGCCGCCGGACATGTTCGTGAACCACTTGCCGGCGCGGTACAAGGACGACGCGCCACAACTGGTTCACCGCGACGACGGCACCGACGTGTGGAAGTTCCGCGAGACCACCATCCCCAACGCGGCGCTGAACGCGGTCGCGGGCCGGCCCAAGACGGAGTACGGGCTCGAGCCGCAGGGCCTGGATGAGATCCGCCCGGGCTGCTACGACGTGCACGAGCGGGTCAAGGACATGAACGCGGGCGGCATCCTGGCCTCGATGAACTTCCCCTCCTTCCCGGGATTCGCGGCGCGGCTGTTCGCCACCGACGACCCCGCCTTCTCCAGGGCGCTGGTCCAGGCGTACAACGACTGGCACATCGATGAGTGGTGCGGGGCCTACCCGGGCCGGTTCATCCCGATGGCACTGCCGGTGATCTGGGATCCGGAGGCGTGCGCGGAGGAGGTACGCCGGGTCGCCGCCAAGGGCTGCCTGTCGCTGACCTTCAGTGAGAATCCCGCCGTGATGGGGTACCCGAGCTTCCACAGCGAGCACTGGGACCCGTTGTGGCGGGCCCTGTGCGACACCGGCACCGTGCTGAACGTGCATATCGGCTCGTCGGGCCGGCTGGCCGTCCCGGCCGTGGACGCCCCGCCGGACGTGATGATCACGCTGCAGCCGATGAACATCGTCTCGGCCGCGGCGGACCTGCTGTGGTCACGAGTGATCAAGGAGTATCCCGACATCAGGATCGCGCTGTCGGAGGGCGGGACCGGCTGGATCCCCTACTTCCTGGAGCGGGTGGACCGGACCTACGAGATGCATGCGACCTGGACCCTCCAGGACTTCGGCGGCAAGGTCCCCTCGGAGGTCTTCCGCGAGCACTTCCTGACCTGCTTCATCAGCGACCCGCTCGGCGTGAAGCTGCGGAACGAGATCGGCATCGACAACATCTGCTGGGAATGCGACTACCCGCACAGCGACTCGATGTGGCCCAACGCCCCTGAGGAGCTGTGGGAGGTGCTGAAGCGGGAGCAGGTGCCCGACTCGGACATCAACAAGATGACCCACGAGAACGCCATGCGCTGGTATTCCTTCGACCCGTTCCGCCACATCCCCCGGGAGCAGGCCACCGTCGGTGCCCTGCGCAAGGCGGCCGAGGGCCACGACATCTCCGTTCGCTCCCGTAGCCACCGCATCATCGACCCGTCCGAAAAGCTGGAGGGATACCGGATGCGCGCCCGGGCGGCGGTAGCGGCCGCGGCCCAGTAAGCGATCCGCCGCTGCGGTTGGTACCCACCGGGAGCTAACGCCCGCGGTGGGTACCGGGCTAACCGCCGGCGCCCGGGTGACCTGGAGGCGAGCATGGCCAAGAGGTGCGCCTCGTGCGCCCGGGCCGGCCCTTCCGGTGCGGCCGTTCGCCCTGCGCCCGGTGTTCCTTTGCGGGGGCGTTCGGGCCCGGGCCGGTGTTCCTTCGCGGGGCCGTTCCCGCCCGGGCCGGCGCCTCAGA
>Ga0116134_1001952_pt1 | contig 10236 bp, 12 predicted proteins | sample June2015DPH_19_5_FD_89737 | JGI IMG/M metagenome (GOLD analysis project Ga0116134, IMG submission 89737) | Peatland microbial communities from SPRUCE experiment site at the Marcell Experimental Forest, Minnesota, USA - June2015DPH_19_40 | ecosystem: Environmental > Terrestrial > Soil > Wetlands...
CCGCATCACCGGGCGGCGCGGGAACGGCAGCGCTGCAGCCTTCGTCTGCGGGCTCATCTCCGGTGATCGTCTTTCTCTGCAAGGAGCCGTCTTATGACGACATGGGACATGCAGTTCCGGGCGCTGCCCGGGATACCGCTCATCGAGCCCGGCGACGACTTGCCTGCGCTCATCGCGAAGGCCGCGCAAGCCGACGGATTCACGTCGGTTCGTGCCCGGAGGGTCCGCGCTGGCTGCCGCTGCGGCCGGGCCCGTCGCCCTGCGCCAGCCGACTCACGCGGACGCGGCAGAGTCGGCCCCGCGGGCCGACCCCGCCGCGTATACCGGGGAGCGCCTGCTGCTTTCCCCCGCCGTGGTGAAGGGGTGGCGACGGGCGTCACCATGGCCTTCATACTGATCACCATGATCTGAAGTCCCGTGAACGCTCACGCGGAACGCTGGCGATCCACCGCTCGGCGATCGCGCGCGGCACCCGGACAGGGTCTTAATGATCCGCACCCCGTCCGTGGCGAAGTGGGTCTATCTCGCTTAGATTGCCTGCAGCAGGATGGTACGCAGATCGCGGTGGCTGAGGGTGACGGGGTTGCCTTGCATGCTGCTTGATCTGGCCGCTTTGACGGCAACGTCATCGGCGTGTTCCGGCCGAATGCCGAATGCAGCCAGGCCGGGTATCTCGAGCAGCGTGGTCGTCTCGTGTATCCAGGCCAGGCCGTCCTCGATGGATGCGGCGGGTTTCCCGGTGACGAGCTGAGACGCTTCGGTGTAGCGGTGCAGAGCGGGGTGATCCGGCTGCGCGGACCGCAATGCCTGCACGTTTGCCTCCATGACGGGAGCCAGCAGCGCGGCGCAGGCCACGCCGTGCGGCACGTCCGCGGTGCCGCCGATGACGCCGGCCAGGCCGTGGACGGCACCCAGCTTCGCGTTGGCCAGCGCGATCCCGCCCAGCAGGCTGCACAGCGCCATCTCCGTCCGTGCGCCGAGGTCGTTGCCATCGGCATAGGCGGCACGCAGGCCGGCCGCCGCGCGGCGTAGTCCCTCGCGGGCCAGGCCGTCGGTCAGCGGATTGGCCCGGACGGAGACGAACGGTTCCAGGCACTGGGTGAGCGCGTCCAGGCCGCTGGCGGCGGTGACCCGCGGCGGGCAGGATACGGTGAGCTGGGGGTCGACCAGCGCGACCCGGGGGATCATCAGCGTGCTGCGCAGGCTCGCCTTGACCCCGTGCGCTGGTGAGGCGAGCACGGCGTTGGCGGTTACCTCCGCCCCGGTGCCAGCGGTAGTGGGCACCGCGACGCAGGGTACGGCTGGCTGGGTGATCTTCCGGCCGGGCCCGACTACCTCCAGATAATCCAGCGGGTCACCGCCGTTGCCCAGCAGTATCGCTATGGCCTTGGCGGTGTCGATGACGCTGCCACCGCCGATCGCGGCGATAACGTCGGCGCCGTGTTCGCGCGCGGCGCCGGTACCGGCCCGGGCCAGCTCGACCGTGGGCTCACCCGCCACCGGGAACACGGTGGCTGGCAACCCCAGCCCGGCCAGCAGGCCGGCGTTACGGGCGGGGTCCGCACCTGTGCAGACCAGCACCTGGGATCCGAGCCCGGCGAGAACGCCCGGTAGTTCCGCCGCCCGGCCGGCCCCGACGATGATGCGGCCAGCGGTGGCGAACTCGAAGGTCATCGTCGTCACGGCGAGCCGCTCGCCCAGCCCTCGCTGCCCGCCGGGAACACCACGGAGTACCTGGTAGAGTCCTGCGGCGCCGCCATCATCTCGGCTACCGAATCCCGCCAGGCGGCATAGTGCGGCGTCAGCTTGTGCGCTGCCGAGGCATCGTCGTCACGGTAGACCTCCGCCAGGACCACGTGCGCCGGGTCGGCTTGATCCTGAATGACGTCGAAACGCAGTACGCCGGGCTCGGCCAGCGAGGCCCGTGCATTGACCAGGGTGGCGGCCAGGAAATCCTCGACTCGTTCAGGCCGGATCCGCGCATGAACATGAACGACCAGCATGTGCTCATCCTGCTACACGGTGCTCGTGCCCGCGACCTGTCCTCGAGACCTGCACCGCCGCCTCGGCCTCACCGGGCCCGACGACGAGCTGAAAGACCTCGGGGACACCTTCGACGGCCTGCACTGCTTCGCCGATTCCGGGAGCCGCGTGGACAACCTGTGTGATTATCGCAACCTCGGTGGAGCGTCGTTTCATGCGTAAGTATGGCTGTTGACGTGGAAAACAGTCGATGGTTGCGTCATTGGCGGGGTCCCGGGCCGCAGTGGCATGAGCTTGACCTGGATCCGGCCGGCTAGGCCCAGGTTGAGGCACTGCTGAACGACGTTTCGGCTCCCCAGTTTAACGACCATGGTAAGGCAATGCCACCTCGCCCCAGTGGCCGGTATGAGCATAGAGATCTGCTGCCCAGGAGAAGGCGTACGCGGGAGCCGGGAGGCCAAGCGTGCGGATCGCCCCATCCGGTAGCCGGGTGAACGGCGGGTAGTGCCGCTGGAGCCCAGCCCGCATGGCGTCGTCTTCCCGGATCCCGCCCACCCAGCGGTACTCGGCCATTGGTCTCGTGGGCGGGATCCACCCGGCGGCGATGGCGGTCAGCCAGCCGGGCAGCATCGTGAGGACGGCGTTGCCGGGACCCAGATCCCACCCCACATAGTTCGGCAGCGTCCCGGCAGGGTGCGGGGCTTCGAGGACGACGGCCTGCTCGCAGCCAAGCAGCGAGGCGGTTCCAGCGAGAAGCGTGCTGGAGCGTCCGACCGGGCCGTAGAAAGGAAAGGTCTCGTCCTTGTCTCTGGTGCCATGGATGTCCAGCACCAGGTCAGCGTTCCGGGACAGCCGGGTGATAGTCCAGGCATCTCGCTGCTCCATGTTGCCATCGGGGCTGCCGGGGAAGCAGTCAGTGATGTTTCCGTCACGGCCACGTCTGCTCTTCTCATCCGGCGCAGGCGCTTGCCGGGTGTAGCCGGTAATCGCCGGGTGGCCCTGCAGGCTGTCGAGTATCGCGGCTACCGGCTCGGCGGTCCACTCGTCTAGGTGCATCCTGTTGAGCACCAGGATCCTGGGCATCTGGCTTGCCGTTCCCGGCTGGATGCTCCGTGCCCGCGGCGGTGTCACGCCACCTGGTAGTGCAGGTGGGTGACGCCGTTGCCCTCGGTCACGGCCGGGCTCTCAAGCTCGATCGGCACGCTCTTCAGATGCCTGAACAAGCGGATGCCGTCGCCGAGCAGCAACGGCACGAGCTTGACCTGGATCCGGTCCACTAGCCCTAGATCCAGGCACTGGCAGATGACGCTCGGGCTGCCCAGCGCGATGACCTTGGTCCCGGCGGTCTGGCGCGCCTGCTCCATCGCAGCCTCGACCCCGCCGGTTGCAAACGACACCGTCGAGCCTTCCCGCGGCCAGCCGTCCGGGACGCTGTGTGTCACGACGATCACCGGCGCCCCGGTCGGGTGGTTGCCGTCCCAGCCGCGGGCGACATCGAAGGTGCGGCGGCCATAGATGATCACCCCGATTCCCGCTGCGGCCTCCCCGCCGGAGGCCTCGGTGGGCTGGGTAGCCGACTGCGGCTTGGCGTACCAGGCGAAGACTTTCTCGACTCCATCGGAGGGGTCGGCGACGAACCCGTCTAGCGACACCGACATGTCGGCTACCACCTCGGCGCGGGTCCTCGCTGTACTTGTGTTGCTGGTTGTGGTGCTCATGATATTTCTCCTGTCTGCTGCCGGCATGAGGCCGCAGTTGTCTCCGGCCTGCTGCGTTGTGCTGCTTACCTTTCAAGGTTCCCGCAAGGCGCAGGTCGGCCGAATCGGTGAAATCGCCAGTCTGCTCGCCAGTCTGGCCGCCGCTGTCCGTAGTCTCTGACTGGGCAGGCGGTGGACGAGCCAGGTGAGCGCGCACGCTACCCTGAGCTTGTAGCTGCGGTTTCCCGAGGCAAGACCCTCGGCTGGGTTGCGGGTGGCCGAGGTGCCGTCAGCTAGGGATGGCCGGGACGTGAAGGAGCTTCCTGCGGACCTGATCGGCCGCGAACGCGAGTGCCGCGAGATCGAACGGCTGCTGCAACACGCCCGGCGTGGCATGGGCGGTTCCCTGGTGATACAGGGTGGGCCGGGGATCGGCAAGAGCGCGCTGCTTGGTCACGCCGACCGACGGGCCGGCGTGGCGACTGTGCTGCGCGCGGCGGGTGTAGACGCCGAGTCTGATCTTGCGTTCGCCGGGCTGTACGGGCTGCTGCGCCCCATCCTGGGCAAGCTCGACCGGTTGCCGGAAACGCAGCGGCAGGCCCTGGCGGTTGCGCTAGGGCTGTCAACTTCGCCAGGTCCGGACCGGCTGCTGGTCTCCGCGGCGGCGCATGGTCTGATCGCTGCCGCGGCGGAAGATCACCCGGTGACATGCCTGGTCGACGACGCACACTGGCTGGATGGGCCGTCGGCCGACGCTTTGATGTTCGCGGCCAGGCGATTGCAGGGTGAGCGAGTCGCTATGCTGTTTGCGGCCCGTGACGGTGAGCTACGTCAGTTCCGGGCCGAGGGCTTGCCGACGATGCCTGTTGGCGGCCTGCCCCCGCCCGCGGCCGGAGATCTGCTCGAACACGCTGCACCCGGCGCCGCACCGGCTGTCCGTGAGCGGCTGCTGGCAGAGGCAGCCGGGAACCCGCTGGCATTACTTGAGCTGCCGGCCGGACTGACCACCGGTCAGCTCAGCGGCGGCGAATTGCTGCCGGAGCCGATCCCGCTGACGCCGCGTCTGCACGAGGTCTTCAGGGAACGCATCGCTGGCCTGCCCGGCCCGACCCGACCCGACCCGCCTCATCCTTATGCTCGCGGCGGCTGACAACAACGGTGACCTCGCAACCCTGCTGCGGGCCGCAGCCCTGCTGCACCTTCCCGCCGACGCACTCGACCCCGCAGAGAACGCAGGACTGGTCCGGGCCGTCGACGGGCAGATCGCCTTCCGGCATCCGGTGGTCCGCTCGGTCATCTACCAGGAAATGCCGCTGAGCCAGCGCCAGCGCGCCCACGCCGCGCTGGCTAGGGCGCTGGTAGGCAGCGAGAGTGACGATCGCCGTATCTGGCACCAGGCGATGGCGACACTGACCGGCGATGAGGAGGTGGCGGCGGCGCTGGAGGCCTCGGCCCGGCGGGCGCAAGCACGCTCAGGCCATGCCTCGGCGGCCACCGCGTTCGAGCGCGCGGCAGCGCTCAGCCTGAACGACACCCGGCTAGCCGTCCGCCTCGCCGCCGCTGCCCAGGCCGCCTGGGACGCCGGCCAGCCCGAACGAGCCCGCCTGCTGATCGCCCGCGTCCTGCCGTCAGCCGATGACCGCATGCGCGCCCGCCTGCTGCACCTCCGCGGAAGCATCGATGCCCAGTGCGGCAGCATTAACTGGGCCGTCGTTACCCAGATCGAAGGCTCTGACATCAGCGATGAACCGTCGCTGACACTCGCGATGCTTCATGAGGCCGCCGAGGGGTGCGTCGACACCGGCGACCTGGCCAGGCTGCGCGACATCGGCGCCCGGGTGGCGAAGATCGGCACCCGGACAGCGCTGGATCAACTCCGCCGCGCGGTCATCCTCGGGCTGGTCGCCATGTTCAGCGGCGAGCATGAGCGAGCGCGTACCGCCTTCCGCGATGCGCTCATGCTGGGCACCGGGTTCGATGACAACCTCAAGGTTCAATTCTGGTCCGTGTACGCGTCATGGCTGGACGACGACATCGCGGCGAGCCTGCGATTCGCGACCCGAGCGGCGGACCTGGCCCGCGCGCAAGGGCTGCTCAGCCTCCTTCCGAGTGCCCTTAACCAGCAGGCCAGGCAGTTGCTGCGGAACAGCAGGTTCAGCCAGGCCTACGCGGCCGCAGAAGAGGGGTATCTCCTCTCAGCCGACCGAGGCTATGGCTGGGGCTGGCACCTGATCACCATGGCGTGCGTCGAGGCGATATGGGGACGCGAGGCCGACGCGCGCCAGCACGCCGAGCAGGTGCTTACATTTGCGCCCACCCGCGGTGACGCCGTCCTGACCGCCTTGGCTCAGGCAACGCTCGGGCTGCTCGCGCTGACAACGGGCAGGCCGACCGAAGCAGCCGGAAGACTCCAGGAGGTCTGCGCAGCGGACCAGCCAGCGCTCCTGGTCACCCCGCTGGCCTCGGTGCCTCACGCGGACGCTATCGAGGCGATCGTGCGGGCGGGCCAGCCGCTTGAGCTCGCCGCTGCGCCGCTGGCACGGGTACGGTCCTGGACGGCGCAACTGCCGACCATGGCCCGCAGGTCGGTGCTGGCGCGGTGCGAAGGGCTGCTCGGGACGTGCCCACCCGACCAGGCATTCACCGAAGCACTTGAGCTAGCACGCGCTATTCCCCCGTTCGAGCGTGCCCGTACCGAACTGCTCTACGGCGAGTGGCTGCGCCGAGAGCGAAGGCGCACTCAGTCACGCACCCATCTGCGTGCCGCCGCCGAACTGTTCCGGACCCTCGGCACCACGTGCTGGGCGCAGCGCGCCGAGGCCGAGCTGCGAGCGGCGGGCGAAACCGCCCGCCCACATGAGCCATCGGCCCTGGAACAGCTCACCCCGCAGGAACTCAAGATCACTGAGCTGGTGGCCGAGGGCTTGACCAACCGCAACATCGCGGCCCAGCTGTTCCTCAGCCCGCGGACGATCGACTACCACTTGCGGAAGGTGTTCAGCAAGCTTGGCATCGCGTCCCGTGCCGAACTGATCCGCCAGGCACCCACACAGAAACCTACATGAACCGCCGTGTGCCAGCCGATGTGCCTGGCAGATCACCAGGTCGAGACCCTTCGACCCGCCGGGCGATGGCGATCACGGTGGGCAGGATGTAAACCACGGCCAGCCCGCCGGCGGTATGGCTGAGCCCGGCGGATAAGTCCGGTCTCGGGCTCAGCCAGATCGTCACCGGGCGAACACGATCGCGGACGGAGCGGACCCGACCGTGATCGGCTTGTCCTGGGTGTTGGTAGCGGTCCGGAACGGGATCACAGTCCCGGGGAAGGAGGCGGGCTCGAAGACCTCGTTCAGGATGAAGGCCGTCCTGCCGTCCGGGGCGATCCCGATGCCGTCGAGCATGACACCCGGGGAGGACTTCACCGCGACCGGCCGGCCGGGGGCGTTGGCGGCCGTGCTGATCGGGGTCACCGTGCCCGCGATGAGGTTGACGACGTAGGCGGTCTTGCCGTTCGGGGTGATCGCGATGGGGCTGGGTCCCGGCTGAGCCGGCTGTCCGTTCCCGACCTTGATCAGCTTGAGCGCGGTGTTGGTGGCGGTCCGGATCGGGACCACGCCCGCGGTAGTGCTGATGTAGGCGGTCTTCCCGTCCGGGGTGATCGCGATGGCGCCGGGGCCGTTCCCGACCTTGATCAGCTTGAGCGCAGTGTTGGTGGCGGTCCGGATCGGGACCACGCCCGCGGTAGTGCTGACGTAGGCCGTCCTGCTGTTCGGGGTGATCGCGATCTGATCGGGGATCTCGTACCCGGCCGGCCGCTTCCCGATCTTGATGGGCTTGAGCGCGGTGTTGGTGGCGGTCCGGATCGGGGTGACTGTTGCCGAGAAGGTGCTCACGACGTAAGCGGTCTTGCCGTTCGGAGTGATGGCGATGCCGGTCAGGTCCTTGCCGGCGTTGATCGGCTTGCCGGGCCTGTTGGTGGCGGTACTGATCGGGACAACGCCACGCTGGCTGAGCACGTAGGCGGTCCTCCCGTCCGGCGTGATCGCGATCGGGCCCGGGGATTTCCCGGCGTTGATCGGCTTGCCGGGCTTGTTGATGGCGGTACTGATGGGCGTCACCGTGCTGGCGGCCGTCTGCGGCCCTCCGGAACCGCAGACCATCCCGTTGACGATGCTGGCACCGCTGGAGACATAGACGGTTTTCCCGTTCGGGGTGACCGCGATCGCGCTGGTGCCAATCCCCACCGTAATCGGCTTGAGCGCCGTGTTCGTGGCGGTGTTGATCACGCTCACCGTGTTACTCATGCAGGGCGGCGTCTGCAGCACGTAGGCGGTCACCGGGCGGTCCGCCGGCCGGGCTGCCGTGGCAGATGCGGTCGCCGAGGCTGGCGCGGCCTGGCCCAGGGCGGCCACCGCCGCGGCCGCGACCGCGACCGCGAGCGGGTACTTGATGCGGGTATGCATCGCATGTCCCTTCTTTCTGCCCGGGGCCGCGCGGAAACGTGCCTGGCGCTGTGATCACCCGGTCAGCCCCGGAAACCCTGCCCCTCGACGGGGGCCGCCTCCCGCCGATCACAGCCCGCCCCGTCAGGCCAGGCGGCACCCGCGCAAAGACGCGGCGTCACCCTCACTTTCAATCCAGGCGAGGCCGAGCCTGCGCGCAAGTGCCGAACGCCACCAGGATGACTGACGTTCGGCACCCGCCGCCCATCCGCCGGCTCGCCGTGGCCGGGCCCGGCCACGACCCGAGCCGGGCCCGGCCACGACCAGAGCCGGGCCCGGCCACGACCCGAGCCGGGCGTGCCACGTCCCGAGCCGGGCGTGCCACGTCCCGAGCCTGTGTCAGTTGCCGGCCGGCGAGGTGCTACTTGGTGTCGTCCTCCTTCGCCGCCGCATCTTGCTTAATGTCGAACAGCGGCTTGGTTGCCTCGGCCATCTTCTCAGCGAACTTTCGCTGGGAGGTGAGCAGCTGCTCCGCGAAGTCGTAGGCGCTGGCCACGAACTCCTGGGGATTGAGCAGCGCGTCGCTGTACGGCAGGCCGGGCACTGGGATGGACGGCGTGATCGACGTGCCGAGCTCGTTCACGACATCCACCACGCCGTCAATGTCCCAGGTCAGCCGGACCGCTATCCGGATCAGGTCATGCTGCTCAGACAACCCGAGCTGGCCTGCCAGGGTGACGATGCCGTTCCGCACTTGTACGGTGACCCTTGCCGGGTCCGCGAGCAGGATCTCGGTGAGCATCTCACGGACCTCCCAGGCGATGTCCTCGTCTGGGCGGAGGAATACGCTCAGCAGGTCACGGCGGCCCACGATCCCGATCAGGTTGCCGCCAACACCGCCCCCGAACACCGTGCGGGAGTCGACCACGGGCAGCCGCTTGAGCCGGCGGTTGTTCATCAGCCGTGCGGCGGCCGGTAGCGTTGCATCCGGGTGGATCGTGACGGCCGGCGAGGTCATCAGTTCACCCGCCGTGCGGTCCACGCGCTTTTCATCGTCGGCGTACCGATGGAGGCGGCCGCCCGATTCGGGCTGGGCGGCCCGCGCGCGCTTGTCCAGGATGCCAAGCAGGTCCGCCTCGGATACCACCCCGGCAACATGGCGGCCCATGATCAGCACCGGCACGGCGCTGATCTTGTGCTCGGTCATCAGGGTGGCGATCTCCTTGTAGGGGGTCATCCGTTCGACAGTTACCACGGGCGTCGTCATGACGTCCCTGACCCGATGGTGCGATCGCCCGTGATACTGCTTTTCCCCACCGCGGACATGCGGGCCGATGGCCGGGGAAGAGGCCGTGGCAGCCTGCTTTGCCGAGGGCTGCGGTGTGCGGTCTAACTCCGTAGTCCTGCCGGGGCGGGATTCATGCGATGCAGCCCCGAGGTGATGAGGCATGGCATCACGGTGCGTATCGCTTTGTGTCATGTCGTCAGCCCCCTCTCATGGTCGTTAGCCGGGGGATATCGCACCTTCGCCGAGTTCATCACGGGCGAAGGTCACTGTCAGCGGGGACCTCGGTCACAAGCCGTGGCTCCATGACGGCCGGACGTGAGTTGATCGGGTTTCCGCAGCGGTGCACTTGGACGGTCTGTACTACGCCAGGGAGCAGCCATGGCCATTCCGACCGGTCGCCCAGCCGTTCTTGCCGGGTGCGCGGGTAACGGACCTCTACCGGGCTGTCGTCGGGGAACCGGCCGTCGTTGTCCTCGTCCATCTCGGCTCCTTCGAGGAGCCGTCCGGACAACCTATGTCATTATCACAACCTCGGCGGACCGTGCCTGCATTCGCATATACGGCTATTGAACTGGGAGGACAGGCCACGTCCCGTGTCCATGGCGACGAGCGCCTGACCGCTGTGCACGGCAGTCACCTCACGCTGGTGCTCATTCCCGGACCGTCCGTGCCAGGAGAGAAAGGGCTTCCGCGGAGGGGGAGTCCTTGGGGGCGCTGCAGATCACGAGGGTCTGGCCCGGTGCCTGAGCCGTTGTGAGCAGCTGCTGCGGGATGGTGAGGCGCTCGACAACTGGGTGCTGCATCCGGTACACCGCAGACCGCGACA